>Ga0335077_10001184_pt1 | contig 30694 bp, 33 predicted proteins | sample Lox_Sample_31_FD_207151 | JGI IMG/M metagenome (GOLD analysis project Ga0335077, IMG submission 207151) | Soil microbial communities from Loxahatchee National Wildlife Refuge, Florida, United States - Lox_Sample_3.1 | ecosystem: Environmental > Terrestrial > Soil > Wetlands | place: USA... | reverse complement strand
GCGGCGTTCCAGCAGGACCGGCCGGTCTTCGTGGGGCACCGGAATCTGCCGCGTGCGCTTCAGCAGCGCGGGAGCTTTTACCTCAAGACCCTCCAGCGCGATCTCGCAGACTTGGCTGAGGGCAGCACGATCGTCGTGCCGACGCTGCTGGTCGCAGACCAGACGCGGCTCGACCTGGGCGGGCGAACGCTGCTCGTCCAGGCATGGCCGGTCGCTCACACCGACAACGACATCACGGTCCTCGACGAGCGCACGCAGACGCTGTGGGCCTCGGATCTGCTATTCGTCCAGCATACGCCGGTGCTCGACGGCAGCATCGTGGGATTTGCCTCGGTGCTCGAGCGGCTGCGCGCGCTCCCGGCTGTGCGCGCTGTCCCCGGCCACGGCCGGCCTGACATGCCGTGGCCGCAGATCCTGGAGCCCGAGCGGCGCTACCTGCGCGTCGTCCTGGAAGGGACTCGTATCGCACTGCGAGCCCACCGGACAATCCAAGACGCCGTCGACACGGTCGGGCTGTCGGAGCAGCCGAACTGGGTCGACTTCGAGCAGTTCCATCCCCGCAATGTGACGGCGGCCTTCGCCGAGCTGGAGTGGGAGGACTGACGGACCCGGGTCCGGCGCGGGCGAACCTGCGCCGGTGAGAGGGAGCCGGCAGCCCTTGCGCTGCGATTGACCGTTGGGGGGCGATCCGATACAGTTCGCGCTGTTTTTCGCGCCGATAAATCCAATCCCGTGCGCCGTTAGGGGAGCCATGATCCAACGATCCCGTCTTCTGGTCGCTTGTTCCGCGGTCGCGTTCGCCGTAGTCTGTGCGCCGGCCTGGGCCGAAGGGAGTGCAGCGGCCGGAAGGGAGAAGAATAGGATGTGCCAAGGCTGCCACGGCATCGCCGACTTCCGCACCGCTTATCCCGACGTGTACAACGTGCCCAAGCTCGGTGGCCAGGGCGCCGCCTACCTCGTCAAGGCGTTGCAGGACTACAAGTCCGGAGCCAGGAAGCATCCGAGCATGAACGGAATTGCGGCCGGCCTAAGCGACCAGGACATGGCCGACTTGGCTGCGTACTACGCAAGCGGCGGCACCAACTGAACCTCGCGACCGTGCATGGGGCACCCTTCATGAGCAAGCTGATCCTGGTCGGCGCCCTTTGCGCCCTGTTGAGCCTCGCCGGCATCACCCACGCGGCGGACTATGACGCGGGGAAGACGAAGGCGGAAACGGTCTGTGCTCAGTGCCATGGTGCCGATGGCAACAAGCCCTTGACTCCGGAAACGCCGCGGCTCGCCGGACAGTACTACGAGTATCTGGTCCATTCCCTGAAAGCCTACCGTTCGGGCGCGCGCCAAAACCCGCTGATGAGCCCGATGGCCCAACCGCTCACCGACGCGGAAATCAAGAATGTCGCCTGGTACTTCTCGCGGCAGGTCGGGCTGGTGACCAAGTATTGAGACAGCGCCTGCCGCTGTGAGAAGGGCCGGTCGCGCACCGGCCCTTTGTGTTTCTATCTGCGCCCGGATGGAAGCTTCGGATCTACCAGCCAACCTGACCGCCCGGGCCGCCGCCGCGGGCTTTCACCCTCGCGCCGGCGGATGGCCGGTTCACTCCTCAACGCGCCGGTCGAGACAACCGAGGTAGACCTGCATATCGGGCGGCTCGGCGGAGCGCTGCGCCTGCCAGATCGTCTCGGCCAGGCACTCCAAAAGGGCGTGCAGCGCATCATGCTCTGAGCTTGTCCGCTGCAGCAGGCGCCGGTAACGGCGGGCGATCCCGGGAGGCTGGTCTATCGACAGCTGTTCGGCCACCGCAAGGTGCAACGCCAAGTGCAGGAACGGGTTCGGATCGCCTGCTTCCGGCGGAAAATCGCGCCGCAGATAGCGCTCGGGGTGGTCGAGCCACGGCTCGTATTCCGGATGCATGAGCACGATCGCGAGCGCGGTGCGCTGCAGGCCCTCGAGTGGCTCGCCGCGGCGGTGCCTCGCCCAGGTGTCGAAGAAGAACTGGCGTGCCTCGTCGCGGGTTGGAGTGAACACCTTGCCTTGGACTGAAATCGGGGCCGGTCTAGCGCGCGCGGATCACGCAGTCGGACGTGCGGTGCCGACGGTCTTGTGGCGGTACTCGCACAGGTCCCGGATGGGGCAGACGGGACAATCCGGCTTGCGCGCCTTGCACACATAGCGGCCATGGAGGATCAGCCAATGGTGGGCATCCTTGCGATATGGCGCGGGGGTGCTCCGAAGGAGCTTTCGCTCGACTTCGGCGACGTTCTTCCCGGACGCGATGCCCGTGCGGTTGGCGACGCGGAAGATATGCGTGTCGACTGCGATGGTCGGCTCGCCGAATGCGGTGTTGAGGATGACGTTCGCGGTCTTGCGGCCGACGCCGGGCAACGCCTCCAGCTCGGTTCGCTCGCGCGGCACCTCGCCGCCGTAGCGGTCGACCAGCAAGCGGCAGGTTGCCAGCAGGTTCTTCGCTTTCGTCCGGTACAGTCCGATGCTGCGCACGTATTCTTCCAACCCCGCCTGGCCCAGCGCCAGCATGGTTTCGGGCGTGGAAGCGACCTCGAACAGCCGGCGCGTGGCGAGATTCACGCTCTTATCCGTCGCCTGGGCGGAAAGCACCACGGCCACCAGCAGCTCGAACGGCGTGCGATATTCCAGTTCCGTTCGCGGCGAGGGATTCAGGGCCTGGAGTCGGCGGAAGATTTCTTCCCGGCGGGAGGCGTTCATGAGCGGAACGCGGTCTGTTCGGGGGCGCGACGTGCGCTTCCGAGCTCGCTCAGGCGGACCGTGGAGCGGCGGCGAGCTCCTGCGCCGGCCGACGATCCCGCCACCGCGGCGCTGTGAGGCCAGTGCACGCAATCATGGGCTCGTGTCTCGTCATCGCGCCAGCGTCGGTTCACTGCGCCTTCGCGGCCGCACGACGCGCGCGGGCCCGCTCGAACGCGGCCTGGATCGCGGCCCGCTTCCGCTCCCGGTCGTGCACGGGCTGTTTCGACGCGGTGCGCTCCGGCACCTTCCCGGCCAGTGCGCTTGGTAGGACGGCGCGGTGCGCGCTCTCCCGCGCCGAACGCAGTTGATGGAACATGTAGCGCGCGCGCGCCTGCTCGGCAAGCTCGCGCGGGCTCTGATCCGCAAGCGACGCACCGCGGCGCTGCAGCTCGCTCACTTCCACCATGTCGATGCAGTCCACCGGGCAGGGAGGCAGGCAAAGCTCGCAGCCCGTGCAATACTCGAGCAGCACCGTGTGCATCCGCTTGGGTGCGCCCGCGATGGCGTCCACCGGGCAAGCCTGGATGCACAGAGTGCAGCCGATGCACGACCCCTCGTCGATCAACGCCATCGTCCGCGCTTGCTCGACTCCGTGGGCGGGGTTTAGCGGCTTGAACTCGCGGCCCAGCAACGCTGCCAGACCGCGAATCGTTGCCGTGCCGCCAGGCGGGCATTGGTTGATGTCGGCTTCGCCATGCACGATCGCTTCGGCATAGGGGCGGCAGCCTGGAAAGCCGCATTTCGTGCACTGCGTCTGCGGCAGCAGCGCGTCGATCGCGCCGGCCAACTCGGTCACGTCCATGGCTAGCGATGGCCTCGAGTCGGCATCCCCGCTCCACGGTCCAAGTGCGAAGAGAGCAGCTCGCGAGAACCGGGCCCGCGCCAGCAGCCCCGCGGGCAGGCTGGAATCCCTCTAGCACGCAGGAGCCAACCTCGATGGCCGGCCCCGCAGTCGGAGCGCATCTCGGGCGCGGCCTCGGCGCTCATGCGGCCACGCGGCACTGAAGGTGGACCAGGCAGCGGTCGATCCAGCGGGCGGTGAGCTTTTCTTGCACGGAGTTCTGTCGCAGGCGCGCCGCAAGCCCGGGAAAGTCGACGTGATCGAGCGGCTGATCCTGGTTGAAGCAGGAGAACACATAGCTGCGCTTTCCGCTATGCGGGTCGACATGCGGTTGCAGGCACTGGGCGCAGATCTCTTTCATCATGCACTGCATGGGCGAGTTGATGGAACCAATGCCGAAGTGATGCGGTTTCACGTACGCCGCGAGTACGCCGTGGCGGGCCGCCGCCACCGCTTCCATCATCCGATCCGAGCCGATCGCGATGATCCGGTCGGCATCGCGCAGGTCGATCGGTTGGCTGCCGAGCCGCCCCTGTGCGTATGCCAGCATGCTTTCCACGATGTTGCCGACGAACGCGAAATCCCCGGCACGCGTCGGGGTGAAGCCTGGCGCTTCATCGCAGCACCACACGACTACATCGGCAGCCGCTTCGATCTCGGCCACTTTGTAGCGGTCCTGCATCTTCTTGTAGCCGGCAAAGTACAGCACGCGAGACCCGGCCCGCTTGAACGCCGAGCCGATGGAGAACAGCACGGCATTGCCCAAGCCTCCGCCGACCAGGGCGACGGTCTCACCGGATGCGATCTCGGTCGGCGTCCCGGTGGGACCCATGAGCACGACCGGTTCTCCCGGTTCGAGCAGCACGCACAGGTCCGAGGACCCGCCCATCTCGAGCACGATCATCGAGACGAGGCCGCGATCGCGGTCGACCCAAGCCCCGGTCAATGCGAGGCCTTCCATGGTGAGCCGGGTGCCGTCGATGTGTTTGGCATAGGACTCGTAGTTTTGCAGCCGGTAGAACTGGCCCGGCTGGAAACGACGGGCTGCGGCCGGCGCCCGAACGATCACTTCCACGATCGTGGGCGTGAGGCGCACCACCTTGTGCACTGTGGCGCGAAGCTCATGGTTGAGCCGGACTTCGAACTCGGCGTCTCCCAGCGTGCACACCGGCGCGCGATGCGCGAGCACGCGGCTCACCACCGGATAGCCCTGTTTGGCTCCTCCCATCGCCTTGACCACGTTGCCGAAGTACGAAGGGTGCAGGTCGCCGAAGAAGCTGACGAAGCGTCCGTCATCGCGCCTGGACAGCAGCACGCGCGCCTGGCTCGGCTTGGCCGCGGCCGGCTCCGGCCGGACCGGTTCCCCGCTCTCGTCACACGCTTGGAAGTATCTGCCGTCTAGATGAAAGTTACGCGGATCTTCGCGCGCGAGCACGGTGTTGGGGTGTGTCCCTGCGGCCACTAGGATGGTGCGGGCGGGAACCAGCGTCTCATTTGCCGGTTCGAGTACGTTCTCGGCGTTCGGGCGCTGCACCGCCATGCGTAGCGCGCAAGCGTGTCCGAAACGGTCGACATCGACCGCAACCGGCGTCAACCCCTCGGCGAAGCGGATGCCCTCCTCGAGGGCCTTCTCCACTTCCTCGTGGTTGAGCGTATAGGAGGGACTGTCGACGAGCCGCTTGCGGTAAGCGATCGTCACCCCTCCCCACGACTGCAGCAGCTCGACGATGCGCGGCTCGCGCCCGCTCTGGCGTGCCGCTTCCCGCTCGGCGCGCAGTGCGCGCGCGTGAGCGATGAATTCGTCCGCGATGAGCATCTCCTCCTCGCTCCAGCCGGCGCGCACGGCGGCGAGGCCGCGCTCGGCCACCAGCGTCTCGTGGCGCTCGAGAAACTTCTCGACCTGCAGCGGGTAATACGCCAAGGCCTCGGTGGAGGCGTCGATCGCGGTGAGCCCGCCGCCCACCACCACCACCGGCAGGCGGATCTGCAGGTTGGCCACCGAGTCGCGCTTGGCGGCGCCGGTGAGCTGCAGCGCCATGAGAAAGTCCGAGGCGGTCCGCACCCCGCGCGCCAAGCCGTTGGGCAGATCCAGCACCGTGGGACGCCCGGCGCCCGCGCACAGCGCCACGTGGTCGAAACCGGTGGCGAACGCGTCGTCGAGCGAGAGCGTGCCGCCGAAGCGCACGCCGCCGAGGAGCTGGAACTCGCGCCGCCGCTCCAGCAGCAAGCGGATGAGCTTGAGAAAGTTCTTGTCCCAGCGCACGGTGATGCCGTACTCCGCCACACCCCCGAACCCCGCCATGACGCGATCATCGAGCGACTCGTACAGCGCAGTGACGTCGTGTACCGGGCGCAACGGGACGCGTTCTCCGAGTGCGTTCACGCCGCTCAACACGGCGGGCAGCGGCTCGATCTTGAGGCCATCGATGCCCACGACGCGATGGCCGTCGTTCATGAGGTGGTGCGAGAGGGTGAATCCGGCCGGGCCCATCCCCACGACCAGCACCCTCTTGCCGCTCGCCGGCGCTGGGACCGGGCGGCGCAGGTCGAGCGGATTCCAGCGCGTGAGCAGCGAGTAGATCTCGAAACCCCAGGGCAGCTCCAACACGTCCTTGAGGCTGCGCGTCTCCGCCTGCGGGATGTTGACGGGGTCCTGCTTCTGATAGATGCACGACTTCATGCAGTCGTTGCAGATGCGGTGTCCGGTGGCCGCCACCATCGGGTTGTCCACGCAGATGAGCGCCAGTGCGCCGATGGCGAGGCCTTCGGTCTTGACCTTCTGGAACTCCGAGATCTTCTCTTCCAGCGGACATCCGGCCAGCGGGACGCCGAACACGGTGCGCTTGAACGCGGCGCGGCCGCCGTCCGCCGGAGCTTTCTCCGCCAACCCATGCGAGCAGGAGTCGCGGCCCTGCTCGTGGCACCAGATGCAGTAATGGGCTTGATCGAGCGCCCCCACCAGGTCGGTTCCCGCATCGGTGAGCTGGAAGCCCTGGCGCCGGCGGAGGTGAGCGCCGCGGTAACTGCGGAATCCAGCGTTGTCGTCGACGATCGCCGGGACCAGGTGGAAATAGTCGAGCTTGGCTGGCGCCTTGAACAACACTCCGCTGCGATGTCGCGCCCGGCCGGCGGGGGTGTGGGCCGACCATGCCGCATAGCGTAGCGCGAGGTCCAGATCCGCGGCATGAGCTGCTTCATCGTCCTGCCACTGCGCAGTCAGGCGTGCGAACCCCAGCTCGGAGAACTTGCCACCCATGCGCACCGCGAGCGAGCGTTCCAGCTCAGGTCCGTCGATCAGGGCCGCAGCCTCCGGCTTGATGCGGCTCATCGCCTTGCGCTGGACGAACAGGCGCTTGCAGCTGTACAGCGGCGCGAGCTCGTGGTGGCGCTGCGCCAGCTCCGCGACCGCGTCGTGGATCCGAAACAGTTCGGCGATGAAATCCTCCAGATGGGGCGCGATTGCGATCAACAGCTCGGAGCGCGCTTTGTCCGCCACCGCGTCCGGCTCGGCGCGCGCACGCTGCAGTGGATCGACGAGCGGCGGTGCGGCCGCGTCGAGGTGCTCGAGGAACAGGCGGTCGATGCGCAGCAACCCTTCGCGCCGGTACAGATCCTCGAACGCAAGCCCGAACGAGGGTTGCAGCTCGGTCGTACCGACAGTCATGCGCGAAGCGGTTGCGGTAGTCATCGACAGCTGCGGGTGAGTTGAACAGGCATCAGGCGAACGACACCAGCCATGCCCGGAGGATGGATCCTAAGTATATCAGCCTCGCTCGTCCCCCCGGCGCGGGACCGAGGCGGCACTCGCCAGCGATCGGACGCATTCGGCGACCAGTCGCGGTCCCTGATAGATCAGGCCGCTGTAGAGCTGCACCAGGCTCGCCCCGGCGGAAAGCTTCTCGCGCGCGTCCTCGGGGCGCAGGATGCCGCCCACGCCGATGATGGGAATGCGCCCGCCGAGTGCTCCGTGCAGCCGGCGCAGCACCTCGGTGGCGCGCTCGCGCAGCGGAGCGCCACTCAAGCCTCCGACCTGCGGTGCGTGCTGTAAGCCTTCCACGCCCACGCGGGAGACCGTCGTGTTGGTCGCGATCGCCGCGTCCATCCCGTGGGCCAGCAGAAGCCTGGCAATGGTCTCGATTTGGCCTTGAGCGAGGTCCGGGGCGATCTTCACCGCCAACGGCACGTAGCGCCCGTGAGTGCGAGCGAGCATAGCCTGCTCTGCCTTGAGCGCGGCGAGCAGGCGTTCCAGCTCGTCCGTCTCCTGCAGGCGACGAAGGTCTGGCGTGTTTGGAGACGAGATGTTGACCGCGAGATAGTCCGCGCACGCATACGCCTTGCGCATACACACGAGGTAATCCTCGGCCGCGCGCTCGATCGGCGTGGCGAAGTTCTTTCCGATATTGATCCCGAGAATCCCACGCCAACGGCGCGCACCGACGTTGCGGACCAGGCGGTCGACGCCGAAGTTGTTGAACCCCAAGCGGTTGATGAGCGCCTGCGCCTCGGGAATGCGGAACAGGCGTGGCCGGGGATTGCCAGGCTGCGGGCGCGGGGTCACCGTGCCCACTTCGATGAACCCGAAACCGAGCGTCCCCAGTCCGTCTACGTGGTCCCCGTTCTTGTCCAACCCGGCCGCCAAGCCGACGGGGTTGGAGAAGCGCAAGCCCATGACCTGTACAGGGACGGCCGGGAGGGAAGGGGATAAAACACGGGAGAGTCCAAGCCTCGTCGCACTATCGAGCAGAGCGAGGACGATCGCATGTGCGCGCTCCGGCTCGAGCCGGAACAACAAGGGCCGGAGCAGCCGATAGCTCACCGCTCGCCGGCGGGGCGCGCACGCACTCGTCTCACGCGTGAGGCGTTGAGCTGGGGCGCGGCGCAGGACGGGCGCGGAGGAAGCAACAGACGCGTGCAACCAAGGAGTGTTCAGCCATGGGTCGGCGACGGCTGCGGCGCAAGCCGCTCCCACTGACCGTTCACCAATCCCTCGATGGGCTGAAAGTTGACCTTATAGGTCATCTTCCGACTGCGCCCGATCCAGTAACCCAGGTACAGGTGCGGCAGCCTCAGGCGGCGGCACAGGTCGACCTGCCACAGTACGTTGTACGTGCCCAAGCTTGTGCCCGTCAGCTCCGGCTCGAAAAACGTGTAGACCGACGACAAGCCGTCCTCCAGCCTATCGATGATGCTGACCATCATTAAACGCCCGTCGTCGCGGAACTCGACGAGGTTGGAAGTGACGTTGCTTTGCAGGAGGAAATGCCGGTACTGTTCCCGGCTGTCGTGGTCCATGCCCCCACCTGAATGGCGCCTCGACTGATAGCGCAGGTATAAGGCGTAGTGCTCCGGGTTGTACTTGAGGTCCAAGATCCGCGATTCGAGGCTGCTGTGCCGGCGCCGCGCTCGCCGCTGCGACCGGCTGGGCCGGAATTCGTCGGTCAAGACGCGCACAGGGACGCAGGCGCGGCAGCTGTCGCAATACGGGCGGTAAGTGAAGGCGCCGCTGCGGCGGAATCCCGCGCGCACCAGCTGGCTGTAGACCTGAGTGTCGATGGCGTGGCTGGGCGTCGCGACCTGCGAACGGGCCAGCTTATCCGGCAGATAGCTGCAGGGGTACGGCGCCGTCGCATAGAACTGCAGAACCGAGAACGGCAGATCGTTGAGCTGCGTCATGCTGGGTTCGCTTTCAGCGCCGTTCGGCTAGTTGCGGTGAGCCTCCAGGGCCCCCGGATGCCCGGATAGTTTACCAACTCTGCCACCCGGCGCGTGAACTCGGCGCGCGGCACCTCGCGTGCGCCGAACGAGGCGAGCAGCGGCGTATTCATCTGGCAGTCGATCGGCCCGAACTCCCACTGCTGCAGCTGCCACACCAGATGCACCAGCGCGATCTTGGAAGCGTCCGTGGCACGCGAGAACATCGACTCGCCAAAGAAGATCCGCCCGATCGCCACACCGTATAGTCCGCCGATCAAGCTGCCCTCGCGCCAGGTCTCAACCGAGTGGGCGACTCCCAGGTGGTGCAGGCGGGTGTAGGCGCTCGTCATTTCCGGCGTAATCCAGGTCCCGCGTTGTCCCGGGCGTGGTGCCCCGCAAGCCCGAATGACCTCCTCGAAGGCGGTGTCCGCGCGGACCTCGAACCCGCCCCTGCGCAGCGTCTTCGCGAGCGAGCGCGAGATGCGGAGCTCCTCCGGGAACAGAACCATGCGGGGGTCGGGACTCCACCACAGGATCGGCTCCCCGGCGCTGTACCAGGGAAAGATCCCGAGGCGGTACGCGCGCAGCAGCCGCTCGGGAGATAAATCGCCGCCGGCGGCGAGCAGCCCATTGGGTCGGCGCAGGGCCTGGTCGACCGGCGGAAAGTCGCCGCCGGGCTTCAACCAGGGGATCAACTCAATCCGGCGGCGAGCCGCGGCCGAGGACCGCCACTCAAAACCATTGATCCTTGCCCTTGCTGATCAGACCGCACGCCAGCCTCGGCCCGGCGTTGCCCGCGGGCTGACTGCGAAGGTCATCGGGATTTGCATGCACGATCACCGCGCGTCCGATGATGCTGTCCTCGCCGGTGCCCAGACTGATCCCGGTCACCTCGGCCTTGTACACGGCCACGCCGCTCGAATCCGCGGTGAGATTGCCCAGGTCGCCGGCATGGTGGTGCGCCGCCTCGGGTCCTCCGTGTGGCGCCTTGCGCGGGTTGAAGTGGCCGCCCGCGCTGGAAGCATCGGGTGCCGTGCAATCTCCCTTCTCGTGCACGTGGAACCCGTGCAGGCCGGGCGACAAGCCGTTCACTCTCGCCTCGACCAGGACCTTGTCGCCCTTTTGTATGAAGCTCACCGTGCCGCTCACCTGGTTGCCCTTGGTCGGGGCCAAGCTGGCACTTGCCGTAGGCGACCTGATGCTCATGCTGGAGCACGCGCAAAGCCCGGCGCAACATAGGGACAGGACGATGATTCTCTTCATGCACATGCCTCACCTCGGTGTCGAGCTGCTCGCGCGGCCATGCTGTCCCGAGAGAACCGTGCGCCGCGCAGAGCGCGGCATCCTCGGCTGCCGCGCGCTTCTTGTAGCACTCGCCTACCGATGTGTCAAACTAGGCAGCGTGTTCGTGGGTACTTTTGCCCGTGGCCCGGGGTTGGTATGCTGCGCATTTGCCAGTGCTGCAGCCAAGCTGCCGGTGCCCTCATCGCCTAAACTGCCCAGTCCGCAGGACCTCGAGCAAGCCTTCTCGCTCTTCAATCAGGCCTCCGCGCAGCTCGCTGGCGCGTATCGCGAGCTCGAGCTACAGGTGGCACGCTTGAGTGGGCAGCTCGCCATCGCCAACGGACAGTTGCGCCGTCAATACGAGCAGACCGAGGCGTTGTCCGGGCGACTGTCGCTGCTGCTCGATACGCTTCCAGGCGGTGTGGTCGTGCTCGATGCGGGCGGTACGGTGGTGGAGGCCAACCCGGCCGCCCTCGAGCTCCTCGGCGGGTTCGTGCTGAACAGCAGCTGGAGCGAAATCGAGGCGCGCTGCCTCGTGCCGACGGACACTCCACATGAGTCGCGCTTGCGCCGTCCCGACGGCACCGCCGACGAGCGCTGGGTCAGCATCTCGGCGAGCCAGCTCGATCCCGCCGGCGGACAGGTGCTCCTGCTATCCGAGGTTACCGAAGGCTACCGGATGCGCGAGCAGCTGGAGCGCCACAAGAAGCTGTCCGCCATGGGCGAGATGGCGGCTGGATTGGCGCACCAATTGCGCACTCCGCTCGCGACCGCGTTGTTGTATGCGGGCAATCTGGCTCGCAGCACCAACCTGTCGGAGGCCGACCGCCAGCGCTTTGCCGAACGCGCCTTGGCGCGGCTGAAGGATCTGGAGCGCATGATTCAGGACATGCTGACCTTCGTGCGCGGGGCCCCGAGCGCCTATGACAATATCGCGGTGAGCGATCTGATCCACGAGCTGGCCCAGGTGATGGAGCCGCAGATGTCGGAGCGCGGTATCCGCTTGGAGATCGACTTGGATATTCCTTCAGCCCGCCTGCGCGCCAACCGCAAAGCGCTCTCCGGTGCTCTGCTCAATCTGCTCGAGAATGCACTCCAGGCCAGCGCAGCGGGCGCAGCCGTGCGCCTGGATGCGGATGTGGAGGCAGGTCACGTGCTGATCCGTGTGGCCGACGCCGGCGTGGGCATGTCGCCGGAGGTGCGCGAGCGGCTGTTCCAGCCCTTCTTCACCACCCGCCCCGAAGGCACGGGGTTGGGGCTGGCCATCGTGCGCAGCGTGATCGACGCGCATGGCGGCGAGGTCACTGTGGAGTCGGCGCCTGGCCGCGGCTCGGTGTTTTGCGTGCGTCTCCCGGTTGCGCTGGAGCCGCTGGAGTCGGCGAGATGAGCTCCACCAACGCGCTGAAACCCCTTCCCGTGGTGATCGTCGAAGACGACGCGGCGTTGCGCGAGGCCCTCCAGGACACGCTCGCACTGGCCGGCTACCAAGTGCTGGAGGCGAGCGACGGTGAGGCGGGACTCGCGCTCCTGGAACGCGGTCCGGTGGGCATCGTGATCACCGACGTGCAGATGCAGCCCATGGACGGCGAACGGCTGCTGCGCGAGATCAAGCGCCGGCATCCGGCGCTCCCCGTGCTGCTGATGACCGCGTACGGCGAGATCGAGCGCGCGGTGGCGGCGATGCGCGCCGGGGCTTGCAACTACCTGGCCAAGCCGTTCGAGCCGCAGGATCTGGTGTCGGAAGTCGCGCGGTGGATGCTGCCGTCGGGGTTCGGCGAGGAGGGTGAAGTCATCGCCGAGGCTCCGGCGACGCGGCAGGTGTTGGAGCTGGCGCGTCGCGTGGCGGGCACCGATGCCACCGTCCTGCTGACCGGAGAAAGCGGAGTAGGCAAGGAGGTATTCGCCCGCTTCATCCACCGCACCTCGCCGCGAGCGAACAAGCCCTTTGTCGCGATCAACTGTGCAGCGATCCCAGAAAGCCTGCTCGAGGCGACACTGTTCGGCTTCGAGAAAGGTGCTTTCACCGGTGCGGCGCAGGCGCACGCCGGCAAGTTCGAACAGGCCGCCGGCGGGAGCCTCCTGCTGGACGAGGTGAGCGAGATGCCGCTGCAACTGCAGGCAAAGCTGCTGCGTGTGTTGCAGGAAAGGGAGGTCGAGCGGGTGGGGGGCAAGGCGCCGATCCGCCTCGATGTGCGTGTGCTCGCGACCTCGAATCGGGATCTGGAGAGCGAGGTGAAAGGGGGGCGCTTCCGGGAGGACTTGTACTATCGGCTAAACGTGTTCCCGATCGCGATCCCCCCGTTACGAGAGCGGCGCGCGGACATTCTGCCGCTCGTGCGCCGGGTGCTGCAACGAGCATCGGAGGCCGCGCAAGGCCGGGCATATACGCTCTCGGACGCCGCGGCCGCTGGTTTGACGGCCCATAACTGGCGCGGTAACATCCGTGAGCTTGAGAACGTGCTGCAGCGTGCGCTGATCTTGGCGCCCGGCACAGTGATCGAGGTCGAGCACCTGTGTCTGCCCCGTCCTGTCACGGAGGCAGTGAGCGCCCAGGATGCGGCGTCGGGCGGCAAGCCGCCGACGGACCTCAAGTCCCTGGAGCGCGCGCATATCCTCGAGACGCTGGCAGCGGTGAACGGCGTGCGTAAAGCGGCCGCCGAGCGGCTGGGAATGAGCGAGCGCACCCTGCGCTACAAACTGCAGCAATACCGCCTGGAGGACGCGCAGCGGAACGGGGCCGCCAAGGCGGAAGCTGGCAACCCTGATGATGGGGCCTGAACTGAGCCGGCGGGAGCCTCTGGCATATGAATTGCGGCGCATCGTCTCGACTGTCGGAAATTAGCCACGGAACCGCGTGATGAACACCTCGGGCATCGATCAGCTGCTGCAGGAGTTGAACAGCCTCGCGGCCCGCGCGCAGGGTCAGGAGCCGGCGCCTGCCGCGGGCGGTGTGGATTTTGGCCAGACACTGCAAGCGGCGCTCGACCAGGTCAACCGCGCCCAGCAGGAGGCCGCGCACATGACCGAGCAGTTCGACCTCAACGCCCCCAACGTCAACCTCCACGACGTGATGCTCTCGCTGCAGAAGGCCAGCCTCTCGTTCCAGACCATGGTGCAGGTGCGCAACCGGCTGGTGACGGCGTATCAGGAAATCATGAACATGCAGGTCTAACTGGCGGCAGACGCTAACCTGCTGCATTGATGGCACAGGGTCCCGCTCAAAGCTTCAGCAGCCTCGTAAGGGGTTTCAGCCAACTCAGCAACGCACAAAAGGTCGGGCTACTGGTCGGTGTCGCCGCCGCCGTCGCCCTGTGCGTCGTGGCCCTGCTCTGGGCCCGGACTCCCGAGTACCGCGTCCTCTATTCCAACCTCTCCGAGCGTGACGGCGGCGAGGTGATCGCAGCGCTCGGCACCCTCAACATCCCCTACCGTGTCGCCGACGGCGGAACCGCGATTCTGGTTCCGGCGCCGCTCGTCTATGACACGCGCTTGAAGCTTGCGGCGCAGGCGCTGCCCAAGGGTGGGTCCGTGGGCTTCGAGCTGATGGAGGCCCAGAAGTTCGGCATCAGCCAGTTCGCAGAGCAGGTGAATTACCAGCGCGCGCTGGCCGGCGAGCTGGCGCGCACGATTCAATCGCTGGCGCCGGTGGCCTCCGCACGCGTGCACCTGGCGATCCCGCGGCCCAGCGTGTTCGTGCGCGAGCAGCAAAAGCCGACCGCCTCCGTACTGGTAAGCCTGTACCCGGCGCGCAGCCTCGACGAGGGACAGGTCAGTGCGATCCAGCATCTGGTTGCGTCCAGCGTGCCGGAACTGTCGGCACGCGCCGTCACGGTCGTGGACCACACCGGACACCTGCTGAGCGGAGCCGGCGCGGAGGCGAGCGCGCAGGGAGGCTTGGATGCTGCGCAGCTCAAATACCTGCGGGCGCTCGAGGCGGCCTATGCCGCGCGCATCGAGACGATCCTGCAGCCGCTGCTGGGAGCGGAGAACGTTCGCGCCCAGGTGGCGGCGACGCTCGACTTCTCTCAGGCAGAGCAGACCTCCGAGACGTTCAAGCCGAACTCCTCGCCCCAGCAGCAGGCGATCCGCAGCCAGCAGAGCGTCGACACCAACAGCAGCAATCCCATCGGTCCCACGGGCGTACCCGGCGCACTGTCGAACCAGCCTCCCGGCGCGGCCAGCGCTCCGTTGACGGCTCCCGCGGCTGCGGCTCCGCCCGCCGGTGCACAAACGCCGGCGTCCACCAGCTCGCATCGCGAGACTACGGTGAATTACGAAGTGGACAAGACCATTCGTCACGTCAAGGACGAGATCGGGGGGATCAAGAAGCTCTCCGTCGCTGTGGTGGTCAACTATCGCAAGAGAGTAGACACCAGCGGCAAGGTGAGCCTGATCGCGCTCACCGAACAGGAGATGACCCAGATCGGGGACCTGGTGCGCGAAGCGATGGGCTACAGCAAGGAGCGGGGGGATAGCGTCAACGTCGTCAACGCACCGTTCAGCCTGCCCGAGGTGGAAATGGCTGCCGCGCCCTCGCCGTGGGACGAGTGGCTGCAGCGATGGCTCACGCCCAGTGGAGTCGTCGAGGCCGCCAAGGTCGGGGGTCTGCTGCTGTTGCTGCTGTACGCCTGGTTCGGCCTGCTTCGGCCGGCCATGCGGGATCTGATGCGGATACGCCGCCCGATCGAGCCCACCCTGGCCGCGGGTCCCGAGGGCGGTCCCGTCCGCGCAGCGGAAGTCCCAGCGGCCCAACGCAGTTACGAAGCCGACCTGCAGGCGGCCAGGGATATCGCACGCCAGGATCCCCGCATCGTCGCCAACGTGGTCAAGGACTGGGTAGGCCGCAATGAGTGAGGAAGGCGTACAGCGCAGCGCCATCCTGCTCATGTCGATCGGTGAGGACCAAGCCGTAGAGGTGTTCAAGTACCTCGGCCCGCGCGACGTCCAGAAGCTGGGCGCGGCCATGGCCAAGCTGTCACATGTCACCCGCGAGCAGGTGGCCGGTGTGCTGCGCGAGTTTCGGGAGCAGGCGGCGCAGCAGACCACGATCGGCGCGGCGGCGGACCAGTACTTGCGGTCGGTTCTGACTCGTGCTCTGGGCACGGAGAAGGCAACGCCGTTGATCGATCGCATCTTGCAGGCGCAGGACAGCGCGGGGATCGAAAGCCTGAAGTGGATGGACTCGGCCACGGTCGCCGAGCTGATCAAGGGCGAGCACCCGCAGATCATCGCCACGGTGCTGGTGCATCTGGATCCAAGCCAGGCCAGCGAAGTGCTCGCGCTGTTTCCGGAGCGGGTGCGCAATGATGTCATCCTGCGCGTCGCCACACTGGAGGGCATCCAGCCGTCCGCACTGCGCGATCTGAACGAGACCCTCACCGAGATCCTCACCGGCAGCGAGAAGCTGAAGAAGAGTACCGGCGGGGGCATCGCCGCCGCCGCCGAGATCCTGAACAACATGGGCGCGACGCTGGAAGCGGCGGTGACGGCCCACATCCGGGAGATCGACCCCGACTTGGCGCAGAAGATCCAGGACAAGATGTTCGTGTTCGAGAACCTGCTCGACGTGGACGACCGCGCGATCCAGCTCCTTCTGCGCGAGGTGCAGTCGGAGACCCTGGTGGTGGCCCTCAAAGGCACCAGCGATGCGTTGCGCGACAAGATCTTCAAGAACATGTCTCAGCGCGCGGCGGAGATGTTGCGTGACGACCTGGAAGCGAAGGGCCCGGTGAGGCTGTCGGAAGTGGAGGCCGAGCAGCGCGAGATCCTGCGTGTCGTGCGGCGCCTCGCCGAGGAAGGCCAGATCGTCATGGGCGGCAGGGGAGAGGAGAGCCTTGTCCAATAGGGTCATCCCGAAAGAATCGCTCACCGGGCTGCGCCGGGTCGAGTTGGGCGACTTCGCAGGCAGCCAGCGCGCTGAGCCGGCACGGCAAGACGCGCAGGCGGGGTCGGGGGATGCGCTCGCGCGAGCGCGCGAGGAGGGATACCGCCAGGGGTTGGCAGACGCGAGCCGGGAGTCCGCCTCTCAGCTCGAGCTGGAGCGGCGGGCGCTCACGGATTTGGTCGCGCGGATGGGGCGGCTTTTGCAGGACTTCGAAGAAGGTTTGGCCGAGGACGTGCTCTCCATGAGTCTCGAGCTCGCCAAGCTCATCGTGCGTCATGCGGTCAAGGTCAAGCCGGAGCTGGTGCTATCGGTGCTGCGCGAGGCCATCGCGACTCTACCCAGCATAGACGGGCGCATCAGCGTCCGGCTGCATCCGGCGGATGCACACCTGTTACGGAAGCTCGCGGAGACCGACCAGACGCTCGCTGCGTTTCCCTGGAGGATCGTCGAGGATGCGCAGCTCGGGCGTGGAGGCTGCGTGGTGGACACCGCCACCACCGAGGTCGATGCGACGCTCGAAACTCGCTGGCGCCGCGTGCTCGCGGCGCTGGGGCGCGATGACCTGTGGGTGGACGGGAACACCTGAAGGACGCACCGCGCGCATGAGCCGTTCGCAACGCTGGCACAAATACTTCGAGGACTGCGAGGCTGCGGCTCGCAGCAGTCTTCCATTCACCGTCAGCGGTAGGCTCACCCGGGTCGCGGGGCTGGTGATGGAGGCCGTTGGGCTCAAGCTCGCAGTGGGCAGCAGCTGCTTCATCGTGACGCCGAGCGGCCAGCGCGTCGACGCGGAGGTCGTGGGCTTTTCCGGCGACCGCCTGTTCCTGATGCCCTCCACCGACGTCTATGGGCTCAAGCCGGGGGCGCTGGTCATGCCGGTGGATCCCGCTGTCACGCGCGTGCCGCGCCTCGGGGAAGACTTCGTTCCGCGGCGGCGTGCCGAGGATCGGGCCAGACAGGTGGCCGTGAGCACCAGCCTGTTGGGGAGGGTGGTCGACGGCGCAGGTCGCCCGCTCGACGACCGGGGGTCCCTGCCGCTCGAACGCTATGTCCCGCTGCATAGTCGGCCGACCAATCCGCTCGAGCGCGCACCGATCCGCAGGGTGTTGGATGTGGGGATTCGCGCCATCAATACGCTGCTGAGCGTAGGCCGGGGGCAGCGCCTTGGCTTGTTCTCCGGCAGCGGGGTGGGCAAGAGCGTGCTCCTCGGCATGATGGCGCGCTACACCAGCGCCGACATCGTGGTCGTAGGCCTGATCGGAGAGCGAGGGCGCGAGGTACGCGAGTTCGTGGAGAACATCCTCGGGGCCGACGGTCTTGCGCGCTCGGTCGTGGTGGCGGCGCCCGCGGACGCCCCCCCACTGCTGCGCCTGCACGGAGCCGCCTATGCCACTGCCGTCGCCGAATTCTTTCGCGATCAGGGCAAGGACGTGCTGCTGATCATGGATTCGCTCACGCGGTTTGCCATGGCCCAGCGCGAGATCGGCCTGGCGATCGGCGAGCCGCCCGCCACCAAGGGCTACACCCCCTCGGTGTTCGCGAAACTGCCGCAACTGGTCGAGCGCGCTGGGAACGGTCCGGACAATCGCGGCTCGATCACGGCCTTCTACACCGTGCTCACCGAGGGCGACGATCCGCAAGACCCGATCGCGGACTCGGCGCGTGCGATCCTCGACGGCCACATCGTGCTCGCGCGCGACCTCGCGGATCAGGGGCACTATCCGGCGATCGACATCGAAGCCTCCATCAGCCGCGCGATGACGGAGCTGCTGCCGCCCTCGGAGCTGGAAGCGGCGCGCCGCTTCAAGCAGCTGTTCTCCGCCTACCGGCGCAGCCGCGACCTGATCGCGGTGGGCGCCTACGTGCGCGGCACCGACCCGATGGTGGACCGGGCGATCGCGCTGTATCCCCAGCTGATCGCATTTCTGCAGCAGGACCTGCTGGAGCGCTCCTCCGTCGAGGACGGCCGACAGCGGTTGCATGCGCTGCTCGCGACGTGACATGGCACAGCCGTTTCGCCTCCAGGTGGTGCTCGACGTGGCCGAGCGCCGTCTCGACGCAGCAACGCGAGAGCTGCAGCGGCTGCGCGCTCACTGGACGGAGGCGCAAGCCAAGCTCGATCAGCTTGCCGCCTATCGGACCGAGTACTCGGCTCGGCTACAGGCGCGCCTCGCCCTGGGGCTTGCAGCGCACCAGCTGAGGGATTACCAGGCGTTCATGGGCAAACTCGCGCGTGCCATCGACGCGCAGGCCGAGGAGGTGCAGCGCCGGCGCCTCGCTTGGGAGCAAGAGCACACGCATTGGCTCGGGCTGCGGCAGCGCCAGCAGGCGTTGCTGGTTCTGGCGCACAGACATCGGATTACGGAAGCCGCAAACGAGGCGCGAGCGGAACAAAAACAGCAGAATGAGTTCGCACTCCGAGCCGTCTCCAAGCCGCCCGAGGGTGGGTAGCGCAGTGAGCCGTGGCATGGCGATTGCAGGATTGCGGGCGGCCAAGCCGAACGTATTGCCTATCCAATGTCCGCGCTCCCCGCTGTACTCGCAAGCGCGCTGCCGCCGGCAGCCGACGCGAAGGGCACTGAACCCGGCGTAGCGCCGACCTCTACCGTATCGTTCGAGGCGGTGCTGGAATCGCAGCTGGGCCTGCAGCCGCTTGCCAAGCCGCTGTCGCCGGATTTGCGCGCGGAAGACGCAGCGACATCGCCGCAGAAGAGTCCACCGTCCAAGCCCGCGGACGGCGACGATCCGGCCTCCGCGCAGCCTTTGCCGGGCCCACTCCTGTTCCTCCCGGTAATACCCCCCCTTCAGGCGGCGCCCGGCGTGGCGCCTCCGCGGCCTGCCGCGCAACAGAATGAGGTCAAGCTCGATCCGGCGAATTCCGCCCGCCGCCCTGCCTTGCCGAACCTGCTCGGCGCTAGAGGCAACGAAGAGCAGCCGGAAATCCCGGCACCCGCATCCTCTTCCATGGCCACGATGCCGGCCGCGGCGGCAAATGTTGCCGCTCCCCTGCGGGCCTTGCCGGCGCCCGCCGAGGGCAAGGAGGTCACGGCGACGCCGCCGGACCCGGCTGTGCCTCCTGGCCCGGTCGCGAATCCCCCTGTGGCGGAGACTGAACCAAAACCGACCGCGCCTCCGCCTATGGCGCATGCCATGGCCGCCGTGCCGGGAGTGGTGGGTGACACGCGCTGGGGTGATGCGCTGTCGCAGCGGGTCGTATGGATGGCGGGCGAGAAACTGCAAGTCGCGCAGTTTCGCGTCGAGCCGCCCCAGCTCGGCCCGATCGAGGTCCGCATGTCGATCACCAACGACCAGGCGAACCTGTTGTTTACCGCTGCGCACGCGGAGGCGCGTGACGCCATACAGAACGCGCTGCCTCGACTCCAGGAAATGCTGGTAGGAAGCGGCTTGGCGCTGGGGAACGTCTCCATCGGCGCTGGTGGGGGACAGGATCAGACGGGACCTGGGTTCCAGCAGTACGCCTCGGGCGCAGACCCGACGTCGCTCGACGAGGCAGCGCCTTCGGCCGGGTCCCATCCCATCGCGCCGTCCCGGCAAGGCGTGGGACTGGTCGATCTGTTCGCCTAGGCCGCCGCGGTCCAGGCCCAGGTCTACGCCTCTCTCGACCCCGCTAGGCCGGGCCGTGGGTCGGCTTGCTTCCATCCCAGAAAGCACATAAACTCGGTTCTCGACGCCATTGATTTCCTGGTGCTTTGTCGTCGATCCCCTGATCGCTCTTGGGGCGGCGCTCAGCATCAGCGCGGAACGGCCGATATTCGCCTGGAGCGGCCTGGGGCCGCTGCAGCCGACATCTGGAAGCAGAGGAAATTCCGATGGCCAAGTCCGCCGAGACCCAGAGCGAGCCCGTCTCTCCGAAGAAGGGCCGCGGGATGCCGATGCTCATCATCGTGGCGGTGGTGATGCTGCTCGTCGGCGGGGGCGGCGCATGGTTCTTCCTCGGCCATAAGAAGAGTTCGCATGGTGTGCAGGCCAAACCTGCGCACGACGCGGCCCCGATATTCATGACCCTGGAGCCCTTCGTGGTGAACCTGGCGGGCGACGCGCAACGCTATCTACAGGTAGGAATCGACCTGCGCGTCGCCGACGCCTCGGTCAGCGACCAGATCAAAGTCCATCTGCCGGAGGTCCGTAACGGCGTGCTCTTGCTTCTCTCCAGCAAGAAGGTGGAAGATCTGGCTACGGTCGAGCAGAAGAATCAGCTGCGCAGCGAAATCCGCGAGGTCGTGAACAAGCCGCTTGGCATCAACACGCCTGCCCCAAGACCACCGGCCCCGGCTCCCGCAGATGGCGGCACCGAAACGCACCCCGCGCAGGATGGGGCTGCGGCAGCGCCCGTTGAATCGGCCGAGACCCAGGCCGGCGCTTTGGAGGTCCTGCTCACCTCGTTCGTGATCCAATGAAGAGCGCTCGGAGTTAGATGGCCGACGACATCCTGTCGCAGGAAGAGGTTGATGCGCTGTTGCGCGGGGTCACAGGGGAGACCGAGCAGGCGATGCCCGTGGAGGACAGCGGCGTACGTCCCTACGACATCGGCCGCCAAGAGCGTATCGTGCGTGGGCGCATGCCCACGCTGGAGATGATCAACGAGCGCTTCGCCCGCTTACTGCGCATCGGGCTGTTCAACTTCGTGCGCAAGAATGTGGAAGTCTCGGTCGGCCCGATACGCGTCCTGAAGTTCAGCGATTTCGTTCGCAACCTCGTCGTCCCGACCAATCTCAACCTGGTGCAGCTGAAACCCTTGCGCGGAACGGCGCTGATGGTGTTCGAGCCGACGCTCGTGTTCCAGGTCGTAGACAATCTGTTCGGCGGCCACGGGCGCTTTCACACCCGTGTCGAAGGCCGCGAGTTCACGCCCACGGAGCTGCGCGTCGTGCGCCGCCTGCTCCAGACCGCTTTCGACGAATACGAGAAGGCATGGAAGCCGATCTATCCGTTGAGCTTCGAGTATGTGCGCTCCGAGATGAATCCGCAGTTTGCCAACATCGCGACACCCACCGAGGTGATGGTGACGATGAGCTTCAGCATCGATCTGGGCGCGGGTGCCGGCGATTTTCACGTGTGCATCCCCTATGCTATGCTGGAACCGATTCGCGATGTCGTGTACAGCAGCATTCAGACCGATCGCACGCAAACCGATGAGCGCTGGCAGGCAACCCTGTCTGCGCAGGTGTCGGGCGCACAGGTCGAGCTCGTCGCCAGCCTCGCACACGCGGAGCTCACGCTCGCCGAGGTGATGGCTCTGCAGCCGGGCGACGTGATCTCGGTAGACTTGCCCGATGTGGTACTCGCCGAGGTGGATGGAGTTCCAGTACTGGAGTGTCGATACGGCGTGATGCGCGGCCAGTACGCGTTGAAGGTGGAAAAGGTGATCACGGCGTCCGCAGATCGGGCTGGGGGAGGTACGGATGGCCGAAGAGGTTAAGGGCGATCTAAGCGCCGACGATTGGGCGGCTGCGATGTCGGAACAGCAAGGAGCTTCCCGCACGCCATCGGCCCGGTCCGCGCAGACCAGCGTGTTTCGGGAGCTTACCCCGGAGGCCAGCGGCGCCGGCGGCGGGCGCCTGGACATGATCCTGGATATTCCTGTTCAACTCACTGTGGAACTGGGACGGACCAAGATCGCGATCCGCAATCTCCTGCAGCTGGCCCAAGGCTCGGTCGTCGAACTCGACCGTTTGGCCGGTGAACCGATGGACGTCCTCGTTAACGGATGTCTGATCGCGCAAGGCGAGGTCGTGGTGGTCAACGACAAGTTTGGGATCCGCCTGACCGACGTCATCGCTCCCGACGAACGCCTGCGCCGCCTGCATCGATGAACCGGCCCGAAGGCGCTCGCCTCGCCTGGTCGTCCCCGGTACTCCTCCTTCCCACAGCTCTGCAGAACGCGCATTCCGCCGACGGTGTGGGCTCAACCGGCGGGACCGTCGTCGGCCTGGTTCAGGTGGTGTTCGCGCTCGCGGTCGTGCTCGCCGCGATCGTGCTGTTCGGGTGGCTGCTGCGCCGGTGGATGCCGGCGTCCATCGGTCCGAGCGGCGTGCTGCGCGTGATCGGCGGCGTGATGGTCGGACCAAAGGAACGGCTGGTGCTGGTAGAGCTGGGCGATACGTGGCTGCTGCTGGGCGTTGCTGCCGGCAGCGTGAACCTGCTCCACCACATGCCCAGGCCCGAGGGCGCACTGCCGCCGGTCGGTGCGCCGGGCGCCAGCGCTTTCGCGCGCCGTCTCATGCGCGCGATGTCCCGCGGGCGCAAGGAGTCTTGAGTGCGCTGGCTGGTCGCGTTGCTGTTGACCGCGCTCTCCGCGAGCGCGGCGGGGCAAGCGGCGCTGCCAGCGATCACGGTCACGCCCGCGCCCGGAGGAGGGCAGACCTACTCGCTCACCATCCAGACGCTCCTATTCCTCACCTCGCTCACGCTGCTGCCAGCGGTGCTGTTGATGATGACGTCGTTTACTCGCATCGTCATCGTCCTGTCGCTGCTGCGCCAGGCGCTGGGGACGGTACAGGCGCCGCCGAACCAGGTGCTGGTGGGCTTGTCGCTATTCCTCACGTTCTTCGTGATGTCGCCGGTGCTCGAGCGTGTGTACAGCGAGGCGTACGTTCCGTTCAGCGAGCGGCGCATCGGCCTCAACGATGCGCTGGAGCGGGCCTCATCGCCACTGAAGACTTTCATGCTGCGCCAGACACGCGAGTCGGACTTGGCCCTGTTTGCCAAGCTCGCGAGCGCGCCTCCGCTCAACGGTCCGGACGAGGCCCCGATGAAGATCGTCGTCCCGGCCTACGTGATCTCGGAGCTGAAGACTGCGTTCCAGATCGGCTTCGTCGTGTTCATCCCGTTTCTGATCATCGACCTGGTGGTGTCCAGCGTGCTCATGTCCATGGGGATGATGATGCTGTCTCCCGTCATCATCTCGTTGCCGTTCAAGCTCATGCTTTTCGTGCTGGTCGACGGCTGGAACCTGCTCGTGGGCTCGCTGGTGCGCTCGTTCTATACGTAGCCTGCGCATGACTCCCGACGCCGTCATCAACCTCGTCGAGCAGGGATTGGAGGTAACGGTCCTGATCTCGGCCCCGCTGCTGCTCACCGCGCTCGTGACCGGCCTGCTGGTAAGCGTGTTCCAGGCGGCGACCCAGATCAACGAGATGACCCTGTCCTTCATTCCCAAGCTGCTGGCGGTCTTCGTCGCGATCGTGGTCGCGGGGCCGTGGATGCTGAACGTCATCGTCGACTATACACGGCGGCTGTTCGAAAGCATCCCGGGGCTGATCGGTTGACCACGCCCATCGCGGCCTCGGTGTTCACCGGTGATCAGCGTCTCGACCGCCCAGTGGTACGCCTGGATCGCCGCGTTCCTGTGGCCGTTTCTTCGCATCCTGGGCTTGATCGTGGCGGAGCCGGTGCTGGGGAACAGCAACGTGCCCACCGCAGTCAAGGTCGGCCTCGCGCTGCTGATCACGCTTGTGCTGGCGCCGGTGCTCCCGCCGATGCCGCCGGTGGAGCCGGCGTCCGCTGCCGGCGTGCTCATCGGGGTGAAAGAGCTCCTGATCGGATTCGCGATGGGCTTCGCGGTGCGCATTGCGCAGACGGCGATCGAGGCGGCTGGCCAGCTCGTCGGGTTGCAGATGGGCCTCGGATTTGCCGTATTCTTCGACCCTCAGACCAGCGCGCAGACCGCGGTGATGGGTCAGTACTTCGGCCTATTCGCGATCCTCACCTTCCTGGCGATCGATGGCCCGGCGCTGGTGGTGGCGGCACTTGCACAGAGCTTCACGGTTTTGCCGATCACGATTGAGCCACTGGCTGCGGGTGGCTTTCGTCTCTTGGTCGAGTGGGCGGGAGAGATCTTCCGTGCCGGATTGACCATCGCCTTGCCCGTCGTGGCTGCCCTGCTGATCGCCAACGCCGCCATTGGCATCCTGACCCGCGCCGCGCCCCAGCTCAACATCTTCGCGGTCGGTTTTCCGATCACGCTGGCCGTGGGCTTCTTCGGGTTATGGTTGGCCGTTCCGTTGATCGGACCGTCGATCGGGCGCCTGTTCGAGCAGGCGCTGCTGGTCGCCGTGCAGGTCGCAGAGCGCTTCGCGCAGCCGGTGCGGTGAACGATGACGCTATGCTGCGACAGGGGGACGCCTTCGAGCTGGGTAGCGCGATTTGCGCGGTTGATTCGAGCCGGGGGCGGCGTGCTCGACGTGGCGTGCGGGAAGGGTCGGCATGCGCGCGTGCTCGCCAGGCTGGGCTATCGGGTCGTCGCGGTGGATCGCGACGCGCAGGCGCTGGCTACCCTGACCGGGATTCCCGGGATCGAGGCCCGGGAAGCCGACTTGGAGGCTGGGCCCTGGCCGTTTCCGGGGCGCCAGTTCGCCGCGGTGGTGGTCACGAACTACCTGCATCGCCCGTTGTTTCCCCGCTTGCTCGAGAGTGTAGAAGCGGATGGGATGCTGATCTATGAGACATTCGCGGAAGGGAACGAACGCTACGGTCGGCCGTCAAATCCTGAATTTCTCCTGCGCTCGGGGGAATTGCTCGACGCCGTTCATGGGAGGCTCGCGGTGCTCGCTTACGAGCACGGCTTGGTGAGTGTCCCGAGCCCGGCGGTCGTTCAACGGGTTTGTGCGGTCGGGCGAGCGCCGGCCGAGGTGGCTTTGCCCGACTGCCTCGGCGGATAGAAAGCGATTGCGATAAACTTAACGATCAGATGTACGAGGTTTGGGCCGTTGTCACGGACGGCAGTCCATCTTGGGAGGGAAGCACATGCTAAAGGGCAGCCTGGTCGCGATCGTATCGCCGATGCGGGAGGAGGGAAGCCTCGACCTCGACGCACTGCGCCGGCTTCTCGACTGGCACATCGCGGAGGGCACCGACGGGATCGTGGTCGTCGGAACGACCGGGGAGTCGCCCACCGTGGATTTTGAAGAGCATTGCCAGTTGATCCGGACCGCCGTCGAGCATGTCGCGGGACGAGTTCCTGTGATCGCCGGAACCGGTGCGAACTCCACCCGGGAGGCGATCGAGCTGCAGGCATTTGCCAAGAAGGCCGGAGCCGACCTGTGTCTCTCCGTCGTGCCTTACTACAATAAGCCGACGCAAGAGGGGCTGTACCGTCACTTCCGGGCCATCGCCGAAGCCGTCGACATCCCGATGATCCTGTACAACGTCCCGGGGCGCACGGTGTGCGACATGCAAAACGACACCGCCCTGCGCCTGGCTCAGGTGCCCAACATCATCGGCATCAAGGACGCCACCGGCAACCTCGAGCGCGGGTCCGACCTGATCCGCCGCGCTCCCCGCGGATTCGCGGTCTACAGCGGAGACGACGGCACCGCACTCGCCCTGATGCTGATGGGCGGTGATGGCGTCATATCCGTCACCGCCAACGCCGCGCCGCGCCTGATGCACGACATGTGCGCCGCCGCCTTCGCAGGGGATCTCGCCAAGGCGCGCGCGATCAACAACAAGCTCCTAGGGCTGCACCGCCACCTGTTTGTCGAGGCCAACCCGATCCCGGTCAAGTGGGCGTTGCAGGAGATGGGCCTGATCACCGGGGGAATTCGCCTGCCGCTCACGCCGCTGTCGTCGTCCTTCCACGACCTGCTGCGTGCCGCGATGGAGCAGGCAGGCATCGGCGCAGGGATGCCCGTGGCGTGAGCAGGAGTCACGACGAAGCGCGATGAAACCTCACCTTTTCCATCCCGGGCTGCTGATGGCCTTGGTCTTGGCCGGTTGCTCGAGCACGGAAACGCAGAAGATCGACTATAAATCCGAGAGCAAGCAGGTTCGGCCTCTCGAAGTCCCTCCCGACCTGTCCACGCCCAACCCGTCCGACCGCTTCTCCGTCCCCGACGCCAATTCCGCGACGTATTCCGAGTACAACCAAGGCTCAGGACATCCAGCCGGGGCGCAGGGCGTGCTCCCGCAGACGCAGAAGGCATACATCGAGCGCGCCGGGAGTCAGCGCTGGCTGGTCGTGCAAGCGCCACCGAGTCAAGTGTGGCCGGTGCTCAAGGACTTCTGGCAGGAGACGGGGTTCATCATCGTCTCCGAGGATGCCGAGACCGGCATCATGGAAACCGACTGGGCCGAAAACCGCGCGAAGATCCCGCAAGATGCGCTGCGCAACCTGATCGGCAAAGTGCTGGATCAGGCCTACTCCACGCCTGAGCGGGATAAGTTTCGCACCCGAATCGAACGTGGCCAGAAGGAGGGTACTACCGAGGTGTACGTGTCACACCGCGGGATGTACGAAGTCTACGTGAACGACGCCAACATGCGGCAGACCGGCCGCGTCGTTTGGCAGCCGCGTCCGTCCGATCCCGAGCTGGAAGCCGAGATGCTCAAACGCCTGGAAGTCAGATTTACCGGCGATCAGAGGGTGCAGACGGCTCAGGCGAAAGGGCCGCCGCCCGAGCCTCGAGCGGTGGTCTCAAAAGCCCCGGACGGGGTGCCGGTGTTGAAGCTCAAGGACAACTTCGACCGGGCATGGCGTCGCGTCGGTCTGTCTCTGGATCGGCTCGGCTTTTCGGTGCAGGACCGAGATCGCTCCAGCGGCCTGTACTACGTGCGTTACCTCAATCCGGATACGCAGGTCAAGAAGCCGGGACTGCTGTCGCAGCTTGCTTTCTGGGAATCGGACACACCCAACAAGGCCGAACAATATCGGATCGTGGTGGCGGAGGCCAATCCCGGCACCGTGGTGAAGGTCGAGGCTGGGGATGGCAAGCCGGAAAAGTCCGATGCCGCCACTCGGATTCTCAACGTCCTGCAGGAAGACTTGAAATAGCGGCCGCGTGCGCCTCGCGCCCTCTATGGTGGGTTGAGCGAGTCGACTGAATGCGGTTTGCTTCTCTGGGCAGCGGCAGCCAGGGCAACGCGCTTGTGGTGGAAGTGCGCAACACGCGGCTTCTGCTCGATTGCGGCTTCAGCGTGCCCGAGGTCACCCGGCGGCTGGCACGGCTCGGCCTGGATCCGGCAGGGCTCTCCGCTGTGGTGCTCACCCACGAGCACGATGACCATCTCGGCGGTGTCGCGCGCCTAGCTCGTCGCTACCGGCTTCCGGTCTGGCTCACGAGCGGGACGTTCAGAGGGCTGGAGGCGATGTTCCAGCCCGATCTCGCTCTGCATTTCATCTGCGGCTATCAGCCCTTTGCGGTGGGCGATATCCTGGTCGAGCCGTTTCCCGTGCCGCATGACGCGCGCGAGCCCGCCCAGTATGTGTTCGGCGACGGAGCTCAGCGCCTAGGGGTGTTGACCGATGCGGGACATGTCACCGTCCACATGACTCGCTGCCTGAACCACTGTGACGCGCTGGTGCTGGAATGCAACCACGACGCCCAGCTGCTGCAGGCGGGCGACTACCCGGAGCCACTGAAGCAACGAATCGCGGGTCGCCTCGGCCATCTCGACAACGAGTCGGCAGCGGCGCTGCTGGGGCGCGTGGACCGCCGGCGGCTACAGCACGTGGTAGCGGCTCATCTGAGCCAGAGCAACAACCGCCCGGACCTCGCCCGCACAGCTTTAGCCGCTGCCCTCGAGTGTACGCCGGGGTGGGTCGCTGTCGCCGATCAGGAACTCGGCACAGACTGGTACAACGTCGCCTGACACGGAACAGGCGACGGCCCAGAGTCGGACGGTCGCACGGGCAGGATCGCTGCCCGGAAGCAGGGTGCGAAACGAAAAGCCGACCGGAACGGGTCGGCTTGCTCGAGAATGCACCCGATATGTGCGCTTACTTCTTCTCTTCTGGCTTCTTTTCTTCGGCAGCAGGAGCCGGGGCGGTCGCGGGCGCAGCCGCTGTCCCTGAGGTTGCTGCCGGGGCGGGGGCGGCCGCCGGGGCCGGGGCCGGGGCGGGCGCCGGTTCTTCCTTCTTGCTGCAGGCGGTCAGAGCAACGGCCAGGAGGGCAGCGATGACGAGGGCGTGTCTCATCTAGTTTCCTTAACGAAATCCATGCTGTTGGGAAAATGAACCGTTGGGAGTTTTCTTCATCTTCCAGGAGCTCCCCGGAAGAAACCGGAATACTAGCAGATCCGCAAAACAAATCCAGTAGCGTCCCGGCTGCGATCCCCCTGGCATATGAGCCCGGGCTTCGACCGCCTTCCGCGCCGGGGCTGACGGCTGTCTTTCACGCAGTGGTCGACGCGTTCGCCGTCACAGACCCAACGTCGTTGCGCCAGGCGCCGGCGAAGATGCCTCCCAGATCTCACCGAAGCGCTGCGCGAGCACCCGAGCCGTGTCCAAATCCCCCAGCGCCAGGACGCCGCGCGCGCTGTCGTAGTGGAAGCGGTGGACGTAGTCGCACTCGTCGACGATGCAGAACGGGTCGTACACGCTCTTGGCTTCCGGTTGCGTCTCGTTGATGCTGATCGCGTGGCTGAACAGGCGCAGCAGGTTGACGAGGCGCGGGCAATCGCGTTGTAGTCCCGTTGCGTCGTGCAGCACGATCTGGATGCGGTTGTTGCGGTTCGCGAGCAGGAACTGCCGCAGCAGCTCGGTGCGGGTGATGCTGTTGTAGCCGCTGTCGAGCTTGCGGTCGAAGATCCGCAGCAACCGTCCTGGACGCGCGAACAGGCAATCCAGCGCAGCCTCGTATTCCGCGTTGCCGTCGATCTTACGAACCTGCGGTCCCGTCTCTTCGCTCACGATCAACTCCTCCTGCGCCGTGCGTGGTTCTCGCGCAAGGCGACATACCCGGCCGCATACCACTTGTGCAGCAAGGCGACCAGACCGCGCCGCGTCGTATCCACCGCGGACAGCTCGCGCGTGTCGGCCAGCCGGGCGAGGGCGTCGCGGGCCCGTCCTTGTACTCGGACGCTTTCCCCATTGAGAAAGAACAGGTTCCCCCGATACAGCATGTCGCTCTTGAGATCCAGCACGACGCCGCCGCAGCGTGCCCTGTGGGCGAACGTCTCCAAAGGCAGGCGCGCGCGGGGCGGCGTGAAGAACACATGCGCCTTCGGCTCGGTCAGATATTGCCCGAGAAAACGCAACACGTCGCCCGTCCGCCAGTGTATGCGTTCCAGCTGGAGCGCAATCTGATCGAGCATGTCCGTCCCAATGCGCGCCGGATACCGGGTTGCCCGCAGCCGCGGATCCTGATACAAGCCATCGGCCGTCGCACTATCCTCGAGGAAGCGCAGAAACTGTATGGTGAGCTCCCGCCATGCTGGTGCTCGAAAGCCGATGGAATAGGTCATGCATGCCGTGAGCGCGACGCCATCGTGCGCCCAGCCGGGCGGCAAGTACAGCATATCGCCGGCCTGCAACACCCATTCCTGCTGCGGACGGAATCGGCGCAGGATCTTGAGCGGCGCGTCTTCGACCAGACCCAGATCGCGCTGGTGGCCGATACGCCAGCGGCGACGCCCTGGTCCTTGCAGCAAGAACACGTCATATGAGTCGTAGTGCGGTCCTACACCGCCGCCCGGCGCGGCGTAGCTCACCATCAGGTCGTCCAACCGAGCATATGGGATGAAGGAGAAACGCGACAACAAGTCGCGCGCCGCTGCCACGAAATGGTCGACGTCGTGCACCAGCAGCGTCCATCCGCGCGCGGGCAGCCGGCGGAAGTGGGCGCGGTTGAGCGGGCCTTCGTGTACCTGCCACTTGCGCCCCGCGCGCAACACCACGCGCGCTTGCGTATCCTCTCGCCCGGCAAGCCGCATCAGTTCTCGCGGCGCGAGCAGCCCACCGAACCCGGGCACTGCGGCGCGAACGAGCAGCGGGCGCTTCTGCCAGTAGCGCGACAAGAAGGCGCTCGCAGTCTGTGCACCGAGCAGCGTTGATGCCGTGCCATCTTGCTTCATGCGGCAATTATATCGGCGCAGCGTCGCCGGTCCGGGGCGTATGCCTCCTCCGCGAGCAAAATCGGTTAGAATCGGCCCGGACTTGTCGCTGGAGCTTATGGCGCTATGTTGAAGGAAGGCGAAGCCGCACCGGGCTTTGACTTGCCGGACTCGGACATGGAGCTGGTGAGCCTGTCCAGCTTCCAAGGCGCCAAGAACGTGGTGCTGTACTTCTACCCCAAGGACGACACTCCCGGCTGCACGCTGGAAGCCATCGAGTTCAGCGAGCTGGAAGACGAGTTCTCCTCGCTTCACACCGCTGTGCTTGGCGTGAGCATGGATGACTGCATGAGCCACGGCTCGTTCCGAGACAAGCACGGACTCTCCGTCCAGCTTCTTGCCGACACGGATGGCGAGGTGTGCCGCAAATACGG
>Ga0335077_10001182_pt1 | contig 30700 bp, 20 predicted proteins | sample Lox_Sample_31_FD_207151 | JGI IMG/M metagenome (GOLD analysis project Ga0335077, IMG submission 207151) | Soil microbial communities from Loxahatchee National Wildlife Refuge, Florida, United States - Lox_Sample_3.1 | ecosystem: Environmental > Terrestrial > Soil > Wetlands | place: USA... | reverse complement strand
TGTCGGCCGGCGGCGCGTTCGGCGCCAAGGAGGACCTCAACGTCCAGGGTCACGCGGCGCTGCTCTGCCTGCGGACCGGCCTGCCGGTCAAGCTGACGCTGAGCCGGGCCGAGAGCCTGCGATTCCATGTCAAGCGACATCCGCTGACCCTCACCTACACGGTCGGCTGCGACGGCGAAGGCCGCCTGCTCGGCCTGCGCGCCCGTATCACCGGCGATACCGGCGCCTACGCGAGCGTCGGCGGCAAGGTGCTCGAGCGCGCGGCAGGACACGCCTGCGGCGTGTACCGGCTGCCCGCCGTCGACGTCGTGGCCAGGGCCGTCTACACCAACAACCCGCCCTGCGGCGCCATGCGCGGGTTCGGCGCGAACCAGACCAACTTCGCGATCGAGGGCATGCTCGACCGCCTCGCCGAGCGGGTCGGTATCGACGGCTGGGAGATCCGCTGGCGCAACGCGGTGGACGTGGGCGACGCCTTCGGCACCGGCCAGCGGCTCGGCCCGGGCGTGGGCCTGCGGCAGACCCTGCTCGCCGTCAGGGACGCATACCGCTCGGCCAGGTACGCGGGGATCGGGTGCGCGGTGAAGAACGTCGGCGTCGGCAACGGGCTCACCGAGTACGGCAGGGCGATCCTGCGCCCCGAGGCGGACGGGTCGGTCACGCTGCTGCACCCGTGGACCGAGATGGGCCAGGGCGTGCACACCGTGCTGATGCAGATCGCCTGCACCGAGCTCGGCATCGCGCCCGGAGTGGTGCACGTGGCCGTGGACACCGGCCGCGAGCTCGGGTGCGGGCAGACGACCGCGTCCCGCGCCACCGTGCTCGGCGGGCGAGCGGTGATCGACGCGGCGGCCAGGCTCAAGGAGAAGCTGGACGGACGGCCCATCGCCATCCTCGCCGGGCAGGAGTTCCACGGCGAGGCGGTGGTGGACTGGACCACCAGGCCGGGCGCCAGCACCGACCGCCCGGTCACGCACTTCGCCTACGGCTGGGCGACCCAGGTGGTGATCCTCTCCGACGACGGTGCGATCGACAAGGTCATCGCCGCGCACGACGTGGGCAAGGTGCTCAACCCGACGCTGCTGGCCGGCCAGATCGAGGGCGCGGTGCACATGGGCCTGGGCCACAGCCTGTCCGAGGAGTACGTCGTCGCCGACGCGGTGCCGGTCACCACCACGCTCAAGTCACTGAACATCATCCCGGCGGCCGGCATGCCTGAGGTGGAGTGCGTCTTCATCGAGGAGCATCAGCCTGAGGGACCCTATGGCGCCAAGGGAGTCGGCGAGATCGGCCTCGTCCCCACGGCCAGCGCGGTCGCCGGCGCGCTGCACGCGTTCGAGGGGACCTACCGCACCCGGCTGCCGATGAAGGACTCGGCGGCCGCCAGGGCCGCGGTGCCGAGGCTGGTGCGTGCACCCTCGGCGAGCCGGTCGGGTTCCCCGGAGGCGAGCGGGGAAACACCGTGACCACGCTGGCGCTATGCGGCGGAACGGTCGCGGCCGGCCTCGACCCGGTAGAGCTGACCAGCAGCGACGTGCTGGTGCAGGACGGCAGGATCGCCGCGGTGGGCACGGCGCCGGCCGGCGTGCCACGCCGCGACTGCACGGGCACCCTGGTGCTGCCAGGCAACGTCTGCGCCCACACCCACCTGTACTCGGCGCTGTCCCGCGGCATGCCCTACTCGCTCCCCCCGCCCGCCAACTTCACGCAGATACTCCAGCGGGTCTGGTGGCGCCTCGACCGGGCGCTCGACGAGCCTGCCGTACGGCTGTCGGCTATGGTCGGAGGGCTTGATGCCCTGCTGGCCGGCACCACCACGGTGATCGACCACCACGCATCGCCGAACTTTATCGACGGCTCGCTCGACGTCATCGGCGACGCGCTGGCCGGGCTCGGGCTGCGCAGCGTGCTGTGCTACGAGGTGAGCGACCGGGACGGCGCCGGTCGCGCCGCCGCCGGGCTGAAGGAGAGCATCAGGTTCGCGGCCGCCCGGCGCCCGCTGGCCAGGGGAATGGTCGGCGCGCACGCCTCGTTCACGCTGTCCGACCGGACGCTCGAGGCGTGCGCGAGTGCCGCCGCCGACGCCGGGGTCGGGGTGCACATCCACGTCGCCGAGGATGCAGCGGACCAGGCCGACGCGGCCGCGCTGCACGGGTGCCGCGTCGTCCAGCGACTGCACGGCACGGGGATCCTGACCAGCGCGGCGCTGCTCGCGCACTGCGTGCGCATCGACGACGCCGAGGCTCGCATCATCGCCGAGTCTGGCGCGACGGTCGCGCTGAACGCGCGCAGCAACATGAATAACGGGGTCGGGCACAGCCCGGTGACCGGCGCTGCCGGGGCCGGAACGGCCGTGGCCGCCCGGCCCGCGGTCGCCGTGCCAGGCGACCGGGTCGCGCTCGGCACGGACGGCATCGGCGGCGACATGATCACCGAGTCGCAGGCCGCGTACTTTCGGGCCAGGGAGGCGAGCCTGCGCACGCCGCCGTCCTGGCCGCTGGACCGCCTCGCGGCCGGCGCCCGGGCTGCCGGCCGGATCTTCGGCGAGCCGCTGCTCGGGCGCATCGCGCCGGGCGCCCCGGCCGACCTCGTGGTGCTCGACTACGCCGCCCCCGCGCCGCTGACCGCGCAAACCCTGCCCGGGCACTGGATCTACGGCTGCTCGCCCGGTCAGGTCAGGGACGTGGTCGTGGCCGGCCGGCTGGTGATCGCCGATCGCCAGCACACCATGATCGACGCGGCTGAACTCGCCGCGAAGGCCAGGAGCGAGTCCCTGCGACTGTGGGACCGCCTCGCCGACCTGCCGCCGCACCCGTTCTTGCCCGCCGGAGGTATGTCCCCATGACACTGACAAGCACCGGCCGGGTCGCCCTGTACCTGCAGGACAAGCACTCGATCAGGGACGGCATGCGCTACGCGCGCTACGCCGAGGAACGCGGCTTCGACGCCGTCTGGCAGGCGGAGAGCCGCCTGGTGCGCGAGGCCACCGTCCCGATGGCCGCCTACGCCGCGGTGACCGACCGGATCAAGGTGGGCTCCGGCGTCATCCCGATCTGGACCAGGAACGTCGCGCTGCTCGCGGCGACCTTCTCCACGCTCGCCGAGCTGGCTCCGCACCGGATCATGCTCGGGCTCGGCGCGTGGTGGGATCCGCTGGCCGCCAAGGTCGGCATCGACCGACGCAGGCCGCTGCGCGCGATGCGCGAGGTGGTCGAGGCGACCAGGCAGCTGCTGACGCTCAAGCGGGTCAGCTACGCGGGCGAGTTCGTACACCTCGACGACGTCGAGATCGACGTGGTGCACGGTGACCGGTCGCCTCGGAACGTTCCCATCTACATCGGCGCCACCGGCATGCAGATGATGGAGCTGGCCGGCGAGATCGCCGACGGGGTGGTGCTCAACTACATGGTCAGCCCGGCCTACAACGAGCGCGCGCTTGACGCCCTCGCGGCCGGCGCTGCCAGGGCGAGGCGCAGCGTGCAGGACCTAGACCGGCCGCAGCTCATCGTCTGCTCGATGGACACCGACCGCCGTGCCGCCCTGGACCGGGCGCGCGAGCTGCTGACGCAGTACCTGGGCCAGCAGCCGCACATCATGGCCGCAAGCGGGATCGACCCAGGGATCATCGAGCGGATCGGCAAGGTGCTGACCTGGCCGGCCAGCGCGGCCGACATCCAGCGGGCCGCCCGGCTGGTCCCCGACGAGGCCGTGCAGGCGATCACGGCGACCGGGACGCCGGACGAGTGCATCGCCAAGGTGGAGGAGTACCTGGCGGCCGGCGCCACCTGCCCGGTGCTGTACCCGCTCGGCGACGACGTAGAGCTCATGATCGACGCATTCACCCAGTAAAGGCATTCAGGCAAGGCACGCAGGTAAAGGCAATCTGCAAAGGACAGGACCATGAAGAGCTTCATCGGCCGCGACATCCTCTCGCTCAAGGACTTCGAGCGCGAGGAGTACTTCCAGATCTTCAGCGTCTGCGAGCGGCTGCGGCCCTACGCGGCCGAGCGCCGCAACGGCGACCTGCTCACGCACAAGACGCTGCTGACGGCTTTCTACCAGCCGAGCACGCGGACCAGGCTGGCCACCGAGGCGGCGATGCACCGGCTCGGCGGGCACGTGCTCGGGTTCGCTGACGCCAAGATGACCAGGGCCGGCGACTTCTACTCCGAGTCGATCAAGGACACCGTGCACATGCTCGAGTACTACGGTGACGTGATCGCGATGCGCCACTACCAGCAGGGCGCGCCGGCCGAGGCGGCCCGCTGGGCCTCGGTGCCGGTGATCAACTGCGGTGACGGCTGGGGCGAGCACCCCACCCAGGTGCTCACCGACTTGTACACGATCTGGCGGTCAAGGGGTCGGCTTGATGGGCTCAGCGTGCTGTGCGTCGGCGACATGCGGATGCGGACCATGCACTCGATCCTGTACGCGATGTCGCAGTTCGACATGGAGGCGCTCGTGGTGAGCCCGCCGGAGATGTCGCTGCTGCCGGAGTTCAAGGCCGAGCTCGACGAGCGCAATACCTGCTACCGGGAGGTCAGCAGCGTCGCTGACTGCATCTCCGATGCCGACGTCATCTACATGGAGCCCGTCGTTCAGCCGGACTACACCCAGTCCAGGGTGGAGCCCGCCAAGGACGCCGGCTTCACCCCGGTGCCTTACCGGGTCACCAGGGACCTGCTGCGCGACAAGGCCAAGAGCGACTCGATCATCTTGCACTCGCTGCCGCGGATGGACGAGCTGCCCACCGACGTCGACGAGACCAGGCACAACAGGTACTGGGTGGAGGCATTCAACGGCGTGGTGATGAGGATGGCGCTGATCTCCATGCTGCTCGGTGCGGCGGAGTAGGGAGCGGGCCATGCAGACGCACCTGCGAGGGCGCGACCTGATCGACCTGTCCGAGTGGACCAAGGACGAGATCGACACCGTGCTCGACGTCGCCTTCGCGCTGAAGCGGGACCGCGCGCTCGGGCAGCCGCACCCCTACCTGCGCGACAGAGTGCTCGCCATGCTGTTCTTCTACGCCAGCACCCGCACCAGGGCCTCGTTCGAGGCCGGCATGGCGCAACTCGGCGGGCACGCCCAGTTCATCGAGAGCCGGTCCACCCAGATCGCGCACGGCGACACGGCCAAGGAGATCGGCGAGATTCTCGGCAGGTACAACGACGGCATCGCGATCAGGTACATCGACTGGCAGGTCGGCAACGGCTACCTGCGCGACGTCGCCGAGGCGAGCCGGGTGCCCGTGCTCAACATGCAGTGTGACATCTACCACCCGCACCAGGCGCTCGCCGACCTGATGACGATCATCGAGCGGTTCGGCGACCCGCGCGGCCGCACCGCCACGATCAGCTGGGCGTACGCCTCCAGCTACCAGAAACCGATCAGCGCACCGCAGAGCCTGGCGCTGCTGCTGCCCAGGTTCGGCATGAACGTACGGCTTGTCCACCCGCCCGAGTTCGAGCTGATGCCCGAGATCGTCGATCAGGCCAGGGAGTACGCCAGGCGCGCTCACGCGAGCTTCGAGATCTCGCACGACTTCGACGCGGGATTCACGGGCACCGACGTGGTCTATGCCAAGAGCTGGGGCGCGATGCTGACCACCACCGACGAGGCGCAGGGCGCGAAGCTGATCGACTCCTACGGCTCGTGGATCACCAACGCGCCGAGGATGGCCACGGCCGGGCCGGACGCCATCTTCATGCACCCGCTGCCGGCCGACCGGAACGTCGAGGTCACCGACGAGGTGATCGACGGCCCGCAGTCGGCCGTCTACGACCAGGCCGAGAACCGCCTGCACGGCCAGAAGGCCGTCATGGCGCTGACCATGAGCTAGGACAGGAGTCAGCACGACGTGCTGGCCGACCGGTCCCTGGTCCAGTAGTAGGCGACCGGCCACTGGCCGGGCACCTCCGGCACGGGCGCCCGGCCTATGGTCGTGGCGCCGTCGGTCAGCCCGGCCAGGTCGTCCGGGCAGACCGGGACCCGGTTAAGCTCACGGCCGGTGGCGGCGCGCAGCGCACCGGCGATCGCCGCGGTAGCGACGATCGTCGGCGACTCCCCCACGCCCTTCAGCCCGTAAGGCGAGCCGGGCTCGGGGACTTCGACCGCCGCGGAGAGCACGGGCGGCATGTCGAGCGCGGTAGGGATCAGGTAGTCGGTGAACGACGCGTTGCGTATCACGCCCTGGTCCACCTGTACCTGCTCCATCAGCGCCAGACCCAGGCCCTGCGCCGTGCCGCCCTGCACCTGCCCGGCCAGCCCGATCGGGTTCATCACCTTGCCGACGTCCAGTGCTGCCGCGATCTGCACCACGCGGGCCAGGCCGAGCTCGGTGTCCACCTCCACCACCGCGCGCTCGGCCGCGAAGGCGAAGCTCGCGTGGATGTCGCCCTGCCCGTTCTCGTCGAACCCGGCGGTGGCCCGGTGCCGGAACCTGGCCTCGCCGCGGGCGGGTTCGGTGAGCAGATCAGCCAGCTCGGCCACGGCGAGGCCGTCGGCGAGCACTCGCCCGTCGGCCAGCGCCAGGCTCCCACCGGCTCCGGTCAGCGCCCTGGCCCGCGCGAAGACCAGCGCCCGCGCATCCTCGCACGCCAGCTGCACCGCGCCGCCGGCCATCATCGACTGGCGGGACGCCGAAGTGGACCCGGCGTCGCCCACCTGCGTATCGGCGGCGTGCAGCACCACCTGGCCGACGCCAAGCTCGGTGTGCACGATCTGGGTGAGCAGCGTTGTCAGGCCCTGGCCCATCTCCACCGCCGCGGTGTGCACCTGCGCGAACGGTCCGTCAGGGCCCAGTGCCAGGGTGACCCTGGCGTCCGCCGAGTCGTCGAATCCCTCGCTGAACGCGACGTTCTTGTAGCCGACCGCGATCGCCGTGCCCCGCCGCAGTCCCTCGCCATGGGTCACGTTGGCGACCCCGCCGGGATAGTGCCTCGGGTCGCGGCCGACGGTCAGCTCCTCCGCGGGCAGCGGCAGCGCCTGGCAGGCCTCGATCACCTGAGCGACCGGGGCGCTGCCGGTGAGCACCTGCCCGGTGGGTAGCACCGACCCCGGCCGCAGGACGTTGCCCAGCCGGAAGGCCACCGGATCCATGCCGAGCCTAGCCGCGAGCTTGTCCATCTGCGCCTCGTGCGCGAAGCACACCTGTGGGGCGCCGAAGCCGCGCATGGCGCCGCACGGCGGGTTGTTGGTGTAGACCGCTGACCCTTCGATCCGCACATGCGGCACCTCGTAGGGCCCGGCCGCGAACGTCACCGCATTGCCGACCACCGCCGCCGACGACGAGGTATAGGCACCGCCGTCGAAGAGCAGCCTGGCGTCGACGACCAGCAGCCGCCCGTCGGACGACGCGCCGTGGCGCATCCAGATCCTGGCCGGATGCCGCTGCACGTGCGCGTGGAACGACTCTTCGCGGCCCAGCGACATTTTCACCGGGCGGCCGGTACGCAGCGCCAGCAGGCAGGCGTGCACCTGGACGTGCATGTCCTCGCGCGACCCGAAGGCGCCGCCCACCCCGGCAAGGGTCAGCCGCACCTTGTCAAGCGGCAGGCGCAAGCACGGCGCGATCTGCTCGCGGTCGGCGTGCAGCCACTGGGTGGCCACGTGCAGCTGCACGCCGCCGTCCGGGTCGGGGATGGCTAGGCCAGCCTCGGGTCCCAGCGGCGCCTGGTCCTGCCTGGCCGTCTCGTAGTAGCCGTCCACCCAGACGTCGGCGGCCGCCCGGTCCGGCTGCCCGTGCACGAGGTGCACGTGGCGGAGCACGTTGCCGAAGTCGTGCAGCCTTGGCGCGTCCGGTCGCAGCGCCGCCTCCATGTCGGCGAGCACGGGGAGCGGATCCCAGTCCACGACGATCCGGCGGACCGCCTGGCGAGCCAGGTCGGCGGTGTCGGCCGCGACCAGCGCCACCGGCTCGCCCTGGTAGCGCACCACGTGCTCGGCGAGCACCGGCTGATCGTCGAAGTTGAGCCCGAAGGTGCGCTTGCCAGGCAGGTCGGCGGCGACAAGCACCGCATGGACTCCGGGCAACTCCCTGACCGCACGCGTGTCGATCGACTTGATCCTGGCGTGCGCATGCGGCGACCTGAGCGCCGCGCCCCACAGCATCCCGTCGGCGGACAGGTCGCTGGCGTACCTGAACTCGCCGGTGACCTTCGCCACCGCGTCCACGCGCGGCATGTTCTCGCCGACACCGGGCACCCGGTCTGCCAGCTGAATGCTCATCGCGAGCGCCCTCCGTTGCGCGGTGTCGCCGGCCGTGGATGAGGTCAGGCTAGCCAGCCGACCGTGCCGCCGATAAGTGGCGAAGGTCCCCAGAGGTGACCACGGGGACGCCGATCTCGGGCCTATCGGCCCATGACACGCGATCGTGCACCGCTCTACACTCGGGCCAGATCGGCCCGATCAGGCGGCGATGAGCCGCGGACTCCGGAGGCGCGAGATGTCCGCTCGACGAGGCACAGCCAGGATCCTCGCGGTCGCACGCGGCGACGAGCCAGCTGACCTGCTGATCACCGGGGGGAAGGTGTTCGTGCCCGGCACCCGGGAGTGGGTCGAGACCGACCTTGCGATCGCCGACGGCATCGTGGCCGGGTGGGGGCCGCGCGAGGCTCGCGAGGTCGCCGACGTGGGCGGGGCCGCGCTGACCCCGGGATTCATAGACGCCCACATGCACCTGGAGTCCACCAAGATGTGGGCGGATGAGTTCGTCAGGGCCGTGCTGCCGCATGGGACGACCGCGATCGCCGCCGACCCGCACGAGATCGCGAACGTCTTCGGCGTGCGCGGCGTCGCGGCGCTTGCCCAGGCCACGCAGCGGCTTCCGTTCACCTTCGGCATCTGCGCGTCGAGCTGCGTGCCGGCCTCGCCGTTCGAGAGCCCCGGCGCCGAGGTGCACCCTGCCGAGCTGCGCGAGCTGCTCGCCCAGCCCGGTGCGATCGGCGTCGCCGAGGTGATGAACTTCCCTGGCGTGGTGGCCGGTGACCCCGAGCTGCTCGAGAAGATCGCCGCGGCGGGCGACCGCAGGGTGGACGGCCATGCGCCGGGCCTGACCGGCCCGTCACTCGACGCCTACCTCGCGGCCGGGGTGGAGTCCGATCACGAGTGCACAACGCTGGCCGAGGCGGAGGAGAAGCGCAGCAAGGGAATGTGGATCTTCGCCCGCCAGGGCTCGGCGAGCCGTGACCTGGCGGCGCTGATCCCCACCGTGCTCAGGCACGGAACGTCGCGGGTCGCGCTGTGCACCGACGACCGCGAGCCTGACACGATCCTGCGCGACGGTCACGTCAACGACTGCGTGCGGCTCGCGGTGTCGTGCGGCGTCCGGGTGGAGGATGCGCTCGTGCTCGCGACCGCGAATCCGGCCGAGTACCACCACTTCGACCGGCTCGGCTGGCTCGGTCCCGGCTACCAGGCCGACGTGCTGGTCTTCGGCTCGCTGGACGTCCTGCGGCCCGACCTGGTCTACCAGTCAGGGCGGCTCGTGGCCAGGGACGGCCGCGCCGTGCCCGGCGCGGTTCCCGCGGCACCGCCGCCGGACTGGATGCGGCACTCGGTGCACCTCGCGACGGTGCCCGGGCGCGACGCCTTCGACCTGGAGCCGCCGGCCGGCGGCCTGGCCAAGGTCATCGGCATCACGCAGGACACCCTCACCACCAGGAACCTCGTCATCGACGTGACCGACCAGGCCGCCGAGGTGGCCAGGATCGGCGTAGTCGAGCGACACCACCAGACCGGCCGGATCGGCCTCGGCTACGTGCACGGATTCGGCCTGCGCCGCGGCGCGATCGCCTCGACCGTGGCCCACGACGCCCACAACTGCATGGTGGTCGGCGGCCGGGATGCCGGCGGGCCGGCCGACATGGCCGCGGCGGTAGCGCGGCTGGCCGAGATCGGCGGCGGTCAGGTCGCCGTGCTGGACGGCCGGGTGATCGCCGAGGTGCCGCTGCCCATCGGCGGGCTGATGAGTGACGGACCGGTGGCCACCGTGGCCGCCCAGGTCGAGGCGGTCGAACAGGCCGCGACCCGCGCGCTCGGCGTGACGATCGCGGCACCGTTCATGCAGCTCAGCTTCCTCGCCCTGTCGGTGATACCGGAGCTGCGGATCACCGACCGCGGGCTGGTTGACGTGAGCCGGTTCGAGCTCACCTCCGTGGCGGCCGGGTGACATCGCCGCGACGACTATGTGCACGCTCGGCAGGCGCCAGACAGGCCAGATAGGACTGCGACGGAGATTCCCAATCAGCACTGATGGGAGAGATGATGCAAGGGACGGCGGCATATAACCCGATTGCCGGGAGGTTCCGATGAGTGGTGACGTGACCGTGGGGGCTGGTGGAATGCGCGGGGCCCCGCAGCAGCAGGAATACGCGGCCTTCAAGATCGAGCAGCGCGGGATCGAGCTGATCCCGGATGCCGAACGCAAGATGAAGCCGGCTGGCCTGTTCTGGCTCTGGGCAGGCGCAGTCTTCAATGTGGAGTTCTTCTACTACGGAACGCTGATCATGATCTTCGGCCTGTCGGTAGGGCAGGCCGTTCTTGCCATCGTGCTCGGCAACCTCTTCTACGCCTTCCTGGGGGTCGCGAGCTTGCAGGGCCCGCAGACCGGCACCACTGCCTTCATGGTCAGCCGTGCGCCTTTCGGGCAGAACGGCAACCGTCTCGTCGCGCTGTTCAACTGGGCGACCCAGGTGGGGTTCGAGATCGAGGGCGTCTACTTCGTCGTCGCCACCGTGATCTTGCTGTTCTCCCATTACGGAGCGACCCTGGGCACCCCGGCCAAGATCGTGGTGATCATCCTCGCGGCGCTGGCGCAGCTGATCGTGCCCTTGCTCGGCCATGCCACGATCACCAAAGTGCTCCGGTACCTCGCCTTCGTGTTCATCGTGTTCTTCGCCGTGCTGGCCGGCTTCACCTTCAGCCGACTGCACCTGAGCAGCTTCCACCAGCCGTCGGCGTCGTGGGCCGTCTGGACCACCGCGCTGGTGCTGATCATCTCGGTCGGCGGCCTTGGCTGGACAGAGAACGGCAACGACTACTCGCGTTACCTGCCGCGCTCCACCCGCAAGTCGCGGACGTTCTGGGCCGCGACGCTAGGGCCGGGAATCCCGTCGATACTTCTCGAGCTCCTTGGGGTGCTGGCGTTCACGATCACCAAGAAGACCGTGGGCATCACGCAGCTCGGAGTCCCGCAGTCGTTCCCTAGCTGGTTCGTGGTGCCATTCCTGATCTTCGCCGTCTTCCAGTTGCTGTCGATCAACACGATCGATTTGTACTCGTCAGGGGTAACGCTCCAAGCGCTCGGCGTTCCGATCAGACGCTCGGTCGCGGTGTTCATCGACATCGCGGTGTGCGCGGTCGTGACCTACTTCATCCTGTTCCACGGCAACTTCTCCAAAGACTTCGCCGGGTTCCTGCTGTACATCGTGGTATGGCTGTCGGCCTGGTTCGGCATCCTGATGACGGACTACGTGCTGCGCCGCCGACGCTACGACGCGCCCGCGCTCGCCGCGCCACGTGGCGGGCTGTACTGGCGGAACGGCGGGATCCACTGGCCGGCGATCATCGCCCAGGTCCTGGGCATGGTGGCGGCGCTGATGTGGATCAACGCTGCGTTCGCCTTCCCTGCCTACACCGGGCCGATCTCCAACCATTTCCCTGGCTTGCAGGGCGGTGACCTCAGCTGGGCGATCGGCATCGTGGTCGGCGGCGGTGTGTACTACCTGCTCGCCCGCCGCGGTGTGAAGAAGGAGGTGGCCGCAGGCTGAAGCGCCGCGCGCAATGACGATCCTGATCAGGGGCGGCACCGTGGTGACCGCCGAAGGCATGCTGCCCGCCGACGTCCTCGTCGGCGGGCAGCGCATCGCCGCCGTCGGCACCGGGCTCGGCCGAGCCGACCAGGTCATCGACGCGGTCGGCCGGTACGTCATGCCTGGTGGCGTCGACGTGCACACCCACATGGAGCTGCCGGTGGCCGGCACGGTGTCCAGCGACGACTTCGCGACCGGGACCGAGGCAGCCGCGTGGGGCGGCACCACCACGATCGTCGACTTCGCCGTCCAGGAGCGCGGCGAGAGCCTGTCCGCCGCCCTGGACCGGTGGCTGGCCAAGGCGGCGAAGTCGCACATCGACTACGGCATGCACCTGATCGTCCGCGAGGTCAGCGAGCCGGTGCTGGCCGAGATGGGCGCGATGGTGCGGCGGGGTGTGCCCTCGTTCAAGCTGTTCATGGCCTATCCGGGCGTGAACATGGTCGACGACGCGTCGATCTTCCTGGCGCTCGGCCGTGCCGCCGACAGCGGCGGTCTGATCATGATCCACGCCGAGAACGGCGGCGTGATCGACGTGCTCGTCGGGCGCGCCCTCGCTGCCGGGAGGACCGCCCCGGTCAACCACGCGCTGACCAGGCCGGCCTCCATGGAGGGCGAGGCCACGCACCGCGCGATCGCGCTCGCCGAGCTGGCCGGCGCACCGGTGTACATTGCGCACCTCAGCTCGTCGGACGCGCTAGCTGCTGTGCGCGAGGCACGCGACCGGGGCGTGCCTGCCTACGCCGAGACCTGCCCGCAGTACCTGCTGTTGTCGACGGCCGACCTGGACCGGCCGGGTTTCGAAGGCGCGAAGTTCGTCTGCTCGCCACCGCTGCGCCCGGCCGGGCACAGTGAGGATCTGTGGCGCGGGCTGATCAGCGACGACCTGCAGGTCGTGTCGACCGACCACTGCCCGTTCGACTACAAGGAGCAGAAGGTACTCGGCGCCGGGAACTTCGCCGCCATCCCGAACGGCCTGCCAGGCGTGGAGGACCGGTACACCCTGCTCTGGCATGAGGGCGTCGGCCAGGGCAGGATCTCGCCGATGCGCTTCGTCGAGCTGATCGCCACCGCGCCGGCCAGGATGTTCGGGCTGGCTCCTCGCAAGGGCACGCTGGCACCGGGCTCGGACGCGGACATCGTGATCTTCGACCCGAACGCGGAGCGGACGCTGTCGGCCAGCACGCACCACATGCGGGTGGACTACAGCTGCTACGAAGGACTCCGCGTGCGCGGCAACCCCGAGATGGTCATGCAGCGCGGGCACGTGCTGGTCAGCGGCGGGCTGTTCCATGGCAGGCAGGGAGCCGGCCAGTTCCTTGAGCGCGCGCCGTTCGGCCCGGCCAGGCTGTAGCCGGGAGCCTGTCGATTTCAGCGTCCGCTACGCACGGGGGTGCAGGGCCCGCCACACCCGCTCGGGCGTGAACGGGGTCTGGTAGATCGGGACCCCGGTCGCGTTCAGGATCGCATTCCTGACCGCCGGCGCGATGCCCACGGTCGGGATCTCGCCGACCGCCTTGGCGCCGAACGGGCCGGACGGCTCGACGGTCTGGACCAGGAACACCTCGGTCGCCGGCGCGTCGTCCGCCCGGTAGATCCAGTACGGCCCGAGACTGCCGTTCACCGGGCGCCCGGCGCCGTCGAGCACGAGCTCCTCGCTGGTGGCGTAGCCGAGCGCCATCAGCATCCCGCCCTCGACCTGGCCGCTCGCGGTCAGCGGGTTGATCGGCACTCCGCAGTCCACCGCCGCTACCAGCTTGACCACCGTGACCTGGCCGGTCTCCACGTCCACCTCGACCTCGGCGGCCTGCGCGGCGAACGGCGACGGCGACTCCCGCGCCAGGTAGGAGGCCGTGCCGAGGATCTGCTCCTGGTCCTCCGCGTGCAGGACGTGCAGCGCCAGGTCGGCGAGCGTGACCGACTGCCCGTCGTCGCCCCACGCGCTGCGGTCGCGCAGTTCGATCTGCCCGGCCCGCGCCTCGTCCACGCCGAGCATCCTGGCGGCCCTGATGCGGATCCGGGCGGCGGCCGCCTCGGCCGCCTTCTTAGCCGCCATACCGGTGATGTACGTGGTACCCGAGGCGTAGGCGCCCACGTCGAACGGGGTGAGGTCGGTGTCAGCGGCGTAGACGATGACGTCGTCCACGGCCACCCCGAGCACCTCGGCGGCGATCTGGGCGACCACGGTGTCGGCACCGGTGCCGAGGTCGGTGCCGCCGATCATCAGGTTGAACGAGCCATCGTCGTTCATCTTGATGAAGGCAGCCCCCATGTCCACGAACGGAATGCCCGAGCCCATCACGCACAGGGCGAAGCCGATGCCCCGCCTGATGCTCGGCCGGTCGGCCGGCTGCCGCCACGACTCGTCGTCCCTGCGATGCCAGCCGATGGCGCGCAACGCCTGCGCCGTGCACTCCTCGGCGCCGCAGCTGGTGATCTTCGGCAGGTCCTCGGGCGCCACGTCATCGGTGCCGCCTCGTTCGCCGAGCCGCGGAGCGATGTCGAAGGAATCGCCGAGCCTTACCCAGTTGCGCCGCCGCAGCTCGACCGGGTCCATGTGCAGGGTCGTCGCGATGTCGTCCATGAGGGACTCGAGCGCGAACACCCCCTGCGGCGCGCCGTAGCCGCGCATCGCCCCGGCCACCAGCCAGTTCGTGTACACGACGTCGCAGCTGTATCGCTTGGCCGGGCAGTTGTAGGAGGACAGGCCGCGCAGCCCGGTGACCGACTGCACCGTGAAGCCGTGGACCCCGTAGGCGCCGGTATTGGCGACCACCCGCATGTCCTGTGCCAGCAGCTTGCCTGACCTATCCACCCCGGTGCGGAAGCTGATCACCTGGCCGTGCCTGGTGCGGGCAGCGCCGAACTCCTCATCGCGGGTCAGCTCAAGGCGCACCGGGCGGCGGGTGGCGAGTGCCAGGTGAGCCACGATGTCCTCGATCAGCATCTCCTGCTTGCCGCCGAAGCCGCCGCCGATCCGCGGCTTGATCACCCGGACGCGCTTGACCGGCAGGCCGACCAGCGGGGCCACCATCCTGCGGACGTGGAACGGCACCTGGGTGGAGGTGCGCAGCACGAGCCGCTCGTCCTCGTCCAGCCAGCCGATGGCCACGTGCGGCTCGATCGCGCAGTGCTGGACCTGGTGCAGCCGGAAGGTCTGCTCGAATACGTGCTCGGCGCCGGCGAGCGCGGCCTCCATATCCCTGGTGGTGCGCCCCTCGATGTGGGCGGCGACGTTGCGGGCGGCGTCGCTGATGCCGACCGAGTCCGGCTCGTCGTGGATCACCGGGGCACCCTGCTGCTGCGCCTGCAGCTGGTCGAAGACGGCCGGCAGCACCTGGTAGGTCACCTTGATCCGGCGGCAGGCCTCCTCCGCCTGCTCGACGGTGTCCGCGGCCACCGCGGCCACCCTGTCGCCCACGTGGCGCACCTTGTCATCGAAGCTGACCTGGTCCCACGGGTACGGATTGGGCCAGCTCTGGCCGCCCGAGGCATACTTCACCCTGGTGGTGTTGAAGTGGTGGATCACCGCCCGCACCCCGGGCAACGCCCTGGCCTCGCTGTCGTCGATCGCGACGACCCTGGCGTGCGCGTGCGGGCTGCGCAGCACCTTGGCGTGCAGCATCCCGCGCGGCTCGATGTCGTCGGTGAACGCCGGGTTGCCCTTGACCAGCCGGAGCGCATCGACCTTGGCCTCTGGCTTGCCGACCACGCTGGTCTGCGCGACCTCCGGTGACACCACCACCCTGGGCACGCCCGCCGGCAGCTCGCCGTCCACATCGCCCGCCATCACGTCATCGGCGATCGGGTGCGAGCCTGGCTCGGCCGCCCCGCCCAGCGGCTTGACGAGCACCGCCTGTACCGGGGCCAGCTTCTCGCCGTGCAGCAGCGCCGCCGCCCGCCGCACCGCGGCGACCACCTTCACGTAGCCGGTCTCGCGGTCAAGGATGCCGGCCAGGGCGTCCCTGATGGCCGCCTCGTCCGGGTCCGGATTGGCCGCGAGCAGTGCCTTGGCCGCGAGCACCATGGCGCCCGCCGAGTACCCGGACTGCAGCGCACCCGCCTCGACGAAGGCCTGCTGGATCGGGTGCAGCTCTCCGGTGACCTGGTTGAGCGACTCGACCGTCGTCACCTCGTGCCCGCCGGCCTGGGCAGCCAGCAGCACATCGGCACTGACCAGCCTGCCGTCGAGCAGCACGGCCGCCGCCCCGGTCTCCCCGCTGGCCGAGCCGAATCGCACGCTGAACAGGCCCTCCCTGCGCAGCGCTGTGAGCAGGGTGTCTCCGGGCTCGCAGCTCAGCTCGCGCTGGCAGCCGTTGATGGCGATGCTGACGCGCATCAGCCAACCTCCTCAAGCGCACGCTTGGCGAGCACGGCGGCGAGAGCGCGCCGGTACTCGCCCGATCCGCGGAAGTCACCCGGAGGGTCGAGCTCGCTCACGTCCGCCGCGGTCGGGGGCACGAGCACCGGCGTCGCCGCCACCCCGGTGAGGGCGAGCAGCCTGCGGCCGTCGTCGGTCCGGCGGGCGACGGCCGCGACAATGGGGCGGTCGGCCGCCGTGCGGCCGGTCCGTGCGGCCGCGGCGACCCCGCCTGCCTGGACCCGCACCGCGACGATGATCTTCCCGGCCAGGGCGCGGCGGTCGGCCAGCAGACCGGCCAGCAGACCGGCCAGGCCGATGACCTGCGGGCCGTCCGGCCCCACGAGCCTGACCTCGGCCTCGTGCACGAGGAGGGCAGCGAGCAGCTCGCTGTCCGGGTCCGCGGTGGCCACGCAGCCGCCGACGGTCGCCATGTTCCGCAGCGTGCTCGGGGCCTCCAGGCGCGCGGCTTCCGCCACGGCGGCGGGGGCGCCGGCGGCACCGGCCAGGTCCTGCAGCCGCGCGGTGGCGCCGATGACCAGCCCGTCGCGTTCGGCCGCGATGCCGCCGATCGGGAGTGCCTGCAGGTCCACCACCGCGACGGCCTCGGAGTGCCGGGCGGCGTTCACCTTCGTCCCGCCGCCGATCAGGACCGCACCGGGGCGGGCAAGGCAGGCGAGCGCGTCCTCCAGCGTCGCTGGGCGTGAGTACTCGATGACGTCGGTCACGACGCCCACGGTACCCAGGTCATCCTCGCCCGGACACTGACGAAGGTCCCGATCGGGAACACCTTCGGGCGGCCTCGCTGCGCACCCGCGGCGGCGTGTAGCAGGCTAGGGGGAATGCACGCTCGACCTGTCGCAGGCGGCCGGTGGCCGACATGACCGGGGCCACTCCCCCGGCCGGCCAGGCACCGGCGCTGGCCTACTCGAGCAGGGCGGGACGGTGGGTGCTGCTCGCCACCGTGCTCGGGTCGGCGATGGCCTCGATCGACGCGACCGTGGTCGGCATCGCCCTGCCGGCCATCGGACGTGACTTCGGCGCGAGCTTGACGTCACTGCAGTGGGTGGTGACCGGCTACACCCTCACGCTGGCCGGACTGCTGCTGCTCGCCGGGGCGCTCGGCGATCGGTACGGCCGCCGGTCCGTCTTCGTGATCGGGGTGATCTGGTTCGCGCTCGCGTCCGCGCTGTGCGGACTGGCCATCGACACGCCCATGCTCGTCGCCGCGCGGGCCCTGCAGGGAGTCGGCGCAGCCCTGCTGACACCCGGCAGCCTGGCGATACTGGAAGCGTCCTTCCGTCCCGAGGATCGCGGCAAGGCGATCGGGGCTTGGTCGGGGTTCAGCGGGGTCGGAACGGCGATCGGGCCGTTCCTGGGCGGCTGGCTCATCCAGGCGGTCTCGTGGCGGCTGATCTTCGCGATCAACCTTCCGATCGCGGCGCTGGTGGTCGCCGTTGCGTGGCGGCACGTCCCCGAGTCGCGCGACCAGGACGCTCGCGGCGGCCTGGACGTGGCGGGCGGCGCGCTGGTCACGGCCGGCCTGGTCGGGGTCACCTACGGCCTCATCGAGGGACCGGCGGCCGGCTGGGCCAGCGCCGGGCCGCTCACGGCGCTGATCGCCGGTGCCGTGCTGCTCGGCGCGTTCGTGGTGCGCGAGCGGCGGGCCGCGGCTCCGGTGCTGCCGCTCACACTGTTCTCATCGGCGCAGTTCACCGCGGCGAACGTGGTGACATTCGTGGTCTACGCGGCGCTGGGCGGCGCGCTGTTCCTGCTGCCGATCCAGCTTGAGCAGGTGTCCGGGTACACGGCGCTTGAGGCGGGCGTCTCGCTGCTGCCGGTCACGGTGATCATGCTGGCGCTGTCGGCACGGTCGGGCGCGCTCGCGGCCAGGATCGGCCCCAGGCTGCAGATGAGCGCGGGGCCCGTGGTGATCGCGGCCGGGCTCGCCCTGTTCGCCCGGATCGGATACTCGGGGAACTACCTCACCGAGGTGCTGCCCGCCGTGCTGGTCTTCGGCCTCGGGCTGGCCATCAACGTGGCACCGCTGACCACGACCGTCCTGGCCGCCGTTCCCGCCAGGCACGCGGGTGCCGCGTCTGCGGTCAACAACGACGTCGCCCGCGCCGCCGGCCTCATCGCCGTCGCCGTGCTCCCGGCCGCCGCGGGCCTCACCGGCGCCGCCTACCTGCACCCGCCTCAGTTCTCCGCGGGCTTCCGCACCGCCTCGCTCCTGTCGGCGGCCCTGTGCCTCGCCGGCGGCGCTCTTGCCGCGGTGACGATCCGCAATCCGCGCCGACTGGAGGAACCTGAGGCGGCGCGGGCGGCCGCCGCCGAAGGTGCGGCGCTCGCGGCGCCCGGTACCGGGCAGCGGGCCCTGCTGCACTGCGGACTTGACTGTCCGCCGGCCCGCACCACGGAGCCGCTGCCCGCCGCCGGGCGCGGGGCATGAAGGCCGCGAGCCCGCCGCTTGATCAGCCCGCGTGCCTGGCCTGCCGGTCGTGCAGCAAGTCGAGCCCCTGCAGCGCGAGCGTCAGCCGGGTCCTGGTCTCCTGGTCGTCCAGGTCGCGGCCGAGCGCCACCTCGATCTTGGCAAGCCTGGCATACAGCGTCCGGCGCTGGATCCCGAGCGCCCGCACCGCATCCGACTTGCGCCCGGCGTGCTTGAGGTAGGTGCGCAGCGTGGGCAGCAGCTTGGCGCTCATCTTCGAGTCGTGGTCCAGCAGTGCCCTGAGCTCGGACTCCACGAAGCGGGCCAGTTCGGGGCCCTGCGCGAGCCTGGTCAGCAGCTGGTAGGTGCCGAGGTCGGAGAAGTGGCTCACCCGAACGCCGGTCCCGCCGTGCCTGCCGACGCCGAGCGCGGTCGTCGCCTCCTCGATGCCGCGGTGCAGCGAGTCGGCACTGACCTCGCCGCTCAGCCCAGCGCGCACGGAAAGCGGGCCGAGGCGCTCGGCCGCCCGCGCTGCCGTGGTCTCGACGATGTCCTCGAGCGTCTGCCGCACCGGCCGGGAACCGGGCACCGCCACCACCGCGATGATCCGGTGGCCGCTCAGCCCGACCAGCGCCGTGCAGCCGTGCTCGCCGGCCGACGCCCGCAGGTCGCCGGCGATCAGCAGCCTGGTCTGCAGCCGGTCCTCCTCGGTCAGGGCGGTCGGCCCCGCCGTCCCGGCGGCGTCGCCCACCTCAAGGGCGAGCGCGATCAGCTGGCCGGCGCCCAGGTCGGCGCCGAGGCTGCGGGCCCGGCGCAGGAACTCCACCCCGGAGCCGTGCCGGTCGGCGACCACCTCGCCAATCAGCGCGCTGCCCGCCCGGTCGGCCAGGTGCGCAGCATCCTTCTCGGCGAACAATGCGAGCGCCAGGGCGGCGCCCGCCCGGTCCACGAGCAGCTCGGTGATCTCGCCGAACCGGCTGCCCGCCTCGAGCACGTGCAGCCGTCCCCACCGGCTGTGCCGCAGCCACAGCCCGACCCACATGCAGCCCGGCTCGCCGTCGTGCCGGTGCACCGCGCCGCGGCCAGCCTCGTCGTGACCCGACCGCGAGTGCTCCTGCCAGGACGACAGCGCGGCCGCGGTGGCCGGCCGGCCGCCCGCGATCTCCACGACCTGGTGCGCCTCGTCCTCGAGCACGACGGGGTTGTCGAAGATGTCGGCCAGCCTGGTCACGATCTGCCCCGGCCCGGCCCCGCCGAGAATGAGCTCGGTCAGCTCCCTGCTGACGTTCTCGGCCTGGCTGAGCAGCTGGTACTGGCGGCTGATGATGGCCCGGTGGACGGCCTCCGTGACCTCCACATAGGGGACCTCGCGCTCCAGCGCGATCAGCGGCAGCCCGTGCTCGCGTGCCGCGCTCACCATCGACGCCGGGATGCTGCCGAAGTTCCTGCCGAGCTCGATCACCACCCCGGCCACCCCGGCCGCGGCGAGCTCGGCGATGTAGCGCCGCTGCACGTCGTCGCTCCCCGCGATGCCCATGCCCGTGGTGAGCAGCAGCTCGCCGCCGCGCAGCAGGTAGGCGATATCCGGGAGCTCGGAGATGTGCACCCAGCGCACCGTCCGGTCGAGCTGGCCGGCCCCGGCAAGCACCTGAGCGCTGCCGCGCCGCAGCGGGTCAAGGTCGAGGATCTCACGCAGCGTCAGGCTCACGAGGTGAACACTATAGGTACTTTGCCTGATCAGAAGTGCACAGGTTGTGCATTGTTCGGCGCCAGCCGAATCCGTACGATCGCGTCAGGAAACGGCGCGGAGGTGGGACCGAATGGATCATGACGAGACGCGTGACGGGGCGGAGCCACCGGTCAGGGCCCACGGCGTGGTGCAGCCGCCCGAGGGACTGACCGCAGAGCAGGAGTCGGCGTTCGAGGCGGCGGTGATCCACGCCGAGGCCACCGTAGTCGGCCATCCGGGGGGCCCGCGCTACCGGCAGGAACTCTCCCGCTCGATCAGCGTGCTCGGCAACGTGTTCATCACGCTCTCGGGCGTCACGCCGGCCGCCTCGGTGTTCATCATCGCCCCGGTGGCGCTGGCGGCGGCGGGCAGCGGCTCGTTCCTGTCGTTCGTCTTCGCCGCGATCGTCGGCGTCTTCATGGCGTTCTGCTGGGCCGAGCTCTCCGCCGCCTTCCCGATCGCCGGCGGTGACTACGCGCTGGTCTGGCACTCATTCAAGGGCAGGTCCGCGCCGCTGGCCGGACCGGTGAGCTTCATCACCTTCGCGCTGTACGCGGACTTCATTGCCTTCATCCCCGCCACGATCGCACTGGGGGCCGGCACATATTTCGGCGTGGTGGCCAACATCGACCCGCGCTACATCGGGGCCGTAATCATGATCATCGCGGCCGGCGTCGCGATGCTGAAGATCCGCTTCAACGCCGCGCTGACTGGCGCGTTCCTGGCGATCGAGCTCGCCGCGCTGCTCATCCTGGTGATACTCGGCCTCAGCCATGCCCACAACTGGAGCTCGCTGGTGCACCCGGCCGTCGGCGGCACGCACGGGCTGCTCACCCCGGTGGCGTTCTCCGGCGTGCTCGCGCTGACCGCGGTGGCGATCTTCTCCTACAACGGCTATGCCAACTCGGTGAACTTCGCCGAGGAGACATCGGGGACGAGCCGCAACGTCGCCAGGGCGATCCTGTGGTCGCTGGTGATCACCGTCGCCGCCGAGCTCATCCCGATCACCGCGACGATCGTCGGCGCCCCGTCCCTGGCCACCATGACGCGGTCGGTCGTCCCGCTCGAGTACTTCATCGACGCTACCGCGAATCACTCCCTCTACACGGTGGTGAGCATCGGCATCGTGCTCGCCATCTTCAACGCCGTGATCGCGATCGTGCTCTCCTACGGCCGGATCCTGTACAGCTCGGCCAGGGACCGCGCCTTCCCCGGACCGCTCAGCCGGTGGATGGCCTATGTCCACCCGAGCTTCCAGACGCCGTGGCTGCCGACCGCGTTCATCGGCGTGCTCGGCGCCGTCCTGTGCCTGACGGTCTCGCTGAACACGCTGGTCAACCTGACCGGCGCGAGCCTGGTGGCCGACTACGCGCTGATCGCCATCGCGGCTCTAGTGGCCAGGCCCATGCGCGCCACCGCGCACAGTCCCTACAAGATGCCGTTCTGGCCGCTGCCTCCGCTGCTCGCCCTGGCCTGCCTCGGCTACGTGTTCACCCAGCAGACCAGCCTGCTGCTCAAGGTCACGCTGATCACCATGGGGGTCGGCCTGGTCTACTGGGCCGTGGTGATCCTGCCGCAGCGCGGCCGGGCATGGAACCTGCTGCACGCCGCCACCAGTGACGACCCCGTGCATGACGGGCAGGCCGTCCGTGCCGCGGAAGCCGGGCGGGCCGGGCAGTGACCGAGCGCGCGCCCGGCCCGCTTGACCGGACGCCAGGCGGCAAGCCGCGCGCCAGGTCGCTGGGCATTCCGTTCGGCGGCACGCCAGGCCCGTGGAATGCCATCACCGACGTGCCCGGCCTCGAGGTCGGGTACGCGACCCTGATCAGGGAAGGCCATGTCAGGACCGGGGTGACGGCGATCCACCCGAGAGGCCGGAGCAACCCGGGCGATCCTGTTGCGGCTGGATTTCATTCCCAGAACGGAAACGGGGAGATGACCGGGGTGGCGTGGATCGAGGAATCGGGCACGTTCTGCGGGCCGATCGCGATCACCAATACCCATGCCGTCGGCATCGCGCACGCCGGGATCGTAGCGTGGACGGTACGCCACCATCCCGCGCTGACCCAGGCCTGGCTGCTGCCGGTGGCCGCCGAGACCTGGGATGGCTACCTGAACGACATCAACGGGCATCACGTCACCGAGGAAGCGGTCGTGCAGGCCCTGGAGGCCGCGCGGCACGAGCCGGTCGACGAGGGCTCGGTCGGCGGCGGCACCGGCATGAACTGCTATCAGTTCAAGGGCGGGTCGGGAACCGCGTCGCGAGTGCTCGGCTATGCCGGGACCAGCTACACAGTCGGCGCGTTCGTGCAGGCCAACTTCGGGCGCCGAGCCGAGCTCACGCTGGCCGGGGTACCGCTCGGCGCGGCGCTGGCCGACGACAACCCGATGGAGGAGCACTTCTCGGCCCCGCCGGGCGCCGGCTCGGTGATCGCGATCGTGGCCACCGACGCGCCGCTGCTGCCGCACCAGTGCAAGGCCCTGGCCAGGCGCGTCACCGCCGGCCTGGCGAGGACCGGCACCACGGGCTCGCACTTCTCCGGCGACCTGTTCCTCGCCTTCTCGGTAGCCAACGAGGGCGCGTTCACCCCGGCGCTCGACACATTCTTCCCCGGCGAGGAGCACTACGACAGGCTCCGGTGCGTCCCTTGGGGCCATCTGGACCCGTTCTACGAGGCCGTGGTGCAGGCCGTGGAGGAGGCCGTGGCCAACGCTCTGGTCGCCAACGAGGACATGACCGGACGCGACGGCCACCGCACGCCCGCGCTGCCGAGGGAGCGCGTCGCCCGGCTCGTCGCCGCGGCACGGACCCGCTAGCCGGGCTCGCCACGCCGGCGGGCGTGAGCTCCATCCTTCAGAGATGATCTTGATGGATGTGGCGGATGTCCCAGAATACGCAGTGGATGTGGCATCCATTCCAAAGATACTTAGGCAAGCACGTCCGGTTTGACCCATATAAGAGAATCAGGGGCGCCGATCCGCGTCGTCGGAGACATGCGAGGATCGGCTGGCTCACCCGGCGGCGGGACTGCGGCGGCTGCTCGGCGCGGCGGCCACGAGCGCAGCCTCCATGTCGCGCGCTTCCTGCTCGTCGTGGACGTAACGGCCGCCTCGCATCCAGGAGGCGACCGCGGCGACCAGGCACGCGACTATCGCGAACGACGCGACGATGACCAGCCCGTGGTGGAACGGGCCGCCGATCAGCCCGGGGAAGAACTGCTTGCTGGTGAGCCGCGCGGCGCTGGCGGCCGGCAGGCTGGCGAGGACGCGCGGGCCGAGCAGCGTCCTGAGCGGGTTGTAGCCGAGGAAGGCCGCGAACAGGTAGCCGACCGCAGGGAGGTGCGAGAGCGGCACCGCGACGCGCGCGGGGACGTGGTTCGCGGTCAGGCTCGCGAGCATCGCGTGCGGCACGGTCGCGGACAGCCCGAGGATCATGAGGGAGAAGAAGACTCCGATCGACAGCGGCATGCCTGTGTTCTGGAACGTGGCCCGCATGCCGGAGGCGACGCCGCGGTACCCGGGCGGCACGCTGTTCATGATCCCCGCGGTGTTCGGCGAGGCGAACATGCCGAACGCGACCCCGTTCAGGAAGACCACAGCGGCGAAGGCGGGATAGCTGAAGTCCGCCGGCTGGGTCATCAGCAGGGCGAAGGTGGCCGCGGCCAGCAGCATGCCGCCGGTGGCGAACGGCCGTGCGCCGTAGCGGTCCGACAGCCAGCCCGACACCGGGCCAGCGACGATGAAGCCCGCCGTCATCGGCAGCAGGTAGATGCCCGCCCACAGCGGCGTCTGCGCGAACGTGTAGCCGTGCAGCGGCAGCCAGATCCCCTGGAGCCACATGATCAGCAGAAACTGGAGCCCGCCACGCCCGATCGCGCCGAGCAGCCCGGCCAGGTTCCCAGCGGTGAACGCGCGTATCTTGAACAGCTGCAGGTTGAACATCGGCGCCCGCACCCGCCGCTCCACCGCGACGAAGACGGCGAGCAGCGCGATGCCTCCGGCGATCATCCAGAGCACGAACGGGTCGGTCCATCCCATCGTTGAGTGCCCGTACGGCCGGATGCCGTAGGTGATGCCGACCAGCAGCATCGCCAGGCCCGCCGCGAACGTGGCGTTCCCGGCCCAGTCGATCGGTGCCCGGTGCCGCTCGCCGATCTCGCGCAGTGCAAGGTAGGCCCAGACCGTGCCCGCCAGCCCGATCGGCACGTTGATCAGGAACACCCACCGCCAGTCGATGGTGGCGAGGGCCCCGCCCACGAACAGCCCGACGAACATCCCTGCCATGCCGGCGATCTGGTTGACCCCCAGGGCCATGCCGCGCTGGCCGACCGGGAAGGCGTCGGTGAGGATGGCCGCGGAGTTGGCCATCAGGACGGCTCCCCCGACGGCCTGGACCATTCGCAGCACGATGATCTCGACCGCGCCCGCGGTGCCGGTGCTCCATGTCGCGGACAGCGCGATCGAGCCCGCGGTGAAGATCACGAAGCCGAGGTTGTACATGCGGACCCGGCCGAAGATGTCGCCGATCCGGCCCAGCGTGACCACGAGCACCGCCGTCACCAGCAGGTAGCCCATCAGGACCCAGAGCAGGTAGGAGAAGTTGCCGGGCACCAGCGGATTCAGCCGGATACCGCGGAAGATCGCAGGAAGCGCGATGATCAGGCTCGACGCGTTGATCGTCGCCATCAGCATGCCCAGCGTGGTGTTCGACAGGGCCACCCACTTGTAGTGGACGCCGAGCCCCACCCGTGACGGTCCGGTCGTGCTCATCTTGCCTTCGCCAACGCCCGTGGTCCGGTCCGCTCTGGCGCGGAACGCGTCCTGGCCAGGCCGCGCAGACCCTGCTCCAGCCCCTGCAGCTCGTCCTCGCCCAGAGCGCCGAGCAGCTCGGCAAGAGCGTCGAGCTGCCGGCCGCGGGCAACCTCAAGCACCTTCCGGCCGTGCGCGGTCAGCGTGACCCGAACCACCCGTCGGTCGGCCTCGTCGGCGAGCCGTGCGGCCAGGCCCCGCCGGACGAGGCTGTCCACCGCCACGCTGGCTGTTGGCGCCCGCACCTCCATCGTGGCCGCCAGCTCCCCCACCAGCCTGGGCCCGGCTTCCAGCCGGGCGAGGATCCTGGCCTGGGTCGGCGTGACCGGCCCGGCGCCTTCGCGCAGCGCGGCGCGCAGCAAGCGCACAAGCGGCGGCACCGCCTCGAGCAGCAAAGCCGCCGTCGCTGCGGCATCCGCGCGGCGCGCATTGCCTGCCACGACGCAGTTCCCTTCGCCTCGCTAACATTTAGTACCACTATACACCTGACCCGGCGTGCGTCAGCCGCGTGCGCCCCGCGCCGAGCCGCGCGTGACGACCAGGGATCCGCAGTCGCCGTCCAGGCGAAATCCTGGTCATTCCTTCGCCAAGCCGTCGCCGGGCAGCGCGTGAGATCATCTCGAACTATGCGTAAAGACTTGCGGGAGTCGGCTGAGTACGCCGCCGTCGCCGAGCACGTGCGGCGGCTGCACGAGCCGGCTTTCGGCATGCCGCATCGTGTCACCGATCTCGTCACCACGACCGACGGCAGCCGAACTGTGGTGACCGGATCGGTCTATGACGAGCTTGACGGGCTGCCGCGCACGGCCGTATACGAGGTGCGGGACGGCGCGCTGCACGCACTGACCTCGGGTGGTGGTTCAGCCAAGGCCGCCCGGCTCGCGCCGGACGGTTCAGCCCTGGCCTTCCTGTCCGACCGGGCCAGGGCCGACGTGTTCCAGCTCTACCTGCTGGCCGCCGGGCAGCTCGGCGAGGCCCGGCCTGCGCCTGTCGTCCCCGGCACGGTGGAGTACCTCGCATGGTCACCGGACGGCACTCGGATACTGCTGGGGGTCGCCGGGCTCGGAGCCGAGATGGCCGACGCGCAGGGATCGGGAACGGCCGGTTCGGGCGAGTCTGGGCTGCCGTCCTGGTGCCCGGAGGTCGAGGCCGGGACACCGGAAGATGCCTGGCGCAGCCTGTGGCTCTACACGCCAGGCTCGGCCGAGCTCACCAGGGTCTCGCCCGCCGGGATGAACGTCTGGGAGGCGGCGTGGTCAGGCCCCCGGCACGTGCTGGCCATCACCAGCGAACGGCCCAGCGAGGACGACTGGTACTCCGCGGTGCTCAGCAGGCTCGACGTCTCGACGGGCGCGGCGACCGAACTGCTCCGCAGTGACGTCCAGCTCGGGCTGCCTGCCGGGACGCCGGACGGCACGAGGGCCGCCGTAGTGCAGGCAGTATGCAGCGACCGGTGGATCGTGGCTGGCGACCTGATCCTGCTTGACCTGGTGGCCGGCACCAGGTGCGGCGTGGACACCGCAGGGACAGATGTCACCGCGGTCCAGTGGATCGACCGAGCGCGCCTCGGCTACATCGGCCAGCGCCATCTGGACAGCGTGGCCGGGATCGCCGACGCCGGGGAGGGACCCCTGCCTGAGACGATCACCGCCGGGGAACTGGTCACGTCGGCGCAGTCGTGGGCAAGCTGGTACTACCCGGCCGGTGCCTTCACCTCCGACGGCCGGGTCGTCGTGATCCGGGACGACTACGACCTTCCGCAGGAGATCACGATCCTCGGCGCTGGCGCCGACCAGGTGCTTGCCTCCCTGGCACACGCCGGTACCGACTACATCCGGTCGGTCGCCGGCTCGGCGGCAAGCGTGAGCTGGAGCGCACCTGACGGGACTTTGATCGAAGGAGTCCTGTGCACTCCGGCTGGTGCCGCGCCGTTCCCACTGGTCTTGCTCGTCCACGGCGGACCGGTCTGGGCCTACCAGCGAGGCTGGTCAATGCACGACTACGCGGTACCGCTGCTGGTCTCGCGCGGATATGCCGTCCTGCTGCCGAACCCGCGCGGCAGCTCAGGGCGAGGTCAGGAGTTCGCCGCCGCAGTCGTCGGCGACATGGGTGGCGCGGACACCTACGACTACCTGTCCGGAGTCGACGCGATGATCGAGCGCGGGATCGCCGACCCTGGACGAATCGGCACCCTGGGCGTCAGCTACGGCGGCTTCATGTCGGCCTGGCTGGTGACCCAGGACCAGAGGTTCGCCGCGGCCGTGGCCGGCTCGCCAGTGACCGAGTGGTACAGCTTCGCGTTCACGAGCAACATCCCCGGCTGGGGACTGTGGTTCCTGGACGACGCCGATCCCGAACAGATCGGCAACCAAATGCATACGCGCAGTCCGGTGATGCACGCGAGCAAGGCCAGGACGCCGACCCTGCTCACAGCGGGCGCGAAGGACCGCTGCACGCCAGCCGGCCAGGCCAGGGAGTTCTACCAGGCGCTGACCGGTCACGGCATCGACGCCGAACTGGTGATCTACCCCGAGGAAGGACACGACGTCATCCGGTTCCCGGCCGTCACCGACTACCTGACCCGCCTCGTAACCTGGTTCGAGCGGTACATGCCGGCCTGATCTCTCGCCCTCAGCTGGGCGTGACCGGGGTGAGGGTCCGTTGCCGAACGATGCGGGTCATCTGGGCTTGCCTCCTGGACGATACGGGTGGCGGGCCCGCGGATACATCCGGCGGTTCGCCGGTCGTCGGCAGTGGTGGCGCAACGGTGATGGCGACCGCGATCAAGTCGGTATAAGCGTCCTCCTTGGCCCTGGTGAGCATGGCCTGCGCGTCGTTCTTCAGCTTCGCCCCCACCCCGGCGACGGAGAACCCGGCGATGCCAAGAGCACCGAGCAGTGCCGTGATCCCGGAGCTCACATCAGGCCTGGAGAGCAGGTATGCGAAGAAAGCGAGCGCGACGGCAGACAGGGCGGCCAGGGCCAACTGGCCCCAGAACAGCCGGACGGCCCGCCACAGCAGGCGGGGATCCCGCAATAGCTGATACGGCCGGATCAGAGTGGTCGGATCCTGGCCCAGGAGCATGAGCTCGTACCAGCGGGAGATCTGCCTGTAAAGGGAGACGTCGGCACTCGCCCGCCATCTCTGCTCGCCCGCGACTTTCTGCTGCCAGTTCCGGTCGGTCGCGACGCTCTTCCAGACCTGCAGCGAGCCGGCGATCGCCGCTGCCGTGTAGGGATGAAAGTACGCGGACAGGCGGCCCAGCTGCTGTCCGATTTCGTTACAGCGCACCGGGCCGAGCAGGAACGACCAGGATGTCCAGGTCTCTGGCGTGCTGGGCTCGGCGGGATTCAGTGCCCAGTAGCATTCGGCAACGGCGCGGCCCAGCTGATACCCGCACGCGACGGTGGGCGGCCGCGCTGCCAGGGCGTCCTGGATATGCGAGTCGAACCTGTAGAGCAGGCCCGCCAGGCTGGTCCACGCGGCGTCCTCAGCGTCCTTCGATGCGCCCGCGAGGCCGTCTGCCGACTCTTTCACCTCATCAGAAAATCGCTTGCCGGAGGCCGCATCGGCATCCACTGCCAGATCTCTGGCGAGGACACCGAGCACTGCCACGGCCTGATCACGCAGTTCATCCGGGTTGCGCTCCATGGCGAGCGGCAGCGGGTCGCCCATTCGCTCAGGCACCGCCAGGTCGGCCCCGGGCTGGCCACCTGGCCGACAACGGCCCCGCACTTCAGCCACGCACCAACCCAGCCGCACCGCCTTCACAACGGTGTCCGCGTCTTGAGGAGCAGCCATGGCATTCGTCCTATATCGGCATGTCGGGGGTACATGTCGTGGGTGCAGGCCCCAGTAGCCTAGCCCGTCAGCTGCTTCAGGTCGCTCAGCATCTGGGTCAGGCTGAGTCCGGCCGGGTCCTGCCCCGATGTCAGGTCGATGAAGTCCTCGCTGACTACGGCGAAGCTCTCGTCCGCGTAGGCGTCATAGAACTGCCAGCTCATCGACTTCACCGCGCCCCAGGTCACCACGTAGAGGTTCGTGGCGTCGTAGGCCACCGCGGGAATGCAGTGGCCGTTGTCCTGATTCGGCGCGGCGTCGCCGACCGGCCCGCCTGGCGGGACCACCCACGGGATCTCCAGGTAGTTCCCGCCCTGCGGCACCACGGAGTCCGGCAGGGCGACGCCGATATAGATGCCGCCAAGCAGGAAGATGGCCCTCTGCGCCTCGTCGTGATTTTGCAGCTGGATGCTGGCGAATGCCTTCACCTTGTGCTTGTCGAGCCCCGCCCTGCGCCAGTACTTGAGTACCGAGAGCATGTCGCAGCCCTGGTCTGGGGGCGGCGGTGTGCCCACGAAGTGCTCGTAGAACGACAGCACGGTCGGATCGGGCGGCGTGATCTCATTCCCGGCGTTGGCCGTCCAGTTCTGGATCAGGTGTCCCGCCGCCGCGCAGGTGCAGTCACCGTACTGGTCGTTGTAGTACATCGGCCACGTGCTGACCTTGGCCCCGTAGTTGACCGATGGCGGCGCCGTCAGCGCAGGCGTGAGGTAGCTGCCGAAGCGCATCGTCCTGGCGTCGATAACCGGGCGGTTTTTCCCTAGCCGGTAGGCCATAATCCGATCTCCTCCTCTGAAACTTCGGTCGATTTCCGGCTCTCGCCGATCCTCCGGGCCCGAGTGCGCTCATCTCGGAAATGCTCCGGCGAGGCCAGCCCCGCCCAGTCATCTTCGGCCCGGCCACTAACACTGTCAATGGCCGCGCCGTTCTCCCGAATGCGAAGCTGACCGACTATCAATTCATGGCTGCTCCCGCGCGGCGGTGAGGATGGTGTGGAGCAGCTCGCGCGAGTGCGGTTCGTCGAGGGTCTCGTTGACCCATGCTTCGGAGTCGGCCCGCTGCGGGGAGCGGGGACCTGGCGTGAGCCAGTCGGAGGCGGCGATCTCGGTAATGTGCCCAAGCTGGGCGATGAGCATCGAGAAGTGCCGGCGCTGACTGACCACTGCCGGTCCCCCGGCCTGCCGGTAGGCGCGGGCCAGTGCGCGGATCCGGCCCAGGTCGGAGCGACCGAATTCGAACAGGACGCAGGCGAGCTCCTGGTTCGGATCGGCCGGGCCGCTGTTCTCCCAGTCGATCACGCAGACCCCGCCGTCGGAGGTAGGCAGGACGTTGTCCGCCCACAGATCGCGGTGGCAGGTCTGGATCATCTGCGGGGGCCCGATCCAGGACTCGAGCGCGACTAGCTCGTCCCGCAGCCCCGCCAGCCGACTCGCGAACGGCGCACCCGTCTCGGCGAGCAGGCCGATGAGGTGGTCCCAGCGGCACGCGCCGACCGGTTCGTGGTACCAGGGGTCCAGCGGGCCGGGATCGCCGGTCCTGACGCGGTGAATGGCGGCCACGACGGCGCCGACCTGGTCTGGGTCAAGGGTGGCCAAGGGTGGCATCGGGGCCCATCAGGTCGACCCACTCATACACCCTGACCTGCTCGCCTGCGATCGTCGCGAGGACGGTTCCCTCGGTGGTGCGCCGCACCCGCGGGGTCGGCACGCCCGCGGCAT
>Ga0335077_10001181_pt1 | contig 30700 bp, 32 predicted proteins | sample Lox_Sample_31_FD_207151 | JGI IMG/M metagenome (GOLD analysis project Ga0335077, IMG submission 207151) | Soil microbial communities from Loxahatchee National Wildlife Refuge, Florida, United States - Lox_Sample_3.1 | ecosystem: Environmental > Terrestrial > Soil > Wetlands | place: USA... | reverse complement strand
ATCGTTTAAAAAATTGAGGTCAATCAACACAATCCCGAATCCGTTGACCTGACCGTCTTTCACGGTTAGTGCAAGACGGCTCATAGCAGACATTCTGCTTCATGCAACATTCATAGAACAGCGACCTCCTTTCTCTTATATACCGAGCAGCAGACGTCCGTGTACGGCATGATTGTATTCTCCTCTCCGGGGATGCGATTCTGAGACACGGTTTTCTTATTGGTAAATGAGTACAGGACTCCCTAACCCACGCTACATCCTAATGTACACAAGTATAACATTTTTATCGTCCCGTGCTTTCTCGCGGATAAAACCAAATATTTTCGACCTCCAGGGAGCTACGAGGAAGTAGCAATAAATTATTATGCTATCAAAGAGATCTTATAACGTTAAGCAAGGTTTACAGTGCCAATATTGCTACGATAACGAAGAAGCCTGATTATATAATGTCTTTTCCATGAAGGCATCGGGCGCAAAGAAGCAATAAATGATGATGTTAAATCGACCATGAGATTAATACTGGATGTAAATAAAATAATACTGAAGTTTGACGCCAGGTCATCTATGAAGTAAATATTCTATGAATGGTTTCTTTGCAGGCGATTTGGAAGCTTTTTATGATTTTTGAAAATGACGTAAATCTGCCCATTATAAGGCTGCCAACGGTCAGATTATCCAAGAGAAAATATCAATTCGGCAAGCGGCCCTATGGGCAATGTCAAAAAAGGTTTTTCGGCAAAGTGCTCCTCGCTTCGACTCCATAATATTCAAAAAAAAATCCAGACAGGCACCTTTGCCCATCTGGAGAAGGGTAATGCTCTGGTATATAACCCCGAATACTCGTTCTCGGAAATGGAATCTGCATGCTTTCCCTGCCCGTGATGCGAACACAGTCGAGATACAGGCAGGAGGCCGTTTTCCGGCACCTTCGCCACATCACCCGATCCCAGGACGCCGGCTTTCTTGCCGTACTCCGTTCGAAAGAGCCGGGCTCTGTTATAGTGACGAGATCGATGCGTATCGTAGCCCGCTCTCTTACTCCCTGCCAAGTCCTGACAGAAGCGCGTTATTTTTTTTCCACCTGCGTCGTCAGAAATACAGGCAGCGTCATATGGGAAATCTGGTCCTGGAGTTCCTCGATTTCGTCGATATGCTGGTCCTCGTCAGTCAGGATGTGTTCGAGCACTTCGCGTGTGGCGAAATCGGTTACCTCTCCCGCTAGTTTTATTGCTGCATTGTACGCCGCGATAGCGCCTTCTTCAGCGGCATGGTCATTGGTGAGCTGCTTGGGAATGTCGCTGCCGATTCGTATTTCTTTTAGCTTGGATACGATGGGAAGGCCTTCGAGAAAGAGGATTCTCCCGATGAGTTTCTCAGCGTGCTTCATCTCGACAATCGCACGCTTTTCAATAAGTTTATGTAGCTTTTCATAGCCCCAATTCGCGCATATTTCGGAATGCACCATGTATTGGTTTATGGCGGTCAGTTCGTCGGCGAGTAGCGAATTCAATGTCTCAATAAGTTTCTGGTTTCCTTTCATCTGGATATCCTCCTTCGGAATAATATATAGATTGTACTCAATAACTCTCGTGCTTTTTCTTGTCTCTTAATCACGTTTCGGTTTCAGCGTTTGATCGGCCGGGGCGATCAGAATCGGATATTCGACTTTCAGCCGCTAGTCGATAGCCGTCCTCAGGAATCCGACAACCGTCAACACGTGCAGGTCGCAGCAACGCCCATGGTATCCAGCATTAGGGGGGCCGCCCCCCCTCCCAGCCCCTCTTTCTCGGCACCATTGAGGATGGTACCACTTCCCTTGAGATATTTTGTGATCCGGCCGTCTGGTGGGGGCGTGGCTCAAATGCCTGACAACCTCTGCCATCACGTCGGATATGCTTCTGTTCAAAAAAAGGCCTTTTCCGGAGCCCCCCTGACATACGCAGTCGCACTCTTTACCGTCTTCCTCGTATTTCGGGCGTTTTGTTTTGGCCCCCTGGCAAGGATGACATGCTTCCCCGCGACGGCCGCGGGGGCATTCTGTCATGATTACATAAGAGTATACCATGCCTTTCGATATTTATGTAAACCAGGTTTCGTTGTGAGCGGGGCAGTTTTAAGTAGTTGCAAACAGCAACAAATAAAGTGCTGTTTCAGAACGAGACAAACATCACAGCGGGGAATAAGGAAATGACAAGTAATTTTGTTCCGATATGCTCTACGCGAACAGTGTTGGATCAACAATTGCCGGTTGTAACTTACCATTCCACAAAGACGCAATGGTTGCGGACATCAGGAACGTTTATACACTGAATGATTCAACCGATTTATTTCAATTCTGATTAATCACGGTTCCTATCGCGAATTACCTGCGTGCAGAGTGAAGAAAACGAGATAATTATTAAAGAGCATTTGAAACCGGTAACGGAGAGATCACCTCTGTTGTGATAACTTCTTGTGTCCAGAACGTATTGGGACCTCTCAACGATCAAGGGCAAAGCCGTGTCAGGACCAACAGCTTGCAAGTTGTCCACAGGTCTGGGGGATGAGCTCCGCACCATAGGTGTCCATGAGTACATCAGTAATCAGAACTCCGATAAGCGCGGGAAGCCTTGTCCGGTGAACGACATAGGCGATCGAAAGCGATATGGCGAGCGGTCTGATGTTCTTCCACAAAATGGTGAACTTTGTTGTTTGCATGATAAATATATATCATGACGTATTTCCCGTGGTATCAAAACATAGTACCTAATGTGCATTGGCACGTTTTTTTACGCGGATGATATATAATTAAAATGATAGTGAGTTTTTTTAGATCAAGAGGGGTAGCGAACGGGCGCTGTTTGATTCTCATGCCAGTTCGATCAGAAAGGAAGTGACGTAGTATGAAAGCATTAGTTTATCATGGACCAGGCAAAAGGTCGTGGGAAGAAAAACCCAGACCGGTGATTCAAGAACCCACAGATGCGATCGTGAAGATAGCAAAAACCACGATCTGCGGAACAGACCTCCATATCCTAAAAGGAGACGTACCCACGGTCACGGACGGCAGGATCCTCGGACATGAAGGGGTCGGGATCATAGAGGAGGTCGGTCCCGGTGTAACGAACTTCAAGAAAGGTAATCGAGTGCTGCTTTCGTGCATTACTTCATGCGGCAAATGCGATGCGTGTAAAAAGGGGATGTACTCGCATTGCGAGAGCGGAGGCGGGTGGATCCTCGGACATACCATCGACGGCACCCAGGCGGAATACGTGAGAATTCCTTTTGCGGACACGAGTTTGTATCCAGTGCCCGCAGGTGCTGACGAAGACGCACTCGTGATGCTGAGCGACATCCTGCCCACGGGTTTCGAATGCGGCGTGCTGAACGGCCAGATCAAGCCTGGAGATACGGTGGCCATCGTTGGTGCAGGACCGGTGGGGCTAGCGGCACTGCTAACGGCGCAGTTCTATTCACCGGCTGAGATCATCATGATCGACATGGACGACAACAGGCTCGAGGTAGCAAAGAAGTTCGGTGCCACCAAAACCGTCAACAGCAAGGACGGTAAAGCCCGGGACAAGGTTAGGAAGTTCACCGCGGAAAAAGGCGTTGATGTGGCGATCGAGGCCGTGGGTATTCCTGCGACCTTTGAACTCTGCGAGGACATCATTGCGGCAGGAGGCCATATCGCGAATGTCGGAGTCCACGGCAAGAGCGTAGACCTCCATCTGGAAAAACTATGGTCGCAAAACATCACGATCACCACTCGGCTTGTGGACACGGTAACGACGCCCATGCTTCTCAAAATTGTCGTTGCCGGCAAGCTGAGACCCAAACAACTCATCACTCATGAATTTAAGCTGAATGACATAATGAAAGCCTACGACACCTTCGGCAATGCTGCAAAGGAGAAGGCGCTGAAGGTGCTCATGAAGGCCGCGTAAAACAGCTGTGAACGTTTAAAGGCCTGCGCTCCAACACGGATGCAGGCCTTATTTTTTTATAACAGCACGTGAACCAATGAGGGGTAAAAGGTGAAAAGTTACGTTTATTGCCCGGTGGTTTGTCTCCTGGTATGGTCACGGTCGCTAGCAAGGAATGAGGGCTCCTGCCGAAGCAGACCCCGCTGTTAAATGGGAAAGGAATACAACAATACAGAAGCGATAACGCTCCCAGTATCTCTTCCTTGCTTATCAGAATCACTTCCCAACCACCAGAACCGCAAAGCTATCCTTCATCATAACGGGCCGTGGTTTCGGTACTTCGGGCGTTGGTGCAGGAGCCGGGGCAAACTCAGCTACAGGCAGATAAATTTTATGGGTCTTTGTATCTATGGCCATTGTACGGGCACCCCGTTGGGTCGGGATTGTCTCCACATAAAACTTTCCCGGGAGCAATTCCCGGGCTATCGTGAGCGTTCCTTCTCCATTTGAACTAAATGCAAGCCCGGTCTCCGCATCAAAAGCATTTGCATCAACGCCTTGCCCAATGGGGAGGGTAGCCATTACTTTTCCTGAGTCCACATCCAGAACTGTCATTACTTTATTGTGACACCCTGAAAATGTCTGATGATGCTCTATATCAATTGCCATTCCCGATGGTTCTACGCAAGGACGTAAAGAATGGCGTTTTACTATCGCAAGCTTTTTACTATCCAGTTCGACAACCTCATTGGTGTCCTCGATATTTACAAAAACCCTCCCCTTATTATCAGTGGTTGCAAATTCCGGCTTACCGCCGAGAGCAATCGTCGCCAGCACAGTGCCTGAAGTTGCCTCAAATACGGTAGCATCTTTGCTTTTTCCATTAAAGGTAAATACGCGCTGGGAAGAAGGCTCATAGAGTATGGCATCGGGGTTCTCTCCGGTTTTAACTTGCCCGATTACCTTCAAAGTCTTCATATCGAATATGGAGGCGGTATTTGCCTTGCCATTGCTGATGAAACCACGACCCAGTTCCGGGGCAAGTGCTATTCCGTGGACTCCCGGAGTGTCGGGGATATCACCAACCACTTTTTCAGTCACTGTGTCGATAACCATAACATGAGTGCTGCGAGAAATGTACAGCCGATGGGCCGCACTATCCACGGTCAAGTAATCCCAACCACCTTCACCTCCCACCGGGAGTTTCTTGATAACGTGATAAACTGGTGCTGCCTGTGCAGTTACGCTGATGAGAAGCAGAAAGGTGACGATCAATGACTTCATGCTTAATCCTTTCCTTGCGAGAGTATACTGATTTGACACTTAATTTTCACAAACGTCTAATAATATTTTTCGACCTTGCTATTTCCGGCGCTCTTGGCGTACAAAGTGGACGGGACGTTTCCTCCTGCTCATGCCAATGTTATTTGTCTATAATCAGCCGTAGTATATCACAATAGCCGCCGATACGAAATCCTGATTGGAAGTGATAATAAGATAGACTCGCCCCTTTATTATTGCTATAATATGCAATTATTTTTTTAAACTTTATTCTTTCAAAAGGAGCTGTTTAATGCCATTCATTCGCTATTTGAGAACATATGGAGTTGTCGCTCTTCTCATTCTTGCCACAACGTCATCCGCTCTTGCCGCGGACAATTCGCCAGCTCCCGCGGCAACTACCCAACTGCCAGACTCGGGGACAACGGCGGTTGAACTCAATAAGGATTATTTCACCGGCTATTTGACAGATACCCTGAACATCTTGACATCGCCAGCTCGTTGGAGCGCGTCCGACTGGCTTGAGGCAGCCGCCGTTACGGGTGTCGCTGTGGGATTGTACACGCAGGACGAGCAGATTAAGACATGGTTTCAAAAACACAGTAGCGGAACATATGGGACTATTTCAGATGATGCCAAAAAGATAGGCACTTTCTCTGTGCCTGTCTTGGTGGGTCTCGGTGCCTACGGGTACATCGCTCCAGATGATAAAGCCAAGACAACATTTCTATTGTCCGCCGAAAGCTTTCTTATAACGGGTGCTTTTGTTGAAGTCTTGAAATACTCGACGGGAAGGCATCGCCCCTTTACAGGGGATCCACACGATACGTGGTCTGGGTATACGACCAACGGGGACTACCAATCATTCCCCTCAGGTGATGCCGCTTCAGCATTTTCAATAGCCAGCGTTGTTGCCAGCGAGTACGACAACATGATTGTTCCTCCCCTGGTGTACGCGGCATCTGCACTCATAGATTTCGAACGGCTGCATGAGAATGCTCATTGGGCATCCGATGTCTTTGTAGGATCGGCAATAGGGTATTTTACGGGTAAGGCGGTCGTTGCCTCCCATACTAAACAGAGGAACCTGAGTTTCGCGCCATATGTGGACGGGAAGGATAAAGGCGTTTTAATGACCTATCGTTTTTAAGGCTGGATGGCTGGATTCTCATTGGGTTGGGAAAAAAGTGACAGAAAATTTTTAACTTCAGGGGTTTGTCCTTTAAGGAGGACGCTATGAGTTTACAAGAAGGGAAACAAGACCAGAAGCAGGAAGGACATCGCACTGCCTGTTACAACAACCAGCTATTTTCACCTCGATCAGATTGGGGTCTCCGCAGGGAGCATCTCAGCCAGGTACATCACTGCATCCATCGAGAGGTTAATGAATAAGTGGCAAAAGTCAATTGTCATTTACTGTTTTCCGCGCCTTGCACCGGCATTTTCATTTTCTCTAACGCAGTTTATGAAGCTTAAAATCAGTGACCTATCCCGATCCGTCAATTCTGAGAATTCCACACCGATGTCGTATTTTCGATGCCCCTTGTTGTGCGTCAAGTGACACGAAACAACTTTTCCCATAAAACTTACAGGATCACAAGAGTTGAGCGACATCTCCATGAGAACCATGCTGTCTGTTTTCAATTTATGATCAGTTTGAATAATTACGCCACTTTGGCTGATATCTTTTATGCCAAACTGCGTTGACAGATTCAGCACTTTTTCGTTGGGTGTTGTGATGGAAAACTGGATGTCGCGATAGAACCAGTTTGGCTGCTCTGGCACAGGTGTTTTCCTGTTATTGTCAATCGAGTCAAGAAAATCCTTGATCCTGCCAGCTGATTCATCTTTAAACATTATGCCTGCCGAGTAAATAGTGGCGGTTCCCCCATCAGCTCTTTTTTCAATCCCGCTTAATTCCGAACGAACTATTATCCCCTTTACGTTAATATGCTTACCTTCGTATTCCAGCATCAACAAACACTCTTTCCCTATATTGAGCTTCCTGTCTGCCTTTATGGCGACGCCGCACAAGCTTATGTCAATAATTTCTACGTCGCCGATTAAGCTCATCCTGCTGCTCAGATCGATTAAGTCCAGTTTGAATCTCTTGTATCTCCGCATGTTTCGCATTCTGTAACTCCAATCGTGATGTGCTCTGTTAACCTGTTCCCTTTGAGACACGCGAAAGGACCGAATCGCGGAAAACCGTTTTTTTCAATTTTGACGAAGATGAGTTCATATCAATGCCGTCGATAGAGTGCTGTACTGTGCCTGGATGTCTATAAAATCGTGCTTGAGTGACAGGGCGACATCTCAAGTGGATTCCAGCTTCAACTAGCGCCCTGTGTCAGCATAGAGCTCTCCGACACTGAGGTCTACCCCGATACCCTTATGAAACCATTCATCAATATGTCCCGTCGCAGAGTGACCCTTTTTCATCAATGCTTATTATTTGGCAATTCTTCACAAAAGAACGCATGCCGTAATACCAATAATTATTGTTATACAAACATATTTTGTTCAATATTACTCAATCTGGTTTGGACTGTCAAGGCTAAAAATTTCGGGGATATCGGATAGGATATTTACATAATCGTAGAATTTGCCAATGGTAGCGATGGGAATTGGGGGTGGACACGCGAAGTATGCAAAATGCATTCAGCACATCCTCTGGGGCTAGCGCGTGTGCATGATTCAGGAAGCATTCGCTCTGTTCGATTTAAAACCGGATATCCTTCACTCAATTCCGAAAATAGCAGCTCCGGCGACCACTGACCAACTGACTGGAGACTGTTTTAAGACGCGGTGGCGAAGGTTCGTGATCTGCCCTGCCCGCGAGACGGCTACGGTCTCCAAGTCAACGGGCGCGGCGCCCTGGCGATCAAAGAAGCGGACGCCGCCACCACGCAGGACGGGCACGACGTGGACGAGGATCTCGTCAATCAACCGCGCTTCGATACACTGGCGGGCGACGCTGGTGCCGAGGACAAGCAGGGCCTTCCCCTCCGCGGCCCGGAGCGCCATAGCGACTGCGAATCGGATGTCACCCGAGAGGAAAGTGATGGCCGTATCCTCCTCGTCGTCAGGCGCGTGATGCGTCAGCACGAACACGGGTCCGCTCCAGGCTCCACCGTAGACCTTCCCGAACTCTGGCACCAACCCGGCTTCCGACCCCCGTCGTAGGTTCTCCTGCCGCTCAGCGCGGTGCCGATCGTCTGGATGACTTCCTCCACCACCGGGTTAGGTCGGCAAATCGGACCATCCAGTCCATCCCATCGTTTGATCCGGCAATATAGCCGTCCAACGATATCATCCAGTGCCAGATAACCATTCCCATAGATCTATATCTGTCACGCTGTCAATTTATAGCGAACCGTCACAGAATCCCTCCTGCGCCTTCCGCAACGATGCATGTCGTCATTGACATTTCACTTAGTGGGGTGCCGCAAGGCTTCTTCTCCACGACGCCGTCGTTGCAGCCATGGTCTGCACAGCAGCTTCCTCCTCTTCCACCATGCCTCTCGTCTTGACGCCGGCTCTTTTCTATCTGTTCCCCTGCAGGCTAATGACACAGAGTGCGACTCGACCTGCAAAGCCCTTCTTATGCCGCCTTCCTTTCAACTTTAAGCTTCCCCAGAAGCTCAGCAAGACGGTCCATGGTCTCGAACACCCCTTCCTCCATGCCGGCATCGAGCGAGCCGTCGCGGTCCTCAACGGACTGGTAAACGGATTTGGTCGTCACCTTTGTCTTGCAGCCAATGTCTTGTAGTGTACAAGTTTCAAGCGATACATGGCCCGGCATGCCTTCGAATTCAAAGGTATCGACAATCCGCTCGGGTGCAGCAACCTCATGATACACACCGTGGAACGCGTACTCATTTCCAACAGCATCACGGTTGATGAATCGCCAGAGGCCGCCCGGTCGTACGTCCATTTTATCGACAATGGTCGTAAAACGTCGTGGTTTCCACCATCGCGTTATGAGATCCCGATCCGTGTTTGCCTTGAACACGATATCTCGAGGCGCGTCAAAGACCCGCGTAATGACAATCTCCTGTTTCCCCGGTTCTGCAATGATCCTCGTGTGGCCGCTTGCCACAATACCTTCAGCGAGTTTATCCAGTGACTGCTCCCAGCCGAGACCCGCAAACTGGATCATCTCGCCAGGAATGCCGACCTCCCGCACGATCATCCTTGTTTTGCCTCCCAGGATGTCTTCAAAAGTAACTGTCAGCATAACTTCCGCGGGCCATTCGCCAAGCATGCCATAGTGTGAGGCCGGGACGGGTTGCCGTGCTCGTCGGCAAAACTAATGGTTGCAGCAATCTTCTCTCTCGGTACGATTTCCCGATACCTGCCGGGATTCCAGAAATCTTTTACCACTCCATCAAGCCCCGCTCCGCGCATGCAGTAGACGTACTTGCCTCCCGGGCGAAAATCGATGCTGATGTGGGGTGCTGTGAAATCCTTCGGTCCCCACCATCGTTTGAAGAGCTCTGGATCGCTCCACGCTTTCCACACGTTATCACGCGGCGCGTCAAAGATGCGCGTTATGGATAGTTCCTTTTTTTTATTGCGGTTGCCATTTCGTTCCTCCTTTTTCAGCCTTTCTCTCCCGTGAACGTCACTTTGCCGGTTCGCAAACAAACCATAAAGTTCTCTCACCTGAAAGTCCCCGTTTAATGACGTTTCAGGTTCGGCTTGCCTTCACGCCTTCGAGCAAAGGTGATATTATCACGTTCATGCTCATTATGTTCCCTCTGTAGTCCGTGATGGTCTCTACCGCGTACAGTCCCTGTAAAGTCGAATTGAGAGAATTATCATCCTCTTATCCAAAGATAGCACGCAATTCGGCAGGGGCATACATATATATTCCTCATTTTTGCACTGTTCCACTGTACGACCGACAATAGAACCTCTCTGCCACGAGACAGACGGCGTCAAGGGATGGGTAACGTTTCACTAATGACGTTAACCATGATGGCTGCATGGTGCAGTGAAGACCGTGACATCAAAACACAGAAGAAAATTCCGGCGATGGTATGAATGATGTACCTCGCAAATATATCGACGAGAAATTTGCATTTTCATTTTACCGAGATTTTTTTACCGGTGCCTTCTACTAAATGGATACACATGTCGGTCGATCCGGATCTTTTTGCATACTATCGTGGTACCTCCTGCAGGCTCTGGATTTCCGAACCAATTGAAACGAGGTATAATATGATACTGTCACCTGCTGGGATCAGATGAGGTGAGCCTCTTTGTCCCGAATACAGGGAACCAGAGAAGTAAAACGTGTTGCAAAAAGGAGGTCAGAATATCATGAATGCTCATGCTAGGCTTAGAACCCTTGTCGCGATGCTCTCGGTCGCAGTGATTTTTTTCATCGCTGATCCTGTTGCGAATGCGTTGACAAAAGCTGAGATTGACGTCGGCGTCACAACTGCCCTGTCCCGATTTCAGAAGGATATCAAGGGAGGCTCCGAGTATCTGAAGGCGGCAAAGGGCGTGCTGGTCATGCCACACATCACCAAAGCCGGTTTCATCGTCGGCGGGCAGTATGGTCAGGGCTCTCTACAGGTCGGCGGCAAAATTGTCCAGTACTATAACCTCGTATCGGGCTCCCTGGGATGGCAGATAGGCGCCGAAGAGTATGACATGGTCATTATTTTTATGACCGACGATGCACTGAACAAATTCCGCAAGAGTGACGGCTGGGAGGCAGGCGTGGACGCCGAAGTAGCGTTTGTCCAAGTGGGGGCAACCGCGTCCGTCGCAACCCTCGTGAGCCAGAATCCCATTGCGGGGTTTGTCTTCGATCAGAAAGGTCTGATGGCGGGAGTATCTCTCAAAGGCGCCAAGTTTACTCCGATTCGCCCGGAGTAAGACGCAGTTGAGGAAAACGTCACTCCCTGTGACCTTCCTCTCCCCGGGGTGTGGGAAACTCGGACGCAGCACTTCAGAACGTGCATCAAAGGGACGTTCATGGCGAAGGGTGGTATTGTGCTATTGATTATATCGGCCCATGCGGCGCTCCCGGGTCCCGATGGGTGCGTCGCGCCCTGTTCAACGTGCCACCCGCATACCGCCACATTGCTCCCGGGCATGAGTGTAAGCCGCAGGACATGGTACAGAGCAATGGGAGGGCTGCGGGAGAAGGAACGCCAGTGGGGGAATCCCAGAAGCGAGCATGGCGGGCCGGAGCATGAAAGGCGTCACAGCAAGGGAAAATGAATGGGGTCTCTCATTCCTTGTTTTGCTGAAGATTTTTCATCTGGGTCATCGTCGTATCAATTGCTTTCATGACGTCTGCATTTTTCGGATCGAATAAGAGGATGCTTTTCCATATCGAAATCGCCTCGGCAAGATTGCCTTTTCTGTATTCGATCAGTGCGCGTTGAGAAAGATGCGAGCTGCTATCCACCAATCGTGCCTGGAGAAATGGCTCATCGAATGACACCTCCGGGACGAGTTCCTGAAAGAACGGATAATTCTTCAGCAGGACATAATATGCCCGCCCCGATAAGGTAAAATCCTCCCTGCCGAAGGCTTCGTCAGCGGCGTGATGAATATCCTCTATGGTTTTGTGGTAGTTTTTGAGGAGCGTCTGGTTGTTCGGATATTTCCGGTAGGCCTCGGCATAGAGGTCCAACGCACTTTTATAATCACCCTGGACGACATGCTGTTCAGATTTCACACGTATTCGATCGACTTCAATATGCACTTGATCGGCCAGCGTCTTGTCAATCCCTGCCTTCTTCTGCGACATGCAAGAGAGACACACCAGGAGTATCAAAACCGTGTGAAGCGCTATCATTCCCCGGGAAAAAGACTGCATGCCCGTCTACCCCCACACCTCTTGCATTTCCTCGACAATGCTCTTATCCATGATCCTTGTGAAGACCTTCACGAGATCGGGACGGAATTGCGTGCCCGAACATTTTGTGAGCTCCTCCAGCGTCTCCATGAAGGAAATGGCGCCGCGATAGGGCCTGTTCGACGTCATCGCGTCGTAGGTGTCCGTGACGGCGATGATGGCGGCAAATAGTGGAATGGCATCCCCCTTCAGGCCGTCGGGATATCCTTTCCCGTTGTACCATTCGTGATGGTGCCTGACAGGGGGTATATATTTTTGCAGTGACGGCGCTTTACTGAGAATCTCGGCCCCGTACTCGGTGTGGCGCATCATTTCATTGTATTCCGCCACAGTCAGCTTGTCTTTTTTGCGGAGGATTGCGTCCGGCGTTTTGATCTTACCGATATCATGGAACAAGCACGCGACCTCGAGCTCCTCCAACTCCGCGTTATTCAGTCCGATTTCTCTCCCGATTAGCAGAGAAAACATGGCAACCCTCGTTGAATGACCATGGGTATAGGGATCTCTTGCGTCGATTGCCGCGGCGAGCACCCTCACCGTGGAAACATAGGAGTCCTCCAAATCTTTGGCATATTTATTGAGCTTGCCACTCTGTTCGTCTATCAATGCCGTCATTTCGTTGAAGCTTGCAGTCAGCTTCCCAAACTCGTCCTGCGAATAGATTTTGAGCCGCCGACGCCCTTTCCCCTCCTTGATGTCATCCACCCCTGCGGAAAGCTCTTGAATCGGCCTTGTCAAGAGCGACGAGAGAGCAATGCTGCCGGCGATGCCCAGCATGAGAATCACTGCAAACAAAAGCATGATCTTCTCTCGCGCTGCGCGTTCGGCATTCTGCAGCGTCAATTTGTTTACGCTGAGAATTACCCAGCCCTGCGGTTTATTGAACGAGACAATGGGGCTCACGATTTCGAAACATTCGACGGACGGACTCGATGATTCTGTAATCGTGGTTCCGTCGACGTCTTCCAGGAGCAGGCGCCCCTGAAGGGACAACACCGTTTTCCCGGTCCTGGCTATATCGCTGTCTGCGATGACCTTCATATCAGGGCCGACAATCGCTATGAATTCGATGTCCTGATTTGCCTCGCGTATCCTGAAAACCATGTTGTCAAGACCGAGGAAATCTTTCGAGAGCAGACTGTAACCCGCAGATGCCGCAGTACTTTTTGACAGCGCTTCCGCTCTTTTAAGAACCTCCTGGAGGATTTGACGGTTCATTATCGTGAGGGTGATGAAGTAAAATGCCAGGGCGGAGATGATAAGCAGGATGAGCACCATGCCGGTTATTTTGAATCTGATGCTGTTAAATTTGATGAGCATGTCGATATTAGATTTTCTTCTTAGGAACGAACATTCATGCGACACCTAGCGTCATACTCAATACATCGCCAGCATCTTTACAATCGCGTTAGCGCTTGCATGAACGGTCCACGAGCCAACCAGTCCGCTAAGCACGAGCAGAAACGAGCGACGCCGAATCCGAGAGCCAGCCACGACAAATCTTCATATTTTTCAATATAATCGACTCTTTCATTTCCGGGTTCGCCGATTAGGCATGGTATGCTCTTTGCCACGCGGGAATGTTACTATCCATTAGTACTTTTGTAAGATCAATACTGCATTCTTATCGGTATGTTTCCCGAAAACTTTAATGCAATCAAATCCAAATTGTAAGGGTCACGCCGTTGAGATAGTTGTTAAATTATCGGCATAATTTCGATCCGTTCGAATATACCTAGTCACACGGTTTTCTGCAAAAAATAACCGATTGAACATACGTGAAATAACTAACAACGAAGCCAAAAAATATTGATGTGCGTTATGCATATGCGTAAATCCCGATCAACTCCCAAATAAAATTCGTTATCGGTATCGATGATTATTTTACGGCAGGCTGGCGATTCCAGGTTACTCTATTTCCCCTCAGCAAGGGGTGGCTCTTTGTCAGCAGTCATGAGCACCCGCTCCAAAAGATTCCTGGATTGTCCATGAAAGACAACCTGACAGAGGAACTGTCAGCTTCAGCACGAAAGCAGGCCAAGATCAGGGAGAAACCGTCAGAGGGTCTGATCCATCATTCTGATTACGGCAGACAACGGGCGAGTATGGATACCAGACACTTCTTAAGCAATACAGGATCACACTTCGCATGCGCAGAAGCGGCACATTTTATGATAATGCCCATAGAGAGTCATTCTTCACCATGTGGAAACGAGATTTGATTCACGGTGAGCAGCACCATCGCGCTCCCGCGATTTAAGTTTACCAGCATTTGTGCCGATAAGGTTATCGTGGAATGACTCTGGCCGGGAGAATTGAATTATGAACAATCCGCAACCGTCGCAAAAGCATTGCAGCATCAGCCGAAATGAAGCCACCCCCCGCAGCATCATTTGGCTTCTTCAAGGCTGGCCCAGAAACTCCGTCACGGATTGTGCTGTCCATCATGGTGCGTAATTTCACGTGTCAAGGAGTTGACGTTATTTGTCAGGATACCGAGACAAAGAATGTCATGTTATTTCTTTATAACGTATTTAAGATGCTAATAAATAACAACTTACATATTGGCATGAATAGTGCTATTAAAGTTGCATAATAGTAAAATAGTATTATTTATTTCTTTTGAGTACAGCGATTTTTTTAGCAAACTATATATTTGCTGGATAGAAACAAAAATATGTCACCCACGTTGTGGGTAACAAATCCAAAGGAGGAAAGCAGCTATGAATAAGGTAGTCTCATTAGCATCATCGGTTGTTGTCGTGGCGTTGATCGTTCTTGTGATGGGAGGAGTGGCGTTGGCGACGAATTCCAATAACCTGACCGTTAGCGCCGCAGTAGCGCCAGGGTGTTACTTTAGTACTTTAAATTCAACATTGTCATTTAACCTTGATCCGTCGGTGGGTGGAAATGTTGTAACCAGCGTGTCTCCCCAGTTCTGGTGCACGTTAGGCACAACGGTTACGACGCCTGTATTATACACCCAGGGTCTGCATTATTCGGGCACAAGTAACCGGATGCAGAGTTCCTCAAACCCGACGCAATTCATCCCGTACAGTCTCTTGCTGACCCCTAGCGGTACGGCGGGGCTCGGCAAAAGCAACCCCCTCACTTTGACGGTCCAAGGTACAGTGCTCCAAGCCGATTATATTAATGCCCTGGCAGTAGCCGACTATCAAGATTCGGTTGTTATCACCATTCAACCCTAGTTGATCATGACGTCATTACTTATGGCCATGCACGCGTCGCATGCATGGCCATAACTTTTTTCTCAGAACCGCGACAATTGCGGTGATAGCGTGAAACGGAAAATATCCATCCAGCCGCAATCCTTTCGGAAACATGGCCAAGTCGTCGTCCGGATAATCAAAAAACTCACGTCGAAGATTAGTGACATCATATCGCAAACGGGTATTGGTCAGTCAATGATTTTTTGGATTTGCTGCCACGAATTCGAGATGAAGACCGCAAAAAGCCAAATGATGCAACTGCGCGGGTTACAGGAAGGACAGCTGACTAAAAACTTCAAACGAATTATTTTTTACTTTTCGGTCCTGGCTCTCTGGACTCCACCTACCGTCCGCAATTTCTATCAGCTGCAACTAACATCGGATATAAATTGTAACTTGCATATGAACGCGTGCGTCAGGAGTATGACGCTATTTGTCAGACTGCCTTAACAAATAATGTCAAAATAATGTCGTGTTATTCCATTACGATGTATAACATATGAATAAATAACAACTTATCGACTGGCATAAATAGTGCTATTAAAGTTGCATAATAGGAGAATATATCCCTTATTTTTTTAAATAAGGCGATATTTTTACCAAAACAATATATTTGCTTGATATAAACACAAATATGTTACCCACGTGGTTGTTAACAAACCCAACGGAGGAAGACACCTATGAATAAGGTAATCTCATTAGCATCGGTGGTGGTTGTCGTGGCGTTGATCATTCTTGCCATGGGAAGAGTGGCATCGGCCTCGGGTACCAGTACCCTGACCGTTACCGCGACGGTATTGGGAGAGTGTCAGTTTATTACTACTGCATCAACATTGGCATTTACCCTTGATCCGTCTTCGGCTGCAAATGCTACAGCCACCGCATCTCCCACCTTCTGGTGCACGTTAGGCACAACGGTTACGACGCCTGTAGCATACAACCAAGGTCTGAATTATTCGGGCGGAAGCAATCGGATGAAGAGTACCTCTAACCCGACGCAATTCATCCCGTACACTCTCGCGCTGACCCCTAGCGGTACGACGGGGCTCGGCAGGAGCAACCCGCTCACTTTAACGGTCACCGGCACAGTGCTCAATGCCAACTATATTAATGCCATGGCAGCAAACGACTATACAGATACGGTTACCATTACCATTGCTCCCTAGTTGGTCATGACGTCATTGCTTATGGCCATTCACGCGTCGTGTGTATGCAATATACTTTTTTCTCAGAACTTCGACACTTGCGGTGACATAACGTGAAAATGAAAATATCCATCATAACTTTCTGCATTGTTACCATTGCTCTTACAGGCGACTGCTTCGGGCTAAGCTGTCATTTTGCGTCAGGCTCATATACACTTCCGTTCGGGACTCTCGATCCTGCGTCATCGGCGAATGTAACAGCCACCGTGACAATCACGCTCACCTGTACCGGCACCAACGCTACATGGACTTTGACCAGCGACAACGGGAAGAATTACAATGGCACAAGCAATAGGATGAGGAATCAAAACAACATGACTCAATACATTCCTTATAGCGTAACATTTAGTCCCACAAACGGTAATAGGTGGACAACAACCATAAGGGGCTCAGGCACAATCCTGAATGGGAACTATATAAACGCTTATATTGGGCCCTATACGGACCAAATAACGCTTACCGTCGCGCCTTAACAGAAACTGCGGCATCTGGCATCAGTCGTAATTTTCCAGATGTGCTTGGCACGTTCGTCCTGGCACAACAGGGTTTCGGAACCGGATATATCAGAGAGGCCGACCTCCTGCTGTTTTTTTTGCGGCATGGTGTATTTCCATTTCATACTGAGATTGGAGAATAGATTTATGAATAACATACGGTACATACGCAGCCTTCCTATCATCCTTGCGGCAATATGCTGTTTCGGGGGGCTGTTTTCAGCGTATCTTCCCGCATCAGCGGCTGATTTCCGGGTGTCTCCGATCAGGCTTGACCTTGGTCAAAGCGTAAAGAGCGGGGCAATCAACGTGGCAAACGATGGCGAGGGGCAACTGAATCTTCAGATATCGGTTTCAGAATGGTCGCAGGATGCCGAGGGCAAAGACGTGTACACAGACACGTCGGACATTGTATTTTTCCCGAAGATTATGACCGTTGATGCAGGAGAACAGCGAGTTATCAGGGTCGGGATAAAAGGTGCCCCCCAGCCCCGGGAGAAGACATACCGGATCTTTATAGAACAGATCCCCGAGCGGAATAAGGGCAAGGGAGTAAACTTAGCAATTTCAATCCGCTTCGCGCCTCCAATTTTCGTGATGCCGGCGGTGGTGAAAACCGAAGGTGCCATAGACGCAATACAGCTATCAAACGGCAAGGTCAAGGCGATTGTTAAAAATACTGGAAATGTCCATTTCAAGATACTGTCCATTCTCATGAAAGGCAAAGCGGCCGACGGCAGCGAAGTGTTCAGCAAGGAATTGTCAGGCTTCTATCTCTTGAACCACATAGCACGAGCCCTTGAGGCTCCGATTTCTGCAGAAAAATGCGAAGAATTGTCAACGGTCGAAATCGAAGCGAGGACGGAAGATTTCAATCTCAATGGGAAACTAAATGTTCAAAAAGGGATGTGCAGTCAATAATTTCCTGCGTTCAGGTAAAATTGCCTGCCCATTCGTGGGGCTTTTTTTCCGATTTACTCTCTTTGTAATGGCTGCAGTCAATGCAATGGCCATTATTCCGCATGATAGTCAGGCCGCAGACCATCTCGTCGTTAACATCACGGTAAACAGCGTCTCCAAAGGCGATTTTTTCGTACTGCGGGACGAGAATGGCGATTTTTTCGTGCGAGCCGAAGACTACCCTGCACTGGGTTTTATCGCTTTTGCGGGCGAGGTCGCAAATATACAGGGAGAGCGCTACATAGCATTACGCTCCCTGAGCGGCCTCACGGCTGTTTTCGATGAAAAAAAGCTGCTGCTTAGCATCACGGCGCCAGTCAATTTGTTACAAAAAAGCGTGATTGATCTTTCCGCCCCTCTTCCGTCAAAGCAAAATGCTTACTTTCCGCGAGAGAACAGCGCCTTCATGAATTATGGCATCAACTACTCGTATGGCGACCCCTCCGGATTCGAGTCTTTTTCGGTCACCGACAGGTTCGGCGCACGGATGGGAGATGTCTTCTTTCTGACCGACACACAGTATACAAAAACCGACCTGAGCAGCGATTTCTTACGTCTGATGAGCTCGATGACCTATGAACGCCCAAAAGACCTCCAGTGGATCACCGCCGGCGACATGTTTGCTTCCTCCGGCGACCTGGGGAGCACCATTAATATAGGAGGCATCGGGATTTCGAAGGTCTATCAAATGGACCCCTATTTGATAAAACAGCCGACGCTCAATTTTGCCGGAGCCGCAACATTGCCGTCTCAGGTGGACATCTATGTGGACGGTGCGCTGGTTGGACGGCAAACAGTCCAACCGGGACAGTTCAATCTCCAGAACCTCAACTATTACGGCGGGTCACGCAACGTTGAATTGGTTATCAAAGACCCCTTTGGAAATGAACAGAGAGTCGGCTATCCCGCGTACTTCACCAGCGCTCTTCTGAAAAAGGGGTTTCAGGAATACAGTTATGATATCGGATTTCTCCGGCAACAGTACGGGACGGAGAGTAATGACTACGGGAAAGCCGCTTTTTCCGCATTCCACCGTTACGGCGCAAGCGATTTCTGGACTATCGGCGCTAGCGCTGAGGGTTCTGACGGCATCTACAACGCCGGCGTCCAGACGTCATTGCTTATCCCTCAGGCCGGCGTCGTCACCGTGGAGCTTGCGGGGAGTACGGGGGATACCAGCAATTCAGGTTCTGCCGTATCTGTGTCTCACAGCTATCAGAAGGATGGGTTTGGAAGCAGCCTGCTCTTGACGACATTTACGCGTAATTACGCGACCGTCGGGTCTACGACGGGACAACCAGGTCAGGTCAAGTTTGTAGAAAACATCGGAGCCAGTTACGCAACGACAACTCAAGGCTCGCTCTCGCTCAACTATTCCGAAACGGCTATGTATAATACAGGAAGCACGCAAGTGACCTCGGCTACCTATGCGTATAACCTGTCGAAGTCATTAACGCTTTCCTTGACAACACAAGCAGTCAGGAATAATGGTACGGACTACCAAGTTTTCGTGAGCCTCAACTACTACCCTGCGAAGGATGTGCAATACACTGCGCAGTACCAGTCTACAAAAGACGGCGATAGCGAGACGCTCCAATTGCAGAAGGCCACCCCGATCGGCGAAGGAGTGGGCTACCGCGGGACCTTTAGCCGGAGCGACAGCGCCTCGGCAGGGACGACAAACTCATTCAATCCCTTTGTGCAGTATAACGGGCACTACGGCTCCTATTCGCTCGATTCTTATTTCCAAAAAAGTGCCGGAGTGTCTTCGCAGATGTACAATCTCACCGCTGCAGGATCGGTGGTTTACGCTGGAGGGTTATTCGGGTTTAGCCGTCCGGTCGACGACAGCTTTAGCATCGTCCAGGTGGATAAACTGTCCGGCGTCGGGGTGATGGTAAACAGCGAAGAAATCGGGAAAACGGATTCCGCCGGACGGATCATCATCCCCACCATGCGATCATACAACGTGAATCAGGTAAATTTAGAGGATAAGAATATACCTATTGAGTACAGCATGTCAGGAATAAATGCCAATGTGTTACCGTCTCCGTGGGGCGGTTCGTGCATCGACTTTGATATTGCAAAGGTCCAAGCGGTAACGGGTTCTCTTTTCATCAAGCAGGCGGGACAAATGACGCCCCTTGAGTTTTATGACGTAACCATGACGGTCAAGGGAAGAGCATTCAAATTCCTGACTGGCAAAGGAGGAGAATTTTATTTCGAAACCACCCTGAAAGCGAAAGATAAAAACCCGTCATCAGGGCAACAAGGATGCAGGCAGCTCAAGGAAAAAGCGGTATCTCCTAACAAAATCGCCATACCCGGCTCCTATCCCGCATCATTCGATTTCGAAGGCAAAACATGCTCTTTTGTTGTCGCGATTCCGCCATCGAGTGACGAGATCATTGATATCGGGAATGTCATTTGTGAGCTGAAGTAACGAGCAATCGCTGTAACAGGAACGCATTGCCCATGAGACGGTGACATAAGCGGACAAACGTGATTTAAATCACATAAATAATCTAAACCATGTTCTATAATATTGATAAAATGAGGTTAAGCCGTGATGTTATTCAGTGGTCTCCGAAAATATATGGCAGCGTTTTTTCTTACCATGTTCTATGCTTCTGTTTCTCTTGCTGCAGTGAATGACCTCGGCTTGCACTCTGATGCGATAGCTCAGACGACACAGCCAACGAATGAGTCGTCAGTAAAAACATCTGCAGGGATTGACAGTGAGTATTCCCCTCAATATTTCACAAGCTTCGGAAGCGCGATCACCACGCCGGAAGACAAGGATAAGCCTTTCAGCTCGATGAAAGAATACCTTGAAGATACTGCTGCCATTACACTCGCCAAAGGCGGTGATGATATTATATGGAGTCTTGCTCCATCGCTTGCCAGGATGAGTCTCAATCCGATAGACGATATCAAGAATATCCAGTTGCTTCTGAAATACAGGTTCTAGTCAGGAAGTCATCTCTGCAATTTTTTTTATTGCATTATGCAAGCCCGACAACGTATTTCCCTTCGATACTCCCGCCCGGCAACTTCTCATTGAACTGCACAGATGAATAGCTTTTTGAACAGTACTGCTTTAGGAATTGAGGGCTTTCTTGTACCGGCATGCTTTACGCGGACATTGCTGGATCGACAACCCTGCTTGTAACTTTCAATTTCACAGGGCCTGAACAATTTGCCATGTCATTATGAAAGTTGCATGCAGAATAATAATGCGATTGCGGCCTCTCGTGCAACAATTCGTCCACGAACCCATCCCCTGCCCCCTCCTCCTATAAAAGCAAAGAACCGGCACGGCAAGCGTGATAATCGCGACTGCCCGCCAGAACCCCCAGGGAAAACGTACACAGGAAACATACCTATCGTCTTCTCTCTTCGATCTTCTGAAAGCGAAAACACGCAAGTGCGCCTCGGGAGCTCAGCATCGTCACGAAAGCGCACTTCGGCAAAGAACCTTGATCTGACGATCTTCGTCAAAGGGTGTCAGTCCCCTTAACCCTGCAGTACTCAACGCTGAAATAGGTCCGCTGAAAATACTTTGCCACATTCACCAGGCTGATTAACACCGGCACCTCGACCAGCGGCCCGATGACGGCGGCAAATGCGGCTCCTGAATTGATGCCGAAAACGGCAACAGCGACGGCAATGGCCAGCTCGAAATTGTTGCTGGCCGCGGTGAATGAGAGCGTCGCGGTCTTCGAATAATCCGCCCCGATCTTTTTCCCGAGGTAGAAAGAAACCAAGAACATGACAACAAAATAGATCAGGAGCGGAACCGCGATGCGCAGCACATCAAGAGGAAGCTTGATGATGTAATTGCCTTTGAGCGAGAACATAACAATAATCGTAAACAGGAGCGAGATAAGCGTTACTGGACTTATCTTCGGAATAAAGACCGTCTCGTACCACAGACGGTCTTTAAGCTTAATGAGGATAAAGCGGGTGAACATACCGGCGATGAAGGGAATACCGAGATAGATGAATACGCTCTTTGCGATCTGACCTATTGTCACATTGACGACAACTCCCCTGAGCCCGAACCAGACTGGCAGGACGGTAATAAAAACATAAGCATAGACGGAAAAGAAAAGAACCTGAAAGATCGAGTTGAACGCTACAAGACCGGCCGCATACTCGGGATCACCGCAGGCAAGATCGTTCCAGACGATCACCATCGCAATGCAGCGAGCCAATCCGATCATGATGAGACCGACCATATATTCGGGATAAGACCGGAGAAAGATGATCGCGAGAGTGAACATCAGGACCGGCCCGATGATCCAGTTTTGGATGAGCGAGAGACCCAGGACCTTTTTGTTGCGAAAGACCTCGCCGAGTTCTTCATACCTGACCTTGGCAAGCGGGGGGTACATCATGAGGATCAGGCCGATGGCGATCGGGATATTGGTCGTACCCGCCTGAAAACTGTTGAGTAAGGCTTCCGTACCCTGCGTGAAGTACCCCAGGCCTACGCCGAAGGCCATTGCGGCAAAGATCCACAAGGTTAGATAGCGGTCAATGAAGGAAAGCCGTTTGGTTATGGTTGTGCCCATCACAAATTCACCTTTCTTTTATTGTTCCTGCGAGAGCCATCCCTCTATTCTGGCCCTTATTTGATCCCTGATTATTCTTGTCCCCTCGAACTTTTTTTCCTGGCTTCCTTGCAACCGCGAGGGATCAGGAAAGCCCCAGTGCAGCCTCTTCGCGTATCCTGGAAAAGTGGGGCATCGTTCGGCTTTTCCTTTCCCATAATCTGTCTCCCCTCCTGCCGCGTCATGTAATCCGCCCATGCCATCACGCCCCCTGCCTCAGTTTGTCAGCGAAGTAAGCAGGCAATCCTCGATCGATGATAGCTGCTGCAACCGTTTCTACATCGTATGCTACGCGTATAAACTCCGAGTTCACCGATTTCGGCGTTATGTCCACGACCGCAACGCACGCCCGTGGATCGCCGTCCTTGGGCTTGCCCACGCTGCCGGCACTGATGAAGACTTTCCCGTTGATTTCTTTTCTGTACGGTTTGTGAGTATGCCCGTAAATCATGATATCAGCATCGCCTTTCCCGGCCATCTCGAGAAAGAACCTCTCTGGTCGGTCTTCATACCAGTAGAGGTTGTTCTTATGGGGTGTTGCATGGAACAACCAGACGCTCCTGCCTTCGGCGCCGAGCGTTATCGCCATGGGCAGGCTCTTCATGTAGTTTTTGCTTTTCAATGTCGTGTGTTTCTTCGTCCAAGCAAAGGACAGGTTGGCCATCTCCTCCTGCACAGGATCCTCTGCCTTGCATCCGCAGTGCTCGCGGTCATTCGCGACGGTCTCGTCGTAGTTTCCCTGCACGCCGTCGATGCCATGCCCGACAAGGAAATCCACGACCTCGTTGACAAAGGGCGCATAGCCGCCGAGATCGCCGAGGTGATATATCTTGTCGGGCTTCAAAGTCATCGCGGCATCATAGGCTGCTTTGAGCGCATCGATATTTCCGTGTATATCTCCGAAAACGGCAATCTTCATGGTTTACGCTCCACAGGAGCAAGCATTCTTTTTCGGTGAGACACAATCCGTGCTTGCCTTTTTTGACTTGAGAAATCGGGATAAGCGCTTCCGGTCTTCCTCTATCAAACTGCCGTTGGCCTTTTCGCATACCGATACCATAAGCATTCTCCTGAATAAATCGGCTTCGTTCAAGCTGTAATGAATCCACTTGCCCTGCTTCCGGTCCTTGATAAAACCCGCCTCCTTCAATATCCCGAGGTGGAACGAGGCCTTGGGCTGGACAACGTTCAGCGCGGCGACAATGTCGCAGACACAAAGCTCGCCGTGCTCAAGAAGCTTCACAATCCTCAGCCGTGTTTCATCTGAAAGCGCTTTGAATATACTAGACAATTTTTCCATGGAGATTATACCTCTCCTTTGATCAGTTCCTTCACCTTCTCAAGGTTCGGAAGTGGTTTCCCTGAGTGTTTAATCTTTCCGTTCACGATCAGACCAGGCGTTGAGAGTATGCCGTGACGGGCAATGCCGTACACATCTGTAATCTTAACAACATCGGCAGCAATGCCAAGCTCATTCAGGGCAACCTTCGCCATCTCCGCCATCTTGTGGCAGTTCGCACATCCCGGACCAAGGACCTTGATTTCCATACCAATCCTCCTATAAAATCGCATTGAATAGATACCCTACACCGATAATGGTGACTGTCATAATCCCCGCGAACACGGCAAGAAGCTTGATTTTCAGCACCTTCCGGAGAATGATCATCTCGGGAAGCGACAGAGCTGTGACCGCCATCATAAAGGCAAGCACTGTGCCCATGCTCATTCCCTTCTCCATTAACGCGTAGACGACGGGGATCACACCTGCGGCGCTGGAGTATAGCGGAACGCCGATCGCAACGGCGATCGGGACAGCGAAGGGATTACTGTTGCCAGCATAATGCGCGAGGAAGTCATCAGGCGCATAACCGTGGATGAAGCCGCCGATGCCTATAGCGATCACGACGTATAGCCAGACCTTTTCCAGAATCTCCACCGTATTGACGCGGGCATAGCTAAGTCTTTCCTTGAATGCCTGTTTTGCAATTTCTGAGGCGGCACCCATGGACTGGATTTTATAGACATACTCCTCAACCCAATGTTCCAGTTTCAGTTTTCCGATAATAAGCCCGGCGATAATCGCGACCGATAGACCCGCAGACATGTAAATGACTGCAATCTTCCACCCGAAAAGACCCCACAAGAGCACAACAGCAACCTCATTTACCATAGGCGACGAGATGAGGAATGAAAACGTCACGCCTAAGGGCACCCCAGCCTCGACAAAGCCGATAAAGAGCGGAACTGCCGAGCAGGAACAGAAAGGGGTAACGATGCCCAGGAAGGCGGCAAGGAGGTTACCAATAAACTCTTTTTTATGGGATAGAATGCGCTTGGTCTTTTCTGGTGGAAAGTAAGAGCGAATGACTGATACGGCAAAGATGATGATAGAAAGCAGCAGAAATATCTTAATTACGTCATATATGAAGAATTCCATAGCATCGGCAAGACGTGACTGCTGCATTCCCACGAGTGAATAGACAATTAATCGGGCAAAATCTTGTAACATGCAATCCTCATATATATGAAATTTTTTATATGATACATGTGCGCCGAGAAGTTGTCAAGGAAGAAAATTAACGAGATGTTTATAGAGGAGGGACACTGACAACCAGGAGTTGTTCCTTGCCGTGGTATAAAGATTGGAGACTACAAAAGAACCGAAAATGACCTCTTACTAAAATAAGCGAGCTCAATATTCGCACTTCATGTCGAATATTTGCACAAGACCAGATATTCCCAAGCACGAACTGTTCTTCGGGAAGCCTTGGCAATCTATTGAGCGCCTGGACAACCGCTCATGGTTGAACCGTTCGCGGTGACGTACGGCCTCGACTATTTCCGCAGCTTCCGACGCTTGCAATAAGCACTTTTGAATCGACCTCCGGATGAAGCATGCGCCCTTGGCCAGTCAACTCCGATAGGCAAACAACAGGAAGTCATATTCTGTGGATGGAAAGGAACTTCTCTCTTTTTTTCCTGTCCCAATGTGCGCAGAAGGCCGGCTTACCTTTCATGACCAGCTCCATACAGAGGTTACAAGCTGGCAGGCATTTGACTATCGGCTTGTCGATCTTCCCGGCAGCTTTTTTCGGCCACAAGGGGTCAGCAAAGAGTACTCTTGCAAGGCCGATAAGGTCGGCCGTGCCTTCTTGAATGACTTTTTCGGCCGTCTCAGGTGTTTGGATGCGTCCTGCGGCGATGACAGGCAGTCCGGGTACGGCCTCCTTTATGCTCGCCGCGAAATGGGCCATATATGCCTCTTCTCTCTCCTTTTCCCTGTACGCAGGAAGAAAGAATGAGTCATACGTCCCTGCCATGACGGAGAGGTAAGCAACACCCTTCTTTGCAAGCTCCTTCGCATAGAGGGAGGTCTGGTCAGTGTGCAATCCCTCAGGCAACCATTCATCGGCGAGGAAACGGTACCCTACTGGATAATTGCCCACGCTTTTTATCACCGCTTCGACTACTCTCAGAGGAAACTTCATTCTGTTTTCAAGCGGACCGCCGTAATCGTCTTTTCTTAAGTTCGTCCGCTGGGAAAGGAACTGGACGAGAAGGTACCCCGTGCCTCCATGGAGCTCGACTCCGTCAAACCCTGCCACTTTGACCCGAACTGCGGCGTCCGCGTAGGACTTGATGATCGTCTCTATCTCTTCCTTGTTCATCTCTTTCGGCAGTACCTCGCCGGTTTTTACAGGCGAGGGCGCGAGCCTCTGCTGTGCAGCATGGGCGTACCTGCCTGCGTGATTGAGCTGGCAAATGGCGATCGCACCTTCTTGGTGAATAGCCGTTGCGATTTTTGCAAGTTCGGCGATCGAGCGGTCATCGTCGGCCCGCAGGGTGAATGGCGATCCCATGCCTGAGGGATCAACGGCGACATTTTCCGTCACGATCATCGCCGCGCCTGACTCAGCCATTTCCCGGTAATAGTCGATGATCAACTCGCTCGCCGTTCCATCGGGATTCGCGTAGGACAGAAAAAGCGGCGCCATCGTGATACGGTTTTTCAGGGCAAGCCCCTTAAGCTGGAACGGCGAAAAGAGAAGCGATTGTTTCATACGAAAGGCTCCTTTTTTTGAATACATTCTGTAAAGCAAGGATAAGTCAAATAGCACAGAGGGGAAAGCCCTTGACGGGCTATTTTGTTCCGATATGCTTTACGCGGACATTTCGGGATCAATAATTCTGGTTGTATCTTACAATTTCACAAAGACTTAACTGTTGCAGAAGGATTCGTTACCACACATAGAGAATACCTGTTCGAACCCTCAGTCCCTCCTGCTCCTCATCTTCGAGAGCAGCCGAAGGATTTCCAGGTAGAGCCATATGAGCGTGACCATAAGGCCGAAGGCGCCGTACCACTCCATATACCTTGGCACGCCCTGGGTCGCACCCTGCTCAATGAAGTCGAAATCGAGCACTAGGTTCAGCGCCGCGATGACCACAACGAAAAGGCTGAAGCCGATGCCGATCAAGCCGTTTTCGTAAATATAAGAGATATGAATATTGAACAACCCGAGGATCATGGTGATGATATAAAACAGAGCGATTCCGCCCGTTGCAGCGACCACGCCAAGCTTGAATTTCTCCGTTGCCCGTATGAGGCCTGACTTGTAGGCTAGGAGCAAGCCAAAAAGCGTACCAAACGTGAGACCCACTGCCTGGATTACGACACCTGGGTATAAGGTCTCGAAGATCGACGAGATGCCGCCAAGCACTAGGCCTTCGAGCAGGGCATAGACCGGCGCCGTGACCGGCGACCAGGCCTTTTTGAATACCGTGATGAGGGCGACGATAAGGCCGCCTATGCCACCGATAAGCAGCCATGGGATGACGGCTCGTGGATCATGGCCGATCAAATAGGCCCGCCACGTCCAGATGGCGGAAAGACAAAGCAAAACGAGAAGGACCAGGGACTTGTTCACCGTACCCTGGATAGTCATGGACTCTGTTGTGAGGGCCGTCCTCGCGATCGCAGTGAAGGTTGCGTTGTTCAATGCGGGGTTTGATGTTCTCATCATGCTTGAGATCTCCTATTGAAATACGGTTTAAAGCGCCCTTCCCCCCGGGGCAGACTTCTAATGTTCAATCCACCCAAGGTCGCTTAAATCTGTCCTGTCAACATCATCAAGGATTTTATGCGTTTTAGGACAGACTCCTTGATCGATGTACCCTCGGCGTACTTTCCCCCTGTCTCCGTGCCAGAGCAGCATGATTATCGGTACTCGTTACTGCCGCCATCAACAACCGCCATATTGACATTCCACAGGCTCAGCTCTCCTCAAAAAAGGAATTGATTGCCTGATCTGCCCCTGGACCATCAGCCCCTACGCGGCCTTGAGTTCCGAAGTGCAGTGCGCACAACGGATTGCCTTTATGGGGATGACCGACAAACAAAAAGGACAATCTTTCGTCGTGGGTGCTGCGGGCGCTTCGGTTTTCTTGATCTGGAGGCGGTTTGCCACGCGGACCACCAGGAAGATGACAAAGGCTACGATCAAGAAATCAATGACTGCATTGATGAACGACCCATACTTGATGATGGGCGCACCCGCTTTCTGTGCTTCTGCGAGGGTAGCATAGGTGTCACCGGACAGGTTCAGGTACAGGCTGCTGAAGTCGACTTTCCCCACGAGAAGCCCAATCGGAGGCATAAGTACATCGTTGACCAGCGATGTGACGATCTTGCCGAAAGCCCCGCCGATGATGACTGCAACCGCCAGATCAAGAACATTACCGCGCAAAATGAACGCTTTGAATTCCTTCAACATGGTATGGCCTCCCTTCGCAATGTGGATGAACAGTTCTTCTCTCCGCCTGTTATTCCCCGAATGCCGCTTCCAGGAATTGATGTTTACAGGTACTCCATGCCTCATTGAGAAACTTCTCCAGCCGTATGCCCGCTTCAGGACTGTCCTTGTAGTCTCTCTTATCATCGAAAATATGATGCCCGATATACGGCGTCAGTCCATATGAATAGTTCCTCTCCGCTGCATATGATACTTTGCATGCCATCACCATCACAATGTACCATAGCAAATACAAAGATTTCTTGCTCAGAGCGTTCTCCTTCCTTGGCTGGTTTATTGGTTTAATTGAAAGATGATAAGAATTGAGTAATTAGATTATAGCAAAACCAGAGAGAAAGCGCCGATAATGAATGGGGTGTTAGAGTATTGCATGAAATGGGGGAAAAAAGCAGGGTAAGAAAATTACAATATGAATTATCCGAGATCGAACATCTGCAACGATTGCGCGGTACAGGCTGGAGGGTGCACAGCATACGTCAATGCCAGTTCTACATCTCTCACAATATTATACAAAACTCGACGTCACCCCTAGTAGCCCACACTGCCGATATGATTTCGAGGGCAAAAAAATGCCGTAGTATCATGCGAATCATCAACGTGAGCTTTCCAGGCTCAACACAGCGTTGCTCATGGCAGAATGCTCAGCCCCCTTCTCATTTTCCACAGGAAGTATTTTTCGAACTGAACCTTCATCCATTTCGCCCAAATTGCCTTCTTCATATAGGAACTTTGACGCGGCGGGAGCACGGGATAGGCTTTCATGATGGCCGCTGTCTTCCCCATATCCATGATGCAGACAACTCCGAGTTCATCCGTGAGAGGCGGCATCTTGCCTGTTATGTCGGAGGCGATGGTTGCCGCGGCCGTCTTCGCCATTTTTACCGTCATGTATCCGGTCTTTGGTACGCCTGTGGGCACCGGCGTAACTTCTGGAGGTGCTATAGCCATGGTTACGCCTATTGCAAAAATATTTTTATGTTTCGTATGCCGGCAGTTTTTGTCAACAGGAATGAAACCTCTCGCATTTCCGAGTGGCCTGACAGCAGAAACACCTTTGAACGGTGGTGCAATCATGGCGAGTTTGAACGGTATCTTGCTACCGTCCTTCAGCCGTATCTCTCCGGGCACGACCTCCTGAATAGCTTGGCTCACAAGCGGCTTTATGTCCCTCTCGGCGAACTCATGCTCCATGAAAGTCTTCGAGTTGCCAAGTCCGCCGACGCCCATATGTCCGAGATAGGGCTCTGACGTGAGATACAGGAGGGGGACCTTGTGGCGCATCCTTCGGCGGCGTAGGTCGGCGTCCATTTCAAAAGCAAGTTCGTACGAGGGTCCAAAGCAGCTTACCATCTGTGACGATCCCAGAACGACCGGCCCCGGATTTTCCAGAACCTGCTTCCATGTTTCCTTCGTTTTTAGCGCATGATCGAGGGTGAAGGTGCACGCCGTATGCCCCTTGTCGGGACCGAGGCCGGGGATTTCGTCAAAGGCGAGATGCGGGCCTGTTGATATGACAAGAAAGTCATATAGCAACTCTCTACCTTTTGAAGTTATTACCTTCGATGCGTCAGCATCAATCTGCTGTGCCGCTTCAGGGACAAAATTAATCCCCTTCGGTTTCAGGATACCGCTCACCTTGAGCGTGATGTCCTCTGGCCTTCGCCAGCCCATGATGAGCCACGGCAGCGATGGCAGGAACACGAACCGTTCATCGTCGCTCACGACGGTCACATCCGCTTTTTTGCCCAGGAATCGCTTGAGCTCAAAGGCCGCCGTCAATCCCCCGAACGATCCCCCTAATACAACGAGCTTCGACATATTGCCCTCCCGGAATGATTTTGCCAGAAGAGAATGGCCTTAACTCTTGAATGATGCGCTTTTTTGAAAAATGCTCGTGTTAATTACCTCCAGGATGTAATCGTACCCTTCTTCCGTGTGGGGGATAACACAACTTGAACAATCCTTGATGCCATTCTTCATTGTAAATTTTCCGTCACAATCGAGCAAATAAAGTGGACACCAGCAAAAAAGACATGATTTCCATTCCTGAAGATCGTGGCAAGGGAAAAAACTGCACTCATGGTGAATAAAATACTTATAGTTCATGTATCAACTCCTCCCGCGGGATTTTAACTTGGTTTTTGAAAGGTCTTCCGGCTTGGGGCTCAATCCTACTTACCCGCCTTCCCATCATGACATTACTCATGACAGTGGCTTGCTTTTGGGTTTTCGTTCCCTTCACGGCTGCGGGGCAGCGGGAGAATTTCACTCCTCTTCCCTGACATCCTTGTAAGTTTTTTTAATTATGAAACG
>Ga0335077_10001178_pt1 | contig 30746 bp, 28 predicted proteins | sample Lox_Sample_31_FD_207151 | JGI IMG/M metagenome (GOLD analysis project Ga0335077, IMG submission 207151) | Soil microbial communities from Loxahatchee National Wildlife Refuge, Florida, United States - Lox_Sample_3.1 | ecosystem: Environmental > Terrestrial > Soil > Wetlands | place: USA... | reverse complement strand
GATTGTGACGTGTTGCAGGCCGACGGTGGCACACGCACCGCCGCCATCACCGGCGCCTATGTCGCCCTTTCACTCGCAATGCAGAAGCTCCAGGCAGAGGGCAAGTTGCTGGAAAATCCGGTCCTGCACGCCGTCGCCGGCGTCAGCGTCGGCATGGTGGGCGGCCGGCCGCTGCTGGATTTGTGTTACACCGAGGATATGGCCGCAACGGTGGACATGAATCTGGTGATGAACTCCGCCGGTGAATTCATCGAAGTCCAAGGCTCCGGCGAGGAAGCCACGTTCAGCGAACAACAACTCAATGATTTGCTCGCGCTCGGCAAGGCGGGCATTCGTGAACTGGTGGCAGCACAGGAAAAAGCCCTGTTCGCATCCCGACTCTAATTCGTTCCGGACACCCCGAAGCATGAACACGCCCTCGAATTTGAAAGCCATATCGTCCTCGAATCGTCCGCAACCAAAACCCGAACCGTCGCTGCCGACACGGGTGTTGCTGATTCGCCATGGGGAAGTCGAGCCGCGTCATCAGCACACGTTCGGCGGAAGCATTGACATGAATCTCTCGGCACGCGGGCATCAACAGGCCAGGACGCTCGCCAAATATCTGCGAGGTAAAACGATTGACGCGATTTATGCCAGTCCGATGAAGCGCGTCCAACAAACGCTGGCGCCGTTTCTGAATAACGGCGCGCCGCCACAAACCATTTTGCCCGCATTGCGCGAGCTGGATTTCGGCGATTGGACCGGGCTGGGCTGGCAGGCGGTCAGCGAACGGTTTGGTTTCAGCGCCTATGAATGGCTTGACCGGATCGAACACCAAGGCGCGCCGAATGGCGAAAACGGCAAAACGTTCCGCGCCCGAGTCGAACCGTGTCTGCGCGAAATCGCCCGACAGCATCGCGGGCGAAACGTCGCCATCTTCTGTCACGGCGGCGTGATCCGCATGATGCTGGCCATTCTCCTTAACGTGCCTTTGCCGAAAACCAATCATTTTGAGATTGAATATGCGAGCGTCACGCAGGTCGCGTTGCACCCGCACATGGCCGAGGTCGAATTGCTCAATTTCACCCCGTGGCGCGACTTCATCTGATCATCGGCTTCATCCGGCGTTCTCGCGCCGCTCTCATTTCTTCGAGGAAAAGGGATTGAAAATGAAACACAAGGCACTTTGGCGGATTTCCATCACCACGTCGGCAGAAGCTGAGGACGCCGTGGCGGAAACACTCGGCGCGATTCTGAATTGCGCTATTTCATCCTGTTTCCATGTAAAAACCAACGCAAGCACCGTTTCCGCCTTTTGTGAACAAAAGCCGGTTGCCGAAGTTCGTGAAAAAATTCTCGCCGCACTGAAGTGGATTAAAGACTGTGGGCTGAAAATCGGTCCCGCCAAAATCTCGATTGCGAGCGTTCGACGCGAGGACTGGGCGGAATCGTGGAAGCGGCATTTCAGGCCCATTGAAATCAGGGACACCCCCCGGCGGGCCGGGCGATGCGAGCGCCTGTCTTCGCAAAAGCCATCAGGGGCTCGCGTGTCTCGTCCCTCCAGGACAACAAAATCGCTGCTGATTAAACCGAGTTGGAGCAGGCGCAAACCGCGCCAGGGGCAAATTGTCATCGTGCTCGATCCCGGCCTGGGCTTTGGCACCGGCCAGCATCCAACGACGGCGTTTTGCCTGCACGAATTGGCGCGCGGTGGAACATTTGCGGCACGGCGGTCATTTTTAGACATCGGCACCGGCTCGGGGATTCTGGCGATTGCCGCGGCGAAACTGGGTTTTTCACCGGTGCGCGCCTTCGATTGCGACCCCGAGGCGGTCCAAGTCGCCCGGGCCAATGCCCGGGCCAACGGGGTTCATAAAAAATTGCGGATTACGCGCGGGGATGTGGCAAAACTGCCGATCCACGGCGCAAAACAATACGATTGGGTTTGCGCGAATTTGATTTCGCCGCTGCTGCTGACGGAACGGCGGCGGCTGGCGGCGCAAGTCAAATGCGGTGGCACGCTCGTGCTGGCGGGCATGTTGAAATCAGAATTTTCGCAAGTGCAAAAAGCTTTTGCGGGACTTGGTTTGAAACTTGCTGTCGTTAAAACTGAGGACGAATGGTGTTCGGGTTCATTTTACCGCGCCAAAAAAATTGGCGGGAAAATTTGAATGACCGGCGCCGGCTTCGGTCTTATAGTCAGGAGTGCGGGCAGCGGATTCTCGCAGCAAGGAAGCGAGGCCCTGCACAACTCCACAACCAAAGTTGTGTTATGAAAAGAATGATGGAAGTCATCACGGAAGCCGTTCGGGATCCAAAACATCCATTTCGCAAACTGGATCATCAGCCAAAAAAGACACTGAAAAACCGCTACGAACGAAGAAAAGTAAAGGAGTATCTCCATTTGGGTGACTGGCAGGAGGAGCTGGTGTAAAGGGGCTACCGGGTGAAAATGAACGAGCCGCGCGCAAGCGCGGCTTTTTGTTTTCTGCCAACTTCTCGCCAAAGTCGGGCCGTCACGCTTTCATCAAACCAGTCCAGCCCAAACCGCCGAATCGTGCTTCCCACACTGCGTCTCAAGCTCCCCGCCTCACTTCATCAGCAGCATCTGACGGGCGCGCTTGATGGCGCGGGTCAGGCGGCGCTGATAATGTGCAGGCATGTTGGTATATTTGCGGGGGAGGATGCGGCCCTGATCGGTCACGTATTGCCGAAGCAAGTTGGTGTTTTTGTAATCAAGCGCGTCAGCAATGAAGTCAATTTTCGGCTTGGGCCGGGGAGTGCGGGTTTCCATCATCCCGCGGCGCTGGCCGCGGCGTTCGGGCTTCTCGGTGTGGGTTTTGCGCGGCATAATTATTTGATTTCGCGGTGGAGCGTGTGGCGGCGCAGAAAGCGATTATACTTTTTGATTTCGAGCTTTTCGGTCTGCGTTTTTTTATTGCGCGTGGTGGTATAGCGCGAGGGTGATTTGCCTTCCTTGCGCGCCTCGGTGCATTCTATCGTGATGATTTCGCGCGGCATAAATCACTCTTTTTCCTTGGTTTTTTCCTCCGACTCCTCGTCTTCACCCTCCACTTCGGCCACCGCCGCGCTGTCTATCGTCCCGAGAGCGCCCAACCGGCGCTGGCGCAAAGCGCCGTCACGCTCCAACTGCGCTTGCGCTTCGACCCGGAATCGCGTCCACGGAATGGCGTCCAGGCGCGCCTTGGGGATGGGCTTGCCGGTCAATTCACAGACGCCATAGGTCTTTTTCTCGATGCGCTTGAGCGCTTCCTCGATTTCATAAACCGCGTCCTGGTCGGACGAGAGCAGACTCAACGCGAAGTCGCGGTCGAAATTGTCGGTGCCGGAATCGGCCATGTGCAGGCTGTAGCCGGGCACTTCCTGCGCGGATTCCTGGGCCAACCCGTTCATCTGGTGGAGCAACTGCTCGCGCAATTCGAGCAAGCGCTGGTAATATTTCTGCCACTCGGGCTTGATTTTCTTTGGTCCCGCGCTGGGAGCGCTCTTTCTCGCCATCGGCCGGCCAAGAATCGCCGCCGCCGTAGCGGGGGTTTGCGGCATCGCGGACATCGTTTTTTTCATCGTCTTACTCATTTGCGTCACAGTTCCAAAATTGGTTCTCGGCTTTCATAGCAATTTCCGGTCCATCAAAGGGGCGGGAATGTAGCAAAGAAAAATAAATGCGCCACTAAAATTTTCAAAAAAATCGTTTCGAACCGGTTCAACCTTTCTCAATGCACGCGTAAGCGTTATGATTGTGGATGCTTTCAAAATTCTCCGCCTCGACTTTGTACCAGGTCACCAGCGGGTGGGCGTTGAGCAGGAGCGCCACATTCCGCACCAGATCCTCGACAAACACCGGATTTTCATACGCCCGCTCGGTCACGGCCTTCTCGTCCTGCCGCTTGAGCAGGGCGTAAAGCTCCGAACTGGCCGAGCGTTCTATCATCGCCACCACGTCTTCGATCCAGACCGGCTTCGTGAACCGGAGCGCCACCGTCACCAGCCCGCGCTGGTTGTGTGCGCCGTATCGGGCGATCGCCTTCGAGCACGGGCAGAGCGTGGTCACGTTTGCCTTCACGGTCAGAACGAAATCCATCTCCGGCCCGCACGCGGTTGCGTCAAACCGCGCCCCGTAATCCATCACGCTTTCCTGGCGCGACACCGGGGATTTTTTGACCATGAAATAAGGAAATTCAATTTCCAGATGTGACGTGGCCGCGTGAAATTTCCTCTGCATGGCATGGAGGATTTCACCGATGTTTTCCACGTGAATGACGCTGCCGTGCGCGTTGAGCACCTCGAGGAAGCGGCTCATGTGCGTGCCTTTGAATTCCTTCGGCAAATCCACGAACATCCCGATGGTGGCCACCGTGTTTTGCACGCTGTGCGCCCGGTCGCGCACCTGGATGGGAAAGCGCAACCCGCGCACGCCCACCTTGTCAATTCGCAACTCGCGGTGGTCGCGCTTGCTCTGCATATCGTGCAAGGGCTCGGCGGCGGCATTTCTTTTCGCCGCGCGCGCCGCGAGTCCGTTTCGGCGGATTTTGAGCATGTGCAGAATACTAGCAGCTTTGCCGAATTTGGCAAAATTTCCCGGTGGAAAATTTGAGGCCCCTGGCTGCGTGCTGCCCTAAAACGCGGGACTGATTAAACGGAAGAACAGGTTGCCGCCACCCACGGGTAAGGTCACAACATTCTGGTTGTTGGTGATCAAAACGGCATTGGTGACAGGCCACCATGACACCGATGAGGCCAGAGTAAAGTTGGTTTGAAGCTGATAACCGGTCGGCGCCAGCGGCCAGGAAACGATGGCTGTGTTGTTCGTCAACCTGACGCTCAATGGCATGTTGAAAATGTCAAAAGCCAGCGCGTAGGTTTCAGCGGCGGAAACCTGATTGGCGCTCCCGCTTTTTAACACCTGCAAATCGTACCGGCCGGACGGCAGTACCGGCAGATAAATGTGTTCAACGTTGTCCACCAGGCTGGTGCTACAGGTGACGAGATTGCTGTTGGCGGCGTTGTACAGGAACAGATTCAAGTTGTTGATGTTGGTCTTCCCGTATTGTTTGTTCCAAGCCAGGGTCGCCGTGAGCGTGAAGGAATTGCCCCGCGGCAAATTGAAATAGTAATGTTTGACGGCATCGCTGCTGGTCGTTGTCGAGTTCGTATTATAATCCCAGCCAGCGAGCACGGGTTCATTGTTCGTGTTCGCGCCGGGGGGATGCGCACTGCCACTGCTGACGGTTGTGGATTCGACGAAAGCATGTTGGCCGCCTTTCAACTGCTCCCAGGAGTTGAAAACATTCACCAGCCCGGCCCCGTAACGCGCGTCCAACGGCGAAGCGGTGCCATTGGTCCAGTCGGCGGGTTTGATGGCGCCGTTAAGCAGAAGCGCCTTGACCGTGCGCGAGTCACTCGCGGCGTTCGTGTTGGCACCGCCATCGCGGCGATTGGCCGCCTGCACCAGAATCGCCGCCGCGCCTGCACCATACGGAATGGAATAACTGTTCGCGCCATACGGAGCGTCCGCCAAATCGGGCGCGGTGATGTCCGGCTTGCACCGGCCATCCGCCGTGGGGCCGGTACCGGAAGGGCTGCCATAAATGCCGATGGTTATGCAGTTGTAAGCCGTTCCCGGCGGTGGAACGGCTCCGCCGTTGCCCGCCGGCGACGCGAAAATTGTGCCGCGATTGGCGGCGTAATTGTCGTAGTTGGTATCGGCCAGGGACTCGTCACTGGAGTCAAACGCAAAACTCTGATTCACCACCCGGGCGGGATTGAGCAACGGCAGGTTATTGTAAATATAATAGCCGAAAAAATAGTCGGCATCGTAATTATCCACATGGCTGACATTCGTGGCGACACCAATGGGAATGCCGTAGAAATTCTTGGCAACCTCGTCCGCGTGCCCCGATTCAACGCCCACACTGTTGGGAAAAGTGTTCGCCGTGGCGCCGTTAGTTGAAATATAGGTAAACAAATTTACCGGCTGGTTGACATAGGCATAGCCGGGGTTGACCTCATAATCGTCGTTGCCGGAGTCCGCCTCCGGTTGCGCCACCTTCACGCCGCTGCCGGTCAGCGTCGGGTCAACCTGCCTTAAAACCGTTACGCCGATGGTGTCCAAATCACCCGCCGGCAAGGAAAACACGCCCCCCAGAAATAACAGTATGAGGCTTTTTTTCATTAACGTCTCTTGTACCGGTCGCATATACATCTAACCCGGCCTGCAAAAAACCGCAACTTTCATGCCCAGGCATTGAAAGTGTTGATCCCTTTGAACGCCCTGTAGAAATGTTCTTTGACATGCTGCTATGCGACGATTATTAGCCATTCATGCCCAAACGGTCTCTTCTGCGACTTCCCACCCTGGCCGTGGCAATGGTCTGTTTCATTTCGATCGGCGCCGAAACTTTCCGCGTCGCCACCTACAACGTCGAAAATTATTTGGACCAGCCGACGGAATCGCGCCCCCACGTCAAATCGCCAGCGGCCAAAGCGAAGATTTGCGAAAGCATCCGCGCGCTGAATCCCGACGTGCTGGCGTTGGAGGAAATGGGCGGCACCAATGCGTTGTTGGAATTGCGCGCGTTGCTCAAGACCAATGGACTGGATTATCCCGAATGGGAGCTTGTCAGCGGCCTGGATACCAACATCCACGTCGCCGTCTTGAGCAAACTGCGCATCGCCGCGCGCCATCCGCACACGAATGAAACCTACCTGCTTGACGGGCGCCGCTTTCGCGTCAGCCGCGGCTTTGCCGAAGTGGAAATCCGGGTGAACACCAACTTTGCCTTCACGCTCATCGCTGCGCACCTGAAATCACGACGCCCCGTGCCCGAAGCCGACGAAGCCGAGCAACGCCTCGAAGAAGCCAGGATTTTGCGCGGCCTCATTGACGCCCGGCTCACTAACAACCCGGACGCCAACCTCGTCGTGCTGGGCGATTTCAACGACGTGAAGGATTCGGACGCCGTCAAAGCCATCATCGGTCGCGGGCGTTTCAAACTTAACGACACCCGCCCCGCCGAACGCAATGGCGACCGTTCAGCCAGCGCAGATTCGCGTTTCGAGCCGCGCAACGTCACTTGGACGGAATATTACGGCAAGGAAGACACCTACAGCCGTGTGGATTACATTCTGCTCAGTCCGGCGATGGCGCGGATCTGGTTGCCGAACGAAACCTACGTGCTGACGTTGCCGGATTGGGGCATCGCTTCGGACCACCGGCCCATCGTGGCGGCCTTCAAGATGAGAGCGAACCAATGAATCCCGCAAGTCCCCGTGTTCCTCGATAAATTCACAACTGCTCGGGGTGCGCCATCAAATCGGAGACGTGCTGGAGCAAACGGCCCGCCGCGCCACCGTCGAGCACACGGTGGTCGAAACTTAACGTCATATTCGCTTCCATCACCGGCACGAACTGGCCTTTGACCCCGTCCCAATGCGGCCGGTGGCGCGCCGCACCCAGCCCCAGCACCAGCGCCTGTTCCGGTAGCGGAATCGGTGTCGCCCATTCCAGTCCGAACGTGCCGAAATTTGTGACCGTGGCGATGGAACCGCCGGTGGCATCCGGTGGCAACTTGCGCGCGCGCGCCAGCTCCACCAGTTCGTTGTAGGGCGCAATCAAATCTTTCAACGATCGTTTGTCCGCATCCCGAATCACCGGTACGAACACGCCATCCTCGGACTCCACGGCGAAGGCAATGTCAATCGAGGACGGGTGCACGATTTTGCTGCCGACCAGCCGTCCCGCCGGAGCGCTGTTTTCCGCGAGTGCGACGGCCAGCGCGCGCAAGGCGCAGAGCGCCGGGCCGGGTTTGGGCCTGGCAATTTTGCGATAAGCGAACAGCGGGTCGAGGCGCACCGGCAAACCGACGTGCGCGATGGGCCGCGTCCAACTGCGCCGCATTGCGTCGGCCACGGTCACGCGCATCATCGAGGCCTCGCTCGTCCTGTGTTTCTCGATTTGGGTGATGAATTTTTCAAAATCTTCGACGGTCACGCGGCCCGCCGCGCCGCTGCCGGCGATACCCGCGAGGTCAGCTGCGCTCAAACCGAGTTCGTGCATCCGCGCCTTGAGCCGGGGCGAGAGGTAACTCGCGCCCGCGGCGTTCGCCGGCACCGGCAAACCGCGCACGGTCGGCTGCACGCGATTTTTCCCGCCATTCGCGTCCGACTTGGCCAGCCGGTCGGTGTCGGAGGCTTTCACCGGCGGCAGGACGTCCAACCCCAATCGCACGGCTTCTTCCTGGGTGGCTTCAATCTGGCCGAGCACAGCTCCGACCGGGTAGCTCTCTTTCATTTGCGCGGTGAGTTTTTCCAGACGGCCGCGGCATGGCGAGGTGACCGCCATCGTGGCCTTGTTCGTCTCGACTTCGATCAAATCCTGGTCCGCTTCGACCGTGTCGCCCGGTTTGACCAGAAAATTAACAACCTTGGCTTCGGCGATGGACTCGCCCAGTTGTGGCATAATGATGGGAATCTGCGGCATAATTTTTCAGAGCCTCAAAAGATTTCTCGCCGCAGCCGCAATGCTGCGCGTGGTCGGGCGGTGGGCCGTCCACAAATTCGGATGGTACGGGACCGGGGTGTCCCTGGCGTTGAGCCGCTGTGGCGGCGCGTCCAGCAAATCATAACCTTCGCTCGTGACGCGCGCGATGACCTCCGCCGTCACTCCGCCCCACGGCCAGGATTCGCCCACGCACAGCAACCGCCCCGTCCGCGCCACCGAAGCCATCACCGTGTCGGTATCCAGTGGTTTTACGGAACGTAAATCCACCACCTCGACCTCCCAACCTTCGGGCGAAAGCTCCGCGGCTGCCGCCAGTGCGTCCTGGACCATGGCGCTGTGCGCCACGATGGTCATGTCGCGGCCTTCACGCGCGATGCGGGCTTTGCCCACCGGCAGCGCCTCGCTCGGCAGTGTTTCGGCCTTGAGATGGTAGTAAAGAAATTTGTGCTCGCAAAAAATCACCGGGTCGTCAATCGCAACCGCTTCGAGCAACATGCTGTAGGCGTCCTCGACGGTCGCCGGGGTCAACACGATCAGACCCGGATAATGCGCATAGACTGATTCCATGGACTGGCTGTGGAACGGACCGCTCCCGGGCGTGCCGCCGACGGGCAGGCGCACGGTAATGGGACACGGCACGTTGGTGCGCCAGAAAAGCGTGGCGGCCTGGTTGACGATCTGGTTGAAACCGGTGGTGGAAAAATCCGCAAACTGCATCTCAATGATCGGCCGCAAGCCCTCAATGGCCGCACCGACCGCCAGACCGATCATGGCGTCTTCACTGATGGGGGAATCGAGCACGCGGCCGGGGAATTCCTTTGCCAGGTTTTTCGTGGCTTTGAACGCGCCGCCAAACGCGCCGACGTCCTGCCCATAAATGAACACCCGCGGGTCATCGCGCAACGCATGGGCCTGCGCCTCGCGGATGGCTTCCAAATAGGTGATGCTCATTTGTTAATTAAAAAACCGTTGAGTTGTTGAACCCTTGTGACAGTTTAACGATTCAACGATTCAACGAGATTTATTCATGTCCTTCGCTTAACTGCTTCGAGGAAATCGCCCGCCATTCCTCAGCGAACGGGTCGGGTGCCGGCTCGCGTTGCACCCGCGCGACCGCTTCCTCGATTTCGTGAATGGCTTCATTTCGCCACACGGCCAGTTGCGCGGCGTCGGCCCGTCCTAGCCGCAGCAACTGTTCCTCGGCCACCTTCAAACAGTCGCGGCCCAACGGCGACTTTTTCAATTTCGGGTCAACATAACCGGCGTCATCGTGTTCGCCGTGGCCGCAAAGCCGCAGCAGGGTGGCAATGACCAATTGCGGGCCCCGGCCGGCGCGCGCCATCCCGACGGCGCTGCCGACCACGTTCAGACACGCGGACAAATCCGTGCCGTCAACGGTCTGGACTTCGACGCCGTAGCCAAGGGCTTTGTCGGCGAGATCGCGGCAGGCGAACTGGCGCTCGTTCGGGGTCGAATAGGCGTAATGATTGTTGGCCACGACCAGCACGAGCGGCAATTTTTCGATGGCAGCCTGATTGAGCGCCTCGTGAAACGAGCCGGTAGAAGTGGCGCCATCGCCGACGGAAGCCGCGCCCACCATGCCGGTGACGCCCTTCAGCCGGCGCGCGAACAAAGCCCCGTTCACGACCGAAATCATCGCGCCCAGATGGCTGATCATGGGGAAATAACCTTCTCTCGGTTTGCCGCGATGCACATTGCCGTCGCGACCGCGCATCGGGCCGAGCGGAGAACCGAGGTGTGTGCGCACCGTGTCGAGCACCGGTTCGCCAAACGCCAGCCGGCCCGCGGCATCGCGGATGAGCGGTGCAAACACATCCCCCTTCTTCAGCGACACGCCGAGCGCGGCGCTCAGGGCTTCCTGCCCACGTCCGAGAAAAACCCCGCCGTGGATTTTGCCGGCGCGGTAAAGCGCGGCGAATTTGTCGTCCAACAGGCGCGCCAGCAGCATGAAGCGATAGGCGGCGCGCTGCCTCTCATGAAAAGAGGCTGCAGGGTCAGCCGTGCCGGGTTCTAGCACCGTTTCCAGCATGGCTCCAGTCTATCGCCGATATGCCGGGCCAGCAATAATTCTTTAAAAACGGACTTCCTGACCCGGCAAAATTCCGGTTGGCCCAGCATGAAAATTGCTGTATTTGTCCGGGTTCAGAACACGCACATTACAGGACACAACGCGACAGTCGGTTATGAATCAAGCGGCGCCTCAAGTTTTGCTGGTCAGCAACGATCCGCAGATGCCGGCGGTGTTGTCGAATCTTCTGGCCCGAGACGGCGTCGCGCTCGCCTTCGCGCAAAATGCGAACGAAGCCTTCCGGTTGATTCACGAGCAAAACCGCGACCTGGTGCTGGTGGATTTGGAATCATTGCAGCAGAACGGTTACGATGTCTTGCATTGGCTCAAGGACGAATCCACGTTGCCCTTCACCGTCGGTGTCGCCCTCACCGCCGCGAATGATACGGCCAGCCAGTTGCGCGCATTTGAACTGGGCGCAACTGAATGCCTGAACAAGCCTTTCGACGCCATCACCCGCGTGCGCCTGCTGGCTCACCTGAACACCAAGCGCCGGCACGACGAACTGGACCGGCATAGCCTCAACGTGAACGAGGTGCGCCTCAACGCGGAGGCGGCGGTGCGCGCCAAATCTGATTTTCTCGCCGCCATGAGCCACGAAATCCGGACCCCGATGAACGGCGTCATTGCCATGGTCGGCCTGCTCATGGAAACGCCGCTGACCGCCGAGCAGCACGGTTATCTCGAAACCATCCACACCAGCAGCGAGGCCCTGCTGACCATCATCAACGACATTCTCGACTTTTCCAAAATCGAGGCCGGCAAGATGGAATTGGATCCACGGCCCTTCGATTTGCGCGCGTGCGTCGAGGATTCACTCGACCTTTTGGCCGTGCGCGCCTTTGAGAGAGATCTCGACCTGCTTTATCAGGCGGAAGACGATGTTCCCGCCGCCGTCGTGGGCGATTCGTTGCGCCTGCGTCAGGTGCTCACCAATCTGTTGAGCAATGCCGTCAAATTCTCCGAACATGGTGACATCCTCGTCCAGGTCCGATTGCTTTCAAGCAAGATGGATGAAAGCCAGAACGGCGTGTTGCTGCACTTGCACTTTTCCGTGCGCGATACGGGCATTGGCATCCAGCCCGACCGCCTGGCGCGGTTGTTCAAACCGTTCATGCAAGCGGAGGCTTCCACCGCCCATCACTACGGCGGCACAGGCCTGGGGCTGGCCATCAGCAAGCGGCTGGTCGAACTTGCGGGCGGCAAAATGTGGGCCGAAAGCGCGCCGGGCGAAGGCTCGACGTTCCATTTTACCATTAATGTCCAGGCCGAACCGAACGCCGCGTTGCCGGCACTCAACACACGCCAGCCTCGACTCGCCGATTTGCGCGTCTTAATCGTGGATGACAATCCGACCAGTTGCCGCATCCTCGTCGAACAAACCGCCAAATGGGGAATGATCCCGCGGGCCATTGGCAATCCGCACGAGGCACTCGACCTGCTCCGCAATGGCGAAATCTTTGATTTCGGCATTTTTGATTTGAAAATGCCCGGCATGGACGGCGTGGCGCTCGCTTCGGAAATTCACAAGCTGCCTGTCGGCGCCATGATGCCTCTGGTCCTGCTCGCGCCCATGGGCCAGCACTCCCAAACGCCGAACGAGACGCAGGTGGTGTTCGGGTACACCGTTTCCAAACCGGTCAAGCCCGCGCAGCTTTGCGAGGTGCTCCTGAACGCCCTGTCCAGTCCCCAGGCCGCCCCCAGCCCGACCCCGCCGCCCCAAATGGAGCAATTGCTGGCCGAGCGGATACCGTTGCGCGTGCTTTTGTGCGATGACAACGCCATCAACCAGAAGGTCGCCGCGCGCATTCTGCAACAACTTGGTTACCAACCCGGTCTCGCGACCAACGGACGTGAAGCGCTCGACGCACTGGATCGCCAGCCGTATGATTTGATTCTCATGGACGTGATGATGCCGGAAATGGACGGTATGGAGGCCACGCGGCTCATTCGCGAACGGCAGAGAAGCGGCGCGCCCAATTATTCTTCCCGCATCGTCATCGTCGCTCTGACCGCGCATGCCATGCAAGGCGACCGCGAAAAATGCCTTGCCGGCGGCATGGACGATTATCTTGCCAAACCCATCCGGCCCGCCGACGTGCGCCAGATCATAGAACGCTGGAATCCGCAGAACGGCACGGCGCATCTGGCCAAGGTTGCTCTCACCGCCAAAGCCGCCGCGCCGCCGCCGCCCGCCGCCGAACCGCCCGTGGACATGGACCGCCTCAACAGCCTGGTTGACGGCGACACCAACGGACTGCGCGAACTCATCGAGCTTTACCTCAAACAAACCACGCAGCAGCTCGCGCAACTCGAAGCTGCCGCCCGGGCCCAAAATGCCGATGAAGTCCGGCGCGTGGCACACAGTTGCGCTGGCGCGAGCGCGACGCTCGGCATGACCCGGCTCGTGCCGACGCTCCGCGATCTGGAAAAACAGGGCGCGTCCGGGACGCTCACGAACGCGGTGCAGCTTTGCGAAAATGCCACGCGCGAGTTCAAACTCATCCAGGAATTTCTGGCGGCGCTGCCAATCCTGGCGGCGACGCCAGCCGTTGCCCACTCATGAAAAAAATTCTCATCATCGAAGACGACCAGATTGTGGCGAACGTTTACCGCAACAAACTCGCGGCGGAAGGTTACCAGATCGAGATCGCGTTGGACGGCGAGAACGGTCTGAAAACCATGCGCTCTTTTCAGCCCGACCTCATGGTGCTGGACCTCATGCTGCCCAAAATGTCGGGCGTGGACGTCATCCGGCAAGTCCGCAGCGAGTCGGATTTTTCCAAACTGCCCATCGTTGTTTTTTCCAACACGTACCTGACCAACATGGTTCAACTGGCGTGGAAGGCTGGCGCCAACAAATGCCTGTCCAAAGCCACGTGCTCGCCCCGGGAAGTGGTTGACGTGGTGCACAACACGATTGGCCACAGCGGCGCAGCGCCGCAGGCGCGCCCGGCCACCGACGGAGAAACCGCCGAAACCAAAACCGCCGATGCCTCCGCCCGGGAGGACGCTGCTTTTCAAGCCGATCTGCAAAAATCGTTTATCGAAAGCCTCCCCACAACGCTCGCCACTTTGCGCGCCAGCCTGCAAAACCTCATCAAAGCCGAAGAGGAAGCGACCCGCCTCAAGCACATTTACGAACTCTACCGCCGCATCCACGCGCTCAATGGCAACGCCGCTATTGCCGGCCTGCTCATCATCGCCCAGATGTCCGCCGCAGTCGAGGCCCTGCTCAAGGAACTTTATGAAAAGCCGAAGAACATCAGCCCCTCCACCCTGCGCACCGTCGCCGCCGGCGTGGATTTTCTCGCCTTTCTGTTTGAACACGGCACCCGGCCCGATAAACAGGAGTTGCCGCCGGCGAATATCCTCGTGGTGGACGACGAAGCCATTTCCCGCCGCGCCATCGTTTACGCCCTCGAAAAGGCCCAACTCCAGTCCGTTAATGTCGAAGACCCGAACACGGCCTACAAGCTCCTTTCCGAAAATCCGTTCGAACTTGTCTTTCTGGACGTGGACATGCCGGGCATGACCGGTTACGAACTCTGCACCAAACTGCGCAACCTGCCCGGCCACAAAAAAACCCCCGTCGTCTTTGTCACCGTCCTCAGCGACTTCGACAATCGCACCAGTTCCATGATGGCTGGCGGCAACGACTTCATCGCCAAACCCTTTCTGTTCATCGAACTCACCGTGAAGGCCCTCATCCATGTGTTGCGGGGCAAATTGCAGCCGTCGTCGCCCCCACAATCGGTCCCCTGACATGGCTGCCGGGCGTTCGCCCTCCGCCTTTGCCTTACAGCATCCGGTTTAACAGCAAAAACCCGGTGTAAAAAATGCACGCAATCAACAACAACACCATCAGGGTCAGTCCGATCCAAAACGCGTAAAAGAAAAACCCGCGCGTTCCCATTGGCCGACCGCAATGCGGACAGCGCCGCTTCACCGATTCAATCTCTCCGCCGCAAGCGGGACACGCCGTTTGCGGTTCTATGCAGGTCATGTGGCCAGATTAGTCGCGCGGACTGCCGTTCGTCCAGCGCCAAGCGGAAACCTGCGGCTTTTTGCGGCGCAAGCGCCGTCCTGAAACGACCTTGCTGGATGTCGCGGGAGCCCGAATCGTTTCCAACGGCTGCGCAAAATCCGGTGACTAAAAAACAAAATGGAACAAGCGGCGTCCGGCGCCGGCCGTTACGTTCTCCGGAGCAAAATTGAGCTTGCGTCCCCCGCGCCAAAACCGTTTAAGTTGGGCGCTTACAAAACAGTGAATGTCGCAAGTTCTGACTGATTGAGATAATTAAATTATGAACGCTGAAATTGAGAAGTTGCTGGGTGATTCCGCCAAAGGTTTGCTTGAGCATCAATGCAAAACTGTGTCAAAGGAGCGGTTGCATCTGCCGGGACCGGATTTCGTGGATCGCATCGTTGCGCCGTCCGACCGCAATCCGCAAACATTGCGCAGCCTGCAGGCGATGATTAATCATGGCCGGCTGGCCGGCACGGGCTACATGTCCATCCTGCCCGTGGACCAGGGCATCGAACACTCCGCCGGCGCGAGTTTTGCCAAGAACCCGGATTATTTTGACCCCGAAAACATCGTGAAGCTCGCCGTCGAAGGCGGTTGCAACGCGGTTGCTTCCACGCTCGGCGTGCTCGGTGCGGTGGCGCGCAAATACGCGCACAAAATTCCGTTCCTCGTGAAGCTGAATCACAACGAATTGCTCACTTATCCGAACAAATTCGACCAGGTTTATTTCGCGTCGGTCGAACAGGCATGGAACATGGGCGCCGTCGCTGTGGGCGCGACAATTTATTTCGGTTCCCCCGAATCCACGCGGCAGATTGTGGAGACCAGCCTCGCGTTCAAACGCGCGCACGAACTCGGCATGGCCACCGTCCTGTGGTGTTACCTGCGCAGCAGTGCGTTCAAGACCAAGGAAAAGGATTATCACGTGAGCGCCGACCTGACCGGCCAGGCCAATCACCTTGGCGTCACGATCGAAGCCGACATCATCAAGCAGAAACTGCCGGAAAACAACGGCGGCTACAAAGCGATGGCCGCCGCCGCCGGCAGCTACGGCAAAACCGACGAGCGCGTCTATACGGAATTGACGAGCGAGCATCCGATTGACCTGTGCCGGTATCAGGTGCTGAATTGCTACGCCGGCCGCTCGGGGCTGATTAATTCCGGCGGCGAATCCAAGGGCGCGGGCGATCTTGCGGCGGCGGTGAAGACCGCGGTCATCAACAAGCGTGCCGGCGGCATGGGTTTGATTTCCGGGCGCAAAGCGTTCCAACGTCCGCTGGCGGAAGGCGTAAAGTTGTTGAACCTGATCCAGGACGTCTATCTGGACAAGAGCATCACGGTCGCCTGATTTCCGACGAATTGTTTGCACCAAACTGCCGCGTGGAGCCGTGCCTTCGCGCGGCGGTGGTGTTTTTAAATCAAACATGCCCCTCGCCCCATCCCTCTCCCCGCCCGGCGGGAGAGGGTGTCCGTCAGGACCGGAGAGGGGCAACACAAAATTGTTGACCGCGCTTGCATCGTAGCGCGGTTTCGTCATAAAGAAGGGCGACCAATGAACTGGCTGGAGCAAATCTCCCGATTCTGGCCGCACTTGGCTGCGGGCTTCGATTTTCTGGCCGCCCTGCTTGCCTCGGTTCATGCCCTGCTTCATAAACGCGATCCCCGCGCTGCCACGCTCTGGATCGGCTTCATCTGGTTGCTGCCGCTGTTTGGCCCGGTTTTTTATCTGGTGCTCGGGGTCAATCGCATCCGCCGCCGCGCCGTTTCACTCGGCGTCCACAAAACCTTCAGCCGTCACGTCCCCAGGAACCTGGGCGAACCGCAACACGAAGGCGCGGAACATCTGAAAATGCTCGCGCGCGCCGTCAGCCGCGTCGTCACGCGTCCGCTGACCGCCGGCAACAAAATCCAGCCGCTGGTCAATGGCGACGAAGCCTTTCCCGCGATGCTCGCGGCCATTGAATCCGCGCATAGATCCGTTTCGCTTTCGACCTATATTTTCGATAACGACGCCAGCGGACACCAGTTCGTCGAGGCCCTGGGCCGCGCCGTCAGCCGCGGCGTCGAAACGCGCATGCTGATTGACTCAGCCGGGGCGCGGTACTCGTGGCCGCCGATCACGCACAAACTGAGGCGCAACGGCGTCAAAACGGCGCGCTTTCTGCCATCGCTCGCGCCGTGGCGCGTCGCCACCATCAACCTCCGCAACCACCGCAAATCGCTGGTCGTGGATGGAAAAATCGCCTTCACCGGCGGCATGAATATTCGCCACGGAAATGTGCTGGCCGACAAACCGCGCAGCCCCGTCCAGGATTTGCAGTTCCGCGTCGGCGGTCCGGTGGTCGCCCAATTGCAGGAGGCTTTCGCAAACGATTGGGCGTTTTGCACCGGCGAAATCCTCGATGGCGACCTCTGGTTTCCCCACCCCGCCAGTTGTGGCAACACCATCGCGCGCGTCATCACCGACGGTCCGGACGCGGATTTTGAAAAACTGCGTTGGACGTTGCTTGCCGCATTGGCCGAAGCACAAACGTCCGTGCAAATTCTGACCCCGTATTTCCTGCCGGATACCGCGCTCCTTTCCGCGTTGAATCTCGCCGCGCTGCGCGGTGTGCGGGTGGACATCATTCTGCCGGTCAAAAACAACCTGCCTTATGTGCATTGGGCGTCGCGCGCGATGTGGTGGCAGGTGCTCGAACGCGGTTGCCGTCTCTGGCTCACGCCGCCCCCGTTTGATCACTCGAAGCTGATGCTTGTGGACGGGCACTGGGTTTTGCTCGGCTCCGCCAACTGGGACGCGCGCAGTCTGCGGCTCAATTTTGAGCTGAACGTGGAATGTTACGGACGCGATCTGGCGCATGAACTGGCAGGCGTCATCGAAAAGAAGGTTCGCGGCGCGCGTGAAGTGACCTTGGCCGAGGCGGACGGGCGGCCGTTGCCCGCCAAACTGCGCGACGCGACGGCCCGATTGTTTTCGCCGTATCTTTGACGCGCCCGGGCAATCAGGCGGAGGCCATGTAGGCTTCCGCGCCCCGGATAATTGCCTCGCCCAGCGCGGTCAGCCGTCCGTGCTCGCGGACGACCCGAATTCCTTGCTCAAACAGCCGGCGGTTGTCAGCCAGCTCTTTGCCCGCTTTTTCCTGTAATGAAGCGGGAAGAACACCGCTTTCGGCCAGGCGCCGGACCACCCGGTGCATTCGCGCGGTGACGAACGTGGCGTGGTAAATCCCAATCATCGGGCGCGGATCCACCCGCAATGGCGAAGGGTAAAGTTCTTCCGGCGGATTCTCCACGAGCGGTTCTTCGGCGCACAGCCCGAAAATCAGGTTGTGCGCGCTTTCATGCGCGAGCATCTGCACCATTCCCAGAGTGCCATCCCGGCGATTGGCGTTGAGGATAATGGCGCCCCAGAGCATGGACGCGGACGCGCCATCGAAGGTCATTGCCTTGGGGTCGGGGTCTTCAATGCCGGCGGCCAGAACGACTTCACGGAGCAACGCCCTGATTTCGGCGGCAAGTTCGGGATCGCCCGCATCCATCAAGTCAAACGCCCCTCGAATCTGCTCGCGGCAACTGGCGGCGGCCTTTGGCGCAGGCGGAAAGACCTCGAAATCCATCCCGGAGCCGGCGTCAACGAAACTGGCGTAACGCCGGGCCGAGGCATCGTGCCGGGGATCGGCCAGGTTAATGATCGTCAAGCCGGAGGCCGGCGGCAGACCCGTCAATTCGCCCAGGAGTCCGGCGGCCTGAGCGAGGTCGTCTTCTTCAATGGCGAAAACGGTTTCGCAATAAAGACTGAAGGCAAGTGGCGGAACCGGATGACGTTCGAGTCGAATCAGGAATTGTTCGAACCGGTCCGGGGACAAATCAAGCTGCCCGTTGGCCTGTAACCAGATGTAGCCAAGACTCTCGGCGAGCCGGAGCCGCATGCGCTGGTCGAGAAAAGCCACGCGCCCGGCGACGGGCTCGAACGCGTACAAATCTTCCGGCGGCGCAAGAGAGCTGGTTTCGATAACGGAACCCACGACCCAAATCTTTCAAGAGTGTCCGGACGATCATCGCCCGAAAGGGGGACCGGATTTCGGGTGGTCGCCGTTCAGCGCGGAACCGCGGATCTTATCCCCGTCGCCTTGATGCCGATGGTCTTAATGCCGATGGCCTTGATCCCGACCGCCTTGGAGCCGACGGTTTTCATGCCAACGCCTGCCCGGCGAGCCTCGGCGCCGGGGTCGGTATGGCCGGGTTTGACCTGGCTGAAACCGAAGAGTTTGCTCCGGTCCAGCTTGACGCGTTTCGTGGTAGCTTTCATGGCATTGATTCTCTAGCCTCGGCGGCATGGTTGTCAAGGTCACATTTAATAAAATTCATTCGATAAACTACTGCCAGAACCGCCCGTCGAATCCATCATGATCCGCTTCCTCCTGACCCGGGGCCACGGCTACACTTTGAGGCGGGTGAAACGCTCGCGGCAATCGCCGCCAATCAGCCTGATGCATTACGATCGGTTGATCCGGGCGCGCTGGTTGCGCCGGGGCACCTATGTCTTTACCGACCTCGATCGGCTGAGTCACTGGGATCTGGAATTGGCCGCCGAGTTGTATCTGCAGCTTCAAAAAGCCGGCGTGCGCGTTTGGAACAATCCGGCCAGGGCGAAATCGCGTTACCCGCTGTTGCGGGCCTTGCACGCGGCCGGTTTGAACGATTTCAACGCCTACCGCGCCCACGAAACAGGTTCCGTGGCGCGTTTCCCGGTGTTCCTCAGAAAAATCCATGGACACCGCCAGCCGGTGAGCGATTTGCTCGCCACGCGCGCGGAAATGGAAAAAGCCATTGACATGGCGGTTGCCGGCGGCACGCCGGCGGAGAACCTGCTGGTAGTGGAATTTGCGGCTGAGCCGGTGCGCCCGGGCGTGTATCGCAAACTTTCCGCCTACCGGATCGGACCCGCTATCGTGCCGCATGTTTGCGTTCATGACACTTCCTGGCTTGTGAAGTACGGCAAGCTGGGCGTCGCCGGCGAGGAGCTTTACCGCGAGGAGCTGGCGTTTCTCCAAACCAATCCCTTTGCCGACCATCTGCGAATGGCGTTCGACCTCGCCGACATCGAATACGGCCGGGCGGACTTTGGTTTTTACCGCGGACGCATCCAGGTTTACGAAATCAATACCAACCCCGCCTTGGAACCGCCGCTGCCGCATCCTTCACCCGTGCGAGTGGAAAGCATACGCCTGGCCTGGGAAAAATTCTTGCAGGCGCTGCGGGCCATTGACAGTCCCGGCGGCTGGCCCATCCGGCTCGCCGACGGGAAATTGAAGCCCCATCGCGTCTGGAAAAATCTTTTCGTGCGGAGCCGCAAAGTGCCATGAAACTTTCATTAATCATTGCCACCTACAATCAGCGGGACGCGCTGGCGAAGGTGCTGGCCGGCGTCTCATTGCAAAAGATCGGCCCCGATGAGATTCTCATCGCAGACGACGGTTCAGGTGAACCCACACGCGAACTCATTGACCGCTGGCGGCGTGACGCCCGCGTGCCCGTCCGGCATCTTTGGCATCCGGACAACGGGTTTCTCAAGACCACGATTCTCAACCGGGCGGTTGCGGCGGCGACCGGGGATTACCTGGTTTTTCTGGATGGGGATTGCGTGCCGCATCGGCAGTTCATTGCCGATCATCGGGCGCTGGCCGAACACGGATTCTGGGTGCAAGGCCGGCGCTGTTTTGTGCGCGAGCCGTTCGTGGCCGCGTTTGCGCCGGGAAAAACCGCCGTCTGGCAATGGGCGTTGCGAGGCCGCGTCTCCCGGCCACATAAAAGTTTGCGCCTGCCATTGCCATTGATTTTTTGCAATCAGAAACAACGTGGCATCCTCGGGTGCAACATGGCTTACTGGCGTGATGACATCGTGACGGTGAATGGTTTTGACGAATCTTACGTTGGCCGCGGCATGGGCGCCGACTCCGATCTCGGCAACCGGCTCTACAACCTTGGACGCCGCCGCAAATTCGTCTATGGCCGCGCTCTGGTATATCATCTCGATCACCCGATCATGCCGCGGCCGCATTTTGCCGAGAACCAATTGCGTCTCCAGGAAGTCATTCGTTCCGGCAAAACCCGCTGTGAACACGGTTTGGACCAATATTTGAGGCACCCATGAACTTATGAAAACATTCGACAGCCTTACCGAACAGGAAGTCCTCGCGCTGGCCATTTCGCTGGAGGAGGAGGACGCGCGCATCTACGAAGATTTCGCCGACGGCTTGCAGGCGAATTACCCCGAGCAGGCGGCAAAGTTCCGCGCCATGCGCCGCGAGGAAGACGGCCATCGCCACCGCCTGCTGGAGCTTCACAAAAGCCGGTTCGGCGATCATGTGCCGCACATCCGGCGGCAGGACGTACGCGGGTTCGTTGACCGCAAGCCGGTCTGGCTCGTGCGCCCGCTCGGTTTGAAGACGGTCCAGAAAACCGCCGAAACGATGGAGGTGGAAACGAAACGCTTCTACGAAGCCGCCGCGCGCCGCACGACCGACGCAGGCGTCCGCCAATTGCTCGGCGACCTTGCTGAGGAGGAACGCAACCACGCGCACGTGGCCGAAGAGATCGCGCAGACAAAATTGAGCGAAGACGAAAAATCGCGGGCGAAACGGCTGTTCCTGCTGCAAGTCGTGCAGCCGGGCCTGGCCGGATTAATGGACGGTTCGGTCTCAACGCTGGCGCCGCTGTTCGCCGCGGCGTTCGCCACACACAGCAGTTTTCAAACGTTTCTGGTGGGGCTGGCCGCCGGCGTCGGCGCGGGCATCAGCATGGGTTTCGCCGAGGCGCTCTCCGACGACGGCAGTTTGACCGGTCGCGGCCATCCGTGGGCGCGCGGTTTCGTGTGCGGCCTGATGACCATGCTTGGCGGCGTCGGCCATACGTTGCCTTATTTGATTCCCAACATCAAAACCGCCACCGCCGTTGCCGTGTGCGTGGTGCTGGTGGAACTGAGCGTGATTTCCTGGGTGCGGCACAAATTCATGGACACACCGCTGGTGTCGGCCGTGTTGCAGGTCGTGCTGGGCGGGGCGCTGGTTTTCCTGGCGGGCATTTTGATCGGCAGTTCGTGAAAATTTCTCTTGCGGGAAAAATGTCTTTGCCGGACGTTGGAAACATTGCAATGAAAATTTTACGCCGTGACTCCATCGGCAAATCGGCGCCGGGCGCCGACGGCCCGATGTCGGGCGTCTCCCTGCTGTCGCGTGACCTCGCACTCTGACACGTGACTTCTCAAAATGTGCTTAACGAACTTCATGACCAAGGGTCAAAATTTTTTTTGAAATCCGGATCATGAGCGAAAGACCGGGGGAAAAAGCAAGTTTGGGAACAGTTGCGCCCCAACCGTCCCCGGGCGACAGTCAAACCTCCGCAACTGATCCCGGCGGCCTGGAAAAATTTTTCAGCCTGATCATCTGCCTCTGCCTTATTCTGGCTGTATGGATAGTTTTCGGCCCGACATTGGGATACGAGTTTGTCAACTACGATGACCCGGCTTATGTGTACGAGAATCCTATCGTACAAGAGGGACTGAGCTGGGAAGGAATTCGCTGGGGCTTTACTTACGGCAGTATCGGCCACTGGCATCCGCTGACCTGGTTCTCCCACATGCTCGACTGCCAGCTATACGATTTGCAGGCGGGTGGCCATCACCTCACCAACCTCGTCCTGCACGGGGCGGCGGCGGTCCTGCTCTTTCTCGTGCTGCGGCGAATGACCGGGTTCCTGTGGCGCAGCGCGTTTGTCGCGGCGATGTTTGCGATTCATCCGTTGCGGGTGGAGTCGGTGGCATGGGTCGCCGAGCGCAAAGACGTTTTGAGCGCGTTCTTTTTTATGCTGACGCTCGGAGCCTACGTCCGCTACGTGCGCAATCCGCCTTCGATGCTCCGGTATGGCATCGTGTTGTTGTCCTGCGCCCTCGGTCTGTTGTCCAAGAATATGCTGGTAACGATACCCTTCATCCTCCTGCTGCTGGATTACTGGCCGCTGGGTCGTTTTTCAAGTTTCACGCCTCAGGTTTTAATCCGATTGGTGGCCGAAAAGATCCCGTTGTTGGTGCTGACGATCGGCTCGTGTGCGGTGACACTCCTGGTTCCGGAGACACTGACTGCGGCCAAATTGCCTTTGGGGCTGCGAATGGAAAACGCCGCGATGTCTTACGTCACCTATCTTTGGCAAATGATCTATCCATCGGGATTGGCGTGTTATTATCCCAACCCGGTCAGCTATCTGCCGTTTTGGCAGGTGGCCGGCGCTCTGGCGTTGCTGCTGGCCATATCCTGGGCGGTATGGGCCGTTCGCAAGACGCACCCTTGTCTCATTGTTGGCTGGCTCTGGTATCTGGGGATGATGATCCCGGTGATTGGAATTGTGCAGATATCCAACTACGCCCATGCGGACCGTTACACTTACCTGCCGCAAATCGGTCTGTACCTCATCATCGCCTGGGTTGTGACCGACCTGGTCGCGGGCTGGCGATACGCCCGATTTTTGTTGGGAAGCCTGGCCGCCGCCGTGATTGTGGCCTTGATGTTCTGCGCGCACACCCAGGTTTCATACTGGAAAAACAGCACGACACTTTGGGAGCATACCCTGGCAGTTTCGGGGAATACCGATGTTGCTCACAACAACCTGGGCATGGCCCTGTTCCGCGAGGGACAATTCGACGAGGCCATGGCCCAATATCAACAGGCCTTAAAAATCAATCCTGACTACTACTCGGCCCACGATAACCTCGGTGTCGCGCTTGTCAAACGAGGACAACTCGACGAAGCCATGGCCCAGTTTCTACAAGCCTTGAAAATCAACCGCGAGGACGCCCTGGCCCACAACAATCTGGGAATGGCCCTGGTCCAAAAGGGACAATTGGACGCGGCCATCGTCCAATATCAACAAGCCTTGAAGTTCAATCCCGACTTTGACCTGGCTCGCCTCAACCTGGGCATCGCTCTTGCCAAAATGGGACGATTGGACGAGGCAATCACCCAATATCAACATATTCTGAAAATGGACCCCAATAATGACGTGGCCCGCTTCAACCTGGGCAACGCCTTCTTCCAAAAGGACAAAGTGGATGAGGCCATCGCCGCGTATCAACAGTCGCTGAAAATCAATCCCGACTCCGACCTGGCCCATCTTAACCTCGGCATTGCCCTCGCCAAAAAGGGGCGATTGGACGACGCCATTGCCCAGTATCTCCAGGCCCTGAAAATCAACCCCGGCTCCGATTTGGCCAGCATCAATCTGGGGAACGCTTTTTTCCGCAAGGGCGAGGTGGATGAGGCGATTGCCGTGTATCAACAAACCTTGAAAATCAATCCCGACTCCGACATGGCCCACCTCGACCTGGGCATCGCCCTGGACAAAAGCGGACGACTGGACGACGCCATTCCCCAGTTTCAACAGGCCTTGAAAATCAACCCCGGTTACGCCCTGGCCCATTTTAACCTCGGAAACGCCTTCCTGCAAAAGAGCAATCTGGATGAGGCCATTACCCAGTATCAACAGGCCTTGAAAATCAACCCCAGCCTCGAGCCGGCCCAGCGGAGCCTCGGCTACGCTCTTCTGCAAAAAGGACAATCGGATGAGGCCGTAGCCCATTATGAACTGGCCTTGGAAATCAACCCCGGCAACACGGGGCCATGCAATCGCGTGGCGTGGCGGTTGGCAACTCATCCGCAGGCGTCCGTCCGCAACGGCAGCAAAGCTGTTGAGTTGGCTCAACAGTTGAATCGGCTTTCCGGTGGCACCGATCCGACCGTGCTCCAAACGCTTGCGGCTGCGTATGCGGAAACCAAACAATTTCCTGAGGCCATTTCAAACGCGCAACAGGCATTGCAATTGGCCAGCACCCGGAGCAACGCTGCGCTGGCTGATGGCCTCCGGAAACAAATCGCCTGTTACCAGTCAGGGCTGCCGTTTCGTGACGCCAGTCTGACCAATACCGTGGCTCTTCCACATCCGTGATAGAGCAAGCGTTCGTTTCGCTTAAGGCCGCATGAGCAATCCATGCTCCCAATGTGCATCGCACGGTTCAGAGGCGAAGTTGTGAAACGCAGCTTGCCATCGCGAGCCGCCTCGTCGCAAAATCCGGCGGAATTGACCAAGGTGAATTAATGCCCACGTTTTACACGCCCATCATCGTCGGCAGCACGCGCCGGGAACGGCAAAGCATCAAGGTCGCGCGTTTCGTCCTGGCGCGATTGCAAGCGCGACCGGAAGTGTCCACGGAATTGCTCGACCTGCTGGAATACAATTTCCCCATCATGGAAGAACGGTTGCATCGCCGCGACGACCCGCCGCCGCGTTTGCAGGAGTACGCCGACAAAATCGCGCGCGCGGATTCGCTCATCATCGTTTCGCCGGAATACAACAACGGCTACCCGGGCGTGCTCAAAAACGCGCTGGATTATCTGCTGCCGGAATACGAACGCAAACCGGTCGGCATTGTGACGGTTTCCGCGGGCGGCTTTGGCGGCATCAATTGCCTGGCGCAATTGCGGTTGGTGGCAATCGGCATGGGCGCGGTTCCCATCCCGGAAAATTTGTCCGTTTCCCGCGTGCATGACAGTTTTCAGGAGGATGGAACGCCCAATGACGCCGCTTATGAAAAACGAGCAGCGGCATTTTTGGATGAAGTCCTCTGGTTCACCGAAGCCATCGCCAACCAAAAGGCCAGGAAACCATCGCCCTGATCTGGAACCACCGATGAAAAAGAAACCGACAACTGCATCAGAACCGGAAGGTGCCCGGCAACGCCTGACGGAACTGCGCCATGCTTTGCTCAAGCTGCACAAGGCGCTGGTGGATTCGGAGCGGGTCGGTTACGAAAAGACCATCGGCAAAATCCAATCGCCGAATCATTTCCTGCAACTGCTCACCAACGACCCGTGGTTCGCCTGGTTGCGCCCGCTATCACAACTTATCGTCGCCATGGACGAGGCCCTGGACGCGGAAGAGCCGCTGACATTGGCCAAAGTCGAGGCCTTGGTGCGCCAAGCGGACGTGATGCTGGTGGTGTCGGAAACCAGCGAAGGATTTCCGGGGCATTACCATGAAGCGCTGCAGCGGGACCCTGACGTGGTGCTGGCGCACGCGGAGGTGGTCAAACTCCGCGGCTCGCGAAAATCTTGAGCGGAATTTCGTTTCTGAAAATTGCGAGAAAATTTTCGCCGTAGCAGCCGACGTCAGTCGGCTCCGAATTTTTGGACTGCGCGGACATGTCCGCGCTTTGAAAGCGGCGACATGTCGCCGCACTCCAAGTTGTAGTGTCGAGCCTGTGGCTCGAACCGATCGGCGCACAGCACCGACGCCACATCATCAAATGGTGGGGCTGACCTGCCGGTCAGCCGGACGCGCGGCAGCGCGTCCCTACCATCTCAATACACAAGGACGAGGACTGCCGCATCTTGGGCGGATTTCACCACGTCCTCAAATTTTCTGTCAGCGGTGGACGGCTCCTTTAATTTCTTCGCGACATCCGGCGCGGATTCCAAAAAACTCAGCAGGAAACTGCTTTTGACCGCGTAATTGACATTTTCTGGTAATGCACCAGACGATGCCAAAGCCGCCGCTGCATTTAGCTTGCCTGCCACGACCGTCCATCCCCAAAAGCGAGCGCACATGGCTTGCGTCATTTCAATTTCGTAGTGGCGACCCTGGCTGCGCCGGCCGCCGTCGCGCTGGGGCGCTCTGGCGCGCCGCGGAAGGCTCCGCCGCGGCGAGTTGCGGATTGCGGATTTTTCGGGAACGGGAGCACAGCCGCCCTCGGCTGTCGGGTTCGACGCCCCGTCGAACCCATTCCCCGCCGTCCGATGTTTCCAGCGAGGCGCTGGAAACGGCACGCGAGGCGCGTGCGCTCCCCATTTCATTTTAATTCCTTGCCCGTCGCAATCTGGCCGGGTTGCAAAAAGGTTTTGATGAGTTCGCCCTCGCCGCAAACGGTCAGGCGAGGGAATCGCTTGAACCATTTGCCTTCCGGCACTTCGGGTTCGGTGCGGAGCCAATCGGCCAAAAGGCCAAGCTGGTCGGCAGTAATTTTTCGCTCGTCAACGCGGTCAAGCAAATGGTCGAGCAGCCGCGGCGGAAGCTGGTGGCGGCGAATTCGCGGCATGGCTATTCGCCGTAAAAACCGCGATGAATTTCTACTCTCAACTTTTTCTTCTCGGCGGGGTCATTTGTATCCGCCATTTGTTGGGCGAGTTCAGATAGTTTTTTGCCGGGCAGTTGGCGCTCGCGCGCCAGTTCAAAAGCAAACCGAAGCACGCGCGATTGTTCCGCGCGCGGCAGTTGCTTGATTTCTTTGATGACGGCTGTGGCTGTCATGGGAAAAATATCGGCGCAAACTGAATCTGCCGCAAGCGGCAAATTTACCCCCTGTCGTCCTTTCCCAAAAAGTGCAGCGAGGCGTTGACTTGCGCCATTTCAATTTCGGATTGGCGACCCTGGCTGCGCCGCGACGAATTGCGGATTGCGGATTTGTTCGTAGCAGCCCCGCAACGCGGGACCAGTTCGCTCCATCTGAAGATTTCCGGGCAAAAGATGAGCCGGCTCACGCCGGCTGCTACAAATTTGGAGTGCGCGGACACGTCCGCGCTTTCAAAGCGGCGACATGTCGCCGCATTCCAAAACGCCGTAGGCGTGAAATATTTGTAGAACCACGATCCAAAACCAAATCCAGCCCCGTCAGGGGCGGCATATTCCGATGATTTCGCTCCTGACGGAGCTTAGGAATTTCTTGATTGCGATTTTCTACAAAGATACCAGCCCTACGGGCTTCCCATCCACACGACCAGCAATTCGCGGCACGCAGCCTGAAGCTTTTTAAATTCCCCCTCGATTTCACTTCAACGTAGCAGCGGATGCGCCATTTGGTGCCGCTGGCGCGAAAAGCAAGCTAATACGGTTTCCGGTTTGCGGTTATCTCCGGCCAATTGTCGGTACGGAACGGGACCGCGGGCAACCCCGCCCCGTTGTACAGAGTTGCCGCCGGGTTGGCTTGCCAGGCGTAGCGGGCCGCTTGCGGTTCGGGCACCTCTCGCGACGACACAACCACCGAATCGCCCTCCACTTTGGCGTCTGCCCAATGCCATTTGCGGTCGTTCCCGGCAACGGCGAACTCCGCCAGTTTGTCGCCCTTTACCACCAGCCCGCCATCGGTGTGGCGGAAATGAAGTTTACGCGCGCCCGGCAAACGCTCCATCGAAGTGAAAGTCGGTCCGGCACAGGGAATTTTCTCGCCATATTCCCCGGCCAAAGCGCACAAAGCCAATCGTTCTCCGACCACTTGCTTGTCCCAGGGATGAATGTTGTCGGGGTCGCCCGTGTCCACGGTGACGGCCAGGCCGGAATTTTTGACCGTGGCGGCGGTCAAGGCCTGGGCCTCGCGCAGTTCCGCCCAGGCATCATCGCCCGGTTCATCGCGGTGATGCATGAACGCCGGCAAGCTGACGATGTAAAAGGGAAAATCGCCCTGGCCGAAAACCCGCCGCCAATCGCCAATCAGCGCCGGCAGCAGCGTGCGATATTGATGGGCGCGTTCAAAGTTCGCTTCGCCCTGATACCAAATGGCACCCCGGATGGAAAGCGGCGCCACCGGTTCAATCATGCCTTCGAAGAGGACGGCGGGCATCGTGGGATAATTTTCAAAAGTCAAAGGCAACGGGTGCGGCGGGCGGGCGTCAACACTCAAGGTGCCTTTCCATTCGCCCCCCAGCGGAATCGCGGTTCTGTCGCCCAGCACCAGACGGAGCGTATCCGGCTTGGACAAAAAGCCACCCTGCGGTTTCAGTTTGAACACGCGCACGGCCAGTACATTCCGGCCCGGCCTCAGGACCCCGGCTTTTATCTCATACGCCCGGGGATTTTCCACCCATGAACTGGCGCCGACCCATTGGCCGTTGAGGTAGGTGGTATCCATCTTTTCAATCGAGCCGAGGAATATCGTCGCGTTGCCGGTTGGCAATGGGTCCGGCAGCGTTATTTCCTTGCGAAACCAGCAGACCGCCGACACATCGGCCACTCCCAATTCCTGAAAGCCGCCCGGAATGTGGACCGGCTTCCAACCGGCATCATCCAGGTCAGGCGCCGCCCAGCTATTGCCTTTTAATCCCACGTCGTATTCGTCGAGCCAATGCATGAGGAAGCTGCCGTATTCCGGCCCGCCCTTGGCATGCAGCCGTTTGATTTCGGCGAGTGGCGCGTCAAAATCCTTCAACGTGTGGAGCGTTTCCGGACTCATCCAGCTTTCTGCCGGCGTGCCGCCCCAACAATCCTCAATCAAACCGATCGGCACATGAAGTTCGTCCTGCAATTTCCGCCCGAAAAAATAAGCGACTGCCGAAAAACCTTGCCAGCCGTCTGCCGCGACGGTTTGCGGCGAGCAAATTTTCCACGCGCCCTGCGGGACGGCGGCGGGGGCATAGGCAACATGCGATTGGACGATAAAGAGTCTGATTTCCGGATGGTTGGCGGTCTTGATTTCTTCAGCACCGTTGCGCGCCCCGCCCAGGCCAAATTGCATGTTCGACTGTCCGCCACACAGCCATACGTCACCCACGAGAACTTCGTGCAACACCACGGTTTGTCCCGACCCGGTAATGGTAACGTTGTACGGCCCGCCGGGCGCGGGCGCCCGGATTTCCGCCTGCCACCGGCCATCGGCTCCCGCCTTTGCCATCGCCGTCCGACCCGCCATTTCCACGCAAACCGGTTCGCCAGGTTTCGCCCAACCCCAAAATCTAATCAGCTTGCCCCGCTGCAGAACCATGTTGTCGCCGAACATCGGACTGACAAACGGCAACACGGCGCTGTTGGTCGCGTCGGCAGCGAGGGCAAATGTATTCCCGGCCAGGGCAATCAACGCCACGAACGCAAGAACAAAAACCCGCGGTTGTCTGAATCGTGAAATGATTTTTTTCATGAAACCGGTCAGGCTGAATTTTGATGTGGACCAAAGTAAGGGTTGAGACTCGCCCAAGGCAAGCCCATCAATCTGCCTCTGCGAACTGCAACTACCCTGCTAACAATTCGCGGCAGGCAGTCTGAAGCTTTTTCAAATTCGCTTTCGATTTCGCCTCGATGTAACAGCGGAATAATGGTTCCGTGCCGCTGGGACGAAACGCCACCCACTCGTGGTTCGGCAGGAGGAATTTGAAACCTTCGATGGTCACCTGCTTGTCCACCTTGAAAGGGCCGATATGCTCCAGACCCGATCCGAGTTTGGCCATGAGCGTATCCTTTCTTTCCGGCAGGATCGGTATGTTGATGCGGTCGGTGTAAAATTCGCCAATTTTTTTCGACAGTTCCTTCAAAATCCGGCCGAGCGACTTCTTTTCCGTCGCGACCAGTTCGGCCATGAGCAGACAGGCGAGGACGCCGTCCTTTTCCGGGACGTGGCCCTTGACACTGAAGCCGCCGGATTCCTCACCGCCGACGATGATGGGTTCGCTCTCCATCAACGCGCCGATGTATTTGAAACCGACCGGCACTTCGTGAACTTTCACGCCGAGCAATTCCGCCACGGCATCCACCTGATGACTCGTCGGCACGGTGCGCACCACCGCGCCCGTCCAGCCGCGGTTCTTTTTCAAATGGTACAAAGCGAGCGCGAGAACCTGGTTTGGCGTCAGCCACGTGCCGTCCTTGTCCACAATGCCGAAGCGGTCGCCGTCGCCATCCAAGCCGAGACCGATTTGCGCCTTGCCGCTGCGGACGAATTTGCTGACGTCGGCCATGCCTTCGGCGTCCGGTTCGGGGCGATGCCCGCCAAACAGCGGATTCATTTCATTGTGAAAAACCGTGACCTTCGCGCCGACGCCTTCAAGCAGGTGATCAAGGTAGCCGTGCCCGGTGCCATATTCGAAATCAACGGCGACCCTGAGCTTCGCCTTTCTGAGCACCGCAAAATCAATGAGCTTACGGAGCTGCTTGAAATAATCCGGCTGCGGATCAAATGTCGGGCATTGGTACGTGCCAATGACTGCGCCTTTGAACGACCAACCTCGCGACTGGAGGCGGATGATGTTCGTTTCAACTTGTCTGGTGATTTCCGGCGGGGCGGGCGCCCCGTTGCCCGGGGAAAATTTCAATCCCTG
>Ga0335077_10001177_pt1 | contig 30747 bp, 19 predicted proteins | sample Lox_Sample_31_FD_207151 | JGI IMG/M metagenome (GOLD analysis project Ga0335077, IMG submission 207151) | Soil microbial communities from Loxahatchee National Wildlife Refuge, Florida, United States - Lox_Sample_3.1 | ecosystem: Environmental > Terrestrial > Soil > Wetlands | place: USA... | reverse complement strand
CGTGTTTTCAACTGCGATTTTGGTGTCTGCTAACATCGAATATCTCGGTTGAATCCCCGAATGTGTGGTCGTTGCTAGGGTCGGCGCTGCCGACATTCAGACTCCTGATCAGCCGAGCGGGAACACCGGCGATGATACAATGTCCTTCCGGAAAACTCTTCGTTACGACGCTGCCGGCACCGACTGTAGTGTGATCCCCTAGATGGACACCCGGGAGCACCACTGCATTCATACCGATCCAACAGGACCGGCCAATGACAATGCTCCGACCGGCCCGGTGCTCGTGTAGGTTGGTGGGGTCGTGATTCGACGTAATCAGGCCGACGTTAGGTGCGATGTAGGTGCCTGAGCCGATCGCGATTCGACCGTCGAAGCACTGATAGTAGCATCCGAACATGTGGAAGTTGTTAAGATCTTCGATATCGAACGAGATGTTTTCTGCAGGACCGATAATGTTCAATGGGTTGACGGGCCATGGGCAGTGGCGATTGAAGCCGAGGATCTTTTGCCATAGGATGGATTGCCATACCCAGCGCCATCCGATTGTCTCTCGCTCGAACCAGCGCCCGCGTAGATTCTGACGCGGATACAGGAATCCCGCAAACAACTTCAGAATAGAGATTGCGATGTTCTTGATGATCGGGCGCACGAGAACTCCACGAAGCGGTCGAATATCTCAGGAATACAAGCTTTTGATTGCGACCACGACACGCTCGCGTTCGTCGGCCCTCAACTCGGGGTAGACCGGTATCGCGACCACCTCTCGCGCGGCAGTGCTGGAATGCGGGAAGTCGGACGGCTTATAGCCCAGGTTTGCAAAGCACTCCTGCGCGTGCATCGGAACAGGGTAATAGACCTCACAGCCGATGTCGTTCGCCTTTAGCTGCGCAACGAGAGTATCACGGTTTGCCGTACGGATGACGTACTGGTTATAGATGCTGACGCAGCCGGGGCGGATATGGGGCGTCACGATAGGCGTTCCCTGGAACGCCTCGTTGTAGTACGCTGCATTACGCCGCCGCGCTTCAGACCACTCGTCCAGGCGCGGCAGTTTCACCAAGAGAACGGCCGCCTGGATGGGATCGAGCCGGAAGTTACCTCCCACATACTTGTGGAAGTACTTAGGCTTAGCGCCATGGTTCCGGAACAGCGCGATCCTTTGATGAAGCGACTCGTCGTTGGTGACGATCATACCGCCATCTCCGGCGCCACCGAGGTTCTTGCTCGGGAAGAAACTAAAGCAGCCCACCGTGCCGATGCTACCGGCCCTCCGGCCTTTGTAGGTTGCGGTGATCGATTGAGCGGCATCCTCCACGATGTAGAGACCATGCTTGTTCGCGACGCTCACGATCGGGTCCATGTCGCACATCTGGCCGAAAAGATGGACCGGAATAATCGCTTTAGTGCGCGGCGTAACCGCTGCCTCGATCAGCCCCGGATTGATGTTATACGTGCACGGGTCGATATCAACGAAAACCGGAGTGGCGCCTGTGCGGACAATGGAGCCAGCGGTCGCAAAGAAGGTAAACGGTGTGGTGATGACCTCGTCGCCGGGTCCAATCTTGAGGGCCATCAGACTGCACAGGAGCGCATCAGTGCCGCTGGAGACCCCGACGGCGTACTTGCAGTCACTGATTGCAGCTATCTTCTGCTCCAATTCGGCGACTTTCGGGCCGCCGATGCAGATCTGGGATTCAAGAACCTCGGCGACTGCAGCCAAGATTTCATCCTTGATTGTGGCGTACTGCGCCTTCAAATCGAGAAGGGGGACTTTCATCGGAGGACTTCCTGTAAGACCAGCTGGGTCTTGAATTCATCGTAGGTTGTCGAACCGCTGCTCAGTTCTTTGGGTAACGGAGACTCCTCATTGAGATCGAGGCAGCGAAGAATGCCAGATTGCACTTCTTGGTAACGAAATCCGCTTTCAGGGCATCGCATGATGCCTTCCGAGTCTGGGTCGCGCAGACGGTGGCCATGGCGGCTCATCCATCCAACCCAGCGTGCGGGATTACCCAGCATGAGCGCGTAATCGGGAACGTCCTTCGTAACCACTGCGCCGGCTCCAATGAAGCAGTAGCGACCAAGTTCAATGCCGCACACGATGGTGGCGTTGGCGCCCACAGTCGCACCGCGGCGAAAGATAGTTGTTTCGTACAAAGAGTGGCGGTTGACTTGCGAACGAGGGTTGGTTACGTTGGTCAGCACGCAGGACGGCCCGAGGAAAACGTCGTCTTCGATGACCGCTCCGGTATAGATCGAGACGTTGTTCTGAACCTTGACGTTGTGGCCGATGACGACGTTTTCGGCGATCTGGCAGTTCTGGCCGAAGATGCAACCCTCGCCGATCTTGGCGCCTCTCAGGACATGGGAGTAGTGCCAGATCTTGGTACCAGCGCCGATTTCGCAGGGCTCATCGACGACCGCTGTCGTATGAACGAAGTATGGCTTTCTCGGTTCTGGCTGAGCGCCGACTGACACGGCCTTGTGGTCCTCCAGCGATTTCTGGCAGGCGTTCAACACCCGCAGTACGCGAAGGCCCTCACGGCCATCGGTGAGTGGACTGCGCCGGGAAGCCATGCAATCGAGGAAGTGGCGGCACTCGTTTCTCAGGGGCTCCGCGGCTTCTAAGGATACGGGTTCGGCCTCGGCCTTGACAGCATTCGGGATGCGGTCTTTCCACTCAACCCGATGAGGATAAAGTACCAACTTGTTGGCAGCCGTGTCGTCGAAGACGGCCATCTTTTCAGAACCCACGACCACCAGGCGCTGTTCCTTGAACGGATGAAGCCAACTGACAAAGATGTGGGCGCGAACGCCGCTTGAGAAGACAAACTGGCTGAGTGTGACATCCGCGACACGATGGCTCAGGTAAAAGCCGCCTTCGCAGGTCACCGATTCTGGCTCCTCACCCATCAGTCCAAGCACGACGCTAATATCGTGCGGCGCGAAGCTCCAGAGGATGTTCTCCTCGGTCCGGATCTTGCCCATGTTGAGGCGGTTGGAATACAAGTATTCGATGCGGCCCAGGGAGCCGGTACCAATCAGGTCCTTTAGCCTCCTAACAGCAGGATGGTATTGGAGGATGTGGCCCACCATCAGGATGCGGTGCTTCTGAACGGCGAGTTCGACCAGCTCCGAACCCTCGGCGGCGCTCAACGCGAGGGGCTTTTCCACGAAAACATCTTTGCCGGACAGAATTGCGCGCCGAGCCATATCAAAGTGGAGCGCAGCCGGAGTCGCCAGCACAACCGCATTCACGCCTTGGTCTGATAGCACCTCGGAGTAGTCCCGGCAAAAACCAAGCTGGGGGTACTTCTCACGAACATCCGCCTCAACGAGAGGGTTATCGTCACAAACCGTGCACAGCGCGCCGAGTTCAAAAAAATTCCGGACTAGGTTCTTGCCCCAATACCCGTTCCCTACAACTGCAACCGTAAGAGACATGTCTTCTCCATTTTTCAAGCCAGCACAATCCTCTCTCGGCGCAACGCGACATTTCGAGTAGCGTTCCGAGTGTCGATGACGAGCTTGGAGAGCCGCACGATGCGGTCATAGTCGAAGGCGTCGTGGTCAGTGAGGATCAGCGTCGCATCGGCATCCAGGAGGGCGTCATCCGTCAAGATGGACAGTTCGACCCCCGGCAAACGTCCATACCGGTGTGATACGTAACCGCTTACATGAGGATCAAAGTATGAGAGCGTTAGGCCGCGGTCGGCGAGAAGCGTAAGAATTTTTATTGAAGGCGACTCGCGGCAATCATCGACGTTTTTCTTGTAGGCCAGCCCGAGCACCAGCAAACGCGCGGAGCTTGTGGGAAACCCCCTGGCGTTCAGTTGCTCTGCCACGCGGGCGACGATTTCATAGGGCATGTTACTGTTGACTTCGCCAGCAAGCTCAATGAAGCGTGTGGAAAAATCAAACTCACGCGCCTTCCACGAAAGGTAAAACGGATCGATGGGAATGCAATGGCCGCCCAGGCCCGGGCCTGGATAGAAAGCCTGGAACCCGAACGGCTTGGTCTTTGCAGCGTCCACGATTTCCCAGATGTTGAGGCCCATGCGCTGGCAGAGGAGCTTCAGCTCATTCATCAGGGCGATGTTGACGCAGCGGTAAATGTTCTCGAGGATTTTCGCCATCTCGGCCGCTTCGCAGGAAGATACCGGCACGATTTGATCGAAAGCAGCGCTGTAAAATGCTTCCAGTGCGCGCCGGGAAGCGGGGTCATTCGCACCCACCACCTTCGGGATGGTTCGCGCGGTGAAGTGCGGGTTGGCGGGATCTTCGCGCTCCGGAGAGTAGCCCACAAAAAGCTCGTCCCCGATTTTCAGCCCAGACCGTTGCAGAATTGGAAGCACGACCTCGGTCGTTGTGCCCGGATAGGTAGTGCTTTCCAAGATGACGAGTTGGCCGCAGCGGAGATGCGGCGCCAGGGACTCTGCCGTGTTCCGTACTGCAGTAAGGTCCGGCTGACGCGCCTTATCAAGCGGTGTGGGGACGCAGATGGTCAGGGTGTCGGCCTGGGCAGCGTAGGAGAAATCGGAGGTGGCAATCAGCCGATCGTCGTTGCGCATTTCCTGAACCACAGATGCGGGGATGTGGCCGATGTAGCTTTCGCCCCGCGTGAGCTTCCGGGTCTTCATCTGATCGATATCCAGCCCGATTACCCTAAAGCCCTGGCTTGTAAATAGCTGGGCGAGAGGCAGGCCGACGTAGCCCAGTCCGACGATTCCCGCCGTGAGGCTTCGCGTTTCGATCTTTCGGATGAAAGTGTCCAGATGAGAAGACGAGACTTCCGCAACCATATGCATGTTCCTTCGGCGTTTTAGCGATGGCGTGTACGCATTGCCTAGACTGGTGAGGTCACGACAGAACCGTTGGGCCCATTAGAGCCTTCGGTGGCCATTCACTCTTTCCATGACGACTTGCACGTCGCGCAGCGGGCCGGATTCCGCTGGGACACCGTCGCCGGCGGGTGTTCGCCACCCACTTCGCCGCGATTCTGAAATGCGAACTAGGGCTTGACAGGCTTGGAATAGCGAGAAAACTTGTCATAGTATCCGTGGTAGGAATACCGGTCGCTCATGTCTCGGGGAACTTCATTGAGCGCGATTCCTAATACGTTCGCTTGCACTCGCTTCAGGCTGCCGAGGATGCTAGAAATGGCATTTCGGTTGGTTTGGCCCGCCAGGGTGATCACGACCACGGCGTCAGCTACTGCCGCCATCTGCAGCGGCTCAGCGAAACCAAGAAGGGGAGGCGAGTCGATCACCACTAGGTCGTAGTTCTCCGCCGTTTCGGCAAGGAGCTTTTCCAGGACGCTGCCGAGCTGGTCGGCAGCGTGGCGCGACGCTTTGCCGGCGGGCAGGATGTCCAGATGGGGATAAGTATCCACTTTTTTTAGCAGGGCGCGCCAGTTTGCCCCTTCCTGGATAACATCGCTCGTACCGAGCTGGTTCTCGACTGCCAGCAGCTGGTGCACGCAGGGGCGTCGCAGATCGGCGTCAATCAGGAGAGTTTTGCGGCCCTGCGAGCTGTGGGCAAGGGCTAGATGTACCGCAACGGTCGTTTTTCCCTCCCGCGGTGCGGCGGAAGTGACCAGGAGGCTGCGCGGCCGGTGCGCGCCCTCCGATAGCAGAATGGCATCACGCACGGTTCGTACGGCTTCCGCGAACACGGCCGACTGGACGTGGTGCCGCTTTGATTTCATGAGCGCGAACTGGCCGCTCTTGGTAACCAGAAGCAGGTGGTCGCGCCAGCACTGGATGAAGGGAAGGGAACCCAGCACATCCGTCCTCAGGCTACGCTGGATCTCTTCAGGATCGCGCAACGTGTTGTCTAGAACGTCTAGAGCAATCGTGACGCCTACTGCCAGCATGGTAGAAAGGATGAACGCGAGCATCGCGTTCATCCGAATATTCGGAGAAACGGGATAAAGCCCGGGGCGTGCGGAATCGGTTAAGCGGATCGAGCTGTCTCGGAAGCTGGAGTTGATGCCTGCTTCCTTGATCCTGCGCACCAACTCCTCGTATAGGCCCTTGTCACTATCGGCTTCCTGTTTGAGTGCCTTATATTCGAAGGAACGGGCGTTCAGGCGGTCGTATTCGGCCTTGGTCTGGGCCACCGCGTTCTGGAGCATGAATTCGCGGTTGGCGGCCTCCTGGTATTGCACTCCGACGCGACGCGTGATGTCGTCCTTTAACACACTGAATTGGCGCTCCAACTCGACGAGCTGGGAATCAGCGGCCTTATAGGCCGGGTGATTGACGCCGTACTGCGCCTTGACGACGGCGAATTTCTCCCGAGCCGCGTCCAGTCGATCGGCTAAGCTTCGCAGCTGGTCGCCCTGAGAGGATACCTGGAGCGCATCCAGCGAACCAGCCTTCACGGCGGCAAAAGCTACCTGTTTGGCCACCCGCTCTCCTTGGGCGTTGGTGAACTCTGTGTTGAGTTGCAGCAGACGGGAGGAGAGAATACTGGTCTTCTCCTCGGGATTGATGACACTCAAGTCCCTTTCGAATTGCGCTAGCGCGCCAGAGGAGCGTTCCATCTTCGCCTTCAGTTCGTCAAGCTGCTTTTCCATAAAAGTGGAGAGGCCGGCTGCAGCACTAAGCCGCAGGTTGTAAGTATGCTGAACATAGCTCTGGGCGACCGCGTTGGCTACATCGGCTGCTAGCTCGGGGTCTGTCGAACGGTAGCTGATGAGCAGCAGATAAGTGTTGGCGACGCGGGTAACTTTGAGCTGCGCCAGCGTGATTGGAGCATTGTCCGCCCGGGTGGTGGGCAGGCGGCGCTCGGGAATGGCACTCTGGACCACGATTTTGAAACGCTTCGCTACGGGGCGCAGCACCGAGTCGGACTGGATGATCCTCACTTGAGTAGCCAGGAACTGATCCGTCTCGCTGGGTGCCACCCGCGCCGCATCGGGTCCGACGACCCCGGCGGGCGCTTGCCGGTCGATATCGATGGTTGCGGTGGATTCGTAGATTGGCGTGAGGCGGGACGTAACCACGACGCTTGCGCAGACACAGGCGACGACAAATGCCAGGATCCTCCACTTGTGGCGGCCGAGGACCCAAAAGTAATGGGCGAGGGGAGCATCCGATTCCTCCGGCTGGCCGTTGGTGGAAGGCTGATAAACTACAAAATCGTCGGACAGTGCGGGCAGACCCGGGCTGCTGCCGTGGCCGGGCGGAGCCGGAAGTGCGCGGATTTCTCTCTCGTCGGGCATGCAAGGAAAGCGCGGTTATCGCACCAGCCCATACGTCAGTGCCGTAGCTCCCGCGGTACTGCCAAACAGCAGGATCTTCTCTAATGCGTTCAGGCTCACGCGCCGGCCTTTGTTGTCGGGAATATAGAGGATGTCGTTCGCTGCCAGGGTGACGTCCGGCACCTGGCGGCGCATGATTCTTTGTAGAGGGATGTCGATTTCTTTCTTGGCAGACCCTTCGCGGCGGTAAACATAGGCCTGTTTGTTGGCGTAAGGCGCCAAACCTTCGGCTAGGGCGATCACCTGGAGCACCGTGGTATCGCCATCGTCCTGCACGGGGTAGGCGCCGGACTTTTTGACGTTGCCGACCACGAAAATACGGCTGAGCTCGGGTACGCGAATCTCCTCGCCGCCAGTGAGTCGGAGGTTGAGCGCCGGGTCAGCCTGATCGATCAGGGCGCGGACTGAGATGCGTCGCGTGAGGACCACAGGTTGGCCGTCCGGGCCGGGTTGAGAGCGGCTGACGAGAATTTCGCGACCAGCGTCTGCGCGCAGTCCCTGCGCACGCGAGATGGCCTCCAGCAACGTCGTGGGACCGTCGGCCTGAAAGACTAGAGGCATTTTCACTGCCCCGGCCACGTTGATGGGGCGGCTGTGATATTCCGCGATGGTGACAGTCACGAACGGATCAACCAGGAGTCCCTCCTCCCGGAGCGCCGCCGCAATGGCGGACTCCACTTCGCCTGGATAGAGGCCCTCAACCTTGATTCGCCGTTTGATCATGGGCACATGGATGAGGCCATCGGCGCCGACGCGAACTGTCTGACTGAACTCGGGTCCGTCGTAGACCCTGACCCCGAGCAGGTCGTTAGGACCCACCCTCTGAGCCGGGAGATTGGCCCACACTTCGGTACGCAGGATGGGTGGTTCTGCCGCAACGGCCAGAAAGCAGGCGGCTGGCAAGCAGAGGATCAAACGCATAAGGAACACCTCAATTTTGGGGACTGGGGTTAGGAAGCGCATTTTCGAGCTACCGAATTCTTCCTTAGAGATCGTCCGAGCGCCGTTCAAAAGGAGGCGAGCTTCTGATTGAAAGAGGTCCGGCCCACGACGGGAATCGGGCCTTGAACCGCGCTGAACACGACGGAGCTGGCGATAACCAGACAATTTGGAACGATTGGAGCGTAGCTTACGCTTTCTCAGTCCCAATGCGCAAGCACGACTACCTGATGGCGCATGCCACCCTGCTCTTGCGTATCGCTCTGAGCGACCACAATCGGCTAACCGATTTCAAGCGGCTCTAATCGGCTAGGCAAACTTCTCGATCTCAAACGTCACCGCTGATGCACAGTACTAAGTTCCGTCTAGGCAATACCTTCCATTGCCTTTGCAGAGCCTTGTCCTTTGTAACGACAATCCAAGGCGCCCCGCTCACATGCTCCATTCGTCTCAGCAGCACAGATACAACTCCGTGAGGCCGGCGCCGGACGGCTGGGATTCAGCCTTCACCCAGTCCCGGTCCAATTCGACGCTGACGGCGCGATTCAACAGCTCTACGTTGACGACTACACGGTAGCCCCGCTTCTCCTGCACCAGAATTCCATCCAGGCCACACATCGAGCCTTCACAAATACGGACGCGCTGGCCGACCTTCAGATACGGCCATTCCATTACTGGCAGGCCGGAGTCCACCATAGCTTTGACTGCTTCGATCTCCGTGTCACTGACTGGGCATGATTTGCCATAGAAACTGACCACCGACCTCACGCTCGGGACCCGCAGAACCTCTGACCGGCGTGGGAGGGAGAAGCGGCAGAAAACGTAACCAGGGAATAATGGGAGTTCCACGACCTTCAAGCGGTCAGACCATTTTCGTCTGGAACGGAGAACAGGTACGTAAGGCTCCAAAAACCTGGCCTGGAGCTGATCGCCAACCGCCTTTTCGTGCTTGGGCTTGACCGTTAAAACAAACCAATGCGGCGGCGATATGTTAGACACGTCAGGCTTCCTTTTACTCATTTGTTCCCGGCCCCTAGAGAAACCGTAAGGCAATTCACTGCTTGTCCTCATGACATAGATCGGTTTTCGGTTGGAACAACATTAGCGGGTGCTCGGCGGAAAATTGGTATGGTGATCGCGGAGGATGGGTTGTCCTCAGTTGTTTCCGCGAGTCGTGTCTGGCAAGTCCCGGAAATTGACCGCGGCGGATCTCAGCCGATGCCAGTCCTGCTATCTGATTTGATTCTATTTAAGACCAAGATGCTGCGGGATTTGGAAGTGTTCAAGCGGGCAGTTCTCACCGGAGCCTGGATGCCACACTCTCACATTCGCATTCCCGCCAGAACTGCGCCCTGAACCAACGCCATCTGAATCCCCGTTGTTCAAAACAAGGACTGCTCAATTTCCCAGGATCGACCTCGCCGTCACAACAGGACTTCGGTACCGGCGTACGCTGCGACCTGCAGCCGGTTACGACACAGTTGCATATTGCATCTCGGTCATTGCCCGGAACTAAGTTCATGCTTCAGAATGTAAGTACGATCATCGGCGCACGCTTTGGAGGTGTGGATTGGGTCCGGAAGAGACTTATCTGGTTGTGCAAGCCGCTGAGAAAACTAGGCAGTTGCATTTGGACGACGGGAGTTCTTGGACGATCGGTCGTGGCGGGGAAAATACCTTTACGTTTGAAGACAACGCGATGTCACGCCGCCACGGCGTGATCCAACGGATGGATGCCAGCAGGTTCTATTTCATTGACCTGGGCAGTCGAAACGGTTCGCTCGTGAACGGCCGCAGGGTTACCAGCCCGCTGGAACTGCATGATGGCGACTCGCTCGTGTGTGGCGGGACGCAATTGATTTTTCACAGTTCCTCGGCAGCACAAGCTGTAGAAGCGCCCCAAGCAAAAGTCTCCGCGGCAACGCACATTTTGTATGCACGGTGTTTCGTTACGACTCTCGTTGTTGATATTCGGGACTTCACGCCTCTGACCCGGCGGGTCAGTGAGGAGATTCTGGCTCAAGTGATCGGCACTTGGTTCCGGGAGGTGGACGCCATTGTGAGGCATCGGGGCAGTTCGGGAGATAAGTTCATAGGGGATGCGGTCATGGCTGTGTGGACGCATCAAACCGACCGTCCAGCGCCCGACGAAATCTGGCAGGTACTGGAGGCAGTCCATGAGATCCAACAGCTCACGGCCGGTCTGCAGGCGCAGTTTCGCCTTGCGGCGCCGGTACGCATCGGAGCTGGAATCAATACCGGGGTGTCCATCGTGGGTAACGTCGGAGCGCAGGACAATCCTGAGTTCAGCCCTCTGGGCGACAATGTGATCGCCGCATTCCGGCTGGAAGCTGCCACCAAGCGATATGGGCACGACATCGCTCTCGGCAAAACGACTTTTGAATGTCTCGGCAGCAGTGCGGACCTCACGCAGTTCTTCGAAAATCGTCCGGTTGAGCTGAAAGGCTATGAGGACGTGGTCGATAGCTGGTTGACATCATTTGCAAATCTGGAGAGCATCCTCCGCCACCGCGCCACAAAGCCGTAGCGGCGTTGGGGGAATCGAAATTCTACGCGGTTGAGGCTTTATGCTGGAGCAGAGTGTCCGCGGACTGACGGCATGACGAATCGAGGTACGAAATCCGGCCCAGAATCGATCGGGCGGTGCGGGACATCGCTCTGGACCAGCTTTGCCTCAGCCCGCAGTGCGGTTTCGTGAGCACGGAGGAAGGCAATCTTGTGGCCCGGGACGAACGTGTCGACTATTCAACTGCGCATGGTTCCCCAATGAATGGGTGAGGCGCTCAAGCGCGCAACAATTCCTCGCCGTTCCGGCTGTGAGATTCCATCTGACGAACGACCATGGCGTGGTAAACGCCGCCGGCGTTCATGAGCTCCTCGTGGTTTCCACGCTCGATGACGCGCCCTCCTTCCATCAGGAGGATCACGTCGGCGCGCCGCACCGCGGAGAGGCGATGCGCGATCACGAATGTCGTTCGTCCCGCGAGTAACGCGGCCATCGACGCCTGAATCAGTTGCTCGCTTTCGGTGTCCAGGTTGCTGGTGGCCTCGTCCAGAATAAGAATCTGCGGAGATGCGAGGATCGCTCTGGCAATCGCCAGGCGTTGCTGCTGTCCGCCCGAGAGCTTGACGCCGCGCTCGCCAATAAACGTCTCGTACGGTTCGGGAAGCTTCACAATGAACTCGTGAGCATTGGCGCGCCGCGCGGCGTCTTCGGCCTCAGCGTCGGACGCATCATAGCGGCCGCGGCTGCTTCTGCCGGGTCTTGGTGCTGCTGCCGGTTCTCGCGCGCTTCGGTAGCCTCATCGAGGCGTCGATGCTTGTAGTCCCGCACGAACGCCAGATAGCGCTGTTGGGAAAAGCAAGGTCGATTCATAGGCGGTTACCGGGCGCCGACCTGCAGCCGATCGGCTACGATGCCGGCAATAGGATCGAAAGTCAATCCGCTAACCACGGAAATACAGATAGCCTCCCAGGATGCACATCAAAACGACTCCGGAGGCAGCGACCTCTCGCCAGCCCCAGCTTGCGCGTGTCTGGTGGAGATCTTCTTGAGTTGCAGTCCCGAACGTGAGGCTCCGAATTGTTGTGTAGTCCTGCTGAGCTGTGAGATGACTCACCACCACCATGACTACGGCCGACACAACCGTGATCAGCACGCTGAAATACTGAAAATAGATGTTATTGACAACCCAGAGGAACGATCCTTGCGGATATCCGTTCTGAAATCCTTCCAGCCCCAGGGTCACAGGCGTATCGACCAACATCCGGAAGAGGCCTAAAGCAAACCCCACCATCATGGCCCAAAAAGCGCCCTGGGCGTTGAGCCGCTTGAAAAAAACCCCGAAGAAAAACACCACAAATATGGGCGGAGCCAGATATCCCTGCACGGACTGCAAGTAATTGTACAGACCGCGCGCATTCTTGATGACGGGAATCCACGCCAGAGCGATCACCACCATGATGGCAGTGGCCGTCCGGCCGGTTCGCACGATCTGATGTTGCGAAGCTCCCTTCTTCCATTTAGCGTAGAGGTCCACGGTAAAGAGGGTGGAGCAGGCGTTGAATACGCCAGCCAGCGAGCCCATCAGAGCGGACAAAAGTCCGGCCACCACGATGCCACGAATCCCCGGCGGCAACAGATACTGGACCATCATCGGAAAAGCGCCGTTCGAGGCGGCCGGAATGGCCTGCCCGTCCGGCCCAATCATCTGCGTCAACTCGGGAACCTTGCCGCTCCTGGCCAGCGCAAAGCAAATCAGGCCCGGGATGATGAACAGGTACACCGGAAACAGCTTGAGAAACGCGGCAAAAATGCTACCGCGGCGCGCGACGGTCTCATTGGGCGCCCCTAGTGCCCGTTGCACGATGTATTGGTCGGTGCACCAGTACCAGAGCCCGATGATCGGCGCGCAGAATAGCATGCCGAGCCAGGGAAAATTTCCGTTGAAGTACCAGGCCTCTTTGACCACCTGTCCCGCTTCGTTCGTCTCGATTATGGGTGCCCACGTGCCCTGGACTCCCGCGGGTATGAGCGGCTTCCAGAGATTGAACATGTCCGAACCGCACCAGTGCCGGAGCTCGCTCCAACCCCCGAGCCGGACCAGTCCGTAGCCTGTCAACAGCGCCGAGCCAACGATCAGGACCGTCACCTGCACGGCGTCGTTGTAGGCTACGGCGCGCATGCCGCCCAGTGTTGTGTACAACCCCGTTAGCACGATCACCAGTATCGAGCCGATCCAGAAACTGTCGATCGTAATCCCCCCTATATTGAGGCGCATCTCTGGAAAGAGAGTGCCAAAGACCACGCCACCGGCGAAAATGCCCACAGCAATCTTCGAGATGACAAATGTGATCAGGGAAACGATCGAAAGGATATAACGCGAGTTCTCGCTGAATCGCCGCTCGAGGAATTCCGGCATGGTGAACACCATGGAGCGCATGTAGAACGGCACGAATACCCATGCCAGTACCAGCAGGCACCAGGCGTGCAATTCGTAATGCGCCATGGCCACTCCGCTGGTTGCCCCCGAGCCCGCCAAGCCCACGATGTGTTCCGATCCGATGTTCGAAGCGAAGATCGAGGCGCCGATAATCCACCAGCCCAGGTTGCGGCCGGCCAGGAAGTAGTCGTCTGCCGAGTCTTTGCCCTTGCGGACTACCCACCAGGCCACACATAACAAAATGCCGAAGTACATCGCAATGGCCAGCCAGTCAAGGGAAGTGATACGTGAAGTTGAAACGCTGGTTGCGGCAAACAGCATCGTGGCTGAATGATTCACTCGCAGCACTCCAGGTTATCCTAATTCGACCGCTGAGGAAGAGCGAAGTATAGTTCAACCTGAGCCAGGTTCGAGGGACAGGGTGCAGAGGCACGGCAGCGTCCGGGGATGCCATTTCTCTGATTTCGCGCGGGTTCGTCGCAATACGGCGAAGGCTTGCAATAGGGTGGCGAGAGCCCTAAGTTGGCTCGTGTTGAGCCGTTTCGCCGACCAAAGAGCTCAGGGCTTCGATCGCGTCCAACAGATGTTCGGACTGGGCATTCAATTCCGTGGCTGCCGCTGCGCTCTGCTCGGCATTGGCAGCAACTCCTTGGGTCACCCTGTTCATTTCGGCTACCGAAGTGGTAACGCGTTCGATGTCGGCTCTCTGGTCGCCGGCGGCGTAGGCGATAACACCGACTGCCTCGTTCAGAGGGTTGCCGCGATCTTCGATCTCCTTGAACCTCGCCACCACCTCGCCACAGATCTGAGTCCCTCGAACGGTTCGCTCCAATGCCTCGCTCACCAGCGTGGCGGTCTCCTTGGCGGACTGCGCACTGCGTTGAGCCAGGCTGCGAACCTCGTCGGCTACGACCGCAAACCCGGATCCGGCTTCCCCGGCGCGAGCGGCTTCTACGGCTGCGTTCAGAGCCAGGATGTTGGTCTGAAAGGCGACTTCATCGATGGTTTTGACGATCCTGGACACGCTTTGCGTAGCCGTCCGGATCTCCCCCATCGCCTGTTCCATGCGCGCCATGTCCTCGCCTCCCCGCACCGCAGCGGAGCTGGTTTCATCAGCCAGCGACTTAGCTTGCTGCGCGCCGTCGGCGGCTTTGCGGGTCTTCTCGGTAACCTGCGCCAGGGAGTTGCTGATTTCCTCGAGGGATGCGGCTTGTTCGGTGGCACTCTGTGCCAGGCTCTGTGATGTTGCGGCAATCTGCTTCGAGGCTTCCGCGGTTTCGCTGCTCGACGTGCGCGTGTTGCGAATCACTTCCAAAAGCGGCCGGACGATGGATTGGCGGCTGTACCAGAAGAAGGCCAGGCCGATGAACAGGCCGGTGGGAAGCATCCAGAGCAGCGTTGTTCGCATCGCGGCGGATTGCGCGCGCGCGGAGGCTACATGGTCCACCTGGTCCAAATGTGCCGTCAGCACGAAAGCGCCATGCACCTCGCCTTCGCGCCAGCCTTCCATGGGAAACCCGAGCGCATCCTTACCGTCGTGCGTGGGGCTGTTGGCGGGGTCGCCGTGGCAAACCAGGCAATCCTGGGTCAAACGCACGGGCCGGGCATAGACAATCAGGTTTGCCGCGCGATCCGACAGGAAGTACTCTTCCTGTCCCGACTTCTCCAGGAAGTCCAGGATTGCGGCCTCGGAAGGCGTGGGCTCGTTACGCGGATTGCGAGCGTGACGCTTGGGAACGCGAAATTCAAAGCCCTCCTGGCGCGCCACTTTTTCGATGGACTTCCACGCCGCCGCCACCGGGACCGTGTCGTAGAGCCGGGTTCGGCGGTAGTCGGACGCACTCCTGGCTTCTTGCAGAATAGCCGCATCGTCAAAGGCATTGCGTGCCCTCAGCGCGGCCATGGATGCGCGCATACTCTCCGCAGCGATCACCGCCGCCCGCATCGTGTTGCGAGTCAACTCAAGGCCCTGAGAGCGAATCGTCATGCTCTGTACCAGCAGCGCCACTGCGGTACTGAGCGCCACACTCGCGCTGGAAACCAGAATGATTTTTTTACCGACGGTCATATCGATATGCCGGGAGCCACAACTGCGCCCATGCATTGCCTATCGTCGGTTTCGGGATTCTTCAGTATAGGAGCGGTACTTTTTACGGATGCGCCAACCCCAATGACACTGACCTCTTCCACATATCCACATATTCCCGGGCCCCGCGGAACAGTGGCCCCAATTGCTCCCACTGCACGCCGACGTTGCGCATATCCTGGATCAAATCCGGCAGCAGCCCGATATGCTGTAACCCGTCGAGATTAAAATCCCAGCCCGACTGCCAGTTCCGCCACCGCTTCATGGGAAACATCTGCGCGCCCGGCTCATTCCCGTTCTGATCGCTCCATTTCCGGATGGGAAGCTCCGGGCCGTGATCATTGAAATATACGTTCTCATCAATCCGGTATCGCGGCGCGAAATCCTCGCGCACCTCGCTATTGCTCCGCGCGACGGCCTGCCGCCAGCGCTTGTGCGGCAAGGTGTCGGTCCACGCTTTTGCCCGGTCAGAGTCCGACGACTTCGCGTTGTAATCCGCGTACCACACCCCGCTGTGCTCCTGCTTCTGCATTTCCGGCCCGATGACGCCCCACGAAAACAGTGTCGCAGGCGGCGAACCGGGTGGCGGGTACAGTTGGTCGCCAGGAGGATCCAGCACGTCACGTTTGTTGCCGCCGCACACATCCTTCCCCGGCGTCGCGCCGCCGAAGCGCGGATTTGGCCCGCCAATCAGGCCGTTCAGGTCGGTGGTGAGTGTCAGTCCCCGCCCCTTGGCCTTCTTCATCAGCCACAGGTACTTCACCGCGAAGGTCTTTGATGAAGTGTCGCAGTCGTTGGCGACCTCCTGCGGCAGCTCCCAGTTCCGAAAAACGACGCCCGGCTTGTACGTATCCGGCAGAGTGCAGGTGTGTGACACGGCATTGCACGCCGGCCAGGTGACAGAAACACCGTCGGGCTGCCACGAAAGGCAGTCCTGGTTCCGGTTGCAGCGGCCGCCGGTTACGTTTCCGTGCACGTCCTGCTGCGCCGTGTTCGGCGGGATGAATGCGCTTCCGCGCGGAAACACCCCGATGGCGCCCCCATTCTCTACCACGTGCTCGATCTCGCTGGGCGTGCGTGTCGATTCGTCATTGGCTCCGAATGCGCTGCGAAAATCGTCGAGCCCTGAACCCTCCTTCTCCAGTTCGCGCACCGTCGTGTGCACTCCCATGAACGGATAGTCACCGCACTTCACATTCGCTCCTGCGCACGGATCCGGCATCGCCGCCCGCGCCTCGCTCGCATAGTCCGCCGCCAGTTTGTACGCGTCGATCCGCATGTTCTGCGACATGTGATCGACGTCCAGAATCATGCCGCGCTTCATGGCCGCCCGCAGGAACGTCTCGCCGTCGTTCCCGCCGGCCCGAAACAGTCCCAGTGCGTTCCGGTGTCCGTCTGCCTTCACATACTGTGTGTCCACGTCGGCCCCGAACGAGTTCGCATACCGCGGTTTCACCGTATTGATGAGATTGCACTGGCCGATCGGGCGGATGAAGGTGGCCATGTCGCCGATGGTGGTCGGGATCAGGATCTGTTTCCCCAGCACTTCCTGGGGCGGCAGCCATTTCAGGTTGTCTTTCAGGCTCTTGCGGTCCGAGCCGTCGCTTCCCTTCGGCTTGCCGATCCCGAGCCGGTAGGTGATCTGTTCCACGCCGTTCACGATTCCGTCATTCGCCGGCGCCCGTGTGTCCAGGTCGAACCAACCGTGCGGATTCCAGGGCTGGACTCCGTCGCCCGCGATATCGCGAAAGATCTGAAAATCGCCGAGGATCAAATCGAACGGCATCCACGGTGAGCGGTCCAAAATGAAGCGTACCGGCGCGAGATCGAAGAAGTCCGGGTCCTGATCCTCCGGCGTCGCATTCAGAAAATGATTCGCCGATGCATACTTCTCGGTGAAAATCGCGGCCCCACCAATGGGATTGTTGCTCGAGTGCACGGGCGTGATCTTGCGGATCCCCAATTCCCACAGATCGTCGATCTGTTTCTGCATGGAATCCGGCGAGGTGTGCGGGGAACGCGGCCACGCCATCCCGTCCGGTCTTGCCCTGCCCAGCTCATCGACTTCCGTGCCGAGAATCACCGCCATGCGTCCCGACCGAATAATGCGCTCCGCCGCCGCCGGATCGTAGGCGATTTCGGCGATATCGTTCAGGCTCGTCGACACGATCCGCTTCGCCGCATCCGTCTCGTCTTTCAACGCCCTCCAGTCCGAGTAGGTGCTTCCATCCGCCACCAGTCCGAGAGCGCGGCTGCTCACCACGTCCCAGACCCCCAGCCTCATTCCGCCCTGGAACGCCCGCCGGATCATGTCCGCCTGATAAAGGTTGTGCGATTTGCCGAGGCCCGTGAAGCTATGCCAGTCCACTTTTTCAGGCGGATTGGCGGACGGGTCGCGATACCAGTCGAGCGTGGGCTTCGCATTGCTCCACGCGTCGAAACTGGCCATCAATCCCGGCTCGAAATCCAGGCTCAGGTTCCCCTTTGGCGTCGCATAGAACTGCTCCAGCCAGAGCCAGGATTTTCCGAACATAAGCCCCATGTCAAGCGCGCCGCTTGCGAACTTGTCGGCGCCGTGCAGCCGCAGCCCCTCCAGCATGGGCGTCGTCAACAGAACCGCTTCCGCCGCCGCGATGGCGCCGTGGCACAGCGATGCCGCCCCGAAGCCCACGAAGGGAACTGCGTCAAGCAGCGTGCAGGCCGCCATGCCGGTTGCCCCAACGATGGCGACGATGTCGCCGCTGAGGTAACAGGCCGTGCTTTCGGCCGGCTGGGTGATGGCATCGCGCCCGCCGGGGCCTGGGATTGCGGGCAAGTTGCGCGTGCAATCGTAAACGTCGAGCAGTGAATCGCTGACATCGCCCCAGATCATGTGCCCGCCGAAACCGAGGTTGGCCATGGGATGGGCATGCGCGTCGGTTACACCCCACAACGGCGGCTCCGACGGCACCCACCCGATGGGGCTGCACTCGTCCGGAACGCCGGGCACGCCTCCGCACTGCCGCTCGTCGAACCACATCCACTGTGTGCCGTCTGGAGCCTTGTTCGAGAACTGGAACGCATCGGCGTTCACGTGCTCCTGCGCCATCTGCTGGCACACGCCGTTCTGGAATCGCGCGCACTCGCTGCGGGAATCGTCCACAATGCGGATGCGAACCACCTTCCCGCGGAATCGCCGCACGTCGAAAACGTACGTCTGCATCCAGTCCGACTCGTTCTGGTCCTGGGACGTCACGGACCGCAGCACCACCCATCCCGCCGCCGAGGGAGGGAACGATTGCGGCACGGTCGGAACCCGCGGGAACTGCGTACCGTGCCCGAACTTGGAGCCCGGACTCCGGTCGCCCAGGCTGGCCGAGAATCGAATCCCGAAATAATCGCGTGTGTTCCCGTTGCGAACCTGCAATTCGACGCGCTGCGAGGTGCTCTGGCCCCCGCTCATCTGGAAGGTTAAGAAATTCGCCTCAAGCCGGCAGTAGGGCGACGTCAGCGTTCCGGTGCTGGCCTCGTCCCATGTGTCTCCGGGGTGCTGCCGCCACGAATACCGCCGGTATCGCGAGGTGACCCAGAAGTCTCCGTGAGCGTTGACCGTCTGGCTAAACTTCCAGTAATCGCCTCCGATTTGCCCTTCGATGTCCGGCCGCCAGCCGGGCGGGCGTATGCGATCGATCGGAGCCGCATTGCCGTATGCCGGAGCGGCGCGCTGATCCAAATCAACGGTATGAATCCCGACAAACGGAGAACCGGCCACGCCGTCTCCGTGCCAGCTTTGCAAGGTTGCGATCGGCAGGCTCTCGTTTGGGTCGAGGTCTTCGAAGTCCCAGCCCACTCCAGGTCCGCAGACTTTCCTCGGCGGCGGGATCACGTCCACCTCGCCGTTCGGATTAGTCGGCCGGGCGGTGGTGGGGGCCGGTGGCGACTTGGGCGGGGCAGGGACTCGATCAGGATCTTTCGGCGGCGGCCCAAAAACACCGGGAATATCCGGCTTGTTGAGCGGAACGTTCACGGGTGTCATTTGCAGGCACGCGCTGGACGGCACGGCTTGTGGATCGCCCGTCGCGTTTTCTGGAATCCCGCCATCGGGGGGATATTTCCATTCGATCCGTGGAGTTCCATCCGGACAAAGCGTCGGGGACGGAGTAGGATTCGTAATCTGCCCAAGAACAACCAGCACCCAAGGCCACATCGCCGGATGCTATCAGAGAGCAAAGGGATCGAGCAAGACTTCCGCGAGCCGCTGATGGTGGCTGGAAGTTTATTTCACCGCGATGGATGAATCGCTCACAGGCCCGCCGGGGCCGATCCAGGTGAGACTCTGCAGACCCGCCGCGAGTCCCCCTGGAACGACCGCGTTCACCTGATAGACGCCGGCGAGCCCGGGCGTGAGGCCGGCGAAGGTTATGGTCGCCTCCACGGCTCCGATCTGCAGCCGGGGCATTTGCTGCGCGCGGGCCAGGGGCGAGGCCGGTGACGCAAGGCCTGCCTTCACCACTGGATTAGTCACTCCAAGGCCGAGTCCGTAAATCTCCAGTTTTTCGCCCGCTGCCGCCGGATGGTCCATGTCCGCCAGGACGCTAGTCCCAGCATGGAATGCCGCCGCCTGGGGATAGTAGAGATTCCCGCGCGTGAACGGGATCACGAAGTTCTCCGGCGAAACGCTCGCGACCTGTATGCCGGCTGCCGGTAACGCAACATTACCGACGCGCACCTGGAGCGTGGCTTGTCCAGCCGGCACGGTTTGGGGCAGTTGCGCGTTGATCTGCCACGGCGTGACGGTGAGCAATGGAACTTTCTCCCCGTTGACCAGCAAAGAAGCGCCGGCGAGGGATGGAGGCAGGGGGAACGTGTTTGCCTGCGTCAATTCGTCCGAGCCGATGTTCGCGCCGTAGACGCTGATGAGCGATCCTGGCGACGGCGTGCCGTAGCCGGCTGCGCTCGCCACGCCGTTAGTATTCCGGAGCGGCGGCGCATAGATGCCGAGGGACGAAAGAGAATTGCTGGTGGAATCGGTGGGGATGCGGTACACGGCCGCAGGTGTCCCGGACCGCGGGCCGAGAGTGAGAACCAGCCTTGAACCGTCCTGGCTCAGCGCCGGATCGCCGGGCATCGATACCGAGAGGTTGGTCAACGTAAGGATGGTTTCATTCCCGCTGGTCTCGGCGAGCTTGATCTGCCCGCTCTGCACGAATGCCACGACAGAGCCATCGGCGGAAATCGACGGGTTGCTGGCGCCGTCGGGACCTATCGAAAGCTGCCGCAGGGCCGAGCCGTCTGGGTGCACCACCCAGATCTGATAGTTCTCCGTGGCGCCACTCGCAGAGTAATTACTTTCGAACGCGATCAGTGACCCGTTCGCGTTCATGGTCGCGTTCCTGGCGAAGAACATCGAGTTACCGAATTTCGTCACCTGGTTGAGCGCCGTGCCGGCAAGAGTCATGGTGTAAACGTCGGTTGCGGCGGCGGCGAAGGTGGGGCCGGATGGGGCCGATGATGTAAAGACGAACAGGCCGGCGAGACTGATTACCCGCTGCGGCGAAGGCGCGAGCGAGCCCGAGTAAATCGGGAGATTCACCAGACCGGTACCATCCGCGCTGACCACGAAGAACGGTTGCTGCCGTGCCACCGCGTAAAGCACCTTCCGCCCATCTGCGCTCAGGTGCACCGGGCCGACACATGGCCGAAAACAGCTGACGCAGAGCGTTTCAATGCAGCCCCCGTGATCGCTGATTAACATGCGGTCGGCGACCCTCGAGGTATCGACGAGATGAACCTCTTCCGCACCGCCAGGACCGGCTGGCAACGAGGCGAATGCGGCGAATCCGCCGGAGTCTGCATACGTCACGCCGGTGACGCCGGTAAGATTCGAGTTACCCGCATAGTTGGTGAGCTGGCGAATGGACGAATCGCCTCCGCTGAACAGAAACAGGTTGGTACCCTTTTGCACCGTGCTGTCCGGCGCAACCGCGGCACCGAACAGCACCGCGGAGCCTTGGGCGTCCGTAACGGGTGAGATCAAGTTGATTGCGTCGCCGAGGCGCACGGGGACCGACTGCGCTTGCGAGAGGATGGAAAAAACTAGGAGGAGGAAGATATACCGCATTTCTGTACCCATGGAGCGGAGGCTGGAAACACGTGTTACGGGAGCCGCCTCTGCAGTTCTTATTCTTGCAGAAAGCAGGAACTCCGGGTAAGCGGGTGAGACTCAATAGGCCGGGTTTGCGAAACAGTAGAGCGCGGCGCGCGTGCGCAGGTAAATGCTGCCGTCCACGATAGCGGGCGTGGCGAATGTGTCTTCGTCGAGATTATTGACGGCGAGGATATCCCATTGCGGCGCGGCGCGGAGCACGACGATTTTCCCATCCTCGCTGGGCGCGAAAATCTTGCCGTCGCCGGCGACGGGCGAGGACCAGTAACGGCCAAGTGCTCCGGTGAGACGCGCCTGTTTGAATACCTCACCGGTCTCGGGGTTCAGACTGGTGAAGATTCCGTCGCGGATCAGATAGATCACTCTTTGGTACAGAAGCGGCGATGGGGTATTCGGTAGGGCCTTGCGGTATCTCCAGAGCACGTGGCTGTTGGTGATGTCGCCGCGTCCCCCGCCGCGTATGGCAACCAGGCAGTTCTCCGCGGCGCTGCGTATCTGGTAGAACTGCCACTCGCGCTCGTCGATGTATCCGTCGTGGTTCAGGTCGGTTTCGGCGAACCAATCAGACGCACGGTGCGGGGGCGCTTCGCTTGGCGACAGCTTGCCGTCGTGATCCTTGTCATGCGACGCGAGAATTGCGGAAAAGTCCGGAATTTTGCGGTGTTGCTCCGGATCGCCGCCCACTTCCCAGCCGTTGACGAAGATGCGATCGCCGTCAATGAGCGGCACGGACTTAAGCTGCCACGCCATGCCGCCCACCCACCACAGTTTCTCGCCGGTCTCGAGGGCGTATGAAGCCACTTCGAAGGAACCAGGAACGATCAATTCCGCCGGTCCGGCGGGTGGCCGGTAGACCGCGGGTGTGGCGTAACCGCGAGTGCACTCTGGCCGCATGGTCTTCCACAGCACGCGACCGTTTTGCGCGTCCACGGCAATCAAATATGACCCGGTGTCCTGATCGCAAATCAGCACGAGTTTGCCGCCGGCCAGAATCGGCGATGAGCCGTGGCCGTTTGCGTTGTTGAACGGGCCCAGCGGCAGGCGCCAGCGCTCGTGGCCATCCGGGCCGTAGGAAAGGATTCCGAAATCGCCGAAGAAAACGTAAACGTTGGCTCCGTCCGTGACGGGTGACGGCGATGCCGGTCCGTTGGTCTGTTGGAAAGCCTCCTCGCGGTCGCGTGGCGCTGCGCGCCGCCATTGCACTTTGCCGCTGGCGCGGTCGAGGCAGATGGTGAGCAACGTCTTGCCCTCAAATGCGGTGACGAAAATATGCTCGGCGGTGAAGACCGGTGAGGAGTGTCCCGGCGGCAGGGGCGTCCTCCAGACCATATTGTGTTGCGTGTCGAAACGTTCTGGGAGGTTTTTAGAGGGAGACACGCCGGCGCCGTTTGGGCCGCGAAATTGCGTCCAATCAGCCCCCAGGAGCGCGACCTGAATCAGCAGCCAGCAAAACCAGCGCACAGCGTTTCAGTCTACAACGTTGGCGCCAGGTTAGCGCTGCTGGGCCTTGGCCATTTCAGCCTGGAACTTCGCGATGGCTTGAGGTATGGCTTGGGGGTGGCGTATGAGATCTACGGCGCCGGCGCGCGGATCGAGGCCGACGGGCGCGCCCAATAGTTCGCGCTGTGAGGACGGCGGTGGCGGGCCACCTCTCGAGCCAGCGGGTGGAATCGGGTCCGGGAGATGAACCGCGTACATGCTGCCGCCGCCGAGCGGTTCATTCGGGTATTGCATCAGCCAGGCGCAGTTGTGCGCGTCCAGAATCATGTTTGCGGAGACCACCACCCATGTGGCACTGTCGCCCGGCGCGGGACGCTGGCAGTTCCATAGCTGGGATTGCGGCACGATGATGGCCGGATCACTAATCCCATAGAAATCCACATTGATGCTCTGTAGGCCGTGCAGGTCAGCGAAACGCTTGACTTCGGGGAGCGACTGGTTCCAGTCGAGGTTCGAATCGTTGACCAGAGTGTAGGCTGGCCGCCCCATGCCAAGGGCGTTGATGTAGGGGAAATAGTACGGGAAGGCTCGCGCGGTAGTGAATAGCGAAACGATGGCCAGTGCGGCGGCGAGTGGCATGAGCAGCCTGGGCCGGGGCAGTTGCGCGAGAAGGGAAGGAAGCGGAGCCAGCAGAAGAATCAGGAGAACCAAAGGAACGCTGAAGTGACGGTAGCTGATGTTCAGACGGCTCGCGAGGCAGGCGGCGCCAAGTACCAGCAGGGATACCCAGAGAACGCGCCAGTAGACGGCCAGGTTTTCCGGAATGGCGGGTGCCAGCTTGGGTCCATAAAGGCGTTTGCGCAGGAACACAACGACGCACGCCAGCAAAAGCAGGCCAAGAAATCCGAGAGGAGACTTGAGAAAGAAGAGCACCGGGAAATAGAACCAGACACCGTGCGGGTAGGCGTGACCCAGCAGGAACGTGGGGCGGCTTCCCATCACAGCGACCATGAGCGTTCCCCGCAGGTACAGCCAGGGGGGCATCAGCAGACGGCGAAGAGGCACCCAGGCAGGACCGTGCCCGACGCGATCCAGCGCGTCCGTCGATTGATTCCATGAAAAGACGAAATAGATGATGTAGACGGCGAGAGCAGCCCACAGGATGCCCATTAGCGTTGCCCGCCAGCGAAGGCGGCGCCAGGCGCGGTCCTCGGATTTTGTATCCGGTTGGCCGAGAACTGTGCGCCAGCGAGTACTTAGGGCAAACGCGGGAAAAACAAAAAGCAGCAAACCGGCGGTGAACTTCGAAAGGAGCGCGCCCGCCAGGCAGAGGGCGAAGAGTGCGGTGTTTCTGCGGCTCGGCTCCTGCCAGACTCCGGAAAAATACCACAACGTCAGAAGCGAGAAGAGCGTGATGGGCAAGTCCGTGTGCACGAGCGGACCGAAGGTAATGAAGACGGGAGAACTCGCGTAGATGCTGAGTGAAAGCAATCCTGCCCAGGGGCCACCCAATTGCCGCGCGTATATATAAATGACCCAGCCCAGCAGTAACGTCAGAAGCAGCATCGGCAGGCGGGCCAGGGCCAGCGTGCTTTCGGGGTGGTTCCAACGATAGAGCAGCCAGTCACCGAAGACCCACTGCCCAAGAAAGGCGGAGAAAAAGTCCTGGCTGCTCGTCCACGAGAGGCTTGAATAGTCGGCGCGAGTTCCGCGCACAACCAGAGGCAGAGCCGCTATCACCTTGGCGAGCGGCGGATGCTCCTCGTTGAAGCGCAGATCGAGCTTTTGCAGATAGCTCACGCCGGCGCCGATGTGAGCGATTTCGTCCATGGTGGCGGACTCACGAAGGGCAGCGCCACCGGCCAGAACTGCCATGTAGACGAGCAGCAGGACAGCCAGGATGGAATGCCTCGACGGCACCGGATATTACGGGATCACACGGCGTGATCGACGACCTCTTCGGTTGCCTGGTTCCAGTAGAGCCGCTTGCCCGACCAATACGATTGCGCCGCCATGATGCACACAATGGCGTGCGAGAAACCGTGGTCCACGGTAGCGTTCGGCTCCTTTCGGGCGCGCATGGCGTTCAGCCAGTTCATCAGATGGTTCACGTCGTCGTCGCTGGGACCGCGCGAATTCGGAGCGGGCGCGTCGGGCACTTTAACGATTTCGGCCTTGTCTTGCTCCGGTCCCATTCCCGGCGGCGCGGTGTAGAGCGGGCCGCTTGCCGACTCCGGATCCCTCTCATGCCGTCCACCCTCCCGGGTGACCAGGAACAAAGAGGCTCCTTCACCGCCATAGTTCTCAATCGTGCCATCGCGGCCGTAAATCCGGCTATAACTGCGATAGCTGTTGGAAAAGCTAGTCGTGTACGTGTAGAGAATACCCTTGGGATAAAGGATCGAGACGGTGGCGTTGTCGGGATTCTCGCGTCCATCCTTCCACGACAGCACGGCTCCGGTGGCCACGGCGCTTACGGGATGGGTTTCGTCCGTCCAAAGGTGAACGAGATCGCTGCCGTGGCTCAGCCACTGGTCGAAGATGCCCGATGAAAAGTCTCGGTAGAGACGGAATTCCAGATACACATGAGGATCGAAAGGCCGGTCAGGCTTGCCCAAGAGCCAGCGCTTCCAGTCCGTGTCCTCCTGCTTCAGCAGAGGCGGATGCTGCCCGTCATCGACGCCCGGTTTGAACCGCCAGCGTGGCTGATTGGTGTTCCACTCTTGCGTGATGCGGACGACGTCTCCGATGCGACCCGAACGGATGATGTCGCGAACTGCCAGCGGATAGGGCTGGCTGCGGTGCTGCGTGCCCATTTGCACCACCTGATGAGAAGCCTTGACTGCGGTGCGCGCCGCCTTGGCTTCTTCGAGGACATTGGCGAAGGGCTTCTCCACGTAGCAGTCTTTGCCGGCCTGCACGACGTCCATGCAAAGCTTGGCGTGCTGAAAGTCGCCTGTGGCGATCATGACGCCGTCGATGTCCGGGCGGGCCAGCATTTCTTCGGAGTATTTGAAGACGGCTGGTTCAGAGCCGAAGAGATCCTTCACCTGACGGGCGCGGCGTTCGCGGGCGACACTCCAGATGTCGCACACCGCAACCATCTCGACGGGCGTGAGTTTCGACGCCATGTGCACCATGTGGATGTGGCCGCCGCCGCGGCCACCGCAGCCGAGCTGCGCCAGTCGAATGCGGTCGTTGGCTCCCAGCACCCTGGCGTAGGATTTTGCCGTGAATGCCGCTGCGCCGGCCAACTTCAAGAACTGCCTGCGGCCGGATTCGTTGTTTTGGGGATTTGGAAGTGCCATCTCACCAGACAGTTTACTCCCGCGCGGCGCAGGCCGGGCCTGTCCGAAGTGTAAAACGGGCCTATGTCAGCGACCAGCCCTTACGGAAGGTTGGTTTGAGGTACTTGTTGGCATCGGCGTTGTTGGTGAAGCGCATTTTGGCGGCATCCCATTCCAGCCTGCCGTCAAAGCGCAGTGCGATGACGCCGAGCAGCATCCATTCCACGAAAGGAGAGGCCACATTGAAATTGGAGCACGCCGGGTCGCCTCCCTTGCAGGCGCGGATCCAGTCGCGATAATGGCCGGGCGAGCGCGTGAGCAGCGGCTGCGGGAATTTGTAGTCCGCCATCTTCTCGACGGGGATGAGCCGCGTCTGCTCGCCGTAGGTGCCGGTGGTAATCATGCCCTTGTCCCCAATGAACAAGCTGCCGTCGGGCGGCGGCACGACGGCATCGGGGTCGTTCTTCTCTTTCTCGAAAGCTTCGAAGTTGAACACACGTCCGATCATTCCGGTGAACGGCTTGGGCGGCGGAGGCCACTGGCCCGCGGCTTGACCCGCCGGTCGAACGAATGGCTTTCTGGGAAGATCACCCAACAACTCGCCCTCGGGCACGCCCGGAATCTTGGGCGACTCCTTCAGGCCGTCGTACCAGAACAGCTTTACCGGAGGCATGGAGCCGCGAGCCGGGAATTCGTAGCGGATGACCGATTTGACCGGGAACATGAAACTGCTCACGCCTTCCTTGTGGATGCATTCGACGCTGGAGGGAGCTCCGAGCTGGAGCGCCAGATTCGCGGCGCCCAGGATGTGGCAGGCCATGTCGCCCAGCGCGCCGCAACCGAAATCGTAAAACCCGCGCCAGTTGCCCGGCTGATAGAAGTGGCCTCCGAGCGGCGATTTGTAGTCCGGCCCGCCGGATGTGTACGGCCGCTGTTCGGCGATGCCGAGCCACAAGTCCCAGTCGAGCGTGGATGGAACCGGCTCCGACGGTGGAATCTGGGTCAGGCCTTGGGGCCAGATCGGACGGTCGGTCCAGGCATGCACTTCGGTCACGTTGCCGATCTCGCCAGCCCAGATCATCTCGGCCACCTGGCGCGTGCCCTCGTTGGAGTAGCCCTGGTTGCCCATCTGAGTGGCGACCTTGTACTTGTTCGCCGCATCCATTAACTGCCTGGCTTCCCACACCGTGCGCGTCAACGGCTTCTGCACGTAGACGTGCTTGCCGCGTTCCATGGCCCAGGTTGCAGCGGTGGCGTGCATGAAATCCGGAATGGCTACGATGACGGCGTCGATGGAGTTGCCCTGCTCATCGAGCATCTTGCGAAAGTCCCTGTACTTGGGAACTCTGTCGTACTCGGTGAACTTCCGCGAGGCCTTGTCCTGATCCACGTCGCAAAGCGCCACGATGTTTTCCGAGGCGCAGCCGTCGATGTCACTCGCGGCTTTTCCCCCGGCGCCGATCGACGCGATGTTGAGCTTCTCGTTAGGTGACTTATAGCCTAGCGCTTTGAGCGAGGGTACACTTCCGAATCCTGCGATCGGAATTGCGCCGGCCAGCAGCGGGCCGAAAAAGAAATGACGCCTGGTGCAGTCGTATGCCACGATAAACCTCCCCATATATCTTATGTCCGGGGGCGGGGTCCCCGGCGGGCGGGCTCAACGGAACCGCTTCATCAAGTCCGCGATATTGTGAAGATAAATCCCTTCGGCTGCCGGGTCTAGGTGCGTGGTGGCTACTTCGTAACCGCCTTCGGCGTAGGCCTGGCGCTCCGGGAAATAGCCGATGTAGCCGTTGGTGTAGCCCATCAGGTGCGCGTAGGTCGCCGGGGACGCGGCTTTCACCTTCTTGCCGATACCGCTGAACATCTCACCGGGAAAGGTGGTCCACATGAGGTCGCCGATGCGAACGATAGTGGTGGGCGCGGAGATGGTGGTGTGCCTGAAATCCTCGAACAGCTCGCGGTAGGCGCGGGGCAGGAGAATTTCCGCGTTCTCGATTTGCACATGCGGCGACGCGAGCGGCTCCGGTGAAAGGGAGCGATAGACGCGGGCCACTTCGCGCCCGACCTCTTCGCCAAGCGCCCAGGTAGTCTCGATATTGTCCTGGTATCCATCCAGGCCTCCGACCACCCGCGGGTTGATGTCGCCGGCCGCGCCCTGGAGGTAGATGGCGCCGACGCCGGGAAATTGCTTCTCGACGTATTCCTGCATGCGTCCCATCCACTCACCGGAAATTTTGCTGTTGCGCCCGCCCAGCGACGTACCGTGGCACGCGTAGTGAATCATCACTGCCAGAGGTTTGCCGTCGGTTTTATCCACACGCACGATCTGCACGGCGTCATCAATGGGCCCGGCTGGGTTGGCGCCCAACCGCACCACGCCGGCGAACTCATGAATCGAGACTACCTTGTCGGTTTTGAACTTTCCGAAGGACTGGCTTACGTCGTTTTCGTCGAAAGTGAGAGACGAGTCCACATCCGCCGGAATGACGTGACGGCGATTCATGGCGACATGTGAATGCCCCGTGCCCGCGGCGATGGTGACCGGCTGGAGATGCGCGACGGCTTCGGTGGCGGCGGCCAGCAGTCCCTTCTCGAACTGGTGGTCCCAGTTGGTTTCGAGCTTGGCGTCCGGAGACGGCGCGGCGTGATTGTGGGCGTCGCCAAGGAGGATGTGCTCGAAGGGGATGCCGGTGGCGTCGGTAATTTTGTGGCGGAATGCGTCCGCGCCGCGAATGATGATGACGTCGCCTTCCAGAAAAGCAACGCGCTGCCCGCCGGCCTCGAAGACCAGAACGCGCGCGTACAGGCGGTCGTGCCCCCAGATTCCATCCGACGGTGAATTGCGCATGTCGTAGCCGGCCATAAAGACCGGTTCGGTGGGCGTGATGTCGGCCTTGGCATATCCCGCTCGCAGCCCCTGGGCGTGAACCGATATCGCCACCAGAAAGAAAATGGACAAAAACAAGTGCAGACGCATTTGGTTACTCCTGTTTCATCTCTGGATGCTACGGTACACCACGCCACCCTTCATGACAAACGCCACTCTTTGTAAAACGCTGATGTCTTCAAGCGGATTGCCCGGAACAGCGATAACATCCGCCAGATAGCCGGCCTTCAGCGCGCCGATCCGGCCTTCCCAGCCGAGCAATTTGGCGGCGTTGAGCGTGCCCGCCTGGAGCGCCGCGAGGGGAGTCATGCCATATTTCACCATCAGCACGAACTCGCGCGCCTGCGTGCCATGAGGGAACGGGCCGACATCGGATCCGGCGGCGACGGGCACGCCGGCGGCAAGTTGTTTGCGAAATTGCTGCGCGTGGAAATCGAGCAAGAGGCGCTCGCGCTTCGCCGCTGCCGGTGTAGAGGCGTGATCGGCGAAGTATTCGGATATGGCGAAGGTGGGTACCGCAAAAATCTGTTTCTCGCGCATGAGGCGCATGGTTTCGTCACTGAGCTCGTCGGCATGGTCGATGGAAGCAACGCCGGCGCGCGCGGCGTAGAGTGTTCCCGGTTCTCCGGTGGCATGCACGGCGACGCGCTTTCTTACCCGCGCCGCCTCTTCGACCGCGGCTCGCAGCTCGGCTTCAGTGTACTGATAAGGCGTGGAAAACCGCCCGTCCGCGAACGAGTCGTGCCCGGTTTCATAGATCTTGATGAAATCAGCCCCCTCTTTGAATTGCTCGCGGATCACATCCACGAGTTCGGCTGCATTGTTTGCGCGCGTGGCGTTTGACATAACGTTCTGCGCGGGGTTGAAACGGTTGGCATCTTCGTGGCCGCCGAGGATGTCCACGGCATTGCCGCTGATGCGCAGGCGCGGTCCGGGGATGCGGCCCTCGTCGATGGCGTTGCGCACCGCGGTATCGGCCGACCCTGCGCCTTCGGTGCCCATGTCGCGCTCCGCCGTGAAGCCGGCCATCAGGTCGTCTCGCGCAGCCAGAACGGCAAGAATGGTGCGCTGCGGAACGGATTCTTCAATGGTCTGCATATCCTCGGCGCCGGGGTGCAAGAACAAGTGGACGTGGGCATCGATCAGGCCGGGAAGCAAGGTGCGGTCGCCCAGATCGATGAACTCCGCGCCGGACGGCCGGGTGACCGTCGAGCCTACCGCAACGATCCGTTCGCCCTCTACCAGCAGTTCACCGGGCGAGAGCAGCTTGCCGGTTTCAATCTCCAGCAGCCGCGCCGCATGCAGCACAATCGGATGTTCTGCGGGTTGAGCGGATGCGATCGACACAGCAAGCGACCACAAAAAGAGAAACGCGCGTGCCGTCGCAAATGGAAATCCACGCATGCTGTCGGGAAGAATATCACCTCCAGCAGAGAGCCGGGCGAGGCTCTGAAGGGCTGACCCCACAACGCTACAACTCAGTGCGCTGCCGGCGGCTCGACAACTCTGCCGCCGTACATTTTTGCCAGAGCCCGCAGGGCTGCTTTCGGCCGCCGGTCCACGGTGACCACGCCATAAGGACCGAAAACCGCGTACTGAATCAAGGTCCGGCGGTGGTAGTAATCCGCCCAGCACCAGAGCACGCCCCCGGAAGCCTCCTCGCAATCCTGGATGGCCTTCCATGCGGCCTGCATGGCGGCAGCCTGGAAGTCCTCCGTGTATTGAACGT
>Ga0335077_10001174_pt1 | contig 30788 bp, 23 predicted proteins | sample Lox_Sample_31_FD_207151 | JGI IMG/M metagenome (GOLD analysis project Ga0335077, IMG submission 207151) | Soil microbial communities from Loxahatchee National Wildlife Refuge, Florida, United States - Lox_Sample_3.1 | ecosystem: Environmental > Terrestrial > Soil > Wetlands | place: USA... | reverse complement strand
ACGATTATCTTGTCGGCAAGAATTATTCCCGGGAACGAGAAGGCGATTTTCCGGATGCTGGATCACATGTTCCGGAGGCGCGCGCTGGTGTACTACGACAACTCGGGGGGACCGATTCACGTATCGGGGCACGCCAGCCAGGAAGAACAGAAGATGGTTCTGCGTCTCGTGAAGCCAAAGTATTTTATTCCGGTGCATGGCGAGTACCGGCATTTATTCCGGCATGCGGCCCTGGCGCATCAACTGGGATGCGTGAGCGGGGAGATTCTGCTGCTGGAAAATGGGAGGGTGATCGAGTTTACCGAAGATGGCGCGTACCGGCGGGATCCCGTGGCCGCCGGGCGCGTGCTGGTGGATTCGGGCTCGCTGGAAGAGATTGAAGAGATGGTGGTGCGCGACCGCAAACATTTGTCCGAAGAGGGCGTGGTGATTCCGATTATCGCGATCGATAAGTATACGGGACAGGTGGAATCTGCGCCGGAGATTGTGACGCGCGGGCTGATGAGCGAGAATGGCACGGAATTTTTGAACGGAGCGAGAGATGTGGTATCGCGGACGGTGGAATCATCGAACATGGAAGAGCGGGCGGACTGGTCGGTGATTAAAGAGAAGATCCGCGTGGATTTGAAGAGGTACATCAACAAGCAGACATCCAAGAGGCCGCTAATTTTGCCGGTGATTCTTGAAGTGTAAGACGAGAATGGCCACGGAGCCACAAAGAGCACCGGGGATGTTCGAAGTTCCTGCCGAGGGTTGAGATCGGAGACAAGATGCGGTGGATGAGATCCTTCGCTGCTGCTCAGGATGACAGGTTTGGTGTGCATGCTTAGGCGGGCACGATGTATCGTGCCATTACGGGAACCGACCGAGAGCTTTTGAAGCGTGCTTTACAGCTAGGTGGGAATGCGGGTAAGTAGGCTAGAATCTGACGGACATGGCGGAAATTCCTAATACAGAAGCGGAGCAGTTCCCTGCCCCGGACCCGGGAGGCGAGGCGGCGGCAGTGAGCGGAACTGCGACGGCGGGGATGGGGAGCGGTTCGCGGGCGGCGCTGACTTTCATCATTGTCACGGTACTGCTGGATTTCCTGGCCTTCGGAATTATCGCCCCAGTTCTGCCGAACCTGATCATCCAGTTCGAGGGCGGAAACATGGCGCGCGCCTCAGACGTGACCGGATATTTCGCATTTGCGTGGAGCTTGATGCAGTTTTTGTTTCTGCCGGTGCTGGGGGCGTGGAGCGACAAGTTCGGACGGCGGCCGGTGATCCTGATTTCGTGCCTGGGGTTGGGACTGGACTACATTTTCATGGCGCTGGCGCCGTCGCTGCGATGGCTGTTCGTGGGGCGGATCATCAGTGGGATTACGGCGTCGAATGTGTCGACGGCCTTTGCGTACATTACGGATATTACGCCTCCAGCGGAACGCGCGAAGAAATTTGGGATGCTGGGAGCTGCATTTGGCGTGGGATTTATTGTGGGTCCGGCGGTGGGTGGATTGCTGGGGCATTATCACCTGCGGGCCCCCTTCTGGGCCGCGGCGGGATTGAGCCTGGCGAATTTCCTGTACGGATATTTCGTGTTGCCGGAATCACTGGCGAAGGAGAAGCGGGCGAAGTCGGCATGGCACATGGCGAATCCGCTGGGATCGCTGACGCTGCTGCGGTCCCACCCGGAGCTGGCGGGATTATCGCTGGTGGTGATTCTGTATTATTTGGCGCACCAGGCGCTGCAAAGCGTGTGGGTGCTGTACACGGAGTACCGCTTCGGATGGAACACTCGCGACGTGGGGATTTCGCTGGCGGTGGTGGGCGTGAGCGCCGTGATTGTGTCGGGCGGATTGGTGGGTCCGTACGTGAAGAAGTTTGGGGAGCGGTTCAGTTTGCTTTCGGGACTATTGTACGGGTGCCTGGGATTCGTAGGATTCGCCGCGGCGTCAAAGGGTTGGGGAATGCTGGCGGCGATTCCGTTCATCGGATTGTGGGGAGTGGCAGGGCCGGCCATGCAGTCACTCATGTCGCAACGGGTGGATGTGAGTTCCCAGGGGAAATTACAAGGGGCTATTAATTCGCTTCGCGCACTGACGGGAATGGTGGGGCCGGTGGTGTTCACACAAGTATTTTCGGCGGCAATTCGGCCCGGCACGCGATGGCACCTGCCGGGCGCACCGTACTATCTGGCGGCAATTCTGCTGGTTGGGGCCATGGCAGTGGCCGCAGTAGTGGCGGGGCGGCACACCCAGGGAACCGCCTGAAACGTTCGAGCAAGTAACCAAGCGATGTGTTCACAACCTGTCTAAGTAACGTAAAATCTACGCGATAGCCGGTCATCTCCAGAACCGATTCATTTCATAAGAAAACTATGGCAGGCCGGAGGCACGACATGAGAGGGTAGCACCCGAATGTCGTCTGTTGTCGCTTGCAGCGAAAGATGAAACCCAGTAGCTTGCGGCCACGATATGCCCGGGCCGGGTTGCTGCGGGACAGCAGGTGTTGGAGAACCACGATGGACACACATACGGGGAAAACCGGGAAGGGGCCGAGTCCGGAAGAGCGTAACCAACCGAGGGTTACCCAGAGTTGCAAAGCTGCGGAGGCACCGATTCGAGTGCACCTCGTGATGCTGAATCGTCTAATGAGAGAGACGCTCGCGCATGTGCTGAGGCGCCGGGAGGACCTGGAGGTAGCGGGCCAAGGCGGGACTGGCGAGACGCATGCGGAAGAGTTGGTGAAAGAAGGCTGCGAGGTGCTGCTGGTTGACTTCGTTGACGGCGAGTGGCTGTCGGAGTTGCGGACACGGAGCACGGCGGCTGAGAGAGTGGTCCGAGTGGTGGCAGTGGGGATGGAGGCGGAGAGTAGCGAGTTTCTGGAAGCAGTGCGTTGCGGCGTGAGCGGCTACCTGGTGAAGAATGCGGGGGCGAATGAAGTGGTGGCCGCGGTGCGCGCGGCCAAAAGGGGCGAGGCCAGCTGCCCCGCAAAATTGTGCATGGCGCTATTTCAGGCTCTGGCGGAACGGGGGGAGCCCAAGATAAAGCGAATTGCCGGGAAAACGGCGCTGACATTGCGGCAACAGATGCTAATGAAGCTGGTGGCGAAGGGAATGACGAATAAGGAGATTGCCGGGCAGCTGAATTTGTCGGAATTCACGGTAAAGAACCACGTCAGCCGGATCTTGAAACAATTGCACGCCGAATCTCGGAGCGCCGCTGTCGACACCATGCGCCATTCGCTGTACGAGTTGCGCGCGTAGCCAGCAAAGATTGAGGGGAGGCTGGGGCATGGAGGCGTGAAGTCTTCTGTGAACTTCGCAGTGCCAACCTGTACCAATTTGTAACGCCGTGCCTTCAGGCCGGCATCTTGGGTTAAGTAGAACGGCGATCCCAGGCTGTGCTTTCGGAAAAGTGATGCGGGGAATCGGTTTCTTGATTCCTTGAGCGCAGGAGTATAGGCTGTTTTCCCATCCCAGATGAAGCCGGTCCGCCTCAGAGGGCGGACCCTGCAAAAGCGGACGAGAGTGAAGGAGGAAGGGTTATGGCTACGGCGACTACGGCGATCGAACCCAATGTGAAGGTGAGCGCGACGAAGCTGCTCATTAACGGGAAGTGGGTGGATGCAGCCTCGGGGAAAACGTTTCCGACGATCAACCCGGCGACGAGCGAAGTGATTACGCAGGTGGCCGAGGCGGATGCGGCGGATGTGGACAAGGCGGTAGCAGCAGCGCGGGCGGCGTTTGATAACGGACCTTGGCGGAAGAAGCTGAGCGCATCGGCGCGCGGCGTGTTGATGAACAAGCTGGCGGACTTGATCGAGAAGAATAAGGAAGAGCTGGCGCAACTGGAATCGCTGGACAACGGGAAACCGTATCACGTAGCGCTGGCGGCGGATTTGCCGCTGACCATAGCGTGCTACCGGTATTACGCGGGATGGGCGGACAAGATTCAGGGCAAGACCATCCCGGTACAGGGGAAATATTTTTCATACACGAAGCATGAGCCTGTGGGCGTGGTGGGGCAGATCATTCCGTGGAATTTTCCGCTGCTGATGCAGGCGTGGAAACTGGGGCCGGCGCTGGCGGCAGGATGCACCGTGGTTATGAAGCCGGCGGAGCAGACTCCTCTAAGCGCGCTGCGCGTGGGCGAACTGATTCTGGAAGCGGGATTCCCGGAGGGCGTCGTCAATCTGTTGCCGGGATATGGACCGACGGCGGGCGCGGCGATCGCGCGGCATATGGACGTGGATAAGGTGGCGTTCACGGGTTCGACGGAAGTGGGCCACCTGATCATGAGGGCGGCGGCGGATACGAACTTGAAGCGGGTAACGCTGGAGTTGGGCGGGAAGAGCCCGAACATCGTGTTTGCGGATGCAGACATGGACCAGGCCATCGAAGGCGCGCACTTTGCGTTGTTCTTTAACCAGGGGCAGTGCTGCTGCGCGGGATCGCGTCTGTTTGTCGAAGAAAAGTGCTACGACGAATTTGTGGAGAAGAGCGTGGCGCGGGCGAAGAAGCGGACGGTGGGAAATCCGTTCGATAAGACGACGGAGCAGGGCCCGCAGGTGGACCAGGACCAGTTTAATAAGGTGATGGGATACATCGAGAGCGGGAAAAACGAGAAGGCGAAATTGCTGGCGGGCGGAAATCGCGTTGGCGATAAGGGATACTTTATCGAGCCGACGGTGTTTGCCGACGTGCAGGACAACATGAAGATCGCTCAGGAGGAAATTTTTGGGCCAGTGATGTCGATCTTGAAGTTTAAGGATATCGATGAAGTGGTGAACCGCGCGAACAAGTCGCTGTACGGATTGGCGGCTGCGGTCTGGACCAAGGACATTACGAAAGCGCATGCGATTGCCGATGGCGTGCGCGCCGGGACGGTGTGGATCAATTGCTACGACGTGTTTGACGCGGCGGCGCCGTTCGGTGGGTTCAAGCAAAGCGGGATCGGGCGCGAGTTGGGCGAATACGGGCTAGCCAATTACACGGAAGTGAAGACAGTTACGGTGAAGCTGTAATAGTTGCCATCGACTAGGGCTGTCGCGCCGGTCACCTGCCTGAGATCCGTCATTCCGAACGCTGTGGGGAATCTCTCTTCGATCTCAGGTAAGCCGGGCCCCGGATTAGATCCTTCGGCGATCTTTGTCGGATTGCCTCAGGATGACACGTTTTTAAGCGGAGCTAAACGCGCCTGCCGACCCCGTCGACGCGACGCGGTGCGACACTACGACGGGTGGGGGGCACTGTAGTTCGCGACCACGCGAAGGACTTTGCCTTGCCCGGTGAACTCCATGAATTCGGCGGTGCGGGTGGCGGATTGATTCGTGTAGTAGAGCACTAGAGAGTTCAGGCCGCAGAGGACGTCTTGCAGTTGGAAGTGGAGTCCGGGGTAGGCTTCGAGGCCGCAGCGAAAGTAGGAGCGAAGGTTTTCCTTGCCAGCGACCTGGCCATCTTTGAGTGCAAGCAGGCGGGCAGCTACCGGTGAGGTCAGTTCGACGGCGTCATCGTAGTGAGAGAGAATCGCCTCGAGGTCATGAGCATTCCAGGCAGCGATCCAGTGGTTAGCAAACTCCCAAGCCTTCTCTGCGGTCACAGTTCCCTCCCTTGATGCGCGGCATCGCAACGAGGATCGCATATACAGCGCTTTGCCACAGAGCAAAAATTGGGGACCACCGGGCAGCGTCCGAGAGACGTGGTAGGATGCCGCGCATGGGAGCGGTAATACGGCAGTATGAGGCGAAGGACTTTTCGGCGTTGCACAAGCTGGATCAGGCTTGTTTTCCGCCAGGAATCGCGTACAGCAAATTTTCGCTGCAGTATTTTCTGGGATTGCCAGCGGCGGACTGTTTGGTGGCGGAGGATGGCAAGAAGATCGTGGGATTCATACTGGCGGAAACGAATCCACCGTTAGCGCACATTATTACGCTGGATGTGGCAGAGTCGCACCGGAGAGCCGGCTTGGGAAGCACGCTGGTGGCGGAGATGGAGAAGCATTTTCGGTATAAGGAAGTGCATGCAGTGCTGCTGGAAACGGCAGTGGACAACGAAACCGGGATTGCGTTCTGGAAGAAGCATGGCTATCGTGAGGAAGCGGTGTTGAAACGATACTATTTGGGAAAAGTGGATGCCTACGAGATGAGGAAGAGAATGGAGTGAGGCCGTGGCGGCTGAGATCCTTCGCTTCGCTCCGGATGACAGAATTCTGTTTCAGTTGGGATTGCTTAGTTTAAATCTAAACCCGCGCCCTTGAAAACCAAAGGGAGCGGCACCCACGGAAAGATGGAGAGACGGAGTGAGCGACTACGTGCTGAGTGTGATTCTGGGGATTGTGGAAGGGTTGACGGAGTTTATTCCCGTGAGCTCGACGGCGCATTTGAGGCTGTCGGAGGCGTTGCTGCACATCGATTTGGGCAGCGGGTACTGGAAGATGTACTCGATTGTGATTCAACTGGGGGCGATTCTGACGCTGCCGATTTATTTTCGCGAAAGGATAAAGAGATTTTTGGCGACGTTCCCGAAAGGCGAGCGCGGCGACCGGACGATCCTGACGCATCCGTTGAGCCTGGTGATGATTGCGTTCGTGGTGACGGCGATTCCGTCGTTCTTGCTGACCAAGGTGATCGGGAAGAACCTGGAAAATCCGTATGTGATTGGGAGCGCGCTGCTGGTGGGCGGAATCGTGATGTGGTTTGTGGACGCGCGGAACGCAAAGGCGGAAGCGGCCGGCGAGTCTGCGGCGAAGAACGAAGTGATCCACACCTGGCACATGGAAGATATGAGCCTGGGGCAGGCGGTATGGATCGGCGCGTGCCAGATTTTGTCCGCGGTGTTTCCGGGAACGTCGCGGTCGATGTCGACGATTGCGGGAGGCCAGGTGGCGGGAATGTCGCGGGCATCGGCGCTGGAGTTTTCGTTTTTCCTGTCCATGCCGACGATGGCGATGGCGACGCTGTACACGTTGTATAAGTCGATGCACGGGACGAAAACGGAGAATCCGATTGGGGTGTCGAGCATCGATATGCATGGCTGGATCGTGCTGGCGATCGGGTTTGTGGTGTCATTTGTGGTGGCGTATGGAAGCGTGGCGTGGTTCATGGCGTGGGTGAGGCGGCGGGGGTTTGGGCCGTTCGCGGTGTACCGGATTGTGCTGGGGATCCTGGTGTTGTTTTTTGCGGCGAAACTGGTGGCCTGAGGACCGGCGTAAGGTGTAAGGGTGTACGTATTGTAATGAGATGGCGCGCGGGAGCGTCTTCACACTTGAGGTGGTTTGGAAACTGGGGCACAAGAGGGGCTTGTGCGGGTGGTAGCGGGTGGTATGATTTTCGTGTTCCTCCATTGAGGGGCGCTCCAGCGCCGCACCCCGGGAGAATCGCCACGGATGCGAACGCGTAGCCGTGTGCGCTCAGCCTTCCCCCTAAAACGCCAGCGTAGCGGACGGCCTCAGAAGGCCCTTCCTACGAAGGCACAGCCTCAAAGCGCCCCGCCTCATAAGGCGGCGCTACGGGCTAGAGCTGAGGAGAGTTTTCGTGCGCTTCCTGACACCAACTGAGAATAAGCGACTGAACGAGTTGATTGGATTTGTATGCATCACGGCAGCGGTGCTGCTGGGGCTGGCGCTGATTTCGTATTCGCCGCATGATCCGGCGTTCAACGTGAGCGCGGCATCGGTGAGCGAGAACCCAGTGCGGAACTGGATAGGGCCGGTGGGTTCGTACACGGCGGACCTGGGCTTCCAGGTGTTTGGCTTCGCGGCATTTTTGTTGCCAGTGGCGCTGGGGATATTGGGTTACCGTTGGTTCCGCAGCCATGCGATCGATTCACAGTGGGCAACGCTAGTGGGATATGGACTCCTGCTGCTGTCGCTCCCTTCCCTGCTGTCGATGATTCATTTTCCGGATGTGCGCGGGGCAATTCCGCCGGGCGGCGTGTTGGGGAGCGCGGTGTCGCACGGATTGCAAAGCGGTTTCAATTTCTGGGGAGCGTTGCTGGTGGCGTTGGCGCTGCTGATTGTGGCGCTGTTCCTGACCACGAGTTTCAGCTTTAGCGGGGCGCACGCCTGGGCGACCGATTCGAAGGGACCTCTCGGCAAAGTGGGGAAGATGGGAATTCTGCAACGGGCACGGGCTCGCTGGGAAGCCTGGAGGGATGAGCGGGAAGAGGAGCGGATGCGGCGCGAGGTAGAAGACCGGCGCGTGTCGGGGAGGAAGCCGGTGACTCCGCAGATTGTAGGCAAGCCGGAAGCGGAAGAGCAAAAGACGATTCATCTAGAAGATCTGGGCGACATTTTCAAAAGCAAAAAGGCAGTGGCAGAAGACGAAGAGGAAGAGGAAAAGGCCGAGAAGAGCACCGGGCACAAAGCGCCAATCCTGCTGCTGAATCAAGAAAAAGGCACGGCAGCCAAAAAACCCGAACCCAAGGTGGCGAAGACGGCGACGAATTACCGGCTGCCGTCGTTGCAATTGCTAAGGCAGGGCGAGGGTTCGCAGAAGCTGGACGAAGACGAATTGAAGATGCGGGCGCGTGCGATCGAGGCGAAGTGCCACGAATTTGGCGTGGAAGGACGCGTGACGCAGATCAATCCCGGGCCGGTAGTGACGACGTTTGAGTTCAAGCCGGAAGCGGGAATCAAGTACAGCCGGATTATCGGACTGACGGAAGACTTGTGCCTGGCGTTGCAGGCGGAATCAATCCTGATCGAACGAATCCCGGGAAAATCGACGGTGGGCATCGAGGTGCCGAACGACCGGCGCCAAACAATTTCGCTCCGAGAGATTCTGGAGGCGATGGAGTTTGCGAATTCGCCGAGCAAGCTGACGCTGGCGATGGGGCGCGACCTGCACGGACGAATCAAGGTGACGGATCTGGCGTCGATGCCGCACTTGTTGATTGCGGGATCGACGGGCACGGGTAAGAGCGTGTTCATCAACTCGCTGATGATGTCGATCCTGTACAAGGCGACGCCGGACGACGTGAAGATGGTGCTGGTGGACCCGAAGCGGCTGGAGCTGAGCTTGTACGGCGACATACCCCATTTGTTGGCGCCGGTGGTGACGGACCCGAAAGTGGCGTCCAACGTACTGCGGAATGCGACGCGCGAGATGGAAAACCGGCTGAAGCTGTTGGCTCAGCGTGGAGTACGGAACATAGATCAGTACAACCGGACGTTTCAGAAGCAGCAATCGCTTTCGCTATTCGAGAATGCGGAGGAAAGCGAACACAAGCCGCTTCCTTACCTGGTGATCATCATCGACGAGTTGGCGGACCTGATGATGGTGGATACGAACAATGTGGAAGAGTCGATTACCCGCCTGGCGCAAATGGCGCGCGCGGTGGGCATTCACCTGATCCTGGCAACGCAGCGGCCGTCGGTGGACGTGATTACGGGTTTGATTAAGGCCAACTTCCCAGCGCGTATTTCGTTCCGCGTGGCGAGCAAAGTGGACTCGCGAACGATTCTGGATGCGAACGGTTCGGAATCGCTGCTGGGCCGGGGCGATATGCTGTATTTGCCGGCGGGATCAGCGAGATTGCACCGCATTCATGGGCCGCTGGTGACGGAGGATGAGATATCGGCAGTGTGCGAATTCTGGAAAGAGCAGGCGCAAGCAAAGTACAACGAGGCGTTGCTGGACCCGCCGAAGGATGAAGAAGAGAAACCGAGGAACGGGAAGGCGGGTGCGTCAGAGCGGACGTATGAGAATGAAGAGGGCGGCGCCGGCGGCGATGATGTTGACGATGATTTGTACCAGGATGCGGTGCGGATTTGCCTGGAAATGGGACGGGCATCGACTTCGACGCTGCAGCGCAGATTGCGCATCGGGTATGGTCGCGCGGCGCACTTGATCGACTTGATGGAGAAGGATGGGATTGTGGGCCCGCCGGATGGAACGCGTCCGCGAGAAGTGCTAAAGGGGAAAGACTGGATGCGCGACTTTGATGAGCGGGACAAGTAATAACGAGGCTTGTGATTTGCCGCAGACTCATCGTTACTGTTTAGTTATTTGTACCACGGGGTCATTGAGGTACAAACTGCAGGGCTTACAGCCCGCTCATACACTGCCTGTCCGATAAAGGTGCGAACGTCCAGTAGACCAGCGCGTGGCGTTCCCGAAAACTGGGGACGCCATGAGATACGACAGGCCCCAGGTCAACCTCAAGAATTCGCGTTTTTCACAGCCAAACAGATCGAGTCTCCTCCGCGTCGCGTTGATGTCGGCGTTGATGATCGTAGTTCTAGCAAGCGGCGCCTTGCGCGCCGAGGCGGCCGGTCAACTCACGTTAACGCCGGGATCAGTGGACTTCGGCACGGTGAAGGTGGGAAGAAGCCGGACCACCAGCGTCACGATGACGAATTCCGGGAACGCCACGGTGACGGTCTCGGGCGACACGCTGACGGGTAGCGGTTATCGCGTGAGCGGAATTAGCATGCCGCTCCGCCTCAGGGCTGGGGCAGGGTTGACGTTCCACGTAAGCTTCACGCCGGTGAAGTCAGGAGCCTCGTCAGGACAGCTGCAGTTCATCAGCAACGCGTCGAATAGTACGGTATTGGTCGCACTGACGGGGTCAGGGACTTCCAAGACTGCCAGCGGGTCTGCGACCGGGTATGTAAGCGCAACGCCGACGACTGCTCAGTTCGGAAGTGTGCCCATTGGGACATGCAACACGCAGGGGATTCAACTGACCAACACTGGCTCGGCCTCCGTTACCATATCGGGGGTGACGGCGAGTGGCAGCGGGATTTCGGTGGCAGGAATGAACACGCCGCTCTCGATTGCGGCAGGAGCGACAGCACAACTAACGGTAGCATTCCAGCCGACCGCTGCGGGGAACGTGAATGGCTCCGTGGGAATTACGTCGAACGCCTCGGACAGTCAATTATCGGTGGCCGTGAGTGGGACAGGAGTCTCGGTGACGCGGGTGCTGACGGCTTCACCGGCCAGCGTGGCGTTTGGAAATGTGAACCTAAGCGCGACGGCGACGCGGGCGATTGCGCTGACCAATAGCGGAAATTCCAGCTTGACGATCGCAGGCGCTACGGCCAGTGGAGCGGGGATCAGCGCGACCGGTGTAAACGGAGGCGTCACCCTGGCGGCGGGGCAAAGCACGACACTGGCGGCGAATTTTGCGCCACTGGTATCGGGAAACGTAGCCGGGTCGATAACGATCGCGAGCAACGCGACGAACGCGCCAAGTCTGGCCGTGCCGGTAACAGGGACCGGCGTATCGACAGCGAGCCACACCGTTGCGTTGCAATGGCAGGCGAGCGGGTCGTCCGGAGTGACCGGTTACAATGTCTATCGCGCGACAAGCACTGGCGGCCCGTACACCAAGGTGACTCCATCGGCGCTTAGCGGAATAAGCTATGCGGATAGCGGCGTAAGTTCGGGCACCACTTATTATTACGTGGTGACCGCGGTCGCGTCAGACGGTTCGGAAAGCACCTATTCCAATCAAGCCACCGCTGTTATTCCTTAACGACTAGATCTGCGCGCAATCACGGATTGGTTTCGAGGAATTTGCCGAGCATCGCGGCAGCGTGCTCGCAAAGCTTGCGGTCAGCGGGACCGAAGGCTGCCAGGAAGTGCGAGTCGATATCGAGTTCGCCGACGACTTTGCCATGAGCAAAGACGGGAACGACGATTTCGGATTTTGTTTCGAGAGAACAGGCAAGATAGCGGGAATCGGCGTTGACGTCGTCGACGACGACGGTTTTGCCGCTGGAGGCCGCGGCACCGCAGATCCCTTGATTGAGCGGGATGCGTGTGTGGGGCGTCATGGTGCCTTTGAAAGGGCCGAGGACCAGGATGTCGCGGTCGGCTTCTTTTTCGAGCATGTAAAAGCCCACCCAATTGTAGCGGGTCAGTTTGGAGTGCAGCAGAGCCACGATGGCCTTCATGAGCGCGTCGGGCGAAGCGACGGTTACGGCAAGAGCGTCGAGTTCAGGAATGAGATCGGCAGGTTTTGGATGCGTTGTGGTCATGGAAATAGTCGAACACAATTGGCGCGCGAAGAGCAAATGAAGGCGCGAGCGATGTGGCGCGCAGGTAAGGACCGAAGCGCGTTGTAGGGCGAATTGACAGAGCGGGGAGCGGCCTCTACACTAATTCAATGTGTGCCGGGGTAGCTCACCGGTAGAGCGCCGCCCTGAAAAGGCGGGCGTAGCCAGTTCGATTCTGGCCCCCGGCACCACCTGTTCGCGCCATCGCTTCCTCCCCAAAGAAATCCACTTTGCCATGTCGTTGTATGAGCAAATCACGACAACTCCGTCAGTGTTACGCCACGCTGGCTGTGTGCTACGCTAGCGGACTACCTGGCGGGAGGCAAAAAAGCACTGTTATGGGAAAGCTCAGCCGTTTCGGGGTTTCGATCGATTCAGACTTGCTGGACAGGTTTGATTCTTTTATCGCAGACAAAGGTTACGAGAACCGCTCGGAGGCCCTTCGCGATTTGATTCGCGACCGCCTGGTCGATTCGGTAGTAGTTGGCGGAAATGCTCTGGTGGTGGGAACGGTGACGCTGATTTACGATCACCACACACGGCTTCTGCCGGAAAAACTCACTGACCTTCAGCACGAGCATCACGAAATCATCATTTCCACGCTGCACGCGCATCTAGACCATGAACATTGCCTCGAAGTCATCGTGCTTCGCGGAAAATCGCGAGATGTCCAAAAACTGGGGGACCGATTAATTAGCACCAAGGGCGTCCAGCACGGTCGGTTGGTGATGAGCTCTCCTGAAACCGTGTCGGGGCGTTCAGGAGCGCAACACGGCCATTGAATGTGGACCCCCTCGGCCTCGGCGTAGCACACAACTCAAGCAGCGTACTACCAGTCCGAGGACTGATTCCGCTTGGGATTGTGCCTACTGCTTTATGGAACCATCGTCCTCCAGTTTCGACCCTCCACAATGCAGCGATCTGCAATCTGCTCGCGAGAACCACCAAGAAGTGATTTCAGTCACAGACTGCCGCACGGCTGTCAACGGAATATGGGGTGATTGTCAGTAGCACGACTATCTATTTCGTAGTACAGTGCACCGACTCCATCAATCCCACTCGGGGAGCGTGTGATGCACAGATTAGGGGTTACTCTCCTTTGGCTGTTCGTAATTCTACCGACAACATTGATGGCCCAAGATGTAAGTAATAAGGCTCACCCGGCTCAGCTATCGGGAACGATCGTTGACCCGTCTGGCGCACCGATCGCCGGGGCAACTGTGTTGATTCGGAGTTCGGGCGGCGTACAAAAAACGACACAGTCGGACACAAACGGCTTCTTCAGTATTTCTGGACTCTTGGCAGGAGAATATCGACTTGTCGTATCCAGTACGGGGTTTGAAACGAAAGAAGTGCCCGTCACCATAGGGACCACCGAGGCGTCGACCCCGCTGCACATCGCTCTGGCGGTCAGCACCGTGAGCACTACGGTAAATGTCCAGGGACGGGAGGACAGCCTTATCGGAATTGCTGATTCCGCCACCCAGGGCACTGTGGGCGCAAGGCAACTCGAAGATCGTCCGGTTCTTCGTTCGGGAGAAGTTTTGGAAACGATTCCGGGGATGATCATCACGCAACACGCCGGCGGCGGTAAGGCTAACCAGTATTTTCTTCGCGGTTTCAATCTCGACCACGGCACAGATTTTGCCATTTTTCTCGATGGCATGCCTCTTAATCTGCCGTCGCACGCTCACGGCGAAGGCTATGCGGACATGAACGCTGTCATCCCAGAGTTTGTGCAGCGCTTGAACTTCGAGAAAGGACCTTATTACGCGGAAATCGGCAACTATGGCTCGGCTGGATCGGCCAACGTGCAATATTTCAAGATGCTGCCTGAAAATTTCTTCCAGGTGGAAGTCGGAATGTATGACTATGCGCGAGCCGTTTTCGGTGTTTCGCAAAAGCTCGGCTCGGGCACTCTGCTGTACGGAGGAGAAGCGTATTACGATAACGGCCCATGGAAGCATCCGGATGCCTATAGCAAATTCAACGGCGTTCTAACCTACAGCCAGGGCGGCGCCATCAACGGTTTCAGCATCACGGCACGTGGTTACCACGGAAAATGGAACTCGAGCGATCAAATCCCCGATAGTGCCGTGCCCCTCGTTGGCCTCTACGGCACACTGAACCCGACGGACGGTGGCAATTCACAGCGTTACAGCTTGCAAGCTGAATGGCACCGCCAAGGCACAAATTCCTCGACTACAATTATGGGCTACGGCTTTTACTATCATCTCGATTTGTTTTCGGATTTCACTTACTACCTGGATGACCCCGTAAAGGGCGATCAGTTCGAACAGCAGGACAGGCGCTGGGTGGCTGGGCTGGGCGCAGCGCATACGATTTTCAGCGAGTGGTTCGGCCGCAGGGTGCAAAATACGTTCGGCCTGCAGGTCCGCAACGATTGGGTTCACAACGGCCTGTACCGGACAGAAGATCGTGTACCTACGGACAAGAATGATGTCAATGCCTGTGATGATGAACCCATCCCCGAGTGCAGCACCAATCCTGACTTGATCGCGGTCCTGCCCGCGGCCACGGATGTGAACAGGTTTTCGGACACGATGGTGGGTTTTTACGTGGAAAATAAAATCCAATGGGCGGAGAAATTTCGTTCGGTCCTGGCTTTCCGCGGCGACGAGGCAATCTACAACGTCACCAATTTGACTCCTTCTTATGTCGCCACCGAACTGCCCGGCGCTCCGGTGATCAACTTCGAGGACCTCAATTCCGGCTCGGCCAGCCAGTTCTTGTCCAGCCCGAAAGCGAGTTTGATTTTCGGCCCATGGTCTAATACCGAATTCTATGTACAGGGTGGATTTGGTTTTCACAGTAACGACGTGCGTGGCGCGGCACAAAGGATACAACCGATTTCCCCGGACTATCCTTTCCCAACGCCCACCACTCCGATTCGGCCCTTAGTCCCAACCAAAGGCGCGGAAGTCGGTGTGCGTACCTTGGCCGTCCCACATCTGCAAACGGCTCTTTCACTTTGGTATCTGTATAGTACTTCCGAACTGCAGCAGAGTGGCGACACCGGAGGCACGGTTCCTTCAAAATCGCCAAGCAATCGCTATGGCGTCGAATGGGCGAACTTTTACACGCTGCTGGAACACGTGGCTTTTGACTTTGACCTTGCGTACTCGAAGGCCCTTTTTACGACCGTTGATCCTGATGATGCTGCGCCAGGCAGCCCGGGTGGCAGGTATGTACCCGAGGCGGTTGGGTTGGTGATTTCGTCGGGCATCACCGTGCAGAATTACAAAGGCTTTTGGGGAAGCTTGCGACTACGCGCCTTTGGCCCGCGCAATTTGACATCCGACGCCATCTATCAATCCAGTTCAACGTTATTGCTCAATGCGGAGGTCGGATATCACTTTAATGACAAATGGCGCGTTGAGGCCCAATTTTTTAATCTGCTGGATCGCCAGGATCACGACATTGATTACGCCTATGCCTCCCGAATCACACCCACAGCCGCGGCGGCATTCACAGACGTTTTTCACCCCGTCGAACCGTTTCAATTCCGATTCTCGATAGTGAGGACCTTTGCAAAAAGCTTTTGACTTGTCGGCTTAGTTGAGAGCGAAGTGGGTGGAAAGTAAGTAGCCAGCGAAAGCAGTTTATATCGGTTCCTCGCGCCTGGAATACCTACGCCATTCCAGACTTTTTCAGAAGGAGTCGAACAAATGCGCCGAGAGGAGGTGAAACCCGAAGCAGCTTAGTTTACAATCCGCGCCACCGGTCTCCCCGGTGTCCGCCAATCTCCGACTAAATACAGCTTACTTACAAAGCCTAGCGGTATGGGTAGATTTGAATTGGCTCTTCCCCACTCACTTCGTAAGTTGTCTAGCTGCGTGGGCGATCACAAACAAGCGAGCACCGATCACCAGACCCAGCGGAATCGCTGCTCCGAGCACTATCCCAATTACAAATCGGATAGCATAAGAACCGAAAGGCGCAGAGATAACCTTGGCAGAAGACCCCCCACCCAACGTCTTGACAAATACGAACAAACTGACAATCGCAAAAACCAAACCCAGCACGATTCCGCTGCGAAACATTTGGCTGCCTCCTAGTAATAAAGGGGCAGTAGTCTCCCACTCCCCCGGTTAGGATTAACTCACAAGTATTTCGAACAAGGTTCTCTCGATGAGACGCGTATCTAGCCGCTGGGCAGTACTCGATAATCATGTTCGCACTGCCAGAAGTGTACACGCCAATTTTCACGTTTAGCGAGACCGGATTGGTCGAGGCTACCGTGTAGGAGTCGGCGTTGTACGTGCTAACCGACAAGGATGGAACACAGCCTTGTCCACGAGCCTGACCAGCGAAGGGCAGCGGGAGAAGTAGAAGAAGCGTATAGAGTAGTTTCTTCATCATTCCACCGCCACCGTCATTTTGGTCTTTTCGTGCTGCACTATAGTGTGCAAGAGTTCCATCGCCTCCGCGCCCAAGGTGGAGCGAAGGATGAAACGAGTTTCTTGAACAAGCGCGTCTCTCTGTTTATAGAGAATACGAATGTCGGTGGTCAAACTTGAGTTTGCCCCCTGATCGCATTGACGTGTTCCCTTGGTCCGTCCCTCGCGAATGGGCAAGGTAGATCATATCGTAAGCGAGAATTCAGAGACGCGAACGGCGCTGATCGGGTCCCCGGCACACCGATGCTGCCACGCCCTGCAAAATCCCCGTCCCTGAAGCTAACTAGCGTTGTCCGTTTGGTATGAGTCTGATATTGCCGACGTGCTTGGCGAATATCGCGCTTTAGCCTAGGCGAAGTTAGAAACCTTGCGCTCCAACTCGACCTTACGGTTGCCCATCTGGTCCAATTCCCTTCCCGGGTGGGAACCGCCGGTTTTGGCCACGAGCGCCAAGCTCGAACGCATCTGGCAAGAAACCTCGCCAACATGGATAATGTGAGAAAGCTTGCCACCCATCACGCAGCAAAGGAAGGGCCCTTTTGTGATTATTCAGCAACAGAATGATCCGATGATCGTAATTCGCCAGACGGACCATGCGTTTCTTAGTGGTTTTTTTGCCCTGGAATGGGGAAACGAGAAGTTTTCTAGGCCCGAACCGTTCTCCTCTTTTTGCCTGGCTGCCGCGGAGCACGACAATGGCTGGCAAGAGTGGGAACTCGGCGCCGGAGTGGATCCCAAGACGTTCGCGCCGTATAACTTCATGACCGTGCCCACCGAAGAGCACATTGCGCTCTACCAGCGAGGGATTGACCGCGTCGTGAAAGTCGACCTGTATGCGGCATTACTCGTGGCGGCCCACTGCATGGGTCTGTACGATCGCACGCGGGCCACCATCCCCGGATACTCGGCAAAATACGTCAAATCCCAGGAGCAGCACATCGCCAATGATTTCGTGCAGCGACTGCGGCTGCAACAGCTGCGGCTTAAGGTGGACCTCCGCAACGACCCGGCGGTGAAGCCATACATCGACGACAAACTGATCAAAATTAATTCTCAACGCCTCGAAGCTCTGGACCGCCTTTCGCTGTATTTCTGCATGGGCGTCGAGGAAAACACCACCATCGAAGCCGTGCCGCTGGATGACGAAGGCAATGAGGTGGATTGGGCAGTCCGGGCGGTGGGCCCGAAGCAAGTTAGCATCGATCCTTACCCTTTCCGCCGCGATCCACTCGAACTTGCGATCCTGGCCCGGCGCGTCCCCAAACGCCGCTACGCCGATGACAACGATTTTCAAGCAGAGATTGCGGCAGCATCCTTCTTCAATATCCGCTACACCATCCGCTCACATGCGGTGGGGGCTTCGACCTTTGCCGCTGGTCAGTAAGCGGCCCTTGAAAATTGGCAAGTCACGCTTCCCTTCCCGCTCTGGTATCATGGCGGAGAGTTCATGCAGCCGGACCGCATCCCTTTGTTCCCTTTGAACGTCGTACTTCTCCCCGGCGAACATCTTCCGCTGCACATTTTCGAGCTGCGTTATCGCCGTATGGTGCGGGAGTGTCTGGAAACGGATCGGCCGTTCGGCATGTTGCTGGCGGTGCAGGATGGCATCGTGCGGGTTGGCTGCACGGCCGAGATTCAGCTGGTCACCAAGCGTTACGACGATGGACGCACGGATATCCTGACGATCGGACGCCGGCCGTTTCGCGTGCTCGAGTTGTTTGAAGACGATCCGCTGCTCGAAGGCAACGTCGACTACCTGGAAGATCGCGAAACAGCCCGAAGTGCGCCAACCCAGGAGAAATTGCTTACGCTCTATGAAGCATGCTACACGCTGGTGTTCTCCGGCATACCGCCAAAGCTCGATTCCACGCCTTCCGGGTCGCTTTCCTACTCGGTTGCCACGTCGTTACCGCTCGACTTGATGTGCAAACAGAGCCTCCTGGAGCTGCGGTCGGAAGAAGAACGCCAGGGCCGGCTCGTCAGGTATCTCCGGGAGTGGGCGCTGCATCTACAGAAACTAGGAGCATTGCGGGAGCGCAGCACAGGAAACGGTCATAGCGTGAATTAGAGCTGGGCGGGCGCACAATACGCCTGCAAACGAGGGGCCCTATGTCAGCGAGTACGTCTCATCATGCGGGAAGTCACGGCAAACCGTGCACTATCGGTGATTGGAAACGCATCCCGGATTTCGACGCGAAAACGACGGCGCTCTCCGTGAAGCACGAGCTTCGACGCAACCTACTCAAGAGCATCGAGCGGGACGAGCCGCTCTTTCCCGGTGTTCACGGTTACGAGGACACGGTTGTACCGCAAATCGTAAATGCGCTGCTTTCGAAGCACAATTTCATTCTCTTGGGACTGCGCGGTCAGGCAAAAAGCCGCATTCTTCGTGGGTTGATCCAGCTGCTGGACCCGGAAATTCCCGTCATCGCGGGTTGCGAGATCAATGACAACCCCTTCCATCCCATCTGCCGCTCTTGCCGCGAGCGCGTGGCTGCCCAGGGTGACAATACCCCGATTGCCTGGCTTCCCCGCGACCAACGCTACGTCGAGAAACTGGCTACCCCCGACGTGACTATCGCCGACATCATTGGCGACGTCGACCCCATCCGCGCCGCGCGCGGCGGCCGCGATCTTTCCGATGAATTGACCATTCACTATGGCCTGCTTCCCCGCGCCAATCGCGGTATTTTTGCGATCAACGAACTTCCTGATCTCGCCGGCAAAATCCAGGTCGGCCTTTTCAACATCATGCAGGAGGGCGACATTCAGATTAAGGGCTATCCGCTGCGCCTGCCCCTGGACGTGTTGCTGGTGTTCACGGCGAATCCGGAAGACTACACCGCGCGCGGAAAAATCATTACTCCCCTGAAAGATCGGATTGGCGCCGAGATTCGCACCCATTACCCAAGCACCGTGGCCGAGGGCATGACCATTACCGAACAGGAAGCATGGACGCGGCGCGAATCAGACATTCGGGTGACAATTCCCGACTATCTGCGCGAAGTGGTCGAAGAGATTGCCTTCCAGGCGCGTGAGGATAAACGCGTTGATCGGCGATCGGGCGTCAGTCAGCGCTTACCGATTACCACGCTGGAGAGTGTGGTCAGCAGCGCCGAACAACATGCCGCGCGCGTCGGCGAGTCTCACAGCGTCGCCCGGGTCTCCGATGTGTATGCCGCGCTTCCCGCGGTGACCGGCAAGCTGGAACTCGAGTACGAGGGTGAGTTGAAAGGCGCCGAAACCATTGCGCGCGAGCTGATTCGCGCGGCGGTTGGCAAGGTGTTCAGCAAACATCTGGGCGAATCGAATTTTCAAAGCGTGATTCAGTGGTTTGAAGCAGGCGGAGAGCTGAAGGTTCCGGATGTGGATTCCACCGCCCATCGATTCCAGAAACTTTCGCAGATCCAGGGCCTCATGGACCATATGAGCAAACTCGGCGTGAACAACCGAAAGGACGAAGCAGCAGCCGCTGCCGCAGCCGAAATGATTCTGGAAGGTCTTTGGGCACACCGAAGAGTCGGGCGGAGCGAGGAGCGCGGGTTCTACGCGGAAAAGCCGCAGCGCAGCCCTGATCCGCGAGAACGCGAAAATCCGAACCGGCCGCGGCGCAGTTACAATTGACCGCCATTCCCGCTGAGGTAAACGAATGAAAGTCGTACGCTATGGAAAATATACTGGTGAAGCCGCCGACGCCGTCGACCTCGATGAACTGATGAAACGTCTCGGCGACTTCCTGCTGCAAAGCGGGTTCGAGTCGCAGTATTACGGCCTGTCCGAAATGGATGCATCCACTTCTATGGAAGCATTGCGCGACGCTATTTTGCGCGCGATTCAGGAAGGCGAACTGATTCCCGAAGACCTTCTGAACGACGAGCTGCAGGAGATGCTTCAGGATCCGGGCGCGCTGAATCATCAGCAGGTTCGCGACCTGATCGAAAACATCATTGAACGCCTCTCGCAGGAAGGCTTCATCAACCCGCAGCAACCGCCGCAGGTTACTCCCCCGCCGGACGTTACGCCGGGCGGGCGCCTCGGGCAGCCCTCGCAGCGCAACACCGAGGCGCGTTTTGAGATTACGGACAAAGCCATTGATTTTCTCGGCTTCAAGACGCTTCAGGACCTGTTGGGATCGCTCGGGCGAAGCAGTTTCGGCCGCCACGACACGCGGGACTTCTCCACCGGCATCGAATCAGGTGGCATTTCGCGGCCGTACGAATTCGGCGATGTGCTGAATTTGGATATCAGCGAAACGCTGGCCAATGCCATCCGGCGAGAAGGCGTGAAAGTGCCCATCGACTTGCAGTATCGCGACCTCACCGTGCACCAGTGCGAATACCAGAGCTCGTGTGCTACGGCGGTACTCCTCGATTGCAGTCACAGCATGATTCTCTACGGCGAGGATCGCTTCACGCCGGCGAAGCGAGTGGCCATGGCGCTTTCGCATCTGATTCGCACGCAATATCCGGGCGACACGTTGAGTCTGGTATTGTTTCACGACTCCGCGGAAGAAGTACCGCTCTCGGAACTGGCCCGCGTTCAGGTTGGTCCATATTACACGAACACCCGCGAAGGCCTGCGGATGGCACAACGCATTTTGCTGCGCCAGCGGAAAGATATGCGGCAGATTATCATGATCACCGATGGCAAGCCCTCTGCCCTCACGCTGGAGGATGGCCGAATTTACAAAAATGCGTTTGGCCTTGATCCGTTCGTGGTAGGGGAAACACTGGAGGAAGTGAATAAGTGCAAGCGCGCAGGCATCATGATTAATACATTCATGCTGGCCACGGATTACAGCCTGGTGCAGTTTGTGCAAAAAATCACGCAGATGTGCCGCGGCAAGGCATATTTCACCACTCCTTACACGCTTGGCCAGTATCTTCTAATGGATTACATGCAACGCAAGACCAAGACCATCCACTAAATGTCCACCGTGCTGGCAGATGCCCTGTTCACGCTCCGGTAACATGAAAACTTTCGTTTCACGCTATGCATAACATCCCCGCTCAAAACTGCAACTTTCCCGCTAGTAAATCGTCTAAGTATGTGACAAACAGAAACGCTTTTCGCGGGCACTACGCAATCCTGGCCGCGGAAGAATTCGAAAGGAGTAATTAATGAAACTGTCCAAGGTGGTAACAACTGTATTGGGGGCTGCCCTTCTTCTCGCATCCGCTGCTGTCGCGGGACAGAACAACGAGACGAACATCACTATTGCCGACAAGGTCACTGTGGAAGGCAAAACCATCGAACCCGGCAAGTATCAGGTGGAATGGAACGGAAATGGGCCGAACGTGCAAGTCACGGTGGCAAAGGGTAAGCAGCAGGTCGCATCCTTCCCCGCTCGCCTGACCGAACAACAGACCAGTAACGCTGCCAGCGCGTACAGCACTGCGTCCGCCGCCGATGGCACAAAATCGCTGACCGCGATTTATGTGGGCGGCAAGAAGTACATCCTGGAAGTTGACCAGACCAGCGCGAACCGCGAGGCCGCTTCGACCTCCGCGAAGTAATCGTTGCGAGCCCATGCCTTCCACGTGAAGGGATGGGCTCATTTTTTCGGCAGGCTGAGCGGCGTGATGCTGTGTTTGCGCTAAGATGGTTATATGTCGCTGCGCAAAAAGCTCGCGCGCCTGATTGGCCTGGAGGAAAAGTTGGCTCATCTTGAATCCGGAACGCTTGCGCCCAGTTTTACTCTGAACACCTACAACGGCACACAGCATAAGCTCTCTGCCCTTCTTGAGAAGGGGCCTGTGGTTGTAGTGTTCTTCAAGATTTCGTGCCCCGTCTGCCAGTTTACGTTTCCTTTTTTGCAGCGGATGCACGAACGGCTGTCGAACAAACCGGCATCTGTCGTCGGAGTCTCGCAAGACGATGCGCGAGACACCAAAGACTTTTGCCAGGACGTCGGCGCGGAGTTCCCCGTACTGCTCGACGACCCGGGCTATCCCGTTTCGAACGCGTATGGCCTTACAAACGTGCCAACGATTTTCCTGATCGAGCCAGATGGCAAGATCAAGGTGGAGTGCATGGGATTTGACAAAGCGGCGCTGGAAAAGATGACCGCCGCGTTAGAGTCGGAAGTCAAATTGCCCCTGAAGCCGCTGTTCCGACCCGAGGAAATCGTTCCCGCGTACAAACCGGGATGAGGATCGAAAAACTAGGTCCGGTCCGGACCTCACAACAAGCTCTTAGAGCTCCTCCGCGTCTGGCAGCACGTCACGCTTGTGTTTAGGCGGGCGTTTCCGCTTGTCTTCGATGACACGCGTGGTTGCTGGAGTGATCCCCGATTGGCGTGCACGCCGGCGCGCTTCGGCGGCTTTGTCGAATTGTTTCTTCTTCCTGCGTTTCATCCCCTCTTCAGCCTTTTGCCCCAACAATCTCCTGCACCGCGCGATACCCCTGGTCGATGGCCTCATTTGTGTAAGCGAAGGCGCCCGCATCAGAATTCGCGATATGAATTTTCCCGAATGGCTTCCGCCCAATTTCGTTGGGAGCCTGCCCCGGCGCCCAGACGGGATCGAACAGAGAATTGTACTCATATGCGTAGCCGTGCGGCCAACGATTCACGGTAATGGCCTGAATGTCATTCGCGGCATCAAATCCGCCGGCGCCGAGAATTCTCGAGAGCTGACTCCGGATATTGCGCTCGAACGTTTCGAAATTGGTAGAAAGCAGGATCATGCGGCCGGTGCGTTGCTTTTCGCGCGCGGTCTTGCCGGGGCCGACCGGAACGTACTGCAGATGCAGAACGCAGGACTCGTCGGATTTCTGCGTGAATTGGTAGCCGTCGATGCTGACGGGAAAATCCATGTCGACGGCGCTGAAGAACGATCCCGGGCAGTGAACGCCGTGGACCCTCAGCTTTTCGAATGACTTCCAATTCCGGATCTGCACGTTGCTGTAAGCCAGAGGCACTTTAACGTTGTAAGCCAGCGCTTCTCTCTGTGTGTCCGGCATCTCCGGACACACATAAGGTATGACCATGTTCCAGCACGCCAGGATACAGGCAGATCCGCTGACACGGCGTGCTTCTCCGCCACGCACGTAGGTTACCGAGACGCCGCCAGCGCCGGTGTTGTCGTTTACCGCGTGCACCACTGTGGAATTCAGGCGCACACGCACAGGTGATTTCTCGTCATCCAACTTGGAGTAATCGAATTTGGCGAGGACCACATCTTCCATGGTGTGCCCCGAGGCCACACCGGGAACCATGGCGCGTACCAGCAAGCGTGGCACGGATCCGATGCCGTCGGGAAAATGGTAAATGTAGGGCTCGTGGTCCTGGCGCGTCACCTCCAAGCCCATTCCCGGGCCGTCCTTGTCGGCGATATCCAACCCGGCAAAGCCCGGAAGATATCCGAGGCCGGCCATATCCCCGGCGGGAATTGCATCGATCCCGACGCCGTACAGCCCGTACATCGAAGTGAACAAAAACGGAATGGCGTCAGGCGCCAGCTTCACATTTTTCAGGAGATAGTCCTGATAACTGGTGCGCGCCAGATAATCTTTCTTCTCCTGCGGAGTCATGCCCGCAAGATAGTCAACCTTTTCCGTGTACAGCCGCACCAAGTCCTTTTGTACGGGCGGCGATAGCGGCGTCTTGACCAGGAATTCCCGCCACGGGGTTGCATACGCACCGGCGACCAGTTTGTCTTCACCGAATGTCTCTTTGTCGAAAAAAATGCCTTGGGTCATTTCGCGCGTACTGTAGAACTCTTCGTCGTAATATTTCTCGAACTTCTTCACGTCAACATCGAGGTCCTTCAGCAACTGCTTGGCTTGCGGGCTATACAGATTGGGACAGGTAATAGTTTGCGTCCCGCCGTAACCGATAATCAGGCGGCCGCCGCTGTGGAACTCGTTTCGTTTCGCGTGCCCGCCAAAATCGTCGTGATTATCGAGAATTAGAATTTTCGCGTTTGGGCCAGCCTGCTGCCGGTAGAAATAGGCGGCCGAGAGCCCGCTGATTCCGCCTCCCACGATAATCAAATCGTACGCCTCGCGGTCGTCGACGGAATCGGCCCACTGCTTGCCGTCTCGCATCGAGTGGGCCACTTCCCAGGAACCGTCGTGGCTTCCGCGCATGCCGGTTTTTGCCGGCGGATAGTAGCCGGGCGCCTTTTCGGGTGCGAACGGCTTGTCTTCGACGGCTAGGACCTCCGACCAGAAGGAACCGGGCGGCACGAGTGAGGCTCCAATGGCGACACTCATTCCGTTTAGAAAATCACGGCGTCCAATCGGCCTATCCATTCCCAAGTGACGATCGCCTTCGCGCTCAGACACGCGAACCTCCCTGTAGAAAACTCCTTGACCACCGTTAGATGGAACTCCAAGAAACCAAGCAACCTTGTGGAATCTTACCTCAGCCCGTGCACTCGGGAAAGCGCGGCAACTGTCCAGAAAATTTACAAAAAGTGCCAGTTTTTCAAGTTTTTGCCTCTCAGTAACAGCACAGCAATATAACTGGTTGAAAGTAACGCGGGTCGTGTCATGCGCAAGTTGACGGGCGTGGCCGACACTCTTCGAGGATAGTTAAAGGATGAATTTGATGCTCAAAAAAGCAGCAGCACTGGTATGTTTCGCCACATTTCTCGCGGGTTCCGCCTTGGCCCAGGAAGGGCCAGTCCCCAAAGGTGTGGGCCAGTTGGACCATGTGTTCCTCATCATGATGGAGAATCATGGTTATCAGCAGATCATCAATAATCCCAACGAGCCCTACTTGAATAGCCTGATCGCAAACAAGAAGGTGAACTTCGCCACCAACTATTTCGCGGTCGGACATCCGAGCCTAACCAATTACTTGGAAGTTGTCGGCGGATCGAACTTTGGCGTTCGCAGCGACAACTCCCCGGATTGGGGCAACAAGGCCTGCTCCCCCAATATCGTGGCAGGTACTGTCAACGCGGACGGGCCCTATGCGGGTTTTCCCAACCCGCCCGCAGGCGTCAAACTAGATCCGAATACAGATATTTGCCCGATTTCAGGTGTCGGCAAAGACGCCGATACACCAGCGGTCGACAATTGGAACGAAGTGTTCGCACCATATAATTTTCTGGCGGATATCGACGGGATTAAGTCTGTACCCTCGGGATCTACCGCAGGTAAGTCGATTGCCGACCAGCTCACTCATGCCGGGTTGACCTGGAGGAGCTACCAGGAAAGTCTCCCGCTCGGCGGCGCTTTTGGAGTCAACAACAGCAACGGAACGGTGAGCAATCTCAGTGACTTCACGAACCTACCGGCGCCTCTCACATCGTATACGGCGCTCTATGCCGTAAAGCACAACCCGTTCGCGTACTTCCAGAGCGTTCAGCAGGGTTACCCCCGGAATAACAGCATGAGCAATGTTGTGGCCTTCGACGGGCCCGGGGGCCTCTTTGCCGACCTCGCGACGGGTGAACTTCCTTCATTTGCGTTCATTGTTCCCAACCAGTGTAATGACCAGCACGGTAAAGGTGGCGAAAGCGCTTACTGCGCGGGTGATCCCGGCTCGGATGGCCTCCAGGCGGGGCTAAACCCGGGACTGATTCAGCAGGGCGATGTAACCATCGAACGCCTCGTGGCAGCGATCCAAGCTTCTCCGGTGTGGCACGAAGGTAACAATGCCATCGTCATCGTTTGGGATGAGAACGATTACAGCGGCATCACCAACGCACTTCCTCCGGGCACTCTGTTCCCGCCTCAGAACCAGAATAAGGTGGTTCTGACGGTCGAGACCAACCACGGCCATCAGGGTGTTCAAAGCGGGAATTTCTACAACAGCTTCTCCCTGCTGCGCTCGCTGGAGGCGGGTTTCAAACTTCCCTGCTTGAACCACGCGTGCGACAAGGGCGTATCCGTGATGTCAGACCTGTTCGGCCGCGACGACGATTAGTCCTCATTCCTTGCGAAAAGGCTTCTGCTTCTCTCGGAGCAGAGGCCTTTTTTTTGTGAATGTGAAATGGGAACGTCAGAACGTAAACGCAACCTGAAGATCGATGCGGCGGTTTGCCGACTGGCTGTTATATGGCCCGCCCGCGAGCGAGTTGGCCTCGCCGAATTGCGGTGATTGCAGGTTGCCGATCGGAGTCCCAAGGTTCACGTTGTTGAATGCGTTACGCACGTTAGCGCTGAAGGTCAGGCCGAACCGCCGATTGGTCGCGCCGGCGTCCATCCCCCTCCCCCCCGGTCCCCCCGGACCTCTAGGCCCGCCTCCCGGGCGTCCAAACGTGCCGCCACCGGGACCGCCGCCACTATTTCCCGAACTCTCAACAACTGGTCCAAAGCCGAACGTCTTGCTGATGCGGAAATTGAGTGCGAAGCGGCTGGGTCCTTCGGAATAGTTGATCGGAATCGGTGTGTAGGTTGGAAACTCGGCAGCGGGCGGAGTAACAAAGCATCCATACTGAGTCGCCTGGCCCGGCGGGCACGTGCCGAACTCGGGCCGCACGTTATACAGATTTCCCTGGTACGGGTCGGTACCGGTAGTGATGTTGAATGGCGGGCCGGAACTGGCAACCAGGAACGGGCTGAACCGGAAACCGCGCGGCAATCCAATCGTTCCGCCCATGAACAGGCGGTTGCGGACGTCAAAACTAGCTCGCCCGTAATCCTGCTGCAAGTCGTAGGGATTCGACGGAAAGCTGGAGGCCCCGGCAGTATCACTGTTCGCGTAGTTCAAGGTGTAGTAGCCGAACAAAGAAAGCTTCGTCCCCATTCGGACACTGCCGTTGATGATCAATTGGTTCTGCTTGAAGGTGCCCTCGGATTGGTACTGGAATATGTTCTCGTCAAGCCCATTCGGCCGCGTGTCGGAAACGGGATCGTAGGGATTGAGGTTGTTGGTGTAGAACTGGTGCAGGCCGCGGGAATTCAGGTACGTCACGGCGATATTCGCAGACTTGGTGAGTTGCCGCTCGAGCGTAACGCCGGTTTGCATCGTATAGGGTGCGTGCAGGCCGGAATTTGTCTGGTAGATCGTCGGTGTCGTCGCCGGGGGCAACTGGTTTGGCGCCAATGGCGCGCCGCTCAAATAAAATGTCGGGTTCAGAATCTGGAATCGAATCTGGTAGAGCAGTGGATCCAGTCCGCCAAATCTGTCCTGTTCCAGGATCAGGTTAGAGGTGAAGCGGTCATAAAAGACTCCGAAGCCTGCTCGGAGGACAGTTTTCGGTGCCTTCTTGGCGTTCCCGTCGATGCCCCAGGCAAATCCCAAGCGGGGCGCGAAATTGGCCTTGTTGCTAAAATCGCTCTGGGTTTCAAAGCGCAAGCCATAGCTGAGGGTCACTGTGGGGCGAATCTTCCAATCGTCTTGCACAAAGAGGCCTGCGTCGATCATATTCACATTGACGGAAGACTTCCCGCCGGTTTGCGTGTAATAGGTCGGCGCCCCACCCAAACCCTCCAGGAATTGCTGGTACTGATCGATGTTGTTGAAGAAAAACTGGCCGTTGTAGTTGCCGAGCGTGCCATTGGTGTCACTGGTGGAGCGGATGCGCCCGCCGAACTTCCACGAGTGTTTCCGGTAATTCATGTACGTGGTGTTCTGGAATTCGTAACGGTTCTGTGCGTCGGTGGTATTGCCGCCGCCGATCCCGTTTCCGTTGAACGCACCACCGACGCTGACCTGCGTCGAGGTATTCGTGGGAACGCTCTGCTCGCTTTCGTGAATGTATTGGAAGCGGACTTCGTTGATGGTGTGGGCGCCAATGGATTGGGTGTCGCTGAGCTGAAGCGTGTTTTCCACGTTGAGATCCACGGTGCCGGTGCCATCAAGGTTCAGCTGGCCAACGCTGCCGTTGGTTTCGGTATTCCGCCAATATTGGTAGCGAGCTGTCAGCGTGTTCGTCGGCGTGATCTGGTAATCGATACGCGGGCTGAGATTCACGCGATGCTCGGGATTGGCCACCGCGGCACTGCACGGCGCGATCAGCAGGTCCGGGCTCGGCGTGAAAACGGCGTCGCTGCAGGAGACATTGGTAGTCGTCGGCAAAACCAGAACGCTGGCGCTGACCACTCCCAGATTCTGAATATCGCGATTCTCAATATTAAAGAAGAAAGACGCCTTCTTGTTGATCGCCCCGCCCACGTTGCCGCTAAAATACGTGGTGTGGTAGCTGGGCGCCTCGGTGCCGGCTTCGAACGGGTTCCGGGAATTGAAGGCGGAGGTGTTGCCGCTCAACAGTAATTGCCCATGCAGCTTGTCGGTTCCCGGCTTAGTGAAAATTTCTACGCGGCCATATCCAAGCTTGTCGTACTCCGAGGAGAAAGGGTTCTGGTTGATCCGAATTTCGCGGATGGAGGCCTTCGGCGGCAACTGCCCTGCCGTAAATCCATCGATGTAAATTTGCCCGCCATTTGGGCCCGCGGAAGGGCCGGCTAGCGCTTCCAGTTCGGATTGCAATTCGTCCGGATCATCGGATAACGCTTCGAGGTCTTTGCCTTGCAGCACAATGGTGTTCGCGTTATTCGCGGGGTTCACGTCGACCTGCGTGGTGGTAGAGTTCACTTCCACTTTCTCTTTTTCCACCTCGATGGCCAGCGAGATATTTGCGCGCGCGACCTGGCCGGCAGTGACCGCCACACCGTCTTGGGTGAATAGCGCGAACCCTTGCGCCACGGCCTTGATTTGATAGCTGCCCGGCGCCAGGTCCTTGAATTCGTAATTTCCATCCTTGTTGGTGGTGGTGTCCATCGAAGCGCCGCCCGGCGTGGTAAGTAGAATCGTCGCGCCGGCGACCGCTGCGCCGGATGGGTCAGTTACCTGCCCACGGATCGTGCCGGTCGGCGTCTGGGTTAAAGCTGAAGTCGCTCCCAGCAGTATGAGCAGACACCCGGCAAGGCACGCGCGCACCCGGATTTTACGAACGACAATCGTCATCGGCTCCCCAATCTCTCTGAGTAACTCGTGAATCTGAATCTGCGCTCCGCGTATTTCATTGCGTACCGGCATCGGCGCCAGCGCCGGAGTTCAGGGTCCATGGCGTCAGGATGGAGCTGGCTTGCCCCTCTGGAGCGGCCTGCAAAATGGGTTCGACGCCACCCAACAGAGTAATCACCGTGGTCGCGCCGCTTGCTCCGGATGTGGCCACGATCATGACTGCGTCGCCCTTTTGAAAATCGGTGAGTGGGCTTGCCGGTAAGCGGTTGAGCATTTGCTGCAGGTCGCCATTCCCTCTTTGGGCAGCCCCAGGAGCTCCGGCGCCATTCTGGCCACTCGCACTTCCCTGCCCTCCGCTTGACGCCGCCGCCCGGCCGGGAGCCGCTGCGGGAGTGCCGCCGGAAGTTCCGTGGTCCCCATTGGCTTCCGGCGATGCTCCTTTCAGTCGCATCGCGATACGTTGGGCCATTGGTGCGGGCAACTTTCGCAATTGAGAACCTGGCGTAATGTTGACTTCGACGTTTTTCTTCGTCGCCAGGTCTGCAACCGTCAACGTAGACTTGCCCGCATCAATCGAGGCAATGGTTCCGGCGATGTTGTGAAACGTTCCCGAGACAATTTCATCAGCGGTGAATTCCCCGCCGTCGGAGCTTCGGCTGCCGCGCGCGCGCAACTGGTCGCCTGCCTGGATCTCCGTTACCGGCGCGACTTTCGCCTCGTCAAAGCTGACGGAGTTCGGAGCATAACGCCGGAGAATCGTTCCCACAGGCGCGTGAATGACAACCTCTTTCGTGCCCGTCGCGCTGAGGGTGCTGATTGCAATCGTCTCCGTCGCAGGATCGACGCTCTTCACCAACCCACCGATGCCGTGCCGCTGCCACTCTTCCTTCTCTCGCGCCTGCTTCTTGGCGATATCTTCTTTCTTCATTGCCACAATGGTGCTGGCCACCATTACGCTGGGCTGACCGCTCGTCTCGCCACGCACCAGAATGCGATCGCCAACCGCGAGGTCGTTGAGCTGAATTTTTGCCGCTTCTTTGAGCGTTTTGGAGCCCGGCTCGACTCGCAGCACCTTCACATCGGCCGGAAATTGCACCGTCATTTCCGTGCCCGCATCGGTCGTCAACGTCAGACTCTTCTCTGTTATTACTTTAATGGTGCCGAGTGCCGGGGCCGCCTTCGGTGGCCCCGCGTTTTCCTGGCCTCGGGCTTCCCGCGCCACCATCCCTGCTGCCACAAGCGTGACAAATAGCAGGAAAGCGCACGGCCTTGCACAACCCGCACTTCTCAAAAACTTCATTCGCAGAAACCCCTTTTGGATTCACCTGTACACCGGGAGGGAGCACGCTGGCTGGCAAACAAATGCATCGCCAAGCTGAGGCGGGCACGCCTGAGTCTTAGACGCGCGGCCAACCGGAAATCGTTTCAGCAAATTTCCTGCCGTTGTGCCCTAACTTGTTGATTCAAATTGGCGGGGGCGTGTGGAAGTCGAATCCACCACCCGCTCCGCGAAGGA
>Ga0335077_10001173_pt1 | contig 30802 bp, 21 predicted proteins | sample Lox_Sample_31_FD_207151 | JGI IMG/M metagenome (GOLD analysis project Ga0335077, IMG submission 207151) | Soil microbial communities from Loxahatchee National Wildlife Refuge, Florida, United States - Lox_Sample_3.1 | ecosystem: Environmental > Terrestrial > Soil > Wetlands | place: USA... | reverse complement strand
AAGTGTGAAGTACCTGAAAAGTTTGCGCTTGCGCCGGCGAAATGGCGAGCACCGGAAGAATCGCCGTGAGAACAATCAGCCCCAGCGTCGATGCAAAATCTTCAATCCGTTTCCGTTGCGTCGTGGGGATTGCCTCCTGTGGCCCTCCAATATGCCACAAATTCACAGGCTGCTGTTTTCAGTTTGCAAATGATTATTACAATCAACTCGCATGCCTTTGATTCTTGCCTCTGCCTCTCCTCGCCGCACTGAACTCTTGCGCAATGCTGATATCGATTTCACAGTCGATCCGGCACATCTGACGGAGCGACCCTTCCCGAGTGAGAAGCCGCTGGAATATGCAAAGCGTCTAGCCTGCGAGAAAGCGCGCGCCGTGTTCGCCACGCATCCGGACAGCGCAGTATTGGGGGCTGACACCGTAGTAGTGGTTGACGAGCATCTGCTGGAGAAGCCGGCGGATGAAGGCGACGCTGCTCGAATGTTGCGGCTGCTGTCGGGAAGAACGCACCAGGTCATCACGGGAGTGTGTCTGGCGGCGCCAGGTTTCGAGCAGACCGAGGCGGAGGTCACACAGGTCACCTTTAGTGTCTTGTCCGAGGCTGAAATCGACTACTACGTCCAGACGGGCGAGCCGATGGACAAGGCAGGCGCCTACGCGATCCAGGGCATCGCCTCGCGCTGGGTGGAGCGGATCGATGGCTGCTACTTCAATGTAGTGGGGCTGCCGCTGCCACGGGTATATCGCATCTTGCGGATGGCGGAAGCAGCTACCGGCGCGTCGCTGCTTTGAGGCCGGGAAATCTTAATCGGAGCTCTGTAGGCTGGGGAGGCAGAACGGAGCCACGGCTCGGTCGAAAGTCAGGGTCTGGTCTGAACTCGCGCCAGGGGTTGCCCGGGTTACTTCTTCTCGTCAGTCGTCGTGTTGCTCGAGGAACCCTCGCCGCTCATCGACGACCTGAAGTTGCGAATGCCTTCGCCCAGGCCTTTGCCCAGCTCGCCCAGCTTCTTGGGGCCGAAGATGAGCAAAGCAATGACCAGGATGACCGCCAGCTCGGGCAGGCCAAGTTTTCCACCAAACATAACTCCTCCGGTGAAACAGCCCAGTCCTTCTGCGCCTATGCAAAGGATATGCGGGCTTCTGCTCAGATTCTAGGCTTTCACAGCAACTGCGTCAAAGATTGACCCTAGCTAACCAATGGCCTCTATCAATCCTGCCAAAAGCGCTGCTCGCCGCGGGAGTTCGGCCGCAACAACGGATTCGTGCAGCGCGTGCGCGCCTTCTCCAACTGCGCCCAAACCATCGAGAGTCGGAACGCCGATTCCGGCGGTGAAATTGCCGTCCGAGCCGCCGCCGACTGCTATCTCCTCAATCGAGAAGCCGAGATCCGCAGCGATCTTCCGCGCCAGTTCAAACAAGGCAACAACATCTATTGTGCGCTCCAGCGGAGGACGATTAACACCACCTTCGATCTCCAGCTCGCACTTGTTGTTCACCGGACGCAGACTGCGAATTCGCCGCTCCATGACCGCAGCATCGCTCTTGCGCGCGATGCGAACGTCAACCTCAGCTACCGCCTCAGCGGCAATCACATTGGTTCGGGTTCCGCCGCGAATGACACCTACGTTTAGCGTTATCCCGCGAGTCAGATCGGTGAGTTGCGAAATCGCGAGTATCTGATGGGCAAGTTCGAGGATGGCGCTCTGGCCCTTCTCGAAGTCCAGCCCGGAATGCGCGGCTTGTCCTCTGACTTTCACCGTGAACGAGCCCACGCCTTTGCGAGCAGTCTTTAACGCGCCTCCGGGACCGGAAGGCTCGCATACCAGCACCGCCGCGCATTGCTGCGCCACTTTCTCAGTAATCGCGCGCGAACTGTCGCTTCCCGCTTCTTCGTCAGAAACCAGCAGCACCTTCACCGGGCGAAGCAAGTCGCCGCGAAGCTCGCGCAGCGCCGCCATTGCGAACATCATCTGCGCGATGCCGCTCTTCATGTCGAAGACGCCCGGTCCGTAGAGCCTTCCATCGTGCTCGCGCCACGGCATAGACTCAATCGTACCCATGTCGTAAACGGTATCGAAGTGCCCCAGCAGCAGCAGCGGCTTCCGGCGTTCGTCGCCGGCGAATTCCACTTGCAGATGATCACCTGCTAGACCTTGCCGATGGACCTTTACCTTTCCATCAAGGCGCTCAAACTCAACGGCGAGGTAAGAACACAGCTCATCGCAGGCCAGCTTGCTGTTGGTCGGCGATTCGCGAACTACCAGCTCGCGTGCGCACTCAACCATTTCGCGCTGGCGCCCGGTCAACCATCGCAACACCTTGCCGAGGTCGGCGAGCGGCTGCGGATGCTTTCCGTCAGCGATGTCGATTATCTTTGCCATGCGAACGGCCGCGCCGTATGCCCTCCCGCGGAATGTATAATCGTGACTTTCACGAGACCCCAATGAGTGACACGGTGAACCCGTCCGGCGGCGACAATCTTACACTCGAAATCGAAGATATACTGCGCATCCTGCCGCACCGCTACCCATTTCTGCTGGTTGACCGTATCACCGAGATTGTCCGCACCAAGCGTATTGTGGCCATCAAGAACGTGACCGTCAACGAGCCGTTCTTTGTCGGGCACTTTCCCGATCATCCGATCATGCCTGGCGTGCTCGTGGTGGAAGCCATGGCGCAAGCCGGTGGCGTGCTCCTGCTGACTGAGTTTCCCGACCGCGCTGAAAAGCTGCTGCTGTTTACCGGCATCGAGCGAGCACGCTTCCGTCGGCCCGTCCGACCTGGCGACCAACTGCGTATTGAGGTAGATGTAGTGGCCTGGCGCGGCACGGCGGGACGCATGCAAGGCAAAGCGTACGTCGGGGAGAAGCTGGCCTGCGAGGCGGTGGTCACCTGCCGGTTGCTCAACCGCAGGGCGAAGGAGCCGGAAGCCGCGTTGTCTGAGCCATAACGTCAAGATGAACATTCATCCGACGGCCATCGTCGATCCCTCGGCAAAGATTCCGGCGTCGTGCAAGATAGGGCCATACTGCATCGTCGGCGCCGGCGTGGAGATGGGCGACGACTGTGAATTGCTTTCGCACGTCGTGCTGGACGGGCCGTCACGGCTGGGCAACAACAACAAAATCTATCCCTTTGCCGTCGTCGGAATGGATCCACAGGACATCAGCTTTGCGGGCGAGATCGTATCGCTGGAGATGGGCGATCACAACGTTATCCGCGAGTCGGTCACCATCACTCGCGGAACCGCCAAAGGCGGCGGCGTGACTCGCATCGGCAATCACGTGCTCATCATGGCTTACACGCACATCGGGCACGACTGCATCATTGGCGATCACTCCATGCTGATTAACGCCGCAACTCTGGCCGGTCATGTCACCGTGGAGGAATGGGCCGTCGTGGGAGCGCTGTGTCCGGTGCATCAGTATGTGCGCATCGGGGCACATTCCTACGTCGGCGGCGGGACGACCATCACGCAGGATGTGCTGCCCTACTCCATGACCAGCGCCGAGCGCGATACACACGCCTACATGCTGAACAAAGTTGGCCTTCAGCGGCGGGGGTTCTCGAAGGAGCGAATCGCCAAGCTGCACCACGCGTTCAAGATTCTATTGGCGTCCAAGCTGAACACCTCGCAGGCATTGGAGAAACTGCGTGCCGAGCCTGAGCTTGGGGAGGACGTTGATTCGCTGGTGCGGTTCATTGAGTTCTCGCAGCGAGGAATTATCAAGTAATCGGTTGTCAGTTGTCAACGCCCCGTCGTGAGACTTTTCTCAACCGACAACCGACGACTTTCCGTTATGTCAGAACCTCCACGCGACCGCATAGGCCTCATCGCCGGCAACGGCAAGTTCCCGTTGCTGGTGCTCGACGCTGCGCGGTCGCAAGGTCTCCAAGTCGTGGTTGCTGCTATTAAGGAGGAAACCTTTCCCGAGATCGAACAGCACGGCGCTGCGACCGTTCACTGGCTTTCGCTGGGCGAGCTGTCCCGGCTCATTGAGACCTTCAAGAGCGAAGGCGTTACCCGTGCCATCATGGCCGGACAGGTAAAGCACAAGCAGATCTTCAGCAGCATCAAACCTGACTGGCGGCTCGCCAAGCTGCTGCTTTCGCTGACCACCCGCAACACCGATTCGCTGATCGGCGCCGTAAGCAAAGTGCTGGCTGACGAAGGCATCACCCTTATGAGTTCCACGGCCCTGCTGGAGCCCATGCTGGCCGGCGAAGGCGTGCTGACCCGGCGCGGGCCGACCGATGCCGAACAGTCGAACATCACCTATGGCCGCGCGGTAGCTCATCATCTGTCGCGCTTCGATATCGGACAGACGGTGGTCATTGCCGAAGCCGCATGCATTGCGGTCGAGGCGATGGAAGGCACCGACGCGACGATTCTGCGCGCTGGCGACATCATGAATTCGCCATCGCTGGGCAAGGATCCCTCGACCTTGAGTCGGGCGTTAACCGTGGTGAAGGTTGCAAAACCGAATCAGGACATGCGTTTTGATGTCCCGGTCATCGGGCTGAAGACGATTGAGACGATGAAACAAGCAGGAGCAACGTGCCTGGCGCTTGATGCGGGTCGCTGCCTTCTGCTGGACAAACAAGCGCTGCTTTTGGCCGCCGACGAGGCTGGAATCTGCATTGTCTCCGAAACGCAGGTCAGCCACATTCCTCATCGCGGTGTATAAAACGACAATGGCCGAAAATGCTGACGCGCGAAGGCCCGACAAGCCACTGCATGTGGGAGTCGTCGGCGTCGGTTCTTTCGGCCGCAATCACGCGCGAGTCTATCGCGATCTTCAATCCGACCCGGTGCAGAATCTGAGCTTCATCGGCGTTGTCGATGCCGACTTCACGGTTGCGCAAGCGGTCGCCAGGGAATTTGGAATTTCCGCTTTCCGTTCGGTTGGTGAACTGATACAGACTGGCATGCAAGCAGCCTCTGTCGCCGTTCCTACAGCTGCCCACCTCAACGTCGCGCGCCAATTGATGGAGAAGGGAATAGACGTTCTCGTCGAAAAGCCCATGACGGCGACCCTAGCTGAGGCTGACGAGATGATCGGCCTGGCCGAACGCTACGGGTGCATCGCGCAGGTAGGCCATCTGGAGCGCTTTAATCCTGCGGTGCGGGCGACGTTGCCTTTGCTGACGCAACCAATGTTCTTCGAAGTACACCGGCTGAGCGTTTTCACGCCCCGCTCGCTGGACGTGGATGTTGTGCTCGATCTGATGATCCATGACATTGACATCGTGCTGACTTTCGCAAAGTCGGCGGTGAAAGAAATTAGGGCAGTCGGCCTGCCAATCCTCTCGCGGAAGACGGACATAGCCAACGTGCGCATGGAGTTCGAATCCGGATGTGTGGCCAATCTCACAGCCAGCCGGGTGAGCACGGAACGCGTGCGGAAGCTGCGGTTCTTTCAGCCTCGGCAATACGTTTCGCTGGATTATTCGCGGCAGGACGTGTTGGTGTTGACCATCGACAGCACAACGTCCGGTGCAGCGGATGATATGGATCCATTCAATCCGGCGAACCTCGCTGCCAGTGCGCTCCCCGGGATTACGCCCTTCAAGCCGGCGGTGGAGTCGCAGGAGCCGCTGCGGGCGGAGTTGATCAGCTTTCTGCGCTCGGTGCGGGAGCGCTCATCACCGGAGGTAACGCTCGAAGACGGCCGCCGCGCATTGGCGGTAGCGACCCAGGTGGTTGAGGCGATCGCGCAACACAGCCGGCGAGTACGGTTGCCGGAATTGACTCGCGCCGAAAGCTAGCCTACGCTTTGGAATCAGCGATGCCGGAAGAGCTGGTCACAATCGCGAAGTTCTTCAGCCTGGGTGAAGCCAAGGTCGCGCAGGGCAGGCTCTCATCCGAGGGTATCTCCGTCTTCGTCTGCGACGAGCACATGCATGCCATCAACTGGCACATGGGCGCGGCCTTTGGAGGCATACGGTTACAGGTGCCCGAGCGGCAGGTCGTCCGCGCGCTGGAAATTCTCGACGGCTTCGAACCGGAGGCGAGCGACGAAGAGGAGGAGTCGGAAGAGGTTCATTGCTGCCCGGAGTGCGAATCGCTGGAGATTCGCGAGGTATCTGGGACCAACGCGCGTCAGATTTCGCTGTGGTCATCGGCCATTCCGTTTCCCGAGCCTCCAACGCAAACTACCCACCGCTGGCGATGCCTGATGTGCGGATACCAGTGGCAGGAAGAAGAGGATTCGCAGCAGCATTGACTCATGTCTGCGGGAAAAGGTCTTAGAATAGAGATATGAATGGAATTCAGTTTGTAACAGATGAGAAAGGCCGCCGGATCGCAGTTCAAATCGACCTGAAGAAGTACGGGGCAATTTGGGAGGACTTTTGGGATGGCCTTGTTTCCGAGTCGCGCCGTAAAGAGAAAGGCATTCCTTACGAAGAGTACCGTGCCGCCCGCTTGAAACGCCATCGTCCACGTGGCTAAGTATTCGCTCGCAATCAAACCGTCCGCACAACGAGAACTAGACACTCTCGACGATGCGCTGTTTGCTCGGATCGACCAAAGAATCATGGCTCTCGCCGAAAACCCAAGACCACCTGGCTGCAAGAAACTACACGGGTACAAAGACCAGTGGCGCATCCGTATAGGTGATTGGCGTGTGATCTACACAATCGACGATTCCAGGGTGCAGGTGGGCATCACGCGGGTCGCTCACCGCAGGGAAGCCTACGAAAGATGAGTGGATCAGCGCATACGGGAAGCCTGTCGAGCCAAGAAGCCGCTGGTGGCAGAGGTCCGCACCCCGCCATCACTCCAGAATTGCTTCGCGACCACGGCATCTCGTCCGAAGAGTACGACCGCATTCTGAAGGCGCTTGGCCGCGAGCCCACGTTCACCGAGCTCGGCATCTTCAGCGTGATGTGGAGCGAACACTGCTCGTACAAATCATCGCGTGTGCATCTGAAGCGCTTGCCGACGCATAGCACCCGCGTGGTGCAGGGCCCGGGAGAGAACGCGGGCATCATTGACATCGGTGATGGCTGGGCCTGCGCGTTCAAGATCGAATCGCACAACCATCCGTCGTTCATCGAGCCATTTCAGGGAGCAGCCACTGGGGTTGGCGGAATTCTGCGCGACATCTTTACTATGGGCGCGCGTCCGTTCGCCATCATGGATTCGCTGCGCTTCGGACCGATAACGCCGCAGCCTGGTCTGGATCAGGCGACTCTGCACAAGAACCACTCGGTGCTGGAAGGCGTGGTCAGCGGCATTGCCTCGTACGGAAACTGTTTCGGTGTTCCCAACGTGGGCGGAGAAGTTAAGTTCGAAAGCTGCTATTCCGGAAATCCGCTGGTCAACGCCTTCGCCCTCGGACTGGCACGGCGCGACCAGATCTTTTACGCCAGGGCCGCGGGCGAAGGAAATCCCGTCATCTATGTGGGTTCCAAAACCGGCCGCGACGGTATTCACGGTGCCACCATGGCCAGTGAGGAGTTCAGTGAGGAGTCCGAGGCCAAGCGCCCCAACGTGCAGGTGGGCGATCCCTTCCTGGAGAAGCTGCTGCTGGAAGCCTGCCTGGAAGCCATGCAGACGGGCGCTGTGGTCGGCATCCAGGATATGGGCGCCGCGGGCCTGACTTGTTCGACCTGCGAGATGGGCGGGCGCGGCGGCGTGGGACTGGAGATTGAACTCGACCTGGTGCCGCAGCGCGAGACCGGCATGACTCCCTACGAGATCATGCTGAGCGAATCACAGGAGCGGATGCTGCTGGTGGCTGAGAAAGGCCGCGAGGACGAGGTCTTTCGTGTGTTCCAGAAGTGGGGACTCGATGCCGTTACGGTTGGGCACGTCATCAATCAGCCAACGATGCGCGTTCTGCAACACGGCAAGATCGTGGCAGAAATCCCTAATCGCGCTCTTACCGATGACGCCCCGCTGTATCGCCGGCCTATGGAGCGATGGGAGCCTCCCATTTCGCGCGAGGTCCCCAGAGAGGTGAAGCTGGGTGAAAAGACCGATTTCAGCAGCGAGTTGAAACAGTTGCTTGCGACTCCCAACATCTGCTCGAAGCGTTGGGTCTTCCAGCAATACGACTCGATGGTGCAGGCCAACACGGTTGAAGGTCCAGGTGGCGAAGGCGGAGTCATCCGAGTGAAGGGGACGCAGCGTGGTCTGGCGATGGCGCTCGATGGCAACGGTCGCTGGTGTTACCTCGATCCCAAGCTTGGAGCGATGCACGCGGTTGCGGAAGCCGCGCGCAACGTAGCTTGCACCGGCGCAACTCCCGTGGCAGCAACCAATTGCCTGAACTTCGGAAATCCCGAAAAGCCGCACATCATGTGGCAGTTTTCGCAGACCATCGACGGCATGACCAAGGCTTGCGAAGAGTTAGAGACCCCGATCACCGGGGGAAATGTCAGCTTTTACAATGAGACCCTCGGCGAGGGGATTTATCCGACCCCGGTAATTGGGGTCGTTGGCATCCTGGAGGACGTACACAAGGCGGTTGGGCCGCATTTCCGTGAGGTGGGACATGCCTTGGTACTTGTTCGTGGCTCCGAGACGGGTGATGCTTCCGATGTTGAGGCCGAGTTCGGTTCCTCGGAATACGCTAAGGAGGTCCTGGGCCGAATCTGGGGCTTTCCGCCGGCGCTGGAGCTGGAGAAAGAGGCTGCCTTGCAGAAGGCCGTCATCGCAATCATCGACTCAGGATTGGTGGAGTCGGTGAAGGACTGCTCCGAGGGAGGACTGGCGGTGACTGTGGCTGAATGTGGTTTCACACACAGCATCGGCGCGCAGATCGACGTCAACTCGAATGAGTTGGTTCCCGAGTTCGTGCTGTTCGGAGAAGATGCCAGCCGGGTACTGATTTCATGCGACCCGCAAAATGCGTCGCGAATCCAACAAATAGCGCTACAATACGGCCTCTCAGCAGAACAGATTGGTAGTACGGTTCCCGATAAGGTAGAAATCCGAGTGGGCGGCGCTGCCGCCGCTACGGCAAGTGTCTCTGAGCTGAAGGATGCCTGGGCGCACGCTTTAGAACGGGCTTTGCACGTGGAAACGGAAGAGCGGTTGGTGCCGGCTGCGTTGCAGAAAAGCTAGCCGGTTGTTGGCAAAACATTTTCACTCGGATCAGGTGGAGCGATGGTGATTCCGTTCGATAAGTTTCGCGAAGAGTGTGGCGTGGTGGCCATCTACGGTCATCCTGAGGCCTCCAAGCTCGCCTACCTGAGCCTGTACGCGCTGCAACATCGGGGCCAGGAATCGGCGGGCATTGCGGCTTCCAACGGCGAGAGGATCGAGCTGCACAAGGGCATGGGACTCGTCGCCGACCTGTTCACTGGCGATGTCCTGGGGCGCCTTTCTGGTTCGCTGGCGATTGGCCACACGCGATACTCCACCACGGGTGATTCCGCGTTGCTCAACGCCCAGCCGATCATGGTGGAGTGCAACAAGGGCAAGATCGCGTTAGCGCACAACGGCAACATCACGAATGCGCATGAAGTGCACGCTCAGCTTGAGCAGCAGGGCTCCATCTTTCAGACCACCAGCGATACCGAAGTGGTAGTGCATCTCATCGCACGCTCGCGCGAGGAGACCTTGGCCGACGCCATGGCGGATGCGCTGCGTCGCATCGAGGGAGCGTTTTCGCTGGTCATGATGACGCGCGACCGCATCTTTGCCGCGCGCGACCCCCGAGGGTTTCGACCTTTGGTTATGGGACGGATCGCGGGACAAGTGGGCGTTGACACCGTAGTATTTGCCTCCGAAACGTGCGCCTTTGACCTGATTGGCGCAACCTGCGAACGCGAAGTGAAGCCGGGCGAGTTGATCATCGTTGGTCCGGAAGGGGTCCATTCCCGGTTCTACGCGGCGCAGCAGCCGCAATCGAACTGCATCTTCGAACATGTTTATTTCTCGCGTCCGGACAGCATCGTTTTTGGCCGTGCCGTGCAGCAGACACGCGACGCCCTGGGTCGCCAGCTTGCGCTGGAGTCGCCGGTCGAGGCGGACATCGTGGTGCCCGTGCCCGATTCCGGCGTAACAGCGGCAATGGGGTATTCGTATCAGAGCGGCATCCCGATTCAGTTTGGCCTGATCCGCAACCACTACGTGGGACGTACCTTCATCGAGCCCGAGCAGCGTGTGCGCGACTTCGGCGTAAAGCTGAAGCTGAATCCGGTACGGCATGTGCTAGAAGGCAAACGTGTGGTCCTGATCGACGACTCAATCGTTCGCGGCACCACCAGCAAGAAGATCGTTCGCATGGTGCGGGACGCGGGGGCCAAACAGGTGCACATGCGCATCTCCTGCCCCCCAACAATTTCGCCCTGCTTCTACGGAGTGGACACGCCCTCCAAGAACCAGTTAATTGCCGCGAACAAGTCCGTGGAAGAGATCCGTGAGTACATCGGGGCGGATTCGCTGGCTTATCTTTCGCTGGAAGGTCTGCGCAAAGCGGCTGGCGAATGTGATCCGGCGACTTACTGCACCGCCTGTTATACGGGTAAGTATCCGACCAACATCGTGGAAATTGAAGACATCGCGCCCGCGATGACGCCAGGTGATTGATTTCTGCAGATCTGGAGGCTTACTGAAGGTGCAGCTTCTGCCTCTTTTGCGGCAACTGGTTCGCCGCATTCTGCGGCGGGATCCCGCCGAGCCGCAAGACCCCTACGCCAGGGTTCGAGTGCCTGTCCGACGAGGACCTGCCGGACGCAATACCGCGATCGCTCTTGACGAACCCGTCGAGCCAAAGCGGACCGATGCTCGCGGCCGGCGATATCGATGACAACGTAAGGGCAGAACATGCCTAGTCGCGATAGCGGCCTGTGGTTGGGGCCTCCCTGTCGCTGCCTTCAGGCACTGCCAACTGGACTCGCCACCTCAGAAATCGCATGTGGAGCGGCCGGCGGTGGCAGCGTCTGAGCTGTGGCCTTCCGGCCTGCCTTCGATCGTTGCGATGGCGCAGTAACCGTGCGCTCCTCGAATAGAAGCCGCCGCAAAGTGCGCAGGTCATTAAGAATTCGCCTGCTTCGAAGCATGTGAAACTCCAGTTTCTCCAGCGTGTAGAGCGCGAGTTTGAGGGCCTCGGCACGACGGGGAAGACTGAGGCCCGACTCTCTCAGCACGTCGGCTTCGATGTCCAGCTTCGTCTCGAAGACCGTCTGCGCCAACAGTGTCAGAAACTCGTGCGCATCCTCGATGCTGTCAAAGGGGCTTTCAGGAGCTTGCTTCATGGCACTTCTCCTTTGGGCGTCCAAGGAGTGCAGGCAACAACCGCCTGGGGATCCTGGGGGATTATTACAAGTCTCCCCCGTTTTCCGGCCTGCGTCTGTGACGGTCGGCACGGAGTCGCGTGACAAACGGTCACAGCAGTTGACGCGGTGCAGCAATGTGACCGGATTTCATGTGACGGGGCTCACAAGATCTTCCGATATGTCTCACATCGAACGCCGACGCTGCTCACAGACCAAATCACCCCGAGAAAGCACAATGATGAAAGTAGGTCAATAGCCTTCCAGGTGTCATCGGTTCTCGGGTCGCCACTTCCAGTCGCCGCCATCGTGGGCACCTCGAAGCGCAGTCCTTCACGAGAGGTAGAGCCCATGATGGAAGCTCTCCAATCACCGGCGCAGGCGACGTACTGGTTCATCTCGGGGCGGCTCCTTTTCATCCTCCTTAATGTTCTGGGGCTGGCGTGCTTCGCCTACATCGTAACGAAGCGGCTGACGCCTCTCGGTCGTGGCGAACGCGATCTTCGTTTCGACAGGCCCCTGCTCCGATTGGAACGGGTTCTGCAGTTTTGGCTGGCGCAATGGAAGCATCCACGCTACCGGTTCGCGGGAACGATTCACATCCTTATCTTTGCGGGCTTCCTGATTCTGGCGACCCGTGCCTTCTCCCTGCTGGTTCTCGGCATCTCGGAAAGCTTCGTGCTGCCGGATTCCTCTGCCGGAATCGGCCGCTTCTATGAGATGTTCGCTGACTATGCCGCGACCGCAGTCTTCGCATGCATGATAGTCGCCGCCGTCCGGCGGATCGTCTTCAAGCCCGCGCGCTACGAAGTGCCGGCGAGGTATGGCAAGGCGCACAAGGTGGATGCCATCTTTCTGCTGGGGTTGATCGCCTTCCTGATGCTGTCGGAAAGCGTCTTTGAGGCCAGCAAGGCTGCGTCGCTCGCCAGGCAAGGCCAGGCTGAGTTCCTGGCGGTGTTCTCACTGGCGTGGGTCCTGCAGAGCGCGCTCAGCACAGCTTCGCTTTCCGAACTCTGGAACCTGCATCGCGTCGCCTACGTGTTCGATGTCCTGACCTTTTATTTCCTGCTGTGCTATCGGCCGTTTGGAATTCAGTTCCACGTGGAAACGTCGCTGTTCAACGTTTATTTCGCAAAGCTCGACAAAGGAACAGTGAAGCCCGTGCGCTGGGGCGTCAGCGATGCGCGATTGGACCAAGTGAAGTCCTTCGGCGTGAAAACTTTTGAGGACTTTACCTGGAAGCACATGCTGGATTTCTATTCCTGTGCCGACTGCGGCCGGTGCTCCGACAACTGCCCGGCCAATTCGGTGGGAAGACCGCTGTCGCCGCGATTCATCAGCATCAAGGCACGCGACTATGCCTTTCACCACTATCCGATGTTCGGCAGGGCCAGCAACGGCGTTCCCCTGATCGGCGCCATTTACTCCGACGACGAAGTCTGGTCGTGCACCACGTGTGGCGCGTGCGAAGAAGAGTGCCCGCTATTAATCGAGTACATCGACAAGATCGTTGATCTGCGGCGCGGCCTGGTGGACGACGGGAACGTGCCCAAGTCCATCCAGAAGGCGCTGAAGGCGCTGGAGAGCCGCGGCAACCCTTACGGCAAAATGGAGAAGAAGCGGGCCGACTGGACCAAGGCTGATGGCGTAGCAGATATCAAGGTCCTGAACGGCAAGCCCATCGCCAACGCGCTGTACTTCGTCGACAGTATTACCTCCTACGACGACCGGATCCAGGCGATCGGGCGGGCGACGGCTAGGATCCTGAAGGATACCGGAGAGAACTTCGGAATCCTGGGTGCCAGCGAAAAGGACAGTGGACACGATGTCCGGCGCTTCGGGGAAGAGACGCTGTTCATGGCCTTGCGCGACCACAACGTCGAGGCCATCAAAGCATCCGGCGTCCAGCGAATCGTTACCGCCGACCCGCACGCCTTCAACGCGTTGAAACACGACTACAAAGATGTGCCCCCGGTCGAGCACATCAGTCAAGTCATTGCACGCGAGGTGAAAAGCGGGAACCTGAAACTCAGTCCGGTTGAGAACGGAGACAACGTTTACACCTACCACGATCCCTGCTACCTCGGCCGCCACAACCAGGTTTACGACGATCCGCGCGCGGTACTCGATGCGATCCCGGGCATGAAACGCGTCGAAATGAGCCGCTGCCGCGACCGGTCGTTCTGCTGCGGCGGTGGCGGACTGATGCTGTTCTATGAGCCCCAGGAAGAAGAGCGGATGGGCGTGAAGCGGGTGCGGATGGCCGCCGAAGCGGGCGCCAATGTGATTGTGACGGCCTGCCCGTTCTGCATGGTGAACATGGAAGACGCCATCAAGGTTGCAGGCCTGGAAGGAAAGATGACCGCGATTGACCTGGCGGAATTAGTTGACCAGCACATCGCTCGCGAAGGTCCGAAGGTGGGTGAAGTCAAAGAGGAAGTTGTAACGGCTTGAGCCCTGCTGCAGCAGGCGAAGACAACGAGATCGGGAGAGGAAACCGTGGAAATTCTAGTTTGTGTACGAAGAGTGCCCGACACATCAGAGAACGAGATTCAACTCAACAGCGCCGGAAACGACATCGAGCGCGACGACCTGGTCTACTCGGTGAACGAGGCAGACAACTACGCCGTCGAAGAGGCGCTGCAAATTGTTGCCAGGACCGGCGGCAATGTGACCGTGGCCACAGTTGGCGGTGAAGATGACGAGGAAGTGCTGCGCCGCCAAATGGCCATGGGCGCCAACCAGGGAGTGCTGCTGACCGACGAAGCCTTCGAGGGCTCCGACGGCCGTGGCATCGCAACCATCCTGAAGGCGTTCGTGCAAAAGGGCAAGTACGACCTGATCCTGACCGGCATTCAGGCCGAGGACGGCGGCGCTCAGATCGGTGGGATGCTGGCGGCGTTGCTGGACTATCCCTTCGCGTCACTGGTGAATTCCATTGAAGTCGTTGATGGCAAGAAGCTGAAGGTCGGCCGGGAGATCGAGGGCGGCAACCGGGAGGTGAATGAGATCGATCTTCCCTGTGTGCTCTCCATCCAGACCGGCATCAACGAGCCGCGTTACGTCGGCATGAGAGGCATTCGGCAAGTTGCATCCGTCGAGATTCCGACCTACGGCGCGTCAGACCTGGGAGTCGAGCGGACGACTGTCGGCGCGGCCGGCGCCAAGGTCAAGCGCACAGATTACTTCATTCCTGCGCTGGGCAAGGGCGCCGAGATGCTGCAGGGCAGCCAGGACGAGATCATCGAGAAAGTCTTCGAGCTGATAAAGACCAAAGGAGGGCTGAACTAATGGCTCGCATCTTCGCCTACATCGTACATAAGGGTGGTGTCGCCGACGACTCGGCGGCCGAACTGGTGGCCGCGGCAAAGAAGATTGATGCAGCTGCATCGCCGACGGCCATCGTTACCGGCTGGGGCGCAGAACTCGATGCCGTCTGCGAGGCCGTGCGCACCTCCTACGCAGAGGTATGGAAGCTCGCGAACCAGGCCTTGGCTTATCCGAATGCTGAGCTTATTCGCAAAGCGTTGGTCAACGTTGTTCCAACTGGCAGCATTGTCCTGATCCCTCACGCTCACTTCGGAATCGACCTGTCGCCGGGCCTCTCCATCAAGCTGAATTCCGCTTATGTCTCTGACGTGTTGGGCATCGACGGGATAGAGGGCAATTGGCTCAGGGTCATCCGTCAGGAGTTCGGCGGGCAGGTCAGCACCCATGTGAAGTGCGATATCTCGTCTGGAGCGGTCATCAACATTCGCCCGGGCGCATTCAAAGCGCAGGACAGCCCTCCAGTTAACGGCGCTGTGGTTGACAAGTCGGCGGAAGTTGGCGCGCTTACTGCTGGACGGCGTTATCTCGAGACCGTGGTCGCCGAAGCGGGCGATGTTGATATCACCAAGCATGCCGTTCTGGTTTCTGTTGGCCGCGGCATCCAGGAAAAGGACAACATCACCATCGCCGAGGAGTTGGCCGAGGTACTGGGCGCTGCGGTGAGCTGCTCTCGACCGGTGGTTGACGCCAAGTGGCTGCCGAAGTCCCGCCAGGTCGGCTCATCCGGACAGACAGTCAAGCCGAAGGTGTACATGGCCTGCGGCATCAGCGGCTCGTTCCAGCACCTCGCCGGGATTAAGGGCAATCCCTTCATCATCGCCATCAACAAGAACCCTAAGGCCCCCTTTTTCCAGGTGGCCGACGTTGGAGTGGTCGCTGACATCCTGGAGTTCTTGCCTGAATTGACCAGCAAAGTTCGCGAAGCGAGAGGCGCTTCGGTCTAGCAAAGAGAGGCACCGTCCATGATCACGAAGAAAACACTGCAACTGAGTTTGAAATCGCTTCGCGATTTTGCCAAGAAGCGCCTGCCGGATGAAGAGCTGATCGCGTTGGATGAACGCGATGAATGTCCGGAAGACATTGTTCGATACATGAGCAACCCGGACAAACTCGGCATTCAATTGCTGTTCATTCCGGAAGAGTACGGCGGCATGGGCGGAAGCACCTTCGACGTCTATCTCATCTGCGAACAGATGGCGCGAATCGATCTTGGCGTCGCAACCTCTTTGTTTGCCACCTTCCTTGGCAGCGATCCCATAACTTTCGGCGCCACTCCTGAGCAAAAGAAGAAATGGCTGGGTCGCATTGCCGACGAAGGAATTTTGTTCGCCTACGGCGCCACGGAACCGGACGCGGGGAGCGACCTGGGCGCGCTGAAGACGACCGCCGATCGCGTCGAGAAAGACGGCAAGATCGTCGGCTACAAGATCAACGGCAGCAAGCAGTGGATCAGCAACGGTGGCATTGCCGATGTCTACACAATACTGGCCAACACACCGGCCGGGCCAAGCTGGTTCATCGTGGAGAAAGGCGTAAAGGGCTTTGCTCACGATAAGCCCGAGGACAAACACGGCATTCGCCTGAGTAACACAGCAGCGCTGGCTCTCAACGATGTGTACGTTGACGCCGACCGGCTGGTCGGCGGCGTGGAAGGCCAGGGCTTGCTGCAGGCACAGATGGTCTTCGGCTACACGCGTGTGATGGTCGCGGCATTTGGCCTGGGAGCGGGTTGGTCGGCGCTGGATCGCGCCATTCCTTATTCCACCAAGCGCATTCAGGCGGGCACACCACTGTCCGAAAAGCAGGGCTACACCCACAAGCTGATCGTGCCCAACGTGGTGCATCTCGAAGCGGCCCGCTCCTACATCGAGGAAACGGCGCAGCGCATTGACGCTGGCGAGGGAAACCTGAACACCGAAGGCGCCATTGCCAAATACATGGCAACCGAAGCTGGTCATGCTGCCGCCGACGCCAGCATTCAAGCGCTGGGGGGCTACGGCTACACCCACGAGTACATGGTGGAGAAGATCAGCCGCGACGTGCGCATCACCCGGATCTACGAGGGCACCTCCGAGATCATGGAGATGACCATCAGCCGCGACCGCTGGCAGTTCCACCTGAAGACGCGCGGACAGTATTACCACGAAATGGGGAAAGATCTGGAGGTGCTGGACGCACGCAATCCCGTAGTTGGCGCCGGCACCGCCGCCCTGGCGGCCCATGCTCTGGCCGAGGTAATGGAAAGGGCGCGTGTTGGCCGGCTGACGCGCTATCAACACATCTTGTTCCGCCTGGGTCAATTGATTGCCTACACGGAGTGCGCTGGAAGTCTGGCTCGCCGCGCCGCCCTGGCCGCCGAAGGCGAGCTGCACGAAAAAGCCGATGAACGCTTCGATGCCACTGCCTTGGCGACGCTGGCCCGGATCTTTGCCCGCGAAGCCGCGCTGAAGGTAGCAGAAGAGGGCCTGCAGTGGGTTTGCGGAAGCGGTGGCGTGAGCGATTCCGATGTGGCCGCGTTTGAAGCGGCCTTGGGGTCGCCCGCCATCCACCGCGCGCAAGAAGGCCTTATTGCAGATATGGATTACATCGCCGACGTCCTTTATAGCCGCGTGGCCAAGCACGAAGAAGCAGCAGCCCTGGTAGGGGCCTAGACATTAGGACCTGGCATCCGGCAATCGCTGTTGGATGCCAGGTTCGGGGGAACAGGGGAGTGCCATCATGCAAGACACCGCCCATCGTGCAATCGCAATTGTGGGGCTAGGAGCAGTCCTGCCCGATGCTCCAAACGTGCAAGCGTTTTGGGAGAACGTCAAGAACAGCCGTTACAGCATCAGCGAAGTGAGGCCCGACCGTTGGGACCCGGACTTTTACTACGATCCCGATCCGGCGGCGCCCGACAAGACCTATTCGAAGATCGGCGGATGGGTGCGCGAATTTCAGTGGGACCCGATGAAGTGGCGTCTGCCCATACCGCCTCGTGTCGTCGAGGGCATGGATGACGCGCAGAAATGGGGCATCGCCTGTGTTCGCGAGGCATTGGAAGACTACGGTTATCCGAAGCGGCCGTTGGATCCCGATCGTACAGCGGTAATCCTCGGCAACGCCATGGCCGGGGAAAGGCACTACCTTACCTCGTTTCGCGTGTTCTTCCCAGAGTATGCACGTGGGCTGGCAGAAAGCGTCAGCTTCGCCGCGCTCCCAGCGGCGGCGCGGGACAATATCACTCGCGAATTGCACGAACGGATTGGCCATCGCCTGCCAGAGATTACCGAAGACAGCATGCCGGGCGAACTGGCCAATTGCATTGCTGGTCGCATTGCGAACCTCTTCAACTTCCATGGCCCGAATTTCACCTGTGATGCAGCATGTGCTTCGGCGATGGCCGCCATCACCTCGGCGGTAAAGGGTTTGGTGGAGCGCGACTTTGACGCCGTCATCACCGGTGGTATTGACCGCAACATGGGCGCCCCAACCTTTGTTAAGTTCTGCAAGATTGGGGCGCTGTCCGCAACGGGTACGCGTCCTTACGCTCACGGAGCCGATGGCTTCGTGATGGGAGAAGGAGCAGCGATCTTCCTGCTGAAGCGCCTCGCCGATGCCGAGCGCGACGGTGACAAGGTTTACGCGGTGCTGCGGGGAATCGGTGGTTCCAGCGACGGCAAGGGAAAAGGCATCACTGCGCCCAATCCTATCGGTCAGAAGTTGTGCATCGAGCGCGGCTGGCAGAATGCCGGCTTGTCACCGGCCACCGCCACCTTGTTTGAAGGCCATGGTACGTCGACCCGGGTCGGCGATGTGGTCGAGGCGCAAAGCCTGGTGGAGGTGCTCGCCGGCTCCGATGTTCCGAAAGGCTCAATTGCGCTCGGCTCTGTGAAGTCGAACTTTGGTCACCTGAAGGGCGCGGCGGGCGCGGCCGGCATTCTGAAAGCGACACTGGCGCTTCACGATAAGGTGCTGCCGCCCAGCTTGCATTGCGAAACGCCCAGTCCGGACATCGACTTTGCTCACTCGCCGCTTTACGTCAACACGGAACTGAAGCCTTGGACGGTACCCACCGACACTCCGCGCCGCGCTGCCGTCAGCGCTTTCGGTTTCGGCGGTACCAACTTCCATGCTGTCTTCGAGGAATTCCTTCCCGGGAAGCTCAACGGTAATGGCAAACGGCAGGTGACGGTCCCTGCGCCGTCACCCTCAGCGGAGGAAAGCGTTGGCTTAGTGGCAAGTTCTTCGGCCCCGGTTGTGCAGACGAGCGGCAGTGCCGTCGTCGCTTCTGCGCTCACCCCCGCACAGCAGAGCGACACCGGGGCCGTTCCCTCTTCCTCCGCTGGCGTCTCGCGGAAGACGCCGTTACGCGGCGCGCTGGTAATCGGTGCTGCGACGCAGGATGAGCTCACAACGCGTCTGATTGCCGTGCAGAAGGAGGCTGCAGCGGGACGCGCGCCCGCTCCAGCCGCGCCGGCTGAATCGGATCTCCGTGCGCCTGAGCGCCTGGCGATTGATTTTGCCAACGCTGCCGACTTGGCAGACAAGTCAGCGAAGGCTCTTAAGGCTCTGAAAGCCAACCAGGCGCCGATCTGGAAGGCCCTGCGTGCGCAGGGCATCTTCCGCGGACACGGCCCTGCTCCGAAGGTCGCATTCCTTTATACCGGCCAGGGCTCGCAGTACGTGAATATGCTGCAGCCACTGCGCGCCGCCGAACCAATCGTGGCCGATCTCTTTGCCGAAGCTGATCGCATTATGACCCCGCTGCTGGGCAAGCCGCTCAGCGAGTTTATCTTTGTTGACCCGGCCAACGCCGAGGCCGTTGCAAAAGCGGAAGAAGATTTGCGCCAGACCGAGATCACTCAGCCCACCGTGCTGACCATCGACCTGGCTCTGACCCGGCTCTTGGCTGCCTACGGCATCCAGCCCGACATGACGATGGGACACAGCTTGGGCGAATACGGCGCGCTGGTTGCGTCCGGCTCTCTCACCTTCGAGAACGCACTGCAGGCCGTCAGCGCCCGCGGCCGCGGAATGACGCAGGTGGCGGTGAAAGACACTGGAAAGATGGCGGCCGTCTTTGCACCCTTGGCTGAGGTCGAGCGAATCCTAAAGACCATTGACGGATATGTGGTGATCGCCAACGTCAACAGCGGACAGCAGTCGGTCATCGGCGGCGCCAGCAAAGCAGTCGAACAGGCAATGGAGATCTTCATGCAGGCTGGCTACGACATAAGGCCGTTGCCGGTCAGCCACGCTTTCCACACATGGATCGTTGCCCCGGCCAGTGAACCGCTGCGGGAAATGCTATCGCACCTGCACATACAACCACCGCAGGTACCGGTTGTCGCCAACGTGAATGGCGAGTTTTATCCCACGGGCCCGGATGTCGTCCCGCAGATGCTGGACCTTCTGGCAAAGCAGGTCGCATCGCCGGTGCAGTTCGTGAAAGGGCTGAATACCCTGTACGACGCAGGCGCGCGCGTCTTTGTGGAAGTCGGCCCGAAGAAGGCGCTGCAGGGATTTGCGGAGGAGGTGCTCGGTGATCGTGGCGATGTGGTTTCGCTGTTCACGAATCACCCCAAGGTGGAAGACATCACTGCCTTCAACCAGGCGTTGTGCGGCCTTTATGCCGCAGGCTTAGGCTGCGGACAGGCTGAGGCCAAGGTCGAGATCACCACGCAAGGGGCGGTCGGCCAAAACGAATTTGTCCCTACGGCCAAAATCGCCGAGCCAGCGACGACTCCGTTACCTTCCACGACGGCAGTGGTTCCGACGAACGGCAATGCCTACAGCGAACTCGGGCGCTTGGTCGCGGATGCTTTGGAGCGGAGTGGCTGGCAGCTGGATCGCGGCCAGCAGTCCACGTCGAGCTTGGTCCCGGTGACGATCACCGGGGCGTCATTGGGTCTGCCTGGAACCGAGCGCATCTTCGACGATAGCAACGTCGAACGCATCCTACGGGGCGACCAATTCATTAACCTCATCCCCGGGCGTTTTCTTCAGGCGATGCTCGACAAGCACATCAGGCGCCTGGTCAAGAGCGAAAAGGGAGAAGCCACGTTTGAGACCATCACCGACGTGGCGGATGTGATCAAGCTGGCGGGACGCGGAGGCGCCTTCGATCTGGAAGCCGAATTCGGCGTCCCCTCCGAACACCTGGCAGCCCTCGACCGCGTTACTCGCTTAGCCATCGGAGCAGGCATCGACGCGTTGCGCGATGCCGGCATCCCGCTGGTCATGCGCTATAAGACGACGACGAAAGGTACGCAGTTACCGGATCGATGGGGTTTGCCGGACGCCATGCGCGACGATACCGGGGTGATTTTCGGCTCAGCTTTTCCCGGCTACGACTCCTTCGTCGAAATCATATCGAGCTATTTCACCGACCACGCCCGTCGCGAACAGTTGGGTGTACTGGAACGCTTGCGTGTGCAAGCAACGGGAAATGGCCATTCCGGCCTTGGACAAGAACTGGACCGGCGCATCGCGGACTTGCGCGCCACAATCGAGAAAGAACCCTATGTCTTCGACCGGCGCTTCCTGCTCAGGGTTTTGTCGATGGGGCATTCGCAATTTGCCGAACTCATCGGCGCGCGCGGTCCCAACACCCAAATCAACGCCGCTTGCGCCAGCACCGCGCAAGCTGTGGCCTTGGCGGAAGACTGGATTCGCGCTGGACGGTGTCGCCGCGTGATCATTATTTCGGCGGACGATGTCACCTCCGACAACATGCTCGAGTGGTTCGGCCCCGGCTTTCTGGCCAGCGGAGCGGCAGCCACCGACGAGGTGGTTGAAGACGCTGCCATCCCATTCGATCGCCGTCGGCACGGCCTGATCGTGGGCATGGGAGCGGCGGCGCTTGTAATTGAGAGCGTCGATGCGGCGCGGGAACGAGGGATCCAGCCTATCTGCGAGGTGTTGAGCGCGGTGACGGCCAATAGCGCCTTCCATGGCACCCGCCTCGATGTTCAGCACATTGGCCAGGTAATGGAAGACCTTGTGGCCCAGGCCGAAGCGCGCAGCGGCGTCACACGAAAGGAGTTCGCGCCACAAATGGTCTTCGTTTCCCACGAGACCTACACGCCTGCGCGCGGCGGCAGCGCCTCGGCAGAAATCTACGCACTGCGTCGGGTCTTCGGTGATGACGCGGACAAGATTGTGATCGCCAACACCAAAGGCATGACGGGTCACGCAATGGCCACCGGCATTGAAGATGTCCTCGCAGTTAAGGCCCTGGAAACGGGCTTGGTGCCGCCGGTTGCCAATTTCAAAGAAGTTGATCCAGAGTTGGGTGTGCTAAACCTGTCGAAGGGCGGCGCCTATCCTGTCCAATATGCCATGCACTTGGGTGCCGGGTTCGGTTCGCAGATCAGCATGATACTGTTGCGCTGGGTGCCCACGAGAGACGGCGTACGCCCCAAACCGAATGCACTCGGCTACGCCCATCGCATTGCCGACGAGACTGCATGGAGCGCCTGGCTGAGCCGGATGGCAGGCCGTCCGGTCGGGAACCTGGAAGTGGTTTGCCGCACGCTGCGCGTCCCAGACCAAGGGCTGGCAGCACGGGTTGCCACGAAACAAGAGACGAGCGCCGCGCAGGTGCAATGTCCAAGGGGCCAGGCACTACAACCGCCGATTCCGGTTACGAAACCGGCACCCACATCTGCGGTCGAGACTCAAGAGGCCTGGACGAAATCGCCTAGTCCGCAACTGCCCGCTCCAGCGCCACCACTGCCGGCTGTGAAGCCCAAGACGGAAGCTAAGGTCACTACAGCAGCACCGGCCACGTCGCCAACGCCCGCAGTAACCGGCGATGCGGTGAAGGAACGCATCCTCGCTCTGGTTGTGGAGAAGACCGGCTATCCCAAAGACATGCTGGATCTAGACCTCGACCTAGAAGCCGACCTTGGCGTTGACACGGTCAAGCAAGCCGAGATGTTTGCCGCCATTCGCGAGATCTACAACATTCCGCGCGACGAAAACCGCAAGCTGCGCGACTACCCGACTCTGGCGCACGTCATACGGTTCGTATACGAGAAGCGACCGGACTTGGCATCCGGGCCCGCGCCGTCGACAACGCCCGTCGACGTTACTACAGCTCAACCGCCCGTAGCGACCGAGGCGAAAGAAGGAGTCGAATTCTCAGCGGCGCCAACGGCTGTGATCTCTTCGCACGGTGCTGGCGATGAAGTGAAGGAACGGATACTCGCTTTGGTCGTCGAGAAAACTGGCTATCCCAAAGACATGCTGGACCTGGACCTAGATCTGGAAGCCGATCTCGGCGTGGACACGGTCAAACAAGCCGAGATGTTTGCGGCGATTCGCGAGATCTACAACATTCCGCGCGACGAGAATCGCAAACTGCGCGACTATCCCACGCTAGCGCATGTCATCCGCTTCGTGTTTGAACAGCGCCCCGACCTGTCTGCCGCTCTCTCGGCACACGTCATCAGCCAGCCAGCAACGGCTGAGCCAACATCTGTCGCGATTCAACCTGCTGCGCAACCGCCCATTGTGGCCTCTACGCAGGTCAGCGGTGAGGATGATTCAGTAGAGCAACGCATCCTCAGCCTGGTCGTGGAAAAGACTGGCTACCCCAAGGACATGCTCGACTTGGACCTTGATCTGGAAGCCGACCTCGGCGTTGACACTGTCAAGCAGGCGGAAATGTTCGCGGCCATCCGCGAGATCTATAACATCCCGCGCGACGAAAACCGCAAGCTGCGCGATTACCCAACGCTGGCGCACGTCATTCGCTTCGTTTACGAACGACGTCCCGATCTTGCAGGACCGGCTGCGCTGGCGCCGGTTCCTAGCCAGCCGACAGTGTCTGAGCCGTCTCCCGTTACGCCGACGCCCGCTGCTCCAACCCCTCCGCCGGCTGCGGAGGTTGCGGTTGCGGCGCCCACGGCCGACGCAATCAAAGACCAGGTGCTGGAAATCGTAGCCGAGAAAACCGGCTATCCCAAGGACATGCTCGACTTCGACCTTGACCTCGAAGCTGACCTCGGAATCGACACCGTCAAGCAAGCCGAGATGTTCGCTGCCATCCGGGCGGCATACAACATTCCGCGCGATGAGAACCTCAAGCTGCGCGACTTTCCGACGCTGGCGCATGTCATCCAGTTCGCACAAGACAAACAGCGGACAGCGGGAACGCCTGCCGTAACTACTGCCGCTCCTGTAGCGGCCACGCCTGTACGCCCTCGTCCGCCGGTCGCCAGCTTCGAGGCAGCGAACCGTGTTCCGCGTCGGGTGCCTGTACCCACCCTGCGCCCGCCGCTCAGTCTCTGTAAGTCAACGGGAGTGACGCTAGGTTCTGGCAGCCGGGTAGTGATCATGCCCGACAAAGGCGGTGTGGCAAGCGCGCTGACTCAGCAACTGAAAGCAAAAGGTGTGGAGGTACTCCAGATCGGAGACGCACGTGATCCAGTTGCGCTGGCCAAGACTCTTACTAACTGGCTGGCTGCCGGTCCGGTGCAGGGAATTTACTGGCTCCCAGCTCTGGACGATGAAGGCCCTATCAGCAAGATGGACCTGTCTGCATGGCATAAAGCGCTCCAAGTGCGTGTCAAGTCCCTCTACGCCACCATGCGCGTGCTATATGAGCAGACCGCAGCGCCGGGCACCTTCCTGGTTTCGGCGACCCGCCTGGGCGGGATGCACGGCTACGATGAGGCCGGAGCGACTGCGCCGCTGGGTGGCGCAGTGACTGGCTTCACCAAGACCTACAAACGGGAGCGCCCCGATACCCTGGTCAAAGCCCTCGATTTCGAAGCCGGTCGCAATCCGTCAGAAATTGCCGAGCTGCTCATCAATGAGACTCTCCGCGATCCCGGCGCGGTTGAGGTCGGCTACAAGCAAGGTCTGCGGTGGACGGTTGGACTGCGGGAGCAATCCGTAACCGACGGCCTCGCTGGACTGACGCTGGACGAAAACACTGTGTTTCTGATCACCGGCGCGGCGGGAAGCATCGTCTCCGCCATCACCGCTGATCTGGCGGCCGCTTCCGGAGGCACCTTCTACCTGCTGGACCTGGTGCCCGAACCCGACGCGGATAACCCCGACCTCAAGCGCTTTGTCACCGACAAGGACGGTCTGAAGCGCGAGCTCTTCGCTCGCATCCAGGCGCGCGGAGAGCGGGCCACGCCGGCGCTGGTGGAAAAAGAACTGGCGGCGCTGGAGCGCGCTCACGCTGCGCAGAGCGCCATCGATGCTGTGCGGGCAGCTGGCGGCACAGTGCAGTACTTCAGCGTCAATCTCACCGATGCCGAGGCGGTGGCCGAGGTCATCAACCAGGTCCGCCAGCGGAGCGGGCGCATTGACGTACTACTGCACGCCGCCGGAATTGAGCGCAGTCACTTCCTGCCTGACAAAGACCCGCATGAATTCGACTTGATCTTCGACGTCAAGGCAGACGGTTGGTTCAATCTTCTGAGCGCCATCGGCGACATGCCTGTGAAAGCGTCGGTCGCCTTTAGCTCGGTCGCGGGCCGCTTCGGTAACGCCGGGCAGTCGGATTACAGCTCCGCCAACGATCTCCTGTGCAAGATTACGTCAAGCTTCCGTTCTACCCGCCTGCAGACGCGTGGCATCGTCATCGATTGGAGCGCGTGGGGCGGCGTCGGCATGGCAACCCGAGGCTCCATTCCCAAGATGATGGAGCTGGCGGGCATAGACATGCTGCCGCCCGAAGCCGGTGTTCCCTGGATTCGCCGTGAACTCACCGCGGGCGGAACGCGAACTGAGGTGGTCGTCGGCCAGCGCCTCGGCGTCTTGCTTAACGAGTGGGATGCTACTGGCGGGCTCGACGTTCAGGCACTTGCTTCAGAGGAGCGCCTGGCCGCACACGGACCCATGGTCGGCAAGATCACAGGCATGGGAATCTATTCCGGCCTGACCATGGAGACAACTCTGGATCCAGCATCACAACCGTTCCTGTACGACCATCGCATCGACGGCACACCCGTGTTGCCCGGCGTCATGGGCATCGAGGCATTCGCTGAAACTGCGCTGTGTGTGCATCCCGGCTGGTATGTCGAAGGGGTGGAAGAGGTGAACTTCCTGGCTCCCTTTAAGTTCTATCGCGACGAGCCACGGACTTTGACCGTCCAGGCCATGTACTATCCGCAAGGTGACACGCTGGTTGCCGATTGCCGGTTGATTGGCCGCCGTACGTTGATGAATCAATCAGAGCCGCAAGAGACTGCGCACTTTACGGCACGGGTCCGCCTGACGAGAAAGGCGGCGGCGTCTGTTCCTGCTAAGCCCATCATCACAACCTCCGACTCGATCGTGGAGGCCGCGGAGATTTATCGCGTGTACTTCCACGGCCCGGCTTACCAGGTGGTGGAGCGCGCCTGGTGGGACGGGAAGCGCATGGTCGGACTCATGGCCCAGGACCTGCCCGGCAACCATCAGCCTTCGGACCAGCCGACGCTGATGGCGCCTCGCCTGATCGAGCTGTGCTTCCAGACCGCAGGCCTGTGGGAGTTGGGCGCGCAAAGTCGTTTTGGCCTGCCTCAGGACGTACAGCAAGTCTCTCTCTTACGTGCGCCCGAGTTGGCGGAAGGAAAGCTGTACGCCGTTGTCACTCCCTATCCGGAAGACGGGACCTTCGATGCCGAAGTTGTGGATGCCAAGGGCAACCGCTACCTCTATCTGAGCGGTTATCGCACATCGGCCCTCCCCGGCAATGTAGACAACGAGACGACGAAGGTGTTGCAAGCGGTCATGTCAGGGGAGACCGCGCTGGCGTAGGCGGTCGCAGTTTGTCATGGATGTCTATTGGCTGGAGCAGAGCGAGGCCGACGTGCCCGAGGAGGATAACTGGCTCAGCGCCGCCGAGAAAGCCTGCCTTGATGCCAAGCGCGTACCCAAGCGCCGTGCTGACTGGCGGTTGGGTCGCTGGACGGCGAAGCTGGCTTTGTCAGCTTACCTGAACACACCGGCTGAGGCCCCAGTACTAGCGAAGATCGAGATCCGTCCAGCCGCGTCGGGCGCCCCCGAAGTCTTCATTGCTGGTCGGCCAGCACCCGCGGCCATCTCGATTAGCCACTGCAACGGCAAGTCCCTCTGTGCCGTCGCACCTTTCGAGACTGCGTTGGGCTGTGATTTGGAACTCGTCGAGCATCGCAGCGACGCCTTCATTGCCGACTACTTTACAGCTGCTGAGCAAGCGTTGGTCGCGCAAGCGCCGGACGCCAATCGCCCTCGCCTCGCCACCCTGCTCTGGAGCGCGAAAGAGAGCGCCCTCAAAGCGCTGCACCAGGGCCTTCGGCTTGACACCCGATCTGTCGTTGTCGGCCTGCCCAAAGGAGTCGAGCCCTCCAAACTGGATGAGAAGCCGTGCGCCGCCCATCCAGATATCCCCCTGGCACAACAACGCTCAAGCTGGCAGCCGCTGGAGGTTCATTGCGCTGGAGGCGAGATCTTCCACGGCTGGTGGCGACAGATTGGCTGCCTGCTGCGCACCCTCGTTGCTATTCCCGCTCCAGACTCTCCTATTGCCTTGAGACTTGGGACGGATTATCGCAGGACAGCGACATAGAAAAGTAATTGCGTGCTGGATGGCGCAGGGTTATACTCAACTGGTCTGCTTACCAGACCACTTGCCGTGCCAGCGCCCACCAAGTCCGATTTCGAGGTTGTCCGTCGGCCCAAGGTCTACGAAGAGGTTGCCAAGCAACTCGAACGTTTCATTCTGGAGAAGCTGAAGGCCGGCGACAGGCTGCCTTCGGAGCGCGAGCTGGCGGAAATGCTTCAAGTGAGCCGAAGCTCCATCCGCGACGCAATTCGAGGCCTCGAACTGATGGGTTTAGTAGAGCCTCGTCAAGGCGCCGGAACAATCGTTCGTGGACGATCTGCGGAGCCATCGGTCAGTCCAATTTCAAACGCGCTGAAGCGCCGGCGCGAACTGGTTAGCGAACTTCTGGACTTCCGTAAGATGCTGGAGCCTCCAATAGCTTCGCGCGCCGCCGCACACGCCACTCCCGAAGAAGTAGCAGAGATGGAACAGATTCTGCAACGGCAGGAAGAGAAACTCTTACTCGGCGAGATCGCCATCGCTGAGGATGCCGAGTTCCACTACAGCATCGCCTTGGCGTCTGGAAATAGTGTCGTGTTGAAGGTTATCGACATTCTGATGGATTTGCTGCGCGACACCCGCGAGCGCTCTTTGCAGGTGTTGGATCGTCAGGAAAAATCATTGGCCGGACACCGGAGAATTCTGAGCGCCATCAAGCGTCGCGATGCCGAAGCGGCAAAGTCTGCCATGCGCCGGCACATTGAAGACGTGGAAGAGATTGTCCTCAACGAGTCCTGACGAACGAAGACAATCTGGACGGGGGAAATGAAAGGTCAATCATGAGCTATACAGAACTCACCGTTTGGACACGCGGCATCATCATGGACAAGGAGGGGCGCGACATCGTGAACTCCGTGTCCGCTGCTGCACGACTCGAGGGCAAGCGCGCGCAGGCGATGGAGAACTACGTTGACAATCCTGACCGCACTAACGCCCCGACGCGCAAGTACTGCCGCGTGAGCGACAGCGTCATCGAGAACGCGCTCACTTACGAAAACGAGCACCCCAACATCGTCGTGCTCGTCGAAGAGACGATGGTCAAAGGTTGGGATTACCTACTCGGAATGCCGCTCGGCGGAACCCTGGTGATCAACACCCACTACTCACCGGAGTACATGATTCGGTTCGTGCCCGGCACGGAGCGGCTGGCGCAACTGGTATGTGTCGATGCCGCGAAGCTGGCCGACCACAAATGGCTTTACTACCGGCTGGGGGAGCTGGGCCTCGATCGCCTTTCGACCGAGGGCGCTGCCGAGCGCAGCAAGGCCGTCGCGCCTGACATCGCCGCCCCGCTGATTGCGGCGGTGGTCAAGACGACGGGTATCGTCAAAGTGGAAACCATTGAGCCGATGATCGCGAACAAACGGGCTTTCCGAATGGCGCTCGACGAGTTGCACATCATGCCGCTGAACCCGGTGGCTGCGTAGAGAAGGAGCACATGTCAACCAAAGGTACACACATCCCAGAACGGCTCAAGATCACCTTCGGCGGCATCACGCCTGCGCCATCGCAGGAAAAGGGACAGGACCTGTTTCCCACCGGCAACTGGCGTGCTATCCGGCCGGTGTACCGCGACAAGATGCCGCCCTGCAACAACGCTTGCGGAACCAACGAGAAGATCCAGGGCTATCTCGACCTGGTGAAGCGCGGCAAGTATCTGGATGCCTACGCGCTCATCAAGGAAGACATGCCCTTCCCGTCGGTTACTGGCCGAGTCTGCTATCACCCCTGTGAGCAGGCCTGTAATCGCGGAAAGTACGATGAAGCCATCTCCATTCGCGCAGTCGAGCGTTTTCTCGGTGATTTGGGACAGGCCCTTACGCACGACGTGGTGAAAGCTGGGAAGCCCAACGGCAAGAAGGTCGCCGTCGTCGGCTCAGGTCCGGCGGGACATAGCGCCGCCTACCAGCTCGCCCGCCTCGGCTATGCGGTGACGATCCTGGAGAAGTCTCCGAAAGCAGGTGGACTTAATCGTGGCGGTATTCCGGACTGGGTGCTGCCACAGCACGTGCTCGATCGCGAGATTGAGCGCCTCGTACAGCTCGGAGTGAACATCAAGACCAATACCGAAGTTGGAAAAGACGTCACCTGGGACGATTTGAAGAAGAATTACGACGCCTGCGTGCTTGCCGTCGGCCTGATCGAGCCCAACAGCGCGCGCGCCGAAGGTGAAGAAAAAGAGGGTGTGCACTTCGGGCTTCCTTTCCTTCGCGACATTGGGATGGGAACGTCAAAGGTCAAGCTGGGCGCTCGCGTCGCCGTCATCGGCGGAGGTAACACCGCCATCGACTGTGCTCGCGAAGCACTGCGTCAGGGCGCCATCGAAGTAACCATGATCACGGTCGAAGCCAATCTGCAGGAGATGCCTGCCGTGCCCGAGGACCTCCACGACATGCTGGAAGAAGGCGTGGAGCTGTTGCACGGGCGAGCAGTGACCACGGTGCTCGGCAACGGCAAAGTCGAGGCGCTGCACCTGCATCCGGCGCGCTTCTCCGGCGCCATTAACGCCTCGCCGATCATCATCAATCGCGATGTCGCGCCCGAACGGTTTGCGGTGGACAACGTGATCATTGCTGTGGGACAGCACGCATCTCTCGCCTGGCTGCCGGACGAGTTCAAAAACGAGCGCGGCACCATCAAGATCGACGAGTTCGGACGCCTCGGTGACACCAACTTCTTCGCGGCAGGCGACGTCGTGCAGTTGGGCACAGGACAGCAGCTAATGGTGGTAAACGCCGTTGGCGACGGCAAGCGCGTTGTCTTCAATCTTGACAAAGTGCTGCGCGGCGAGCCGCTACAGCCGCGCACCATTCCGGTTGACGTCCTCTTCGACTTGAACCGCATGAACATGACGTATTTCCCGCACTTTCCACGGGTCCAGCAGGAGATGCTGCCGCCAACGAGCCGGCGGAGAACACAGGAGGAAGTGATCCGGTCGTTCACCGAGGAGCAGGCGGTCGAGGAGGCTTGCCGCTGTTTCAGTTGCGGTACCTGCAACGCCTGCGACAACTGTTATCTGGTCTGTCCCGAGCCGTGCATCGTTCGACCAGATCGTTCAAACGGCCTCTATAAGATTTTGGTCAACTACTGCAAAGGCTGCCGCGTCTGCATAGAGGAGTGTCCGACGGGCTGCCTCGAGGGCGTGCCGGAACTCGACTTTGACACCGGCGTAACGCGAATGGACACGGCTTTCGCCGTCTCGCCCGGGTTGCACGGACGCCAGGCCGAGGAGCTGGTGCATTTGGCAGAGCGGCCAGCGAAGAATATTTAGAAGCGTACGGAGTTAATCATGGCAACAGCCACCGCAACAACGAAGAAGACGGTCCGGATAAACGGCTGCGTCGCAGCGGCGCAGGCCGCTAAGTACGCCGATGTGGACGTAATTACGGCCTATCCGATCCGGCCCTACACGGCGACGATGATGGCGCTGGCGCAGATGGTGGCCAACGGCGAACTAGATGCCGAATACATCGTGGCCGACAGCGAGCACTCGCAACTGAGCATTGCTCACGGTGCATCGTCGAGCGGCGCCCGCGTATTCACCGGCAGCTCGGGCGTTGGAGTGACGTTCGCTTATGAGCTGTACTCGCCGATCTCGGGCAGCCGCATGCCGGTGCAGATGATGATCGCCGACCGTACGCTCGATCCGCCGGGCGACTTCGGCTCCGAGC
>Ga0335077_10001171_pt1 | contig 30810 bp, 27 predicted proteins | sample Lox_Sample_31_FD_207151 | JGI IMG/M metagenome (GOLD analysis project Ga0335077, IMG submission 207151) | Soil microbial communities from Loxahatchee National Wildlife Refuge, Florida, United States - Lox_Sample_3.1 | ecosystem: Environmental > Terrestrial > Soil > Wetlands | place: USA... | reverse complement strand
AAGCGGGAGAGATTCTTGAGGACCTCATCCTGCAGTTTTAGTGAAAGGTTCGACAGCAACGCGGAACGAATGAGAGAAGCGGGCACGATGGAAAAAAGCCAGCGCCAATCATGATTGAAGATCTTGCCGATGCTGACGTCAGGCAGCGCCGGTGGCGCGAGGTCGATCTCAGTTTCGGTGGTATGGAGGGTGATGCCGAAGATGCGATAGACCTGGTCGGACAGGCGATCGCGGAAGGACTGGATGACGGTGCGAGAAAGGCGCTGGGCGTCGTGATGGGGGTGAAGAAAGAGCTGATAGTCGCGAACGGATATAGCGGCGAGATCGTCTAGCATCTCGCGGGTCAACCAGCCCCGAAACTCACGCAACGCTGCGGCGCAGCTTCCGCGCCATTCCGGGAATTTTTCGGCAAGGCGATCCGCCAGTTTTCTGTTGAGGTCCGAAGAAACGTGGTCACGGAGGTGACGTTCGATGTTCGGGCGGGAAGCGGCGAGTGCGCGCGCGGCAACCAAGCGAAGCTGGAGGTGGAGGTCGGCGGCAGACTGCCCTCCATCGAGGAGGGCGGAGCGAAGCCGCTGACAATCCTCCTCGGTGGCCTGAGCGGATTTCAGGGCAAAACGGAGGTAGTCGCGGGCGGCGGTGAGCAGTGTGGAGAGCTTGCGGGACATTGCCGCGGAACGCGCTTGGTGGAACGAATCCTGAAATTCGAGGAGCCAGTGCTCGATTGAAGAGCAGTTCAGATCCGCGCACCCGGCCTTCATGGAGTAGGGGAAGACAGTAATCGCGTCGCCGAATTTCTTGCGGAGTTGAGAGGTCACGAAGTTGAGGATTTCGTTCTGGCCGGCGGAATCGAGCAGGTCCATTTTCGTGAGAAGCACGGAGACGTTCGGAGTGAACCGCAGGAGTTGTTCAATCAGGGAGAGGTCGTGATGCGTCAGGGGCGGGTCAACGGCGACAGCAACCAAAGCCAAGTCGGTGTTGGGAGACCAGGAAAGGGCAGCTTCACTGTTGTGCAAGAGAGTGCTCTCCAACCCGGGCGTATCGACCAAGCGCAGCGAAGGGTAGCGATGCATTTCCGGGAGCAGCAATTTGACCCGCGCGACTCCCAGAGCATTCTCCGGATTGCGTGATTCGGAGACGAAGGAGTCGATCTCCTGAATGGGAATTTGTAGCGGCGGGCGGCCGTTTTTGTAAATGACTTGAGCGGATTCAGTTGGGCCATGAACCATTTCGGTTACGACGGACGTTACCGGAATTACCCCCACGGGGAGAATCGGCCGGCCGAGGAGGTCGTTCAGGAAACTACTTTTTCCCGCGTTGAATCGGCCGAGAACGGCGACGTTGAGATGCTGATTGGTCTGCAATCGCCCGGTAGCGTCGAGCATAGGTTGAAGGTCAAGCAGGCGATATTGGCTTACTAATTGATTGAGGTAAGAGAACACGCTTGCGGGCGTGGCAACCGCTTCAGTCATGATTTTTCGCCCATTCCAGTGGGAGGTAAGGAGTGCAGTGATGGAGCCGAAAATCAACGGCGAGAGTATGGAGTTTGAGCCGGCCGGAGGAATGGTATGCCGTTTGGGTTGCCAATTCACATAGTTGAACGATCGCGCCCGGGAGGCCATGGGCCTGCTGCAGGACAAACTTGCGGAACTCCTGGTCGGCGACGCGACTAAGATTGCATCGTAGAATCGACTCGCCGAGGACCGCCTCAAGATCCAGCGGCGCCATGGCGGCCAATTCGAGCCTCATGGCGCTGTGCCAGTAAAGCCGTGCAACCCGGCCAAGTTCGCGTTCCGAAGAGCCGCGAGCGAGGAGGATGACAGGAGTTCGCCGGGACCAGACCCAGTCCCGGAGAAGCGAAAAGACACCGTCGGGGAGGCGGCCGGCGGTGTCAAAGAGAACACAGTAGGGATTTGCGCGCATGGCTCGACGGAGAATTCCCCGGAGGCGAAGGCTGGTCTGGCGACGAAGCCAACGGTTCGCGGCGGCAGCGCAATCGCATTCTCGATTCATGCGCGAGAGAACCTCGGGATTGCCCACTTGGGCGAGCGAGCGCGTGAGAGACCGCCAAATGGCGCAAGGGCTCTCGTGAACCGAGCAAAGCAAGCAGTTGCGGCGGGTGTCGGGCGGTAAATTTGAAAGCACCTCGGTGAGCAGCGCCGTCTTGCCGGCACCGGGATCACCATAAACAAGTAGGCTCTGGCGAGCCAGGATGGCTTCGCGGAGCGCGAAAAACTCGTGTTTGCGCCCGATCAGCATCGCGGTTCGGTGACCCGATCCAAGCGGGCGATGATGGAGCGAACCCAGTCGGTCAGGTGATTTACGGTATTTTCGAGGCGAGTTTCGTCGCCCCCCGAAAATTCCTGCCCATAGCCCTGCATGCGGCGGGGACGACAATCCTCGAAGAGGACCCATAGACCAGAGAGCTCCCCATCGAGTACGCGGCGAAGGTCGAGATCGCTGCGAGGAAGCGAGAAGGCAGAGGCCATTTCGACGAGCATCTGCTGGAGTGAGCGAACGTCGCGAAGAAGTACGGCACGCTCGTCGGCAGAAAGGGAGCTGGTGATCGATCGGATCAGGCCATCCTCACCGCCGTTGGCCAACAATCTCTGCATGCGCCGGACGGAAGCATCGGCGAGGGTAAGGGTCGAGGCGAGACTTCTGGCGTGAAACGGGTGCAGGGTCATGACACCTCCCGAAAGAATCGAAGGCACGCGAAAGGGACAACGTGCCGTTGTGATTGGGTACTTGCCGGGGGTATGACTCCGCGACAAGAACCTTGTCAGGAGTCATCATCTGTCCCGGCACTTCAGGAACAGCGGTTAGAGGCGAACTCCTTCGCCTTAGAACTCAAAGTAAGGGGCAGGAGCAGTCCTGTCAATGCCAAACTGGCGGAGCGTGAGCGCGTCAAGAGCGGCCGGCGCGGTAGAGGATGACGCGGACTTTTTCGAGGGTGATGAGGCCGCCATCGACCATTTCGTCGAGTCGGGGGAGGATGGCGTCGATGCGCTCCTGCGTTTCAATGACTTCAAGGACGATAGGGAGATCCTGGGAGAGGCGGAGAAGTTTGTCGGTGTGATAGACGCTGGAACCGCCAAAACCGGCAACACCACGAAGAACGGTAGCGCCGGAGAAACCCTCCTTGCGCAGAATTTCGACGATGGCTTCGTGGAGCGGCCTGCCGTGCCACTTGTCGGATTCGCCGATGTGGATGCGCATCAGAGTACGTTCGCCCTCGAATTTCTGGTGGGTCATGGCGCGCTCCTTAGAAGCGGTTGGCCAGGCGGATACCGGCGGCGGAAAGCAGCAAGCCGAGTATGACACTGGCGAGGACATAGGTGGAAGCGCGGAGCCATTCGCCGGCTTCGAACATCTTGGCGGTTTCCCAGCCGAAGCTGGAGAAGGTGGTGTAGCCGCCGAAGAAACCAACAGCGATGGCCATCCGCCATTCGGGCGGAACGAGTAAGCGATTCAAGGTGAGCTGGCCAATGAGGCCGAGGAAGAAGCAGCCGGTGAGATTGATGAGCAGCGTACCGTAGGGGAAGGTGCTGGCCATTTTAATCTGGACCACGCCCTGGAGGCCGTAACGGGCCAGCGTGCCGACGGCGCCGAAGAGGGCGATAAGGAAGAGACGCAAAAATTTCTCCGATCCGGCTGCGGCGGCTACAAAAAAACTCCTGGAGCCGCGAGGCAGCCAGGAGTCATCAGCATTCAGCGGAACGAGCTGAAGCGGTTGAAGGCGAACTCCATCGCCATTGGATGTGCTGAAAACAGTGTAGCGTTCGACGGCGAACGGGCGCAAGCACAGCCATGACGCAGATTGTCGAAAGCGCCGCCTCGAAGACCGTCGCTATACGATTCATTTCGCCGGTGCTGGGGGAGTGGAGTCGGCGGGCGCGCTCGACACCAGGACGATTTTCTCGAGGTGGCCCTTCTCGTCGGCCACCACAAGCTCCGCGGTGATTTTGTCCCCGGGGTGGAGCGGTTCGATCTCTTTCGAATCGATAACGGCGTAGGACATGGTCATGGCAGGCATCAGGCCCGGAATTTCGCCGTGCTTCACTACGATGAGTTTGCGCGGCGCTTCGACGGAGATCACTTCCGCTTGGATGGGGTAGCGTTTTGCGGGGGCTGACTGGCAGCCCCCAACAAACGAGCATGACGCGAGCAAGATCGCAAGGACCGACAGGAACGGGATCTTCATCAGATCTCCTCAATAATGGAAACGCCAGCGGACCTGAACCGCAAGCATGCGCGGATCAGCGTAGTGCGAGCCGCCGAAGGTGTTGCTGGTGTCCAGCATATACCTTTGGTTGGTGATGTTGGTGCCGGTGAAGCGGACGGTGAAGCTTTCGCCGAAGTTCTTGCCGACGGAGAGATCGAGTGTGTAGTAGCTGGGAAGATGGCTGGGGCCGTCCCCATTCAGGAAGCCGGAGCCGTAGTTGATGGCCAGAGAGGCAAAGCTGCGCCAGGGAAGATCGCCTTCGACGCCGGCGGATAGAGTGTTGCGTTGGTCGTGATCGAGGTAGAAGGCGCCTTCGTCCGGCGGTTCGAAGTCTGTGAGTCCACCGGTAACCGCGCCGACGCCGAAGGCTTTCTGATTGGAATAGACGAGATGAGCGCGGTAGTGGTGAGCGAGTAGAGGCGATCGCAGGGTGGTTTCGTAGCCGCTGATGATGGCACCTTGGATGGTGAGTGGAAGGAAGATGTTGGAGTTACCGAGCGCGTCGTGGTCGAAGAAATTGCGCGCTGACGTGTGGAAGTAGGTTTCTGACACCGTCCAGTTCTTGATGGGAATGGTGACGCCGTATTCCTGCTGAATGTCGCGCTCGCCGTAAAGAGGCAGGAATGCGCAGTCGTCGCAACCCGCGTTGTTGATGAGCGATCCGGAAACGGTATCGAGCGGAGGCGGTTGATAGAAGTAGGAGTACGCGGCGCGGAGAACCCACCTGAGTTTGGGAATCTGGATGGAAGCGCCGATACGCGGGTCGGTGGCGTTCTCGCTGATTTCGCCGCTGAAGTGCGTGTAGCGGAGGCCGCCGCTGAGACTGAGCCAGGAAAACGGTTTGAGCTGATCCTCGACGAAGAGCGCCTCCATGTTGCCGGTGGGCTGCACGCGTTCGGAGAAGTAATCGCCGGAGCCGTCGTTGGCGTAAACGGAGAAGAAGGAGTCGTCCTGCTGCGCGAAAGCGTAGATGCCGCCGCGCAGGATGTTTTTGCTGGTGTTCCACGAGACGGTGGCCTGACCGCCTTCGTAGTTGGAGCCGCGATTATCGGCGGCGGTGGGGACGTTGGTTGGCCCACCCTGGTAGACAGCACGATTGAAATGGTAGAAGGGCGAGAGGACCGCGAGCCATTCGGAGTTGAAGGTGTGGATCCAGGTGCCGGTGGCGAAGAAGTCTTGTTCGCGCTGGCGATCGTTGTAGCCGACGGTGGTTTGCTCGGGATCGTTGGGGACCTGGTAATAGTCGAGGCGGGCGCCACCGGCGAAACGGATCTGGTCGTTCACCGTGGGGTTGTAGAGGATGGAGGTGAACCCGCCGCCACCCATGGCCTGATTGTGGGTGTTGACGAGTGTAGGAGGCTCGAGGCCCCAATCGGTGTTATTACCACTGAGGCTAGCGTAGTAAGCGAACTTGGAGGTGTGGTCGCCGAAGCTGAGCCAGTCGTCGGTGTTGTTATAGCTGCCGTAGGAGAGGAGCAACTCGGCTTCCTTATCGCGCTCGAAACCGTTCTTGGGAGCGACGTTGAATACGCCGTAGGTGCGATCGCCGTACTCGGCGGCGTAGCTTCCGGTTTCCGCTTCGAGATAGGAAATGTCCTTGGGATTGAATTGCGGGCCGACATTGGAGGCGATATTGGTATTGGGGACGGGGACGCCGTCGATGGCCCAGGTGACCTGGTGACCGCCGCGAACGTGGAGCTGGTCGTGAACCATGTAGGAGCCGGGGACAAAGCCGGTGATCATTTTGAAACCGGTGCTGGAGTCGACGCCGGCATATTTGGAGATTTGGTCCTGGTCGATGAAGATGTCGCGGCGCGGGGAGTCGGGATTGAGATCCTCGACTTGCGAGGTGACGACAACTTTTTCGGAGCTGGAGGCTACCACGAGCTGGTAGTGGAGGATGGGAGCGCTGTTGGATGCGACGAGAACGGTTTGCGTTTGCGGGACGAAGTCCTTGGCTTCGAGAGTGACGGTGTACTGGCCGATCGGTACGGCCTGGAATTCGAAGACGCCGTCCGTGTTGGTGGTGGCCTCCTGCTTATAGGCGGAATTAGCGGCCTGGAGAGTGGCGCGGGCATTGCCGATAGGGCGGTGCTGTGGATCATGGACGACTCCGCGAACGTTGCCGAAGACGGTGGCAATGGTGGCGGCGGCTGTAAGTAGAACGATGGCCAAAAGTAGGCTGATACGGTGCGACATGGATTCTCTCCGAGCGAATGGCGGAACGCGGTCCGCGGCCGGGCTGGTATACCCGGAACGAAGTTGAGTTTTGAAGCGTGAGGGATTACAGAGAGGAGGTTAGGCGCGAGGAGGGGGAGAGAGAGGGTCGGAGACGTGAGCGAAATTCGTTAGCGCGAGTTGTGGAGGGGGCGCTAGTGTGACGGCCGGCGCGGAAAGCAGTGTCGGCTGAGGAAGAACAAAAATCGCTGCGGTGGTGGTGGGACGATCGGAATCATGGCAGCAGGAGAGGGAGCAGTTTGATATACCTGATGACACCGGGCTGGTATGGTGCTGGTCGCAGTTTATGGGAGGTTGGGCCGAATGTGAGTTTGAAGCGGGCTCGCCGGATTTGTTCTGGTGGCCGTGGGCGGGGCAGAGACCGCCGGCACAGCAATCCATTTGGTGCGCTTGTAAGGCAGTGCCCCACGCGGGGGCCCAGAGGAGGAGAACGGCAAGGAAGCAGACAGATGCCGCGGTTTTCTTTCCCGGAGCGATAGGAAGGTGGAGCGATCGGCGCATCGATTTTATGATAGAGGATACCTGATCAGATGTCCTTTGAGCTACCGCAAATTCGTCAGCATTAATCTCAATTGACATCCCTTAGAGTCCTTTTCAAGCAGCGGGCTCGTTGACAATCCCTGAGCGACACATCCGCAGCTTCGCGGAGCATGGTTGGATGACTCTGTAATTCGATACCTCGAGATGTGGTTGTGGGTGACTATCGAAGTTGGCGGGATTCTTGACTTGGGGGTGGGGCGGGACGCACACTGCCGATATGGCACACATCTACATGGTGTTTGATTTTGCAAAGGATGAAGAGAAGCTGCAGCTGGCGCGGCATAAGTTGGAGGGTTGGAAGCAGGCGTTCAGGCTGGACAAAAGGCTGTTGTACAAGCTGGAGAGAATTGAGGCTGGCGCCGGGGACGGCGATGGGCAGCCCGCGGCCAAGCAGGAGAAACCAACGAAAGGGAAGAGTAAGGCGAAGGCTGGTGAGCCGGAGACGAAGAAGGCCGAGGCGAGCGCAGATCTGAAATTACTGGTGCGGCTGGCGTTTTCCGGACACGAGAAATTGACGGAACAGCGATGGGTGCAGAGGATTCCCGTGGAAGAGCCGTTTCAGGGGGCGTCGCCGAAAGTGGTGAAGGGTGGCGAGGCGGGATTTGAGGACGTAGAGAAGAAGTTTGAGGAGTTGGAGTAGAGGCTGGATTTATGGTTGAGGCGAGACGGAGAGGTTGAGATCCTTCGGGTGCCCTTCAGTGCGCGGCAACCCGCCACTCGGCGTCGGAATGACGAATTTTTGGGGCAAGCGTACATCCGTTGATGGGATCGGAAAGGCGCTGGCATGAAGGCCAGCGCTACGCGGCAAAGCACGGGTCTGAAGCCCCGCCACGATACAAGACAACCCAACATGCCGGCCCCTCCTGCGTCAGGGCTAACCTTCGCGACTCAGGGCGGGTTTAAGGTACGGCGCTACAAGGGCAGGCGCTACGTGGGATGGACGGTCCGCTTCTCCTCCTGTGTTGGGGCAAGCGGAAGGCCAACCCCACACGGGATGCGGCCATTTTGGCTGACTAGTACTGGAGTTTTGCACAAACAACCGGGGGTTCTGTAGGTTCCCAGCGGAAAGGGTGCGGTATAATCCGGGTTCACGGCCGGTAATACACTTCCATAGCCCGAGCGAGGTCAAACAGATGGCGGTGCAGACGCGCGTGAAGGTAGCAAAGGCGGAAGGGCAGAAGTACCAGGGGCTCGACCGCGACACGCTGATCCGCTTGTATCGGACGATGTACCTCTCGAGGCGGCTGGATGACCGGGAAATCCAGCTCAAGCGGCAAAATAAGATATATTTTCAGATTTCGAGTGCCGGCCACGAAGCAGTGACCGCGGCTACGGCCTTGCTCTTACGTCCGGGGGTAGATTGGATCTACCCCTATTACCGCGACCGGGCGCTGTGCCTCATGCTCGGCGTGACCCCGCTGGAAACCCTGCTGCAAGCCGTCGGCGCAAAGGATGATCCGAGTTCCGGTGGACGGCAGATGCCGTCGCACTGGGGGCACAACAAGTGGAATATCGTGAACCGGTCGTCGTGCACGGGGACGCAGTTCGTGCAAGCAGTGGGAGCGGCGGAAGCGACACTGTATTACGAGCGGCATGCGAAGGCCCTGGCACAGGCGCGGAAGGCGCCGCTGGGCGAGTTTGTTTCTTACGAGGCGGACGAGATCGTGTATGTGTCATCGGGCGACGGCGCGACGAGCGAAGGCGAATTCTGGGAATCGCTGAATGTGGCGTGCGCGAAAAAGCTGCCAATGTTCTATCTGATCGAGGACAACGGCTATGCAATTTCCGTGCCGGTAGAAGTGCAGACCGCCGGTGGAAGCATTGCGCGGCTGGTGAAGGGCTTCCCGGGATTGCAAATTGCGGAATGTGACGGGACCGATCCGCTGGAGAGCTACGCGGTTTGCAAGGAAGCAATTCAGTATGTGCGCGAGCGGCGCGGGCCGGCGCTGGTGCATGCGAAGGTCACACGGCCGTATTCACACTCGCTTTCCGACGATGAAAAGCTGTACAAAACGCCGGAAGAGCGGGAAGCGGAAGCGCGGCGAGATCCCCTGTCAAAGTTTTCGTTGTTCCTGGTGCGCGATGGATTGATGGACCAGAAAGAGATTGAGGCGCTGGAGGGCGAGGTCGACCGCGAAGTGAGGGAAGCAGCGGACCAGGCGCTGGCGGCCGAGCCGCCGGAAGTGCCTTCGATCATGGTGAATGTGTACTCGCCGGACGTGGATCCGACGTCGGAGGGGTTTGCGGCGGAGCCACACGCGCACGGAGCGCCGAAGACCATGGTGGAGATGGTGGCGGCGACGTTGATGGAGGAGATGTCGCGCGACGAGCGCATTACGGTTTTTGGGGAAGATGTGGCGGATGCGAGCCGCGAGGAGACGCTGCGGGAAGTGAAGGGCAAGGGCGGCGTGTTCAAGGCCACCGCGGGTTTGCAGAGAAAATATGGGGCGGATCGCGTGTTCAATACCCCGCTGGCGGAAGCGAGCATTGTGGGTCGCGCGATTGGGATGGCCACGCGCGGGCTGAAGCCGGTGGCGGAGATTCAGTTCTTCGACTACATCTGGCCGGCGATGATGCAGATTCGCGACGAGCTCTGCGTGCTGCGGTGGCGTTCGAATGGGAGTTTCAAGGCGCCTGCGGTACTGCGCGTGGCGATTGGCGGGTACCTGACGGGCGGGGCGGTGTACCACAGCCAGAGCGGCGAATCGATTTTCACCCATTGCCCGGGATTGCGCGTGGTGATGCCGTCGACGGCGCTGGACGTGGCGGGATTGCTGCGGACCGCGATTCGTTGCGACGACCCGGTGATGTTCCTGGAGCACAAGCATCTGTACCGGCAGCCGTATAACCGCTCGGAGTATCCGGGGCCGGACTTTACGATTCCGTTTGGGAAAGCGAAAGTGGTGAAGGAAGGCAGCCAGGCGAGCATCATTACGTATGGGGCGGTGGTGCACCGCGCGGAAGTGGCGGCAGCGGCGCTAGAGCGCGACGGGATTTCGGTGGAGATCGTGGATTTGCGTTCACTCTCACCTTATGACTGGGGAGCGATTGCGGCGACAGTGCGGAAAAACCACCGCGTGATCGTGGCGTATGAGGACATGCTGAGCTGGGGGTACGGCGCGGAGATCGCGGCGCGAATCGGCGAAGAGTTGTTCGATGAGCTGGATGCGCCGGTAAAGCGCGTGGCGGCAATGGACACGTTCTGTGCGTACCAGCCGAAACTGGAAGATGAGATTTTACCGCAGACGGATGATATTACGGCAGCGGTGCGGCAGTTGCTCGAGCATTAAAGCCCATTTCAATTTAAAAATCGGGGATTGCAATGTTGCCATTGCACGTTGGTATTTGTGGGTGATCAAGCCGCGATGCCTCCGCTCCGGCCCGAGAACCCCCGGGCCTCCGGTCGGGATGACAGTTTTAGGTATTGGGATGAAGATATTGCGGGCAGCTATGGGTGTGTGGGTGACTCGTCAAGAGGAAGGGAGATTCCTCGCTACGGTCGGAATGACGGGATTGGTTGTAGGGGATAGTCATTTGCGAGCGTCCAGCAGGGCGGACCGACTCAGGAGGCGGTCCCTCCATGGAGCGGATGGGGCGGCGGAAACTTTTGGTGCGATTCTTGCGTAAGTACGATTAGAATCGCAGGTGGAAGTATGTTCGAGGGACCACGATGACTTGTCCGAATTGTCAGAAAGAAATCGCCGACGGATCGAAGTTTTGTTACAACTGCGGGGCCAAGATGCCGGGCGACGCAGCCGGCGCACCAGCGACAGCGCCGCCACCGATGTACGCGGCGCCGAAAAAGTTGGTGCGCTCGACCAACGACCGGAAACTAGGCGGAGTGTGCGCCGGCCTGGCGGATTACTTCGACATTGATACGACGCTGGTAAGAGTGCTGTGGTTGCTGGCGACGTTAATCCCAGGGCCGAATATTCTCGTGTATATCGTTCTGTGGATCGCGTTGCCGCAAGGGCCGACGGGCGTTCGAGTGGCGCCAACGAGTGTGACCCCGGCTTGATGCTTGGCGAGACTACTCACTACTGCTTTTTGCTTTACGGCGCCTCTTGCCGTTCTCGCCGAACAGCAAGCTATCAGCAGAGATGAGTCCTGCGCCGATGGTGGCGAGGGCAAAACAACCCGCGGCGACCGCCAGCGGAAACTCGTAATCCTTCACCGAAATAAGCCCGTGCACGCTGTGGACTTTCGCCATGGCCACGGCCATTTCCCCGACCAGAACGAGAGCGGCCGGGCGGATAAACAGGCCAACGGCGAGCAGTAGTGCGCCGAAACACTCAATAATTCCCGCTAGACCCACAAAGTAAGCCGGAAAACCATGGGTGGTGAAGAACTCGCGCATCTGGTCAGTGGGGTGTGCCAGTTTGGGGTAGCCGTGGTAGATGAAGATCAACGCCAAGGCCAGGCGCAAAAGCAGTAAAGAAAGCGGTTCAAAAGAGCGCAGAAATTTCATGGGAGGGTCCCCTGAGAACGAAGATACGAGTGTGCCGAAATGGAATCCAGCAAAAGCTTCGTGCTCTGTGTCACTTTGGCCAAGACGCCGTTTGGTTAAACTTCAGGGGAGTGTGGACTGCGAGGGCTTATGAAACCGATACGGACGATTGGCATAGTGAACGGAGGAGGCGACGCGCCGGGATTGAATCCTGTGATTCGGGCCATAGTGCGATCTGCGATTAATGAGCACCGGATGCGCGTGGTGGGAATCTTGAACGGGTTTGACGGATTGATCTGGCCGGAAGGCGCGAAGGAAATGAACGAGGAGAGCGTAAGCGGGATTCTGCCACGGGGAGGAACGATTCTCGGCACCACGAATCGCGGGAATCCGTTCGCTTATAAATCGATGGAGAACGGCGTGGAAGTGGTGCATGACTACTCTGCGTTGTGCATGGATAACGCGCGGCGACTGGGCATCGACGCGATGATCGTAATCGGCGGCGACGGAACGCAGCACATTGCGCGGGATTTTGCGAACAAGGGCGTGAACATCGTAGGAGTGCCAAAGACCATCGACAACGACCTGGACGCGACGGAAGTGACATTCGGATTCGACACCGCGCTGGTAATCGCCACGGAAGCGGTGGACCGGCTGCATACAACGGCGGAAAGCCATCATCGCGTGATGTTGATCGAAGTGATGGGGCGGGACGCGGGATGGATCGCGTTGCATGCGGGCATAGCCGGAGGAGCGCACATCATCCTGGTGCCGGAGATTCCTTTTACGTTTGAGAATGTGTGTGATGCGATCCGGGCGCGCGAGCTGAGAGGGAGGCGATTCAGCCTGATCGTGGTGGCGGAAGGGGTAAAATTGCCGGCGGCCGACCCCACCGGGAAGCCGATCCCTGAGGCGGGGCCGGGAAGCGTGGCGAATACGATTGGCTACACGTTGCGTGAGATGCTGCAGAAAGAGACGCGGGTGACCGTGCTGGGGCATGTACAGCGCGGCGGGTCGCCGACGCCGTTTGACCGGATCCTGGGGACGCGGTTTGGGGTGGCAGCTACCGACCTGGTAGCAAAGCAACAGTTTGGGCGCATGATTTGCCTAAAAGCTGGCAAAATGGATTCTGTGTCGCTAGACGAGGCGCTCGAGAAGATGAAATATATCGATCCGGACTGCGAAATCGTGCATGCCGCGCGAGCCGTGGGAGCGACCTTCGGGGATGGTAGATGAAGCGAAAGCTTCTGGTGGCAATACCGCTGCTGTGCATGGTGGCGGTGCTGGCCTGGATATTCCGGCCCAAACATGAAGTAGTTGGTCAGGCGTACGTGAGCGAACGCACGGTAACGCTGTGGAGCAGTATTGCCCAGGTGCGCGAGCAGTTGGGGGTGCTGAACTATGGCGACCGGGTGGACGTGATGACGCGGCGGAACGACAACGTAAAGGTGCGCACGGCGACGGGAGTGGTGGGATGGGTGGAAGGCCGTTACCTGATGCCGCCCGAGTTGTGGGAGCGGAGCGCCAAGCTGCTGGAACAGACCAAAAAGATGGGTGTGCAGGCGCGGGGACGGACAAAGGTGACCACCAACCTGCGAGTCGAGCCCGGCCGAACGGAGCCGCGGGTGTACCAGTTCACGCGGGGAACCGAAGTGGAGATTTTTGGGCGGACGGTGGCGGACTGGGCGCAAGTGCCCGACGAGAAAGAGAACGGCGGGGACAGCGAAGCGAACAAAGAGAACAAGAAAGAGGATTGGTACCTGGTAAGAGGGATAGCGACGCGGCCGCCGGGCGAAGGAGTGGTGAGGAATTCGGCGGTAATGAACACGACGCAGCCTGGGGACCAGTCGATCCCAATCGCGGGGTGGGTGGTGGCCCGGTTCGTATCACTGGACTTGCCGGATCCGGTGCGAGATGGGATGAGCTCGGCGAATGTGCGGGCGGTTGCGTGGTTCGAGCTGAATCGCGTGAGCGACAATGAGGGAGAGCATCCTCAGTATCTGGTGGCAGGCACAAGGAGCCCGGAAGGACAGGCGTGCGATTTCACGACGTTGCGGGTGTTTACGTGGAATCCGAAGAAGGCGCGATATGAGACAGCATATATCGAAAACGATTTGTGCGGGGCTTTGCCGATCCGCGTAGGAAAGGGGACAAAAGGGGAGCCGGAGTTTCGGTTTCACGTAATGGATCCAGGAAAAGAGGAGCGCGTATACCATCTGATCCAGACGGTAGTCCGGCGAGTGAGGGAAGAGGGAACCAGAGCAGCAGCGGGCGGGAAGAAAAAGTCTGGTTCGGCAACACGTTAGGTGCGGGGGACGAGTAACAGAAGGTTAGGGCATTCCCGGGGCAAATGGGAGTAATCTTTCACCATGAAAAAGAGTGTGATCGCGCTGGTGTGCGCACTTTGCGTGGGAGCGGGGCTGAACGCCCACGATACGGCAGCGCCTTCTGAATTCTTCCCCATGAAAGTGGGGACCTATTGGGTGTATGAGGGGACGGTAAGTTGGCACGATCCCGAAAAGGATGCACCGGCGACGGAGAAGGTGTCGTGGCGGATGACGGTGGACAAAGTGATTCACCGAGACGGGCTGGTGGCGACGGTTGTGACGGGATTTCCCGCGGATCTGGACTGGTCCGGGGGAGCGGCGGAGCCGAAGCAGTGGCTGATTCTGGAGGATGCGAAGCATCAGGTTCACTACGTAAATTTAGGCCCGGATTTCGAATTCACGAAGTACGAAAAAGGGAATCAAGGTTTTGACAAGTTTCTGGTGGAAGACACGCTGCTGTTCGAGTGGCCACTGAAGAAAGGCACAAAATTCTGCAACGCGGAAGAACAGAACCGCGACGACATGATGTACTGCTGGTATGTCGCGAAACAGGAAAAGAGAAAACTCGATACGGTGAAAGGAGTGTCGGCGGATGAGCGGGACGTGTTCGAGTTGAAGTATGTAAGCAATCCGGACGATACGAGCATGGAACTGGCAGCCGGGATCGGTCTTGTGAGCTATCAATATCATCATCACGGGTCAATGGCGGACACGGAATTGCAGCTGGTGGAATATCATCCCGCAACAGGGAACGCGAACGGACAAGGAACGAAGCCATGACACTGCATATCAACGAAGCGGAAGTGCGGAAGTTGCTGACCATGCCGATGGCGATTGCGGCGGTGGAAGAGGTATCGAAAGGTCAGGCGGAAGCGACGGTGATGGTGCATCCGCGAAGGCGATTCGAGTTGCCAGACAAGGGCTTCTTTCATTACATGGCGGCACTGGACACCGGCGCGGGCTATGTGGGGATGAAGCAGTACACGTATGTGAAGGGCAAGTTGGTGTTTCTGGTAACGCTGTACTCTGTGGCGAGCGGGGAACTGGTGGCGCTGATCGAAGCGGACTACATGGGGCAGTTGCGCACGGGAGCGGCTTCGGGAGTGGCGACCAAGTATCTGGCCCGGAAGCTGGCGAAGTCCGCAGCGATTATCGGGACGGGCGGGCAGGCCAGAGCGCAACTGGAAGCGATTCACAACGTACGGATGCTGGACGCGGTTTACGTGTACGGCCGGGACAAGGACCGGCGGAGCCGCTTCTGTGACGAAATGGGCGAGAAGTTGGGAATCAACGTGTACCCCATGGAGTCTTCTGCGGCGGCCGTCGAACACGCGGAGGTGATTTGCACGGCGACGACGGCGGCACACCCTGTTCTTGATGGAAAGGATTTGCCTGCCGGGGTGCACATCAACGCGATTGGCGCGAATCACGCGCACAAACAGGAATTGGACGAAACAGTGGTGGGAAAGGCGAGCCTGATTTTTGTGGACTCCCTGGCACAATCGAATCAGGAGGCCGGGGACCTGATCATCCCGTTCGCGAAGCAGCCGCAGCGCTGGTCAGAGGTGAAGGAACTGGCGGAGTTGGTGGCGGGAAGAGTGGCGGGAAGGGCGAACGATTCGCAGATCACGTTATTCAAGTCGAACGGCATAGCCTCATGGGATCTGGCGGTGGCGATCAAGGTGTATACGCTGGCCAAGGAGAAGGGTTTAGGGAGAGAATTACCGTTATTCGCTATAGGCGACTAGAAACCTGGCCTGGAACAGGAACGAAAGCGAAGAATGAAAACATTGCCGGATTATCTGCGAAAAGGAATGAAGCTGGTAATTGTCGGCTGCAATCCGACGGAGTCGTCGGTGCGCGCGGGGCACTATTATGCGGGCCGGGGAAATGCCTTCTGGCCGACCCTGTTTGACAGCGGCGTGGTGCCGGAACCGTTCGACTATCCGGACGACCGCAGGGTGATTGAGTTTGGGATTGGGCTAACGGACCTGGTAAAGCGGCCGACAAAGACCGTGGAGGAACTAAAGCGGGAGGATTTTGCTGAGGGGCGGATCGTGCTGGCGCAGAAGCTCGTGGAGTTTGGGCCGCGAGTGATCGCGTTTAACGGGAAACTGGCCTACGAGCAGTTTGCACAGAGAAAATGCAAATATGGTCTGCAAAAAGGGTTGTTGTACAGCGCGCAGGTATATGTGTTGCCGGCGACGAGCGGCCAGGTTACGGACGGGAAGGCAGAGCGGGTGAAGCATTTCCGAAATTTGGCGCGGCTGGTAGATCGCGCGACGAAAGTGAAGGACCTGCAGAGAGCCTAGGATGGAGCAGAGAAGATGAGCGAGGCGAGTCAAGCTGCCGCGGCGCCCGTGGTGTTGGAGACACGGGAAGGGACAGTGGTTACGCTGGTGATGAACCGGCCGGAGCGCATGAACGCGCTGAACAATCAGTTGTCAACCGCATTGAATGAGGCGCTGGGGCGACTGGCGGCAGACTCCAGCGTGCATGTCGTGGTACTGACAGGAGCAGGGCGCGCCTTTTGTGCGGGCGGAGATCTAGGCGCGATCGGAGCGGGCCGGGCTAAGGGTGACGCGAGCGAATTGGCGCCGATTTTACGCGCAGGGATGCAGGCGGTTCTGAAGATGCGGACGATGCCGCAGCCAGTGATTGCCGCAGTGAATGGAGCGGCCGCGGGGGCGGGAATGAACCTGGCGCTGGCGGCGGATATTCGAGTGGCCGGCGAGGAGGCGGCGTTCGGGCAAAACTTCGCGAAAGTGGGATTGTTTCCAGATTACGGCGGGACGTACTTTCTGCCGCAGTTGGCGGGGCCGTCGCTTGCAGCGGAGATGTTTTATACCGGCGAGATGATTGATGCCAAGACGGCGCTGCGGCTCGGGGTCGTGAATCACGTGGTGAGCGCCGAGGCGCTGGTCGGTGAGGTGCGGAAGCTGGCGGACAAGATCGCCAATGGACCGCAACTGGCGATCCGTGCCGTGAAGCGAACGATCTTCGCGCGAGACGAAAAGGCGATGATGGAGGCGCTGGAGCGGGAAGTTGAGGAGCAGTTGAAGTGCTTCCATTCGGAAGATTGCGCGGAAGGAATTCGCGCTTTTCTGGAGAAGAGGCCGCCGAATTTTCGAGGACGGTGATTTTTCGCCGCGGCAGGTGCCCATGGCTCGATGGAAACCAGGAAAAATTGTCGGGCTGGCATTCGGATGCTTGGTGGTTGGGGTGATGCTGTTCATGATGTTCGCAGTATTGGGCGGACTTCTTTCCGGAGGAGAGTGATCGAAGGTCTATGAAGGAACTGCAGATTACACCAAAAGAAGTGAAAGAGCGGCTGGACCGCGGAGAGAAGTTGCTGCTGGTGGATGTGCGAGAGCCTCAGGAATATGCGATGTGCCGGATTGAGGGGGCTACGCTGATTCCGATGGGAACGATTGCAGCGAATTTGCAGAAACTGGATGTGGACGAGGACGTGATCTGCTACTGCCACCATGGGATGCGGAGCCTGGATGTGGCGAATTGGTTGCGGGGCAAGGGCGTGGGCGGCGCCAAGTCCATGACGGGCGGGATCGATCGCTGGTCCATCGAGATAGATTCCAGCGTTCCGCGGTATTAGGGAAAGGAACGGATGGCAAAGAAAATCGCGTTTTACCAGAAGCCGACTTGAACGACATGCCGGAAAGCAAGAGGTCTCTTGCTCGAGGAGAAGGTGGAGTTTGAATCGCGGGATTTGGATAAACAAAGATTGAGCGAAGCTGAGCTGGACGGATTGATCGGTAAAGGCGACTACAAGGAATTCCTGAATACGCGGAATGAACTCTACCGCGAGCGAAAAATGAAAGAGAAGCCGCCATCGCGGGCTGAGGCAATCAAGTTGATGGCGAAGGAACCAAATCTGATCCGGCGGCCGATAGTGATCAAGGGCGCGCAGATCATTTTGGGATTTGACGAAGAGGCTTATCGCAAGCTGTAAACCTGCTGTATAACAATGCCCGCCACAATTCGAGGAGAACCTCATGGAAGTGAATACCATTGCCGTGATCGGCGCGGGCACGATGGGCCGCGGAATCGCGTATGCTTCGGCGCTGGGGGGATTCCAGACGGTACTGGAAGATGTGAGCGACGAGGTGCTGGAGAAAGCGGTGACGTGGATCGGGGAGGCATTTGAAGAGGGGGTAAAGCGAGGAAAGCTGGAAGCCGTGGTGAGGGAAGCGGCGATGGCAAGGATTTCGACGTCGGGATCGGTGGAAGAGGCGATTCACGATGCAGAACTGGTGATTGAGGCGGTGCCAGAAGATGTGCGGGTGAAGGAGCAGTTGTTCCAAGTGCTGGATCAACGGGGCAAGGCGGGGGCGATCTTCGCGAGCAATACGTCGTCACTGGCGATCACGGACTTCGCGGGCGGGGTGAGCGCGCGCGCGCGGTGCATCGGGATGCATTTTTTCAATCCGGTGCCGAAGATGAAATTGGTGGAAATTGTGCGGACGAAACACACGTCCGACGAGACAGCGGCGACGTGCGTGGCCGTGGCACACCGGATGCATAAAGAAACGGTGATTGTGAATGAAGCGCCGGGTTTCATCACGTCGCGGATCAACGCGCTGATCGGGAATGAGGCGTTTGCGATGCTGGAGGCCGGTACGGCGTCAGCGCCGGACATCGACAAGGCGGTCAAGCTGGGACTGAACCACCCGATGGGGCCGTTTGAGATGGTGGACCTGGTGGGATTGGATGTGCGACTGAAGATTCTGGAATATCTGCACGAGACACTGGGAGAAAGATACCGGCCGAGCCCGTTGCTCAGGAAATATGTGGAAGAAGGAAGACTGGGCCGGAAAACGGGCCGCGGCGTGTATGATTATTCGCATCATGACGGAAAACAGGGAAAGCCTTAGCCAGAACGGATGGAACCCACGGTATGCGCGGAATTGAGGAACGAATCGAAGTTAAGCAGGGCGATATTACGGATATGGATGTTGACGCGATCGTGAACGCGGCGAACAACGATTTGATCCTGGGAGCAGGAGTGGCCGGAGCGATTCACCGGAAGGGCGGACCATCGATTCAGGAGGAGTGCAACGAAATCGGCAGTATACCCGTGGGATACGCGGCGATCACCCGGGGAGGAAAGCTGAAGGCGCGGTACGTGATTCATGCTGCGAGCATGGGCCTGGGCGGGGAACGGACGACAGCGAAGTCGCTGAAGACGTCGACGGCACACAGCCTGCGAATCGCGGCGGAGCGAAAGTTCAAGACCATTGCGTTTCCGGCAGTGGGCACGGGAGTCTCGGGATTTCCGGTGGACGAGTGCGCGCAGATCATGCTCGGCGAAGCGATACAACACTTGAAGGGCGAGAGTCCGCTGGAGACGATCTACTTCGTCTTGTTCGACGAGGCCATGCGAAACACGTTCGCGAAGAGGTGGGAAAAGCTGAGGAGCGAGCTGGCGGCGGGAGCAGCCGGGGCGTGACGCCACTGGAAGAAGTTCTGGCTGCGCGAATTCGCCGCTTCGGGCCAATCACGTTTGCCGAATACATGCGGGAATGCCTATACCACCCGATCCATGGATACTACAGCCAGCCAGAAGCGGCGAAATTCGCGGATTATTACACGAGCGTGGATGTGAACGCGATTTTCGGGCGGCTCCTGGCGCGGCAATTTAGCGAAATGTGGTACAAGTTGGGGAAGCCGGAAGAGTTTCTGTTGGTGGAAGCCGCGGCGGGCACAGGAAGATTGGCCAGGCAGATTCTGGATTTTGCGCAAAGGAAATTACCGGAATTTTATGGCGCGGTGCGGTATGTCGCCGTGGAACGATCGCCGGCGAGAAGCGAGCAGATGAAGGGGCGGATGGCCACGTATGCGGAGCAAGGCCGATGCCGGGTTGAGCAGGAAATTCCGGCGAAGATCGAAGCTGGATGCATTTTGTCGAATGAACTGCTGGACGCGCTCCCGGTGCACCGCGTGGTGCAAGAACATGGCGTGCAGCAGGAAGTGTTCGTAACTCACGACGGTAAGGTGTTTGGGGAGATGCGAGGGGCGCTTTCGACTTGTGCAATTACGGAATACTTTGCGGAGCAGCAAGTCTCCCTGGTGGAAGGACAGCAGGCCGAGGCAGGGCTAGAGGCTTGCGACTGGATCACGGAAGTGGGGCGGCGGCTGGAGCGGGGGTTCGTGCTGACGATCGATTATGGGCATGAAGCAAACGATCTTTTTGACGCGCATCATATGGCGGGGACGGTGCTGGCGTACGGAAAGCACCGCGCCAGCGAGGAGTACTATTCGACAGCAGGGCAGCAGGATTTGACCGCACACGTGAATTTCACGGCTTTGCGGATGTGGGGAGCGCGAAGCGGGCTTGAATCGCTGGGACTGGTCTCGCAGACGGCGTTTTTGCTGGCGCTGGGACAGACTAATGATTTCGCGGATTTGTATGACGAGGAAATGGGCGAAGCGGAGCGAGTGAAGGCGCGACTGCAATTGAAGACGCTTATTTTTCCGGAAGGCATGGGCGAGCGGTTTCAGGTGATGGTGCAGTCCAAGAATACTGGCGAATGCAGGCTAACGGGGCTGAGCGGGATTTAACGGCCGGGAGTGTTGCGCGGCTGGGAAGTACCCTCCATCGGCGAGTTTCTGAGATAATTTGGGTCATGAAAACAACGACGCGTTTTTTTTCCGCAGTGGCTCTCCTGTGTTTTGCGGTGATTCCGACGCTAGAAGCGCAGGTGGCCGCTCCGGCTCCGGCTCAAGCTTCGAGGCCGGCGCCGTTGCAGATTCCCGAGCTGAAATTTGAGCGATACAAACTGGCGAATGGGCTAGAGGTAATTCTTTCAGAAGATCACCGTCTTCCTCTGGTGGCAGTGAATTTGTGGTACCACGTGGGGCCGGCCAATGAAACGGCGGGGCGCACGGGTTTCGCGCACCTGTTCGAGCACATGATGTTCGAAGGGTCTAAGCATGTGGCGAGCAGCGCGCATGCCCACTACCTGGAGGCGGCGGGCGCTACGGATTTCAACGGCACGACGGATTTCGACCGCACAAATTACTACGAGACGCTGCCGTCGAATCAACTGGAGCTGGCACTCTGGCTGGAGTCGGACCGCATGGGGTATCTGCCCGACAAGCTGGACCAGGCGAACCTGTCGAACCAGCAGGATGTGGTGCGAAACGAACGGCGGCAGAGCACGGAAAATGTGCCATACGGGCTGGCGGAAGAAGCGGTATTTCACGAACTATTCCCGAAGGATCATCCGTATAACCCGATGGTGATTGGATCGCACGCGGACATTCAGGCGGCAAAGCTGGAGGACGTGCGGAACTTCTTCAAGCTGTATTACGCGCCGAACAACGCGAGCCTGGCGATCGTCGGCGATTTCGATCCAGCGAAAACGAAGGAACTGGTGGAGAAGTACTTCGGGCCGCTGCAGGGCGGTGCTGTGGTTCCACGAGTGCAGGTGACCACTCCTCCGATCACATCGGAACGGCGGAAGACCGTGCAGGACAATGTGCAACTGCCGCGCGTGTATATGGCGTGGCTGACGTCGCCAATTTTCAAGCCGGGTGACGCAGAGGCGGATATTGCAGGGAGCGCGTTGGGCGGAGGGAAGTCCAGCCGGTTGTACAAGAAACTGGTTTACGAGAAGCAGATGGCGCTTGATGTGGAAGCCTACCAGCAGTCGCTGACGTTGCGGTCGGTGTTTCAGATCAGCGCTACGGCCCGGCCGGGTGTGAAGGCGGAGGATTTGGAAAAGGCGATCAACGAGGAGTTGGAAGCGTTCCGCAAGTCGGGCCCGACGGTGGACGAGATGAAGCGGGCGCGGAATGGAATTGAGACGCGCACGATTTCCGGGCTGGAGGTATTGAATGGGGTGGCGAACCTGCTGAACAGCTACAACCACTACCTGGGAACGCCGGATTTTCTGTCGGCGGACATAGCACGGTACGAAAACGCAACGCCGGAAGCGGTGCAGGCTTTCGCTCAGGAACAATTGAAGCCGAATGAACGGGTGGTGGTGTATGCGGTGCCGGGAAAGCCGGACCTGGGACCGGAAGTTGCGACACCAAAGGCTGAGGCGAAAGAGGCGACGGCAGCGGGTGGCGAAGCCGTAAACGCAGATGCGGCGTGGAGAGAAAAGCCGCCAACACCGGGGCCTGCGCGTCCGCTGCATTTGCCGGTGCCGGAGGAATTCAAGCTTTCGAACGGGCTGACGGTGCTGTTCAGCGAACGTCCCGGATTGCCACTGGTGGCGGCGAGCCTGGTGGTCCGGCGAGGCAGCGGGGCGAATCCATTGGATCGGCCGGGGCTGGCGAGTTTTACGTCGCGGATGCTGCAGCAAGGGACGGCGACGCGCTCCGCGCTGGAGATTGCGGATCGCGCCGCCGACTTGGGGACGACTGTCGGGACACGAGCGTCGATGGATTCCTCGCGAATCGGATCCCATTCGCTAACGCGGAACTTTCCGGACGTGCTGGAACTAATGAGCGACCTGCTGCTGTATCCGAGTTTCCCGGAGAAGGAAATCCAACGCGTGAAATCGGAGCGGCAGGCGGCGCTGGTGCAGGAGAGGGACGAGCCATTTGCGGTGGCCACGAGAGTGTATTCGGCGGCGCTGTATGGGCCGAGATACACGTACGGCTATCCCGACATTGGGACCAGTGAGTCGTTGAAAGCGATTACCCGGGAGGACCTGGAGAAGTTCTGGAGGGCGAATTACTCGCCGAGCGATACGGCAATGATCGTCACCGGAAATCTCAAGCGGGACGATTTGAAAGCACTGCTGGAGAAGCGGTTTGGCGGCTGGAAGGCAGGCGAGGCCCCGGCGGTGAACCGGGGGACGCCGGAGCGTTCGGACGCCAAGTTGATTCTGGTGGACCGTCCCGACGCGCCGCAGACGACACTGGTGTTTTTCTCGCTGGGCCCAGCGCGGTCGACACCGGACTATGTGCCACTCGAAGTGATGAACACAGATCTGGGCGGACTGTTTTCGAGCCGGATCAACATGAACCTGCGGGAGGAGCATGGCTACACGTACGGGGCGGGCTCGTTCTTCGGCTATCACGTGGCGCCCGGGCCGTTCATCGTGTATTCGGACGTGCGGACGGATGCGACAGCGCCGGCAGTGACGGAAGTATTCAAGGAATTGAAACGGATGCGGGATACACCGATGAGTGGCGAGGAATTGAAGTTGGCCAAAGATTCGATCGCGCAATCACTGCCAGGACGATTCGAACAGGGGTCCGAAGCGGCGGGGACGTTTGCGGAGATTTACGTGTACGGACTGCCGCTGGACTATTTCACGTTGCAACCGGAAAGGATCAACGCGGTGACGGCGGAGCAGACGCAGGCCGCAGCGCAGAAATACATCCAACTGGATCAGATCACAGTGCTGGCGGTAGGCGACCGGGCGAAGATAGAAGCGGAGATGAAAAAGCTGAATCTGGGGAAGATGGAAATACGCGACACGGAAGGGAAGCTAGTGCAGTAGCCTAAAGCTGTGCGGTTGCGTTCAAGAGAAATCGACCTGTTCGAAACCCAGCCCTTTCAGGATGACCGTGAGGGCGTCGCGGGCATTTTGTTGCGTGGATTTCAGGATGCCATCCTGTTGTGCGGCAAGCTGAAGCTGTTTTTCGGCTTCTTCGCGAACTTCAGATTCGAGATTGGGATCCGGAGAGGAAAATAGACCGGTATCGCGGGAATAGACACGCGTTTTCGAGTTATCGATTCGAACGACGAGAATCTCAGGCGACGGAAGGTGGACCGAGACTTTCCGGCCATGAACGGAAACGTCACCTGGCTGGAGCTTGGTGAGATCGACACCGCCGATCACTTCCCCGTGGACGATCAGGAGCAGGCGGTCGCCAGCAAGAAATTTGGGAAGGTAGGCGTTCTCGTGTTCGCCGGAGATGATTTTGTCCATGGTATAGCGGACAGTTTCAAGGCGCTGGAGTTGTTGGATCTGACGCACGACCGTAGGCTGATCGGCCTGAATGACGATGCGGCCGTCGCGGGAGCCGTTGAGCAGGCGAAACAGGCCAACACCGGTGGCAAGCCAGATTGCAGCGGCAACCAGGGCGACGGAGAGAAATCCCCCAACAAAGAACCAGATGAAAGCCGGAATGCGGCTGTGGGTATTGGTGGATTCGGAAGTGTCGGACATACGAGTATCAGTTTAACTGAAAGACATGTCCCGCGGCGGCGGACAGGTCAGGGTTGCTGGAGTTTCTTGAGCATCTCGAGGGCGTTTTGGTTTTTGGGATTGCGTTCGAGGGATTTCTGATGGGAATTTTGTGCAGCCAAGCGTGACGCGGGACGAGCGGCAAGGGCTGACAAGAGAAACAGCGGTTTAAATAGTGAAGGCAAGAGAGATTCCTCGCTACGCTCGGAACGACGAATATGGAGTGCCGCGTTAGAGCGCACAACGCCACTGGGATTTAATACGCCTATAGGAGCGAAGAAGTTCCTATCTTCTCAAGGTTTTTTGAAGGTGGGTTTGTCGCCGGAAGCGGGAGGCGGAACATCAGCTTGTTTGCCGGCCGGCTTCGCGGGAGTGGCAGTTGTGTCGCCCGGAGTCGCAGCGGCGGTGGTGGCACCTTCGGTGAAGGGCTTCTTGATGAGAGCTTCGACGACTTCCTGGGCGCCGCCAGTGTTGTCATTGGTCTGGCGGGCCTTGTTGTACTCGTTCAGGGCACGCTCGCGCTGGCCCAGGAGATCGAAGATTTTGCCGAGATAGATGTGGCTCCAGACTTCGGTCCATTTTTCGGTGGGTTCGGGAACAGTCTGGAGCGCTTCGCGGAAAGCGTTGGCGGAGGCCTGATAATTCTTCTGATAAAAGAAGGCTTCGCCCATGCGGAAGTTGGCGAGGGAACGAGTGGGCTGAATGGCCAGGGCGCGCTGGTATTGCTGAACGGCGTCGTAATATTTGCCAACTTCGGCGAGTTCCTCACCGCGGGCAATGGCGGCTCGCGCGCGGAGATTGGGAGTGCTCTTGAGGATGAGATTGTTGGGATCGACGCGGATGCCGCCGGGTTTCGGGCGGCCGAACGTTTCGACCATGAAATCGGATTCGAGCCCGGTGACTTCGAGGGTTTTCACTTCCGGATTCCCTTCGGTATCGATGCGGAGCTGCACGGGCATGCTGAAAGTGTCGATGGGCTGCTTGATCTTGCCAACAACTCGGAAACCCTTACGAGTGCGGTACACGACATATTCAGTGGTGAATTCGGGAATGCCCGTAGAGTTGAGCCACTGCGCAAAGAAGCCGGCAAGATTGGGAGGCGGGGCGCCGGGCCTAGCGCCAGCATCGGCTTGCGCGATGGCGAGCTTTTCGAATCCATCGATGGTGGCGGTCTTGCCCTGATACGTCGTGTAGAACTGGTGGAGCAGTGCCTTAAAACGGATATCACCCATCATCGCTCGAAGCATGTGGAAGAGCATGGCGCCCTTATTCATGACCACGGAGCGGTAGGCGCCGGAGTAAGGAGCGAGGCGCGCTTCCTGAGCGACAGGAGCGGCATCGTCGTACATCAGAGCGCCAACGGCAAATTCATCGATGGTGCGGAGGCCGGCTTCTTTTCCAATGGCTTGTTCGGCGTAGAGCTCCTCGGAATAGCGGGCCAGGCCATCGCTGATCCAGACATCAGCGGGCGAAGCGGGCAAAACCTGAATGCCCCACCACTGGGATGCGACCAGGCGGCTCAAGGTGCGGTCGCTGATCTTCGGATCCCAGATGCGGTGGCTGAGCATGGCAACACCCGGAGCGGCAAAGTCGCGCACGGTGCCGTCGGGCAGTTGAATCACGGTGAGATCCGGGTCGGGCAGCTCGCCAAACATGTCGGAGAAAATGATTTCCTGATGCGCGACGGCGTTCGCGAATTCCTGCGCTTTGCCGGATTGCGCCGCGGGAGCATAGACGGCGACGCTGATCCCTTCGGCCTGTTTGGGATTGTACTGCAGCGGGCCGATAACGAAGGAGCCGTGCGGCTCAGGAGTGTCGCAGTGAAAGGTGTACATCAGGCGTCCACCTTCCGCGGGAGAGCGGCCGGCCATCGGTTGAGGAGATTCCGATTTGCCGGTGCCGGCGGCAGCGACAGTATCAGGAACATTCAGCTTGAACGTGCCGGTGTAGCGATTGGCGGGGAAATTGGTCAACGGAAACCAGCGAGCGGGCAGTAACAGGTAGGACCAGTCTTTGTTGACGGAAGCCATTCGAACATTCGGGACGGGGCTGTTTTCTTCGTTCGCGAGCAGACCACCATAACTGAACGTGAGGCTGACGGCCTGACCGGCGGCGACAGGGGCCGGCAGGGTGATATCGAGAAAAAGCGGATTTTCGTTTTCGCGTTGGAAGCTGAGAGGTTTGCCGTCGGGTCCTTTCACTTCACGGACTTCGAGATTTTCGTGCAGTTCGACGCGAACGTTCTGCGAGACTTCCTGAGCACGGAACTGGACTTTGGCGACGGCGTTGATGCCTTGCGCGACAGTATCGACGTAGGCCGAGACTTCGTATTTGTCAGCGAGAAAGGTGGACGCTCGAGGTTCAGGAGATTGCGCGGCAGGCCGGGCTGGAGCGCTTAGCATGATCGCAGATAAAAAAAGTGCTGCTAGCGCTAGCGGGGCCCAGGTCCTTTGGCTACGAATCATCGATGTCCTTTCCCGAGGTTCACAAGGAACCTATATAGGATAGCAATGGGTCAGGAAGCGTTGCCAGTCGGGGAGAGCAGAGAGGCAATGGCGTCAGCGGCCCGTTCGACGGCACCCGGAGGACCGAGACGGCGGCGGACCTCGGCAAGACCTGTGCGAAGAGTCGCTCGGGCATTGGGGTCCTGCAGAAGGCGAAGAGTTTCGGCGGCGACATTTTGCGGCGTGAAGTCATCCTGCACAAGTTCAGGGACGACGCGTTTTTCGGCGATGAGATTGACCATGGCGTAGTAAGGAGTGCGGAGCAGGGGCTTGGCGAGAGCAGCGGTCAAGGGAGAGACGCGGTAGACCACCGTCATGGGCGCATCGAGCAGAGCAGCTTCGACGGTGGCGGTGCCGCTCGACACAATCGCCGCATCGGCAGCGGCTAAAGCGTTGTAGGTCTGACCAGCAACAACGCGGAGTTTTAAGCCGGAAGGCCAACCGGAGTTGAGGAGTTCAAAGTCTTTCGCGTGCGCCGCGGCGATGACGAATTGCGTGGGGAGCTTCGCGTGGATTCGGGCGCAGGCCTCGCGAAGGACGGGTAAATGGTGCGCGAGTTCGGCGGCGCGACTTCCGGGAAGTACGGCTACGATATGGCTACCCGGAACGAGATTGTGTTCTTCGGAGAACTGGCGGCGGTCTTTGCTTGCGGCGACAGTGCCGACGAGAGGGTGGCCGATGAATTCGGTGGAGACGCCGGCGTTACAAAAAAATTGCTTTTCGAAGGGAAAAATACAGAGTGCTTTTTCGAAGCGCCGGGCGATGAGCCTGGCGCGCCACGGCCGCCAGGCCCAGAACTGCGGGCAAATGTAATAGACGTTGCGAATGCCGCGCGGTTTGAGTTTGCGGGCAAGGCGAAGATGAAAACCGGGGAAATCGGTGAGTATGCCGAGCGCGGGTTTGCGCTCCGCGGCGGTGGACACGAGGTTGTCCATGGCACGGAGGAGCGAGGGGAGGTGCTTGAGAATTTCGGTGATGCCCACGACGGCAACCTGCGCGGAATCCATGACGATTTCGACGCCTGCGGCGCGCATCCGTGGGCCACCCATTCCGAACAGGTGCACGTCGAGGCGTTTCTGAAGGGCCGTGGCGAGTTGGGCGGCGTACATGTCGCCGGAAGCTTCGCCGGCGGAAAGGAGTAGGGAGAGGGGTGGCATCGACGGCATTCAGTCTGTCGCGGGCAGGGGAGCGGGCAGCGAGGCGGGACTGGCGGGGGGCTGAGAACCGTTGCCGTTGTGGAGTTCCTGATCCTTGTACTGGAGTTGGTAGAGGCGGAAGTAAATGCCGCGCTGGGCGAGCAACTCCTGGTGAGCGCCCTGTTCGCGCAGACGGCCCTTGTGGAAGACGAGGATGCGATCGGCATGCTGAATGGTGCTCAGGCGGTGAGCGATGACGAGCGAAGTGCGGCCGGAAAGCAAGCGGTCGAGGGCTTCGCGGATGAGCAGCTCGGTTTTGGTGTCGACGCTGGAGGTGGCCTCGTCGAGGATGAGGTAGCGTGGATTGTGAGCGAGAGCTCGGGCGAAGCTGATGAGCTGGCGCTGGCCGACAGAGAGAGTGGAGCCCCGTTCGTTGACTTCGGTGGCGACGCCTGGCGGAAGGGAACTGACGAAATCGCCCAGGCCAACTTCGCGAATGGCGTGCTCGACTTGCTGGCGCGAGATGCCGGGAGTGCCGAGGCGAATATTGGATTCGATGGTTCCCGTGAAGAGGAACGGATCCTGGAGGACGATGCCGAATTGCCTGCGCAGTTCCTGGAGGTCGAGGAGACGGATGTCCACTCCGTCGAGGAGGATTTGTCCGCGCTGAATGTCGTAGAAGCGGAGGAGCAGGGAGATGAGCGTGGTCTTGCCGGCCCCGGTGTGGCCGACGATGGCGAAAGTCTCGCCAGCGGGAATGCGGAAGGAGACGTCGCGGAGGATCCAGTCTTCATCGGAGGGTTCGGGGACGTTCTTGTAACTGAACCAGACATTGCGGAATTCGATTTCGCCTATGGGGTTGGTGACGCGTTCCGGAGCAGCGGGATTATCGATGGTAATGCGCTCGTCGAGCAGCTTGAAGATGCGCTCGGAAGCGGCCATCGCGGATTGCAGGATGTTGAATTTCTCGCTCAGGTCCTGAATGGGACGGAAGAAACGCTGCGCAAACATGGTGAACGCGATCAGCACGCCGATGGTGAGACCGCCGGAGAGAATGCGCAGGCCGCCTGACCAATAGATAAGAGCGATGGTGGCGAAACTGAGGAACTCAACCGCAGGATAAAAAAGAGCGTAAGCGAGGATAGCGTCGCGCCAGGCCAGCATATTGTCTTTGTTGCGGCGGGCAAACTCCTCGCGGGCTTTGCGTTCGCGGTTGAAGAGCTGCACCACGCTCATGCCAGAGATATATTCCTGCAGGAAGGAATTGATGCGAGCGATGGCAGTGCGAATTTTGCGGTTGGCGTCGCGAACGTATTTGCGGAACACGAGGGTGACGATAAAGATGAGGGGAAGGACGGCAAGGGCATCGAGAGCAAGCCTGCGATCAATGCTGAAGAGCAGGCCAGCCATCACGACAAGGAGGAAGATGTCGTTGATCATGGTGACTACACCGGCGGCGAAGAGGTCGTTGAGGGCATCGACGTCGGTGGTAACACGGGTCATGAGCCGGCCAACGGGGTTACGGTCGTAATAGGTCATGGGCAGGCGCTGGAGGCGGCCGAAAATTTCGGTGCGCATGTCGTACATGGTCTGCTGGCCGACGCGCTGCATGATGCGAATCTGAACGTATTGGGCGAGGAAGTCGAATATCAGGACGGCGAAATAAAACAAGCTGATGTAGATGATGCCGCGCCACGCCAACGGGATGGCGGCGGGCGATTTCGCACCGGGAACGAGATAATTGTCGATGGCGCGCTGGAAGAGCAGGGGCGGAGCGAGTTCAAGCGGAGTGACGATGGTGACAAGCGCCAGAGCGAAGACAACCTGCCACTTGTAAGGCGCCATGTAGCGGAGCAGGCGCTTCATCAAGCGCGAGTCGTAGGCTTTGCCGAGTGCTTCTTCTTCGTGAATATTGCTCATGCTTGTTCGAGCTCTTCTTCCAGCAACTGCTTCTGGTACAAATCCGCGTAATAGCCGCCACGCACCAGGAGTTCCTCGTGGGTGCCGGCTTCGATAATAGAACCGTCCTTCAGGACAATAATCTTATCGGCTTCCTGAGCCGTCGAGGTGCGATGGGCGATGAGAATGGTGGTGCGTCCGCGCATGACGCCGCGGAGGCGGCTGAGAATTTTTTCTTCCGTGTGGGTGTCGACGGCGGAGAGGGAATCATCGAGGATGAGGATGCGCGGGTCGCGAATGACGGCGCGAGCAATAGCGGAACGCTGCTTCTGGCCGCCGGAGAGAGTGATGCCGCGCTCGCCGACCATGGTGTTGTAGCGTTGGGCAAAGTCCTGGATGTCGACGTCGAGGCAGGCGATGGAGGAAGCTTCGAGGATCTGTTCCTCGTTATGAGATTCGAGGCCGAAGGCGATGTTCTCTGCGACGGTTTCGCTGAAGAGATAGGTGTCTTGCGGAACGTAGCCGATGGCGCGGCGCAGGGTTTCCAGGGGCCATTCTCGGATGGGGCGTCCGTCGATGAGCAGAGAGGAGTCAGGTGCCTCCCAGAGGCGGGCAATAAGAGCGGCGAGAGTGGTTTTGCCGCTGCCGGTAGGGCCGACGATGGCAACAGTGGAACCGGCGGAAATCGTGAGATTGATGTTTTTCAGAACCGGGTGAGCCGCCGAACGTTGACCGCTGCCGTTGGGGTTTCCATTGGCACTTAGCGTGATTGGATAGGCGAAGGAAAGATTGTGGAATTCAATCTCGCCGTTGATGGGAGTGGCGGCGGAAATTTTGGCGTTGCGATCGTCGATTTGAGGCTGGGCAGTGAGGATGTAATTGAGGCGGCCCATAGAAGCGGCGCCCCGTTGAAATATGTTGGTGACCCAACCAAGAGCGATCATGGGCCAGACGAGGAATCCGAGATAGGTGTTGAAGGTCATCAACGCGCCGAGCGAGATCTGGCCGTGGAGGAAGCGATAGCCGCCCTGCCAGAGGACAATGAGGAACGTGGTGCCGATCATCGCGGTGAGCGAGGGCATGAACATGCTCCAGGTGCGGATGAGCAGCACGTTCTTGGCGACGTACTCGCGATTCGGCTCGTCGAAGGCTTTGATTTCGGCGGCTTCCTGGGCATAAGCGCGGATCACACGGACACCGGAAAGATTTTCCTGAACGCGGGCGGAGAGCGTTGCGAGAGAAGCTTGAATTTTTTCGTAGAGCTGGTGGATGACCTGGCCGAAATACCACACGGCCACTGCGACAATGGGAACCGGCAGCAGGAC
>Ga0335077_10001169_pt1 | contig 30832 bp, 28 predicted proteins | sample Lox_Sample_31_FD_207151 | JGI IMG/M metagenome (GOLD analysis project Ga0335077, IMG submission 207151) | Soil microbial communities from Loxahatchee National Wildlife Refuge, Florida, United States - Lox_Sample_3.1 | ecosystem: Environmental > Terrestrial > Soil > Wetlands | place: USA... | reverse complement strand
CCGACCGTGACGCCTTCTCCGCCCACATCCAAGTTCGTCGCCGCGAAATTCAGCGCCGCGAACTCGGCCACGACCTTCGTGTCCGCCAGTGAATCGAACCAGACATTATCGAACGTCATCCCGAGTACATGCCGGGCATCGAACCCCTGGAGCGTGATCTTCCCGCCGGTCAGCACCCGAACGTCCTTCAGAGTGATTCCCGTGAACCACGGCAGCCGGTCACCCTGCTTGCCGAAGTGCGCGTAGTCGCTATCCATGTAGATCGGGTTCTTGGTATTCCGGATGCAGACGTCTGCGTAAACAACATCCGTCACCTTGCCGCCCCTGCCCGAGTTGGATTTGACGCGGATGCCGTTGTCCGCGCCGTCGATCGAAAGGTCGGTCACCCGGATCGTATCCACGCCGCCGTTGGTCTCGCTGCCGATGCTCATGCCGTGGCCAGCATAAAAATGATTGTGCGCGATGGTCATGTGCGAGCATTTGCCGCCGGCCTTAATGGCCACGTTGTCGTCGCCGGTATCGATGAAACAATGAGCGATGGTCACGTTATTGGCCGGCCCCGGGTTGATCCCGTCGGTGTTGCGGGCGGTGCGGGGAGTCTTGATCTTCACGCCCCACGCCGTGAAGCCGTCGCCGTTGCGGTAGGAGACGTGGAAGTTCGGGGAGTTCTTCAGCGTGATGCGGTACAGGGTGAAACTGTCGCAGCGATCCAGTACCGCGATGCGCGGGCAATTCTGGTTTCCGCCCTTGCGCGCCTCCTCGGCGAGTTCCCACCAGGAGACACTCTTGCCCAGCACTTTGGCCCATCCACGGCCGTCGATTGTGCCGTCACCCATGATCGCAGCCCCTGCGACCCCGCTGCCATTGATCAGCGCGCGGCACCCGCGGCCGCTGTGATCGACGATTCCGCAGCTTCCCGGACGGACCTCGAACAGCCTGGCGTCGCGCGAGGCGAATAGGGTCGTGTTCGCATCCAGGACCAGTGCCACACCGGCCTTGAGATCGAGCGGCCCCGAAAGAAACGCGTTGCGCGAGCCCTGGGATTGGAGTACCACCGCCTTACCTGGCGAGCAGGAGTCCAGCGCGTTCTGGATGCGTGTGGTATCGAGTTGCGCCTCGTCGGCTTCTGCCACGCTCCGGTTGTTATCCGTTGCCGCCAGCGAGGCCTTCAGGGTGATGCACGCCGGTGGAATCGCCGGCTCGGCGACAGCGCGGGTATCCTGTGCCCGCAGCGCCAGAGTCGCCGCAAAGAAAACTCCAAAGCGGCGCATCTACCGTTCCAGGAATAGCGGCTTGATGTGACGCTCGAACAGGTTCTCGGTCACGTTGCGCGAGATAGTGGTTTCACACGCGTTCAGCATCTTCAGATATGCGTCGCCCATCTTCGCCGCGACTTTGTACCCCACATGCAGCAACTGCCGGAAATCCGCGTTGAAGCCGGAATTCCGCTGATCGTGGCGCAGCGCTGCGGTGTAGCGTTCCGCGGTCCAGGTGTCGACGCTGTCCGGCGACGGCAGTCTCGAATACTTGATGTCGATCACGGAGGCGTAAGGTTCGCAGAGCGCTTCCTTGTCGGCATAGGCCCTGGCATAGACTTGCTTGGCAGTCTCAAGTCCTTCGCCGCCCGCCTCGGCCAGGCCGATTAACTCTTCGAGCCAGGTGGTGCCTGCGGTCTTTACATGCACGCCGGCGTTGTGCCGCCGGAGCGCGCGCCGGATCGGGGCATAGATCGAGAACTTGTCGCTTCCGGAGTGCACGCTCAACTTGAGATTAGCCGGCAGCTGGTACTGCTTCACCGCTTGCCTGATGACTCCCAGGTCCTCGGTGAACTCCTTTTCGAACTGAACCACGTCGCCGGCGTAGTCCACGCCCTTGTTGAACCGTCCGGTGAACTTTGGGGCGATGGTCTGGATCGGGATCTTCTCATCGGCGATGGCCGCGAGAATCACCAGAAGCTCGGGAGGCGTCTGCGGCGAATCGGTTTCGTCCATGGACACTTCGGTGATGAACTCGCGATCTCCGCGAAGCTCCACGATGCGCCGATAGATCTCGCCGGCCTTCTGAACAGCGAAGAGATACTTCTGCGCGATGTGGAGGAAGGTTTCGCGCTGGATGGCGATCTCGGCATGCCGGGCGACGAACGCTTCGACGTCGGCGGGAGGCGCCGGCTGGCCGATGGCAAAGGCCACGTCCAATGTGTAGAAATCGCTGGCGTCAATAAAGCGGTCCACGGTGGAAAGGTTGATGTGGTCGGCATCGACATGGTACGGCAGCTTCCAGCCAAGCTCTGCCACGGCGGCATCGGCTGCCGCCCGCACACTGTCGGGTTCCGAGCCGACGATCGTGTGCTCGCGGTTGGACTTGTTCCATACCGGGATCACGGTGGCGCCGCGTTCGGCGGCCATCATGCAAGCGCGTAGCTGCGCCTTGGCCTGATGGGCGAACCGATCTCCGACGCCAAGAGAAAATTTTTCCAGGGTCAGCATGGTTGGCAAATCCGATGATATCAGGAGCCGCGAGTCATAATTCGCGCTGTCGTCGCCCATGCCGGCCGCCCGGCCCCTGCCGCGATATTCTGGAATCGGTGCGTTACTATCTTACGGGGCGCCTGCCCAAAGTCACCACCATCCTGCTGGTGGAGAGCGGCAGCCGCGGGCTGATCGAGGGGGTCATTCCCGGCCTGCGCGAGAACTTCGGGCGCGAGATCTTCATCGACCTGGTCACCTGTTACGCCAGCCTGCCCAACGGGTTCGATCCCGCGCGAACCCGCGTCTACCGGGTCTCCGACTACCGGTCGCGCCACGGGCGGCGGCGCCTTTATCGCGAACTCCTGGCCAACCGGTACGCGCTGTTAGGAATCATCTGCTCCGGCGAAGTCGTCATGGCCAAGTGGAAATGGGCTCTTGGGCTGCGCATCCCGGCGAAGATTTTCATCATCAACGAAAACGGCGATTACTTCTGGCTGGACCGGCTGCACCTGGATCCAATCCGCCAGTTCCTGCTGCTGCGTACGGGCCTTGCGGGCTCGGGCGCGGTGCGCACCCTGGTCCGGGTGTTCACCTTTCCGTTCACGCTGTTTTATCTGCTACTCTATGCCACGGCTGTGCATGCCGGAAGGGCGCTGCGCAGGCATATCACACCATGAAAGCGATCTTAGTCTCCCAGCCCGGCGGGCCCGAGAATATGCAGCTCGCCGATGTTCCGGTTCCCCAGCCGGGCCCGAAGCAAGTGCGTGTCCGCATCGCGGCTTCCGGCGTCAACTTCATCGACGTATATTTTCGGATCGGCCTGTATAAGGCCGACCTCCCGCTCACGCCCGGCAGCGAAGCCGCTGGTACCGTGGATGCGGCCGGCGCCGAAGTCACGGAATTCGCGCCCGGCGACCGGGTGGCCTACGCTATGGCGCGCGGCTCCTACGCCGAGTACGCCCTCGTGCCCGCAGCCATGTTGGTCAAGATTCCGGACCACGTCGATTTTCAGACCGCCGCCGCCGCGATGCTTCAGGGCATGACGGCGCATTACCTGACGCGTTCTACGTATGCGCTCAAGAGCGGCGACACGTGCCTGGTCCACGCCGCCGCGGGTGGTGCGGGCGGTCTCGTGGTGCAGATGGCGAAGATGGCGGGTGCGCGCGTTTTCGGTACCGTTTCCACGGAAGACAAGGCCCGTATCGCGCGCGAGTCCGGCGCCGACGAGACCATTATTTACACGCAGCAGGATTTCGAGGCGGAGGTCAAACGCATGACCGGCGGGCGCGGCGTGGACGTCGTCTACGACTCGGTCGGCCGGACGACCTTCGAGAAAAGCCTGAACTCGCTTCGCCCGCGCGGCACCATGGCGCTCTTCGGACAGTCGAGCGGTTCCGTGCCCCCGTTCGATCCGTCGATTCTGAACGCGAAGGGCTCGCTATTTCTCACGCGCCCGAGCCTGGCGCATTATCTGCTCGACCGGGAAGAGCTGCTATGGCGCGCCGGGGACGTCCTCAAGTGGATTGACTCCGGCGAGCTCAAGCTGCGCATCTCCGGCGTCTACCCGCTGGCGGAGGCCGCGGCGGCCCACCGTGATCTGGAAGGCCGCACGACGGCTGGCAAGCTGTTGCTGGCCGTATCCTGACATGAGCCTGAGAGCCAAGCTGACGCTGGGCAGCGTTACGCTGGCGACCACCCTGGTCGCCATCATCTCCGCCGTCGGCTTCGCCAACCTGATCCAACTGCAGTTCCGCAACACGCTCGAGCGCGCCGAGCTCATCCAATCAGCCGCCACCGACGCAGTAATCGCCACCGCCAACCGGTACGGAGATGTGATGCAAGCCGTGAAAGACCCGGGACTAAATGCGCAGCTGGGGAAGCTGGCGGCTTCCTACAAGGCGATTCTGGAAATCTCGCTGGTATCGGCGGACAAAAGCAACGAAGTGATTTTAGCCAGCACGCTGGGAGAGAAGCGGGTCAACGCGATCGTGTACCCCCCATATCCCGATTTCACACCGGTCGCAGATGGGGGATTCGTCGAGCAGGTAACGGTACTGTTTCCCCGTGAGCCGCAGTCCTACAAACTGGATAAGGGCGTCGGCCCCGGCGGAGTGCCCCAGATTAATGTGCGCGTTCTGGTGAATCCGACGCTGATCAGGGACGACCTGCGGCCCTCGTTCGAGAGGTACGCCTTTTTTGCGGTGATTACGATCGGGGCCGCGGCGCTCGTTACTTTTCTGGCATCGGCCGTGGCCTTCCGCCCCCTGGGGCGGATCAGCCGCATGCTGGACCTGGTGGCCCGCGGCGAGTACGAAGCTGAGAAGGCCGCTCCCAAGGATCGCGGCGGCGACGAGCTGGCGGTTATCGCCAGCAAAGTCGGCCTCCTCGGGCAGAGGCTGCGGGGGGCGGAGGACGAGGCCAGCGGCCTGCGCGGCAATATTGACCGCCTCCTCGCCGATCTGGAAGAGGCGGTGTTTCTCTTCAGCCATGACCGCCGGCTGATCTTCGCATCCGGCTCGGTGAGCAAGTTCCTGAGCGGGGACCGCGCGGCCCTCGCCGGAAAGCCTCTCGGCGAGCTGTTTCCGCCCAATGAAACACTCGGCGACCTGCTCGACCACGCGGTCACCACCGGCAACGGCGTCCGCAACCGGCGCATTCCCTTCCGCCATCCGCCTGTGGTCCTGCTCTCGCTGGATATGCTCGATCGGTCCGGGTTCCTGGTGCGCCTGCGCGATCCCGAAGCGCAGCGCCTGCTCAACCGGCAGCTTCAGACGGCCGACCGCCTCGCAGCCATCAGCCGCATCTCGGGCGGCGTGGCGCACGAAGTGAAGAACCCGCTCAACGCGATCCTGCTGCACGTGGAAGTTGCCCGGGCCAAGATCGCGCGCGGCGAAAGCGATATCGCCGGCGAAATGGATATCATCGCCGGCGAAATCCTGCGGCTGGACCGCGTGGTGCGCACCTTTCTCGATTTCTCGCGCCCGGTGGAGCTCAAGCTCGCCAGCATTCCGGTGCACGACCTGGTCAATCAGATCGTGGATCTCGCCCGTCCCCAGGCGGCGGCCGCCAAGATCCAGATCACCGTGAAGCAGGAGGCTGAAGGCACCGAAGTTCGCGTCGATCTGGACCTGATGAAGCAGGCCGTGCTCAACGTGGTGGTGAACGCCATGCAAGCCATGCCGCAGGGGGGTGAGTTGGGCTTCGAATCCTCTGTGACGGACGAGACCGCCCAGATTCGTGTGTCCGATACGGGCCCGGGGATTCCGCCGGAACTGCGCGACAAAATCTTCCGTCTCTACTTCAGTACCAAGAGCAAAGGATCGGGGATCGGGCTGGCCATGACGTTCCGGATCGTCCAACTTCACGATGGTACAATCGACTTCACCAGCGAACCGGGAAAAGGAACCACCTTCCTGATCCGCCTTCCGATTGCGGTGTAGGCATGACCGCCTCAAGAGAAGTGATTGCAGGAATTCTGGCGTTGACCGGCGCGCTCGGTTTGAGCTCGTGCGCCGCGCGCGCCAAGACGCCGGTGACCACGGCAGCTCCTCCAAAGTCGGCCGCGCCGGCTGCGCTCGCGCCGCCTCCGCCGCTCTCCACGCCACAAACGCAGATCGAGCTGCCCAGGCCACAACCCTTCGACCCAGCCGCGCTCGAAACCGAGGCGCCGCCTCCGCCTCTTCCCGAGCCGCCGACACCATCCAGGCCTTCTCCACCCCGCAGCCGCACAGTACCCCGCACCGAGCCCGTCGTGACTCCGCCGGCAGCGCCACCGGCCGAACCGCCCCGCCCGCAGTTTCAGGAGGTCGTCTCCGCGGCGGACTTGAAACGCTTCCAGGAATCGGCGCAGGCCCACAAGCGCGAAGTAGCGCGCATCCTGGATTCGCTCAAATCGCGCCACTTGAGCACAGCCCAAAAGACCATCGTCGCCAACGTCCGCAGCTTCGTAGACCTGAGCGACGAATCCGAAAAACGCAACGAAATGCGCATGGCCGACGTACTGGCCGAGAAAGCGCACATCCTCGCCCGCACTCTCGAAAATGGAAAATAGCGAATACGAATTACGCCGCCGCGCGGTCGCGGAGCAGCTTCCCGCTCGCAAACTCGACGCCATGCTGGTGTCGTTTAGCCCCAACTTGCGATATCTTTCCGGCTTCACCGGCAGCAACGGAGCACTACTCGTCCTGCGCGGAAAGGCCATCCTCTTCACCGATCCGCGCTACGAAATTCAGGCCGCGCAGGAGTCTACCTGTCGCGTCCGCATCACCGGGGGCCCGCTGACGGAGGCCGTGCTGTCCGCGGTGCGGCGGCACGGCATACGGCGCATCGGCTACGAGCCGGCGCGCATGACCTGCGAATCTTACGAAGCGCTCGCCGATAAGCTGCCGATGCGGGCGTCGCTCGTGCCTGTCCACGGCTGGATCGAAGAAATGCGGATGGTGAAGTCGCCGGCCGAGCTGGCACTGATCCGGCACAGCGTCGAAACCAATTCGCGCGCGTTCGAGCGTACGGTGACGCGTCTCAAACCGGGAATGCGAGAGAACGACCTCGCCGCGGAACTCGAGTACCGTATGCGCCGCCTCGGCGCGGAAAAGCCGAGTTTCGAGACCATCGTCGCCGGCGGCCCGCGCTCCGCTCTGCCCCACGCACAACCGACCGCGGCCCGGCTCGCGGGACTGGTGGTGGTCGATATGGGCACGTTCCAGCAAGGCTACGCCAGCGACATGACCCGCATGCTTTTCCTCGGAACGCCTGGCGCCAAGGTGAAGCACATGTACCACGCCGTGCTTGAGGCGCAACTGGCCGGGATCGCCGCCGTGCGACGCGGGGCCCGCACGGCGGCGGTCGACGCCGCCAGCCGCAACGTGCTCAAGGCCTATGGCCTCGACAGCGCCTTCACGCACTCCACCGGCCACGGGCTGGGCCTCGAAATCCACGAGCCTCCCCGCCTGGGAAAGCGCGACAAGCTGCGGTTGAAGGCGGGGATGACCGTCACCATCGAGCCGGGTGTGTACCTGGAGGGATTCGGCGGCATCCGCATCGAAGATACCGTGGTAGTGACGGATAACGGCTGCGAGATCCTGACGCCCACGCCTAAGGAACTGCGCGTCGTTTAGCCGGCATGGCGGCGAGGAGCCGTGCGGCTTTGCGTGCCGTAGCCGGCCGCGGATTTCCCACTTGCCGCGACGCGAAGGCCACCACCTTTGCGGGGTGGGAGAGCAGTGCGCGGATTTTACTAAGTGCTTCCAGGGCGTGGCCGATGGCCACGTTACGGCACTCGGCGGTAGCGTACTTCGCCGTTTCCACGCCGAGAATCTGCGTGGCGATTCTGTCCGCAAGGTGGGGGTGGGCGAGCGCGATCGAGGCGGCGCCCTGAATCGTATTGGCCGCAGTGATCATCACCGGGCCGCGGATCGGAGCCAGGTACCGGTCGAGCAGGCATTCCAGCTTACCCTGATCATCGGCAACCGCAAGATTACCCAGAGTCAGAATGGCATTCCACCGGATGATGCTGTTCGGATGCCCCAACAGACCCGCGAAGACGCCGAAGTGCGGGTACAGGGCCGCGGGGTCGCGCCTGCTCAGCTCACGCAGCGCTTTGCTGGCGCGCAGCCGAGTGCGCGCCTGGCTGGAACCGAGCGCTTCCAAAAGGTCGCGCATAAACGAGTTGTACATCTGCGTACGATCGTGCGCAAGCCCTCATCGAGAGGCGGTCGCAATTTTGCGCACTTGACAATCCGGCAGGGAGGGGCGCATAGTCGAATTGCGGACCTGTCAATCTGATTGAGGTTCGTGGTCCTCCGTTCGCGGGGGAGCTAACCAAAAGGAGGAAGTGCATAGAACCAGTCCACAAGATGGGCGGCTTTCGGCTTCCTCGCAGGACCGGCTGCGAATCCTGACGCGCCAGGAATTACTGATTGGCGCCGCGGCACTATCGCCGCTGTCGACGCGGTTCGCAGGCACGGGGAACCATTGGGGCCGGCGGCCGCCCTTGCCTTTTTCCACCACCCCTCGCGTTACACTGGTGTTTCCTCTCACCTGCCGTGAACGCCGTCGAGTTCCAGAGTGTTTCGAAGAGCTACGCGATCTATGACGCGCCGGGCGACCGCCTGAAGGAATTGCTCTCCTTCAACCGCCTCAGACGCCACAAGGACTTCTGGGCCGTGCACGACGTCAGCTTCCAGGTCCGCCGCGGCGAGACTTTCTGCATCGTCGGCGAAAACGGCTCCGGCAAGAGTACCCTGCTCCAAATGGTGGCCGGAATCCTGCATCCCACGTCCGGCACCGTCACGGTCGGCGGACGCGTCTCGGCGCTCCTCGAACTGGGCGCGGGCTTCAACCCCGAATTCAGCGGGCGCGACAACGTCTACCTGAACGGCTCGATTCTCGGCCTCACTACGCGGCAGATCGACGAGCGCTACAGCGAAATCGCGCGCTTCGCCGAGATCGGCGACTTCATCGACCGGCCGGTGAAGACCTACTCCAGTGGCATGGTCGTGAGGCTGGCATTTGCGGTCGCAATCAACGTCGATCCCGAGATCCTGCTGGTCGATGAAGCCCTCGCGGTCGGCGACATTTACTTTCGCCAGCGATGCATGCGCAAGGTGCACGAGCTGCGCGCGCGTGGCATCACGATTCTCTTCGTGTCGCACGCGGTCAGCGACGTCAAGGCCATCGGCGATCGCGTCCTCTGGCTGGACAAGGGCCGCACGGTCGAGTGCGGCGAGCCCAGTCATGTGATCGCCAAGTACCTGGCTGCGATGACGGACAAGGACTCGACGTACCAGCGCCGCAAAGCGTATGCGCCTGTGGAGCGCAGCGGCGGCCCCATGCGGGCGCCCGAGATCATTGAGGGCATTCCGAACATCGACCACCGCCACGGAGACGGCCGCGCCGAAGTCATCGGGATCGCGGTGCTCGATGACCAGGGTCGGCCGCTTCCCATGCTCGAGCCCGCCAGCGCCATCCTGGTGCGCATCAGCGCGCGCGCCAAAGAGTATGTGGCCATGCCGATCGTCGGTTTCATGCTGCGCAATCAGCTCGGAATGGATTTCTCCGGCACCAACAGCGCGCGCGCCGGATACGAGCTGCCTCCCATGTACCCGTGCGACGTCATCACCGTAGACTTTTATGTAGAGCTGCCGGAGCTGTATCCAGCGTCGTTTTCCTTTTCCCCCGCGATTGCCGACGGCACCCTCACCGAATACACCATGTGTGACTGGATCGACAATGCCTACGCCCTGCAGATGAGCCGGAGCGAAAACCCCATTTACGGCTTCATGCACCTCAATTGCCGCGTCGAGGTGAACGCGCGGCTGAAAGCCGAACCGCACTTGGAGCGGCGCCTTGGCTGAGTTCACCGGCGAGCGCCTGATTCCGGGCGAGGTCGATATCGACCTGCTCAACGAGCACCTGGCGCGCTACGCGTTTGCGGCTCGCCTGGCCCGCGGCAAGCGGGTGCTGGACGCGGGCTGCGGAGCGGGCTACGGCAGCGCGGCGCTGGCGGACGTGGCCGGACACGTGACCGGCGTGGACATCGCGGCGGAGGCAGTCGAATTCGCCCGCGCCCACTACCAGGCGACAAACCTGGCCTACGAGCAGGCATCCGTCACCGCGCTGCCGTTTGCGGGCGCGGCCTTCGACCTGGTGGTGGCGTTCGAGGTGATCGAGCACCTCCAAGATTGGCGCGGCCTGCTGAATGAGGCGGCGCGCGTGCTCTCGCCGGCCGGACAGTTGATCCTCTCCACACCCAACAAGCTCTACTACACCGAGTCGCGCGGCGCCCATGGCGCGAACCCGTTTCACGTGCACGAGTTCGAGTTCTCGGAGTTCGTCGCCGAGTTGACCGACGTATTCCCGCACGTCTCGATGTTCCTCGAAAACCACGTCGAAGGCGTCGCATTTCAGCCGCACGAGGCGGGTTACACGGTCGAGGCGCGCGTCGATACCGGCGAGCCGGTGCCGGACGAGAGCCACTTCTTTGTGGCCGTCTGCGCCCGGCGGCCGCAGCTCGGCAATCCGACGTTCGTCTACGTGCCCCGCGCCGCCAACGTGCTGCGCGAACGCGAGCGGCACATCGGCAAACTCGAGCAGGAGCTCTCCACAAAGAACCAGTGGCTCGAAAAGGCCCAACAGGATCTCGCCGGGTTCGATCGCGAGCATCGCAAGCTGATGGCGATGTTCGGCGAGCTGGAAGAGGAGGTGCGGCGGAGCAATCGGTGGGCGGAGGAGTTGAACACTGAGCTGGCGCAGCGCTGCGCGCGGATCGACAAGCTGCAGGAGGAGCTCGCGCGCGACCAGGAGAACGCGCGCCGCGTGGTTGAAGGCTTCAATGCCAAGATCGCCGCGCTCGAAGCGGAGAACCGCGAGAAGACGCAATGGGCCATCGATACCGAAACACGCCTCACCGCCGAGATCCTTCAGCAGACCGGCGAGCTCGTCAAGGCCGTGGCCGCGCTCGAACAGACCGAACGGGAGCTGCAGGAGCGCACGGGGTGGGCGCAGCAGCTCGATGAAGAGAAGCGCCGCCTGGAAGACCAGCTCACCCTGGTGCGCGCATCGCGATGGGTAAAGTTGGGCCGCAAAGTGGGCGTGGGCCCCGCGCTCTGACATGGCGCTTCTGAAACGGTTTCTCCGTGCACTCCCGCTGCTCGTCGTCTCGCCCTTCGCGATCGCCATCAGCTTCCTCGCCCTGATACTGACCGATTTGTTCACCCGGCGCGGTCCGCTGCCGGCCCCGCGCATAAGCTCGCGCGGCGCGGCTACCGTGGTCATCCCCAACTGGAACGGCCGTGACCTCCTCGAGAAATACATCCCCTCCGTGATCGCCGCGCTCGCTGGGAACCCCGCCAATGAGATCCTCGTCGTTGATAACGGCTCCACCGATGGCAGCGCGGATTTGTTGCGCGAACGCTTTCCCGAGGTCAACGTGCTCGTTCTGCCGGAGAACCTGGGCTTCGGCGGCGGCAGCAACGCCGGGTTTCGCGCCGCGAAGAACGACATTGTCGTCCTGCTCAACAACGACATGCGCGTCGCCCCGGATTTTCTGCCGCCGCTTCTCGAAGGCTTCCGCGATCCCGAGGTGTTCGCGGTCTCCTGCCAGATCTTTTTCAGCGACCCCGCCAGGCTGCGCGAAGAGACGGGCCTGACCCAAGGCTGGTGGCAGGACGGCAGCCTTCGCGTCAGACACCGCATCGATCCGGCGATCGACGACCTCTTTCCCTGCTTCTACGGCGGCGGGGGGAGCTGCGCCTTCGACCGCGCGAAGTTTCTCGAGCTCGGCGGCTTTGACCCGCTCCTGGAACCTTTCTACCTGGAAGACACCGACGTCGGATATATGGCTTGGAAACGCGGCTGGAAGGTGCTCTACCAGCCCCGCAGCGTCGTGTTCCACGAGCATCGCGGCACCATCGGGAAGAAGTTCAGCCCCCAGTTCATCCAGGGCGTGCTACGCAAGAATTTCCTCCTCTTCTGCTGGAAGAATGTCCACGAATGGCCGCGGCTCGCCGGCCACTTCTTCTTCGCCTGGGCCGGCGCAGTGCTCACGGTCTTCTTCGGCGACGTGCCGCAGCGACCTGATCTGCCCGCGCTGTGGCGCGCGGTCTGCCAGCTCCCGGCGGCGATGCGATCGCGCCGCCGCGCTCGAAAACTCGCCGCCATCGGCGATACCGAGGCCTTCCGGCGCCCGCTCGGCGGCTACTACCGCGACCGCTTCGCCGCGCTCGAACCGGCGCCGGAGCGCCCGCGAGTTCTCTTTGTCTCGCCCTATCCCATCTGCCCGCCGGTCCACGGCGGAGGCGTGTTCATGTACCAGACGCTGCGCGAGATGGTCAAGCTCACCGATGTGCACGTGGTGGAGTTGCTCGACTGGCCCTCGGAAGAAGCCGCCAACGAGGAGCTGCGCACGTTCTGTGCCTCCGCCGAGTGGCTCGTGCGCCCGAGCGGCAAGCCGAAAGGGATGGCCTCCATCGAGCCCCATGCTGTCCGGGAGTTCGCCAACGACGACCTGGAGTGGCTGCTGCATCGCCAGATCTATCGGAAGCAGATCGACATCGTGCAGCTCGAATACACGCCGCTGGCGCAATATCGCTGCGCATTCGATCGCATTCCAACCGCGCTGTTCGAGCACGATGTCTACTTCCAATCTATCAGGCGAGGCCTGGGGCACGTGATCGGCGCTGTCGAGCAGGTGAAGGCGCGTATGGAGTACCTGCGCGCTCTCCGCTTTGAGCTGCGCGCCTTGCCCGCATTTGACCAGGTGCAGGTCTGCACACCGGCCAACCGCGATTACCTGCTTGGCTTTTTGCCGAAGCTCGCTTCCAGGATGCGCGCGGGCCTGCGCGCCGGAATCGACACCGCTCGCTACCGGTTTCGTCCGCGCGGCCGTGAGCCGATCAGCCTGCTCTTCCTCGGAAGTTGGCGCCACGACCCGAACCGGATCGCCGTGGACTGGTTCATCCGCCACGTCATGCCGCTGATTATCGCCGAAGAGCCGGGGGTGAAGCTGACCATAGTGGGAAGCGATCCGCCGGCGCCGCACCTGTACGCCGATTACGCGGCGCACATGGAGATGCTGGGCTTCGTCGACGACGTGCGCGATCCGCTGGCGCGCTATTCGCTTTTCGTCTGTCCGATTCTCAGCGGTTCTGGTGTACGCGTGAAGCTGCTGGAGGCGTTCGCCGCGGGTATTCCCGTGGTCTCGACACGCGTCGGCGCGGAGGGCCTGGCCACGAACGATGGCGAATTTTGCGCTCTTGCCGACGATCCCGCCGGCTTCGCGGCGCGCGTGATTGCGCTGCTCCGCGATCCCGAGAAGGCAGCGGTCATGGCCGAACGCGCGCGCGCCGAAGTCGAAACCAACTGGGATATGGCTGGGATCACGCGCAAGCTGGTGGATAGCTACCGCGACCTCGTGCGAGAGAAGCGGGTCCCGTGACTTCGCTCACTCAACGTTTCAAGCAGCCCGCTCTACTTCACTTTCAGCTCCCGCTTGAGGCGGCTTACAATATCGTTGGCTGTGCGATCCATCTGCTTGGAAGTGGCATCCTTCGGCAAATCATATGTCGACCACACGACCTGCTTGGACTTTGTGTCCACCAGGAACAACGTCCCTTTGGCGCGGCCGAACGAACCCATCGACGAAGGACTCTCCAGCTTGTTCACTGTGTCGCCGAAGAACGGCAGTTGTGCATCGGCGGGCTGGTTGGAGTCGGGCTTGGCAGCCTTTTCCGGCTTCTGCGGTAGTGCAGGTTCCTCCTTCTCCTCGGGTAGCGGTGGAGGGAACAACTCGTTCATCTTGGCCTCGAACCCCTCGCCGATCTGGTCCGTGAAAATGGCGTCCGCCAGTTTGGGATCGGTCACGATCTGGAACAAGTGCCCGCTGGCGATGCGGTTCGCCAGGTACTGGTCGAGCCCCTTCGACATTTTGAGCAGATACACGTTCTTCACGGCCGCAAGGTCCGCGCCAGACCCGAAAGCCGCCGAAACGCAGAAGAGCACCGCGAGCCGCTTCATACACTTCATGATATCCAGACGCGAGACCCGGGAAAAAAGTCGGGCGAATGTATAAATCCCTGTCCATCACCGTCATCATCCCCTGTCTCAACGAGGAACAGGGGGTCGAGAACGTCCTTCGCGCGATGCCCGATTTCGTCGACGAGGTGGTGGTCGTAGACAACAACTCGACCGACCGCACCAGCGAAGTCGCCGCCTCACTCGGCGCCAAGGTGGTGCGCGAGGAAGTCCGTGGATATGGACGCGCCTACAAGCGCGGCTTCACCTGCGCCACCAGCGATCTCATCATCACTCTTGACGGCGATCACAGCTACCCCGTGGACGCCCTTTCTTATCTCATCGAAGCCTTCCTGCACCTCGAAGTGGATTTCCTCAACGCCTCGCGCTTTCCCGTGCGCGATTCGCACGCGATGAGCTTCAAGAACAAATTGGGCAACCTGGTGCTTTCGCTCGCGGTCTCGGTCCTCTTCCTCAGGTGGGTGCGCGATTCGCAGTCCGGCATGTGGGTTTTCCGCCGGTCCATCCTCAAAAACATGAAGCTGGAAAGCGAGGGCATGGGGTTCAGCGAGGAAATCAAAATCGAAGCCATACTGAGCCCGAACATTCGCTTCGGTGAGATCTCGATCATGTACTCGTCGCGCCTCGGCGAAACCAAGCTGAATGCCTGGCGCGACGGCTTCGCAAACCTCGCCTTTCTCTTGAAGAAGCGCTTCCTCAGATGAGCATCAGCGCCATCGTGCCTCTGTGGAACGGCCGCGACCTCTTGGCCCGCCTGCTGGATTCGCTCGACGCCCAGACGATGCGCGCCGCCGAAGTCGTTGCAGTCGACAACGGGTCCACCGATGGCGCTGCCGATCTCGCCCGCGCGCGGGGCGCTCGCGTGATCCCGATGGGCCGTAACGCGGGATTCGCAGCAGCCGTGAATCGCGGTCTCCGTGAAGCTGGCGGCGAATGGGCGGCAATCCTGAATACCGACGTCGAACTGGCCCCGGGCTATTTTGAGAAGCTCGCAGCAGCATCAGCGCCGTTCGCCACTGGGATGATTCTCAGCCCCGCGGGCTCGCTCGATGGTACGTTCGATCTCACCGTGCGAGGCGGCGTCACGTGGCGGGCGGGCGCCGGCATGCCCGAGGGACCGCCTTTCGATGCCCCGTGCGACATCACGTCCCCTCCGTGGACCGCAGTGCTGTTTCGTTCCGAAGTCTTCGCGCGCGTGGGGTATCTTGAGGAGAGCTTCGAGAGTTACCTCGAAGATGCGGATTTCGGATTGCGCTGCGCCGCTCTCGGCATTCGCGGCCGGTATGTCCCTGAAGCCCGCGCCAGGCACATCGGTAGCGCCAGCCTTGGTGCGTGGCATCCCGAAAAGACACGCTACATCGCCCGCAACCAGCTCCTTCTCGCCGCGCGCCATCCCGCGGCAGGAACACCGTGGCGCACAATCGGAGCGCAATTACTCTGGGGCGCCGTAGCCATGCGTCATGGCGCCGGTCTCGCGTGGCTTCGGGGCAAGGCCGAAGGCCTTCGCCGCTTCTCTGCCGCGCGCCGCGACGCCCCGACTTATGACCCCGTGTCGCTGAGAAAGAGCCTGAGATCCAACGAACAATTCATCCGCCGGCACAACGCAGAAACTTATTGGAGACTGTATTTTCTGCTCACTGGTGGGGCAAAGTGACACATGCCCGACACCGGCATCATCATCGTTACTTATAACTCTGCCGGCCACATCGGCTCGTGCCTCGACGCGGCCCTGGCGACTGGCGCGGAGATCGTAGTGGTGGATAATGCCTCATCGGACGGGACACTCGAAGAAGTAACGCGGCGCCCCGTGCAGCTAATCGCCAATTCTGAGAATCGGGGCTTCGCGGCGGGGCTCAATCAAGGTTTTGCCGTACTAAACTCCCGGTACGTTCTACTTTTAAATCCGGACGCAATCATCCAGGGCGGGCTGGAAGCACTCCGTGAAGCCTGCGATCTGCCTGGTTCCGCCGGCGCCGGAGGGCTCTTGGTGGGCGCCGACGGCCGCCCCCAGACGGGATTCATGGTTCGCGCTCTGCCCACACCCGCCGCGCTGATTTTGGAAGCTCTCGTGCTAAACCGGATCTGGCCAGGAAATCCTGTGAATCGCCGCTACCGGTGCCTGCATCGTGACTACTCAGGGCTTTCGGAGGTGGAACAGCCCGCGGGTGCGTTTTTGATGGTCCGCCGGGCGGTGTGGGAAGAGTTAGGCGGAATGGACGAAAGATACTTCCCGTTATGGTTCGAAGATGTGGATTTCTGCCGGAGGATCCGAAATCGGGGTTTTCGCCTTTATTACGTGCCCCAAGCCGTTGCAATTCATACAGGAGCACATTCTATCCGGCAAATGGGAGTAGAGAAGCGGGCGGTTTATTGGTATCGTAGTCTTCTACGCTATTCCTGCAAGCACTTCCGCCCGGCGGCATTCCGGGCAGTGTGTTTGTCTGTAGTAACGGGCTCCGTTTTCCGCGGTATCGCGGAGTCAGTATGGCAGCGCAACTTTCGGCCGTTTGCGGCATATGCAAAAGTCGTGTGGTTAGCAGGTCGCGGTTTGGTTCGCAGTTCCCTGGATTAGTGACGCGGTCCACATCAGGTTCTCAGGTTCTCTTTCATGGTTCACAACGACTTCGTCTCGGTCACCATCGTGACCTACAATAGCGGCCGGTTCATCAAACGCTGCCTCGAATCCGTTCTCGCCCAGCGATACCCTCATAAAGAGATCATTGTCGTTGATAATGCCTCGAACGACGGCACAATCGATATTCTGGAACAGTTCGAGGATCGCTGCCGGATTTACTACAACAGTGAGAATGTAGGGTTCGCCGCCGCCCAAAACCAGGCAATCCGCCAGTCGAACGGGCAGTGGATTCTTACACTGAATCCCGACGTACTCCTGTTACCCAATTTTGTTCAGGCACTCGTGGATGCCGGCCAGTTCGATCCTAAGATCGGAACCGTCTGTGGCAAGCTGCTCACCATGACCAGCCACTTCGAGATTCCCGAAAAGCCGGTGGTCGATTCCACGGGAATCTATTTCAACCCGATGCTGCGCCACCTGGACCGGGGCAGCCAGGAGGTCGATAACGGCCACTACCTGCAATACGAATACGTTTTCGGCGCCACCGCCGCCGCGGCACTTTACCGGCGCACGATGATCGAAGACGTCTCCTTGAACGACGAATTCTTCGATTCCGATTTCTTCGTTTACCGGGAAGATGCCGACGTCGCCTGGCGCGCCCAGCTTATGGGCTGGAAGTGCCTGTATGCCCCCTACGCGCGCGGGTATCATGTGCGAAAGGTCCTTCCCGGCAACCGCCGCGCGCTGCCGCCCGAGATTAACATGCACTCGGTGAAGAACCGCTTCCTGATGCGGATCAAGAACATCTCACCGGATCTCTACTGGCGCAACTGGTTTTCGATCACGGCGCGGGACCTCATGGTGGTCACGTGCTGCCTTTTGTGGGAGCACACGTCGCTCAAGGCGTTCTGGTTTTTGGGCACCAATCTGCGCCGGGTCTTGGCGAAGCGAAGGTTGATCCAGGCGAGGCGGCGTGTGGACGACAAGTACATTGCCGCATGGTTCCAATACGCTCCGGTCAGTCACAAGGCGCCGAAGAAAATGGTCCGCGTCCTTTCACGATCCGAGACCGCTAAGACGTAAGTGCACCTCGCCATCCTCGGCACGCGCGGCATCCCGGCCAGTTACGGCGGCTTCGAAACCTTCGCCGAAGAACTCTCCACGCGGCTGGTCGAGCGCGGACACCAGGTCACCGTGTACTGCCGCCAGCGTTACCCGGAAACGCAATTCCGCGGTGTCCGCCTGCAATACCTTCCCACCATCCGCCACAAGTATTTCGATACCATCGCCCACGCCGCGGTATCGACTTTGCACCTGATGGCGCACCGCTCCGATGTGGCCCTTTACTGTAACGGCGCCAATGCCGTTTTTACGCTGTGGCCACGCTTCGTGGGCATCCCCGTAGCTCTCAACGTGGACGGCATCGAGCGCAAGCGCAGGAAGTGGAACAGCCTGGCGCGCGCTTGGTATCTCGTATCCGAATGGCTGACTAAGTTCTGCCCCAGCGCCGTAGTCACCGACGCCCGCACCATCCAGTCTTACTATCAGGTGCGCTATCGCAAGGAGAGCGTCTTCATTCCTTACGGCGCAACGGCCGGGAAGGTCGCCACCAGCGGTATCCTCAAGGAGCTGGGGCTCGAGCCCGGCCGCTACTTCCTCTACGTGAGCCGAATGGAGCCCGAAAACCACGCCCTGGAAGTGCGCCAGGCTTTCGAGACGCTGGTTACAGAGTTCAAACTGGCGCTCGTTGGCGATGCCCCTTACGCCCAGGAGTACATCCGGAAAGTGCGCGATACGAGAGACCCGCGCGTTTCGATTCCGGGAGCGATTTACGGCGACGGATATCACGAGCTGGGTTCGCACTGCTTTGCCTACATTCACGCTACCGAGGTCGGCGGGACTCACCCCGCGCTGATTGAAGCTATGGGACGCGGCGCCCTCGTGCTCTATCGCGACACGCCCGAGAATGCCGAGGTCGCGGGCGACGCCGGCATCCCGTTCGAACCCGGCGATCTGCCCGCCAAGCTCCGACTGGCTCTCACGATGAGCGAATTCGACCGCGAGACGCTGCGCCGCAAAGCCCTCGAGCGCGTCCGCAATCAATATTCCTGGGACGCCGTCACCACCGCATACGAGCGTCTGATGGCCTCCCTCAAACCGGCTTCCCGTTGACCGATACCCCGTCCACGATCAGGCCTTCGACGTTCTCCGCTACGCTGGGACGTGCGGTGCTTTCAAAGGTGCAGTCTCGGATGCGTACATCACGCACCGGCGCGTTTTTGAATCCGCGCAGAGTCCACGCGGTCTGGCTCTTTTTGCAGGTCAGCTTCACGACCTCGACGTCGCGCACCACCGGTGTGAAGCTCCCCTTTTCGCCTTCCTCGTAGTAGAAATCGACGTCGATCGCCGGCCCCGACACCTGGCCCGCCTGCACGCGGCGCATGTACACGTGCTCGATGACGCCGCCTCGCATGGCGTTGTTCTTGAATCGCAGCACGCGTTCCAGATTCGGGCTGTCCATGCGACAATCCTGCGCGAACACATTGCGAATATCGCCCGAGCACTCGCTGCCCATAGTCACACCGCCGTGTCCGTCTTTCATCATGCAATTCTGCACGATGATGTTCTCGCTGGGAGCGTGCAGGCGGCGCCCATCGGCATTGCGTCCGCTCTTGATCGCGATGCAATCGTCGCCCGTATCGAACGTGCAGCCGTCGATCAGCACGTCGCGGCTGGATTCCGGATCGCAGCCGTCATTATTCGGCCCGTGGCTGATCACCTTCACGTTGCGCACGGTTACGTTGATGCACAGCACCGGGTGGATCTCGTACATCGGCGAGTTGGTGATCGTCACGCCGTCGATGAGCACGTTCGCACACCGGTAGGGCTGCACGAACATCGGCCGCAGGCACCCGCCGTCGCCGAAGACGCGCTGCGCCACCGGCACTCCGCGCTCTGCCATGCCGACCAACTCTTCACGAGCCTTGAGCTGGTTCGGCGTGCCTGGTCTCCAGCCGCCGCGAGCATTGCCCTTCCAGGGCCACCAGCGCTCCTGGTCGGACTGCCCGTCGAGCGTGCCCTCCCCGGTGACCGCGATATTAGTCTGATCGAGCGCGTAGATCAGTGCCGAGTAGTTCATGCATTCCAGTCCCTCAAAGCGCGTGAGCACGATCGGATAATACTTCGGGTCCGTGAAGAACTTGATCCGCGCGTCCTTCTCGACCACCAGGTTGACGTTGCTCTTGAGGTGAATGGCGCCAGACAGGTAGACCCCGGGGCCCACGATGACTTTCCCACCCCCCGCCCGCGACGCATCTTCGATCGCCTTGCGAAACGCCTCCGTGCAATCGGTCTGGCCGTCCCCCTGGGCCCCGTACCTGGAGACCGCGAACTCTTTCGCCGGGAACTTCGGCGCCCGGATGCGCTTGAGAATTTCGGCGTGTTGGGCCCACGGATCCGGAGCGCCCCAGGCGGAGCGACGTGCGGCGACAGCACCTGCCACGGCGGTGAGCAGGTTGCGGCGAGTCATGCGCATAAGCCCCGATGGTATGGCCCTGCGCGAGATGCGTCAAGGTAACCGTGGCAAGCTTGGCAAGCTCCCCGAAACTACCGGGAAGAACCGTCGAGCGTTTCAGTCCAAGTGACCATCATTTCATCTTCGCTGCGATCGCCCCAGCGGACAGCCTTTCCCGGGTCCGGGTTGGCCGGGTTGTTGATGCTGTTGTCATAGTGAAAGGTCACCACCATCCGGCTGCCCTTTTCCATCAAGACCGGGGTTTTGAACCGGTATTGCAGTTGCCAGTCGAAGCTGTAGTGGGGAACGGCGAGCAGAATCTCACGCCGCCCGTCGGCATGCACCAACTCGTACGTGGCGTCCTTGCCGCGAAAGTGCATGTGGGGCGTGATCGCCACCAGCAGCTTGTCCTGCTCGACGTCATAGCACCGTTTCACCTCGTGGCTGGCGGCGCCCGCCGGAATCAGGAAGAAGCGGTTCCGCAGGTCCACGCGCTTCAACGGTTTTTCCGGCGGTCCGGGCGCGAGGTAGAGTCCAACGCTCGTCCGGTCCGTGTCAGCCTCGGCGGCCTTGGCATAGTGAATCTCGAACCTGAGTTGGGCGCCCGGCGGGATGTACTTGGCCGTGCTGTTGTCGCCGAAAACATCATAAACGTCCGGCGCTTTTCCCGGCAGCATCGTGGCCAGCGACCCTTCTTCAAAGCCGGTCAGATTGGGGAGACTCTTGTCGTCGGCGCAAGCGTCGTCGATCACCGGCGCATCCTGCCGCACCCGGGATAACCCGTTCTCGATCACCGCAAAACCGCCCAGCTTCCCGGCGGTCCGATTGGCAGGAGGGTCGCTCGGCGAGGCAACGGCCTCGGCCATCACATAGACATGCGCATGATGAACCAACTTTCGGTTTCCGGGCAGCACCTGAGCCGCCCGAATCCACTTACCTTCGGTGAAGTTTGTCGGGACTACGAAGTACTTGTAGAGATCCTTTCCCGCGGGCACCAGAAAGTCTTGTCCGATGTCGATCACAACATCGGGCTTGCCGTAACGCCATCCCTCCGCGAAGGTGGGTGGAGCGGGCAGATCCTGGGGGTTCCCTTCCGGCGCGCCGCCGTCCACCCAGGCGCGGACAGTGTCGATTTCCGGCTGCGTCAGGCGCGCGTCGTTAGCGAACTCACCATAGCGGGGATCGGCAAACCAGGGTGGCATCCTGCGCGTGAGCACGGCCTCACGAATGGCTTTCGCCCAGGGCCGCGCGGACTTGTAATCCAAGAGCGACATGGGAGCAGCCTCGCCTGGGCGGTGGCAACCAGCGCATTTCTTATAAATGATGGGCGCAACATCCCTCGTGAAGGTGGGTGACGCCAGGGCGATTGATGCGAACGTGAGAGTTATCGCCACTACCCGCATCTGCTCCCCTCTTTCCCGGGATTTCTGCTATGGATCCCCGACCCCGCCAGTATATACCGATCGAGTTAAGAGAAAATAGAAGAGGAGCCCATTCGCATGAAAAAGGTCTTCCACTTCGACGCGCCCACGGACCGCTACGTCTGCGACGCGGCCGTGGTCTGGTGTTTCGACAACCGTTTCGAGCTCGCCTTCCGTAAGTTCCTACAGCGGCAAGGCGTGGTCCACTGGGACGCCATCAAGGTCGCGGGCGGCACCAAGTGCCTCGCCTCTCCCGACCGCGAAACTGACCGCGAGTTCGTGCTCAACCAGATCCGCATCTCCATCCGGCTGCACAAAACCAGCCGCGTCATTCTCATGCTGCACTCCGACTGCGCCGCCTATGGCGGTATCGAAGCATTCGGCGGTGAAGCCGCGCGCGAGCGCGACAATCACGCCGCCGAGCTTCGCAAGGCCGTCCAGGTGCTGAACGAAGCCGTCCCCGGCATCGCCGTGGATCCCTATTTCGTGGATTTCGAGGGCGTCTGGACCATGGAAGCGGCGTCCTCGGCCGGCGCGTGATGTTAGCCTGAAATGTGCTGGAAAAACTGCTGACCGAACAGCCGAATCCGGCGTCAGCCGCCATCGACACGTTGCCCACCGAAGAGGCTCTACGAATCATCAACGCCGAAGATCAGAAGATTGCGCTCGCCGTCGCAGCGGAGATTCCGGCCATCGCGCGGGCGGTCGATGCGGCCGTCGCGGCTCTGGGACGAGGCGGACGGCTCTTCTACATCGGCGCCGGCACCAGCGGCCGCCTCGGCGTGCTCGATGCCTCCGAAATCCCGCCCACGTACAGCGTGCCTCCCGAAATGGTGCAAGGCATCATCGCCGGCGGCGAACGCGCCCTCACGCGCGCGAGCGAAACCAGCGAGGACGATCCTGACGCAGGCGCGCGCGATCTCCTGGCACGTGGCTTCACGGCACGAGACGTGCTCGTAGGGATCGCGGCGAGCGGAAGAACGCCTTACGTGCTGGGAGCGGTCGCCGAAGCGCGGCGCATGGGCGCGGCCACCATCGGCATCTGCTGCACACCCGATGCGGAACTTTCGCGTGCCGTCGATATCTCCATCGCGCCGCTCGTCGGCCCCGAAATCGTGGCGGGATCCACACGGATGAAGGCCGGCACCGCTCAAAAGCTGGTCCTCAACATGCTGTCCACCGAAACGTTCATCCGGCTGGGCTACGTTTACCGCAACCTGATGGTGAACGTCCAGCCGACCAACCACAAGCTGATCGAGCGTGCCTGCCGCATCGTCGCCGAGGCCGCCGGAGTCGATCGTGCGCGCGCCGCCGAGCTCCTGGCAGCAAGCGGCAATCGCGTGCGCACCGCCATCGTGATGGGTAAAGCAGACGTTTCGCGCGAAGAAGCCGAACGTCGCCTCGCCGCGGCCGGCGGGCGTGTCGCGCGCGCTCTGGCCGGATAGAAAGGATTGCATGGATAAGTTCGTGATCAACGGCGGAACTCCGCTTCAGGGTGAGATTCCCACCAGCGGCTCGAAGAACTCCGCTTTGCCGGCGCTCGCTGCCGCCCTCTTGACCGAGGAGCCCGTGGTGTTGCACCGCGTGCCGCGCGTGCGCGATATCCGCACCATGGAACGTCTGCTTGTCGATATCGGCTCGGCCCTTGATGTCGATGGCGAAACCGTCCGTCTGCGGACCGAGCGCATCGTCTGCCCGGAAGCCCCTTACGAGCTGGTCAAGACGATGCGGGCATCGAGCCTCGTGCTCGGCCCGCTGGTCGCCCGCAGCCGTCGCGCGCGCGTTTCCCTCCCTGGCGGATGCGCTATCGGCGGCCGGCCAATCAATCTGCACATCTTCGGACTCGAGCAGCTCGGCGCGCGCATTAACCAGGCACATGGCTATATCGAAGCCGAGGCGCCCGAAGGCCTTCGCGGCGCCACCGTTCACTTCGACCGCATCACCGTTACCGGCACAGAGGACCTGATAATGGCCGCCGCGCTGGCCCACGGCGAGACGGTCCTCCGCAACGCCGCCCGCGAGCCCGAGGTAGTCGATCTCGCCGCCCTGCTCACCAAGATGGGGGCCCGGATCGAGGGGGCCGGCACCTCCACCGTCCGCATCCAGGGGGTCGATCGCCTGCACGGCACCGAGCACACCATCATCCCCGATCGCATCGAAGCCGGTACCTTCCTGGTCGCTGGAGCGATCACCGGCGGCGATCTCGCCATCACCGGCTGTATGCCCGTACACGTCGATGCGCTCGTGTCCAAGCTGCAACAGGCCGGGGTGGAAGTGACACAGCACGGCGAATCCACCCTCCGCGTCCGCGGCGGCGGCCGCCTCCGCAGCATCGATATGACCACGGAAGAGTACCCCGGTTTCGCCACCGACTTGCAGGCCCAATACATGGCCCTTATGACTCAGGCCGAAGGCATCGCCATGATCGTCGAGACCATCTTCGAAAACCGATTCATGCACGCGCAGGAGCTGGCCCGCATGGGAGCCAACATCCGCCTCGATGGCCGGCAGGCAATCATCGCGGGTCCGCGCCTGCTGACCGGCGCCGGCGTCATCGCCAGCGACCTGCGTGCCAGCGCGTCCCTGGTCCTCGCCGCGCTGGTCGCACGGGGCGAAACCGTCATCGACCGCGTCTACCATATCGATCGCGGCTATGAGAAAATCGAGCAGAAACTCGCCGCCGTCGGTGCCGACATCCGGCGGGTGGAGTAAACATGGCCCACAATCCCGGATTCCTCAAGCTCGTAAACGAAGCCAAACAGCGCGTGAAAGAGATCGACGTCCCGGCGTATTTGAAAATGCGCGAGGACGGCGAGGACCACATCCTGGTGGATACCCGCGAGGACAACGAGTGGGTTGCCGGGCACGTCGCCGGCGCCGTCCATTTGAGCAAGGGCATCATCGAGCGCGACATCGAAACCAAGGTGCCGGATACGAACACCACCCTCATCCTTTACTGCGGCGGCGGGTTCCGGTCCGCGCTCGTCGCCGACAACCTGCAACAGATGGGCTATCAGAATGCCATCTCCCTCGACGGCGGATGGAAGGCCCTCAGAGAGTCCGGACTCCCGCTCGAAAAGTAGCCCGCCTGAAGCTACAATAGTTTCAGGTCTGAAATTCGATGCCGCGCCGTCTGGCTCGGAAGCTGATGCTGTCGATCACTGTCATCGTGATCATCGTGGCGGCGGTTTCCGGGTTGGTCAATGTGAAAACCGAGGAACAGCAGCTCCTCTACACCATGATCCAGGGCGCGGATCAACTCTCGAAAGGCATCACCAGCGCGACCTGGCATGCCATGCTGGACGATCACCGGGAAGCAGCCTACCAGGTCATGCAGACCATCGCGCTCAAACAGGGCATCGACCGTATCCGCATGGTCAACCGCGCGGGGCAGGTCATGTTCTCCACCACCCCCGAGGACCGGCAAAGCTCAGTCGAGCCGCCTGCCGAGAACCCGCACCTCGATCTTCCCTCGCGGGTGCGCGTCTTCCGCAATCCGAGAGGCGGCCGCCTGCTGGCCATGACCACGCCGATCTACAACGAACCCTCGTGCAGCCAGGCCGAATGCCACGCCCATCCGGCCGAGATGAAGGTGCTCGGCGCTTTGGACCTCAGGCTGGACCTGGAACGCGTCGATAACGAAGTCAAGTACATGAAGGTCCGCGTCATGGTGGTGACCGCGATCGAGGTCTCCCTGATCGGCTTGTTCATCATACTTTTCACGCGGCGATTCCTGGGCCGGCCCATCGAGAAACTGATCGAGGGCACCAAGGCGGTGAGCCACATGGAGCTCGATCAGCCGCTGAACATCGTCGGCAGCAGCGAGGAGCTGGACGAGCTCGCCCGCTCCTTCGACACCATGCGCGACCGCCTGCGCTCGGCCCTGACCGAAATCAACCAGTTCACCCAGAACCTGGAAACCAAGGTCGAGGAACGCACCCAGCAGCTCAAGGCCGCGCAGAAGAAGCTGCTGCAGAGCGACCGGCTGGCGTCACTCGGCCAGCTCTCGGCCAGCGTGGCGCACGAGATCAACAATCCCGTCTCCGGCGTGCTGAACCTCTCCATGCTGATGCAGCGGATGCTGAAGGACGATGGCGTACCGCCCGCCCGCATCGCCGAGTTCCGAAAATACCTCGGGCAGGTAACAACCGAGACCGCGCGCGTTGGCCGCATTGTGAGCGATCTGCTCGCCTTTTCCCGCCGCAGCAAACCGCAGCGCGCGCAGGCCGATCTGAACCGGATCGTGCGCACCACGCTTTCGCTCGTCGAACACAAGATGAAACTCAGCAATGTAGCGCTGGATGCCAGTTACTGCGAGGAACTGCCCAGCGTGCCCTGCGACCCCTCGCAGATCCAGCAGGTGGTTCTAAACCTGCTGTTGAACGCGGCGGAAGCGACGCAGGCCCGCACGGAGCGCCGCGTGAGCGTGACCACCGCCGCCGGCGATGGGACGGTGCTGTTACACATCGCCGACAACGGCGAAGGCATCCCGCCGGAGAATCTCAGCAAGATCTTCGACCCGTTTTTCACCACCAAGAGCGAAGGCAAAGGCGTCGGACTCGGTCTGGCGGTGTCTTATGGGATCGTCGAAGCGCACGGGGGAGACATCGAAGTCAAAAGCACGGTGGGCGAGGGCACCACGTTCAGCGTGTCGCTGCCCCTGGAGCAGCGCGAGCCGCCCGCCGAACCGCCGGTAGCGGTCCTGGCGCACCGCGAGTGAAGTACCTGTACGTGGGAGTGACGGAAGAAGTGGATCGTGACGCCGCCCGCCGCGTCGCGGCGCGCGTGGAGACCGCGTTCGGCGGTCCGGTGCGGGAATTGGAGTTGGGTAGCGTGGAGTTTGCCTTCGACCCGGCGCGCGGCCAGTACGCTTCGATCGCAATCCTGGAAATGGCGCTCCGGCGCTGTCCCGAGGATGCCCGCAAACTGCTGGCGGTCACCGGACGCGACCTGTATATCCCGGTGCTGACCTTCGTCTTCGGACAGGCGCAACTGGGCGGGCGTGCCGGCGTGGTCTCTGTGGCGCGCCTCGCTCAGGAGTTTTACGGTCTCGCGCCGGATCGCGAGATATTGCTGGAGCGGGCCGACAAGGAAGCGCTCCATGAGACCGGGCACATGTTCGGGCTGGTCCACTGCGCCGAACGCCGGTGCGCGATGTCGCTCGCCACCAACGTCCGGCAGATCGATTTCAAGGACAACGCATTCTGCCCGCAATGCGCGGCGCGGCTGCGAAAACAGATCGGGGACCAGGTATGAAGACCCATTGGCAGATTCTGGTGGTGGACGACGAAGAGGTGATGTGCGAGTCTCTGGCCGCCTGGCTGCGCGAGGACGGCTACATCGTCGATACCGCGGCAAGCGGCCGCGAAGCGATCGAAAAGGCCCGCCAGCGTGATTACGCGATCTACTTCGTCGATCTCAAGATGCCCGGCGGCATGGACGGCATCGAGACCATGATGCAGATCCGTAAGCTCCACGCCGAAGCGTCGATCATCATCATTACGGCCTACGCGACGGTGGACACGGCCATCACCGCCATGAAGGAAGGAGCACAGGAGTACATCGTCAAGCCGTGCAATCCCGAGGAGATCTCGCTGCTGGTCAGCCGCATCATCAAGGTCAAGAACCTGCAGCGCGAAAACACCATCCTGCGCAAGAAGCTCACACGCCAGTACAGCGTCCACGACGTTATCAGCAAAAACGCCCGGATGCACGAGATCCTGGGGCTCGCCAAGGAGGTCGCCAGCCTGCCCAGCACCGTGCTGATCCAGGGCGAAAGCGGCACCGGCAAGGAGCTGATCGCCCGCGCCATTCACAATGCAGGCGAGCGGGCGTCGAAGCCGTTCGTGGCAGTTTCCTGCGCGGCACTCGCCGAAACGCTGCTCGAGAGCGAGCTCTTCGGCCACGAGAAGGGTGCGTTCACCGGAGCCACCGCGCAGAAGCGTGGCAAGTTCGAGTTGGCCGACGGCGGCACCATTTTCCTGGATGAGATCGGCGACATCTCCCCGAAGCTCCAGGTGGACTTGCTGCGTGTGCTCCAGGACCGCACGTTCTACCGCGTGGGCGGCACCGAGGAGGTGCGGGTGGACGCGCGCGTCGTGGCTGCAACACACGTCAACCTGCAGCAGGCGGTCGCCGAGGGCCGTTTCCGCGACGACCTGTACTACCGGCTGAACGTGATCGAGATCCGGCTGCCGCCGTTGCGTGAGCGCCGGGAGGACATTCCCCTGCTGGCCGGCCATTTCCTGGAGCGGATTGCGCGCGAGCTGGGGCGCGATGTAAGCGAGATCAGCGAGCCCGCGCTCGGCGTTCTGATGGACTACAACTGGCCGGGCAACGTTCGCGAGTTGGAGAACGCGGTGGAGCGCGCCGTAGTCACGTGCCGCGGCCACGAGCTGACCGGGGAGCACTTCGGATTTCTGGCGTCAGCCACTCCATCCGGGAAGACGTGGGCCGTCCCCACGGGAGCGACCCTGCAGGACATGGAAAAGGTCCTAATCGCCACCACGCTCGAGCGCGCCAAGGGCAACATCAAGGAATCGGCGGCGATCCTCGGGATCGACCGTTCAACCCTGTACGAGAAGATCAAGAAGTACGGAATTCCGCGCTAGGGTACGTCCCCCGAATTTTCTTCACAAAGGCGTGGACCCGGTGGATCCACACCGGATGGGGGAGGAACATCAGGGGGCACTCGCCGGCGATCACGCTGACGCCGGCAGCTTCGCAGGCATCGACAGCTTGCTGGTTTAAAGGACCGCTTCCGGGGCCGCGGAAGAACCATACGCGCTTCATTCCCGCGGAGACGCACTCGCCGGCCACGAGCGCCGTTGCCTGGGGCGACGTCATCAGCAGCGCGCTGTCCACCGGAGGCTGAATATCGTTCACGTGCGCGTAGCAGCTTTCTCCCTCGATTTCGACAGCCTCGGGATTGACGGGAACCGGGTTCCAACCTTTGGCGATGAACTCTCGAAACAGGGCCCGCGAGAAGTCGTTGGGACGGCGGGAAAGGCCAACGAACGCGAAGCGCTTCTGGTCCAGGAAATCGTCGATGCGGTGCTTGGGTGTCATTTCGGACCGTTGACTCCTGATCCTAGCCTACCGCCAAACCCGCTAGGGTTGAAGGAACATTTCACCGCATACCGCGTCCCAATTTGCCTTAGGATAGCTGGCGGAAATATCCGAGACGGGTACGCCGCCGTCGGCCAGCGTGGCGCCGGCGCCCTCCATCGAGAGAGCGAGTTGCAGACGCTCCATCTCGCGCATCAGCCAGGGACGGACCTCCCAGCCGGAAAGCAGGTGGCGCAGATCGAAGCTGGGTCCAATCGGCTTCACCCGCAGGAAGAAGCCGCGGCCGGGACCGCCGGTCTCGACCACTTCGCCATCCACCGGGCAGAGCACGCGTACGTCGGCCTCGCGCTTGCGTATGCGGAAAGCGGCGCCGTTGGCCTCCACACGGGACCCGCGCTGGGGCAACTCGACGGAGTCCGGAGCGCCCAGGATGCGGCTGCCAAGCTCGTCCAGTCCGACCGTGAGCGTGCCATCGCTTTCCGGGCGGGCCCAGGTGTGGCCACGATGGTAGAAACGGTCGAGCGGAAAGCTCATGCCGAAGATCTCCTCCTCCTGCTCACTCACCTCGCGGGGCGGGTGCAGCTCGACCCAGTTCCGGTGAGTTTGGCACACGCGGCAATCGAACGCGTTCGGGCATTCGCGGTGCTGGAATTCGCCGGTGAGAACATGCCGGCACGTGCGGTCGCTCGCCGGCAGGTCATGAAAATCGGAGTGCCATCGAACATGCTCCACCTTGCCCCGGCGAAGGTCGCGAAGCGAGCGCCAGAGGGCGTTGAGCAGCGTGGCGGCCACCACGGTCAGAACAGTGTAGAAGGCGCCGAGAAAAATAATTTTCGCCATTTAGTATCTCCCCGCGAGCACGGGCTCCTCTTCCTCGATCCGCGCCTCGCGCTTCAGTTCCCGCTCCTCCGGAAAGAGCTGGAGATAGCGGAAGGAAAATGAGTACACCAGAACGCCGTACGCAACCACGGCGAGAAACGTGCCCGTCTCCTGCCAGCTCGGCGTGTACCACAGGAACTTGTCGAAACTCAGCGTCGGCAGTGCCAATGTCTGTATAGTTTGTACGAACCGGTTGAGGGCCACTCCGGCGCAGGCCAGCGCGGCGGCGGAGACAACCCATCCGCGCCGGGAGCGCAGGTTCGGCCTGAGCAGGATCAACGCCGGCGCGAGTCCGAAGACCACGATTTCGGCGATCAGGATCCAGGTGCCGAACGGTTTCCACTCGTAGTATTGCGATGCCGCGAACCCGCGTCCCGGGGACGTGCGGTTGATCCAGATCAGCGTATCGACGGTCTTGGCCAGCACGTAGACGGACAGCAGAAGTCCCGAAATGCGGCCCAGTAGCTCGAACACCCGCGGGCGGACCAATGTCTTCTTCGTGATCTTCTCGACCAGCCACGTGGTCAACAAGATGAAAGTCGGCCCGACAGCAGCGGCCGAAATGATGAACAGGAAAAAGGTGGAAGGCCAAACCAGGAAGCCTTCGCGGAAAGCGAAAGGCCGGCCGCGAAGCACGCCATATAGTCCGCCCAGCGACCCCTGGTGGAAGAACGAAAGGAAGGTCCCCACCCCGGCCAGCACGTAGATCAACTTGTGCAGCTCGAACTCGAACACCAGGAACCCCGGCACCTCGCGCAGCCTGCGGTTCTTGAGCAGAATGGGCAGGTATTCGATCGCCAGCACGGTGAGATAGCAGGTAATGCAGAAGGTCACTTCCGTGAGCATCGAGTGCACGTTGGGATACCAGAAGGTGAACCACGCGCGCAGCGGCTGGCCGACATCCACCATGAGCGCGGCCACCGCCCCGCTGTAACAGACCAGGCCGATGACCACAGCGCTGTTTATGACCGCGCGCAATTCCTGGAGCTTGAGGATGTAGAGCAGGAAACCCGTAAAGAACGCTCCGGCGCCCAGGGCGATCACGGTGAGATCGAGGAAGATCCAAAGTCCGAACGCGAACCGATTGTCCATGTTGGTCTGGTTCAAGCCCTTAACCAGGCAAAGGCCCGCTGCGTAAACGCCGAACGCCAGCAGGACGAACCAGGGCGCTATCCAGAGCAGGAAGCGCGGAGTGGAGCAGCGGTTCAGGCCGCGGGCGATGAATTGCTTATCCACGAGCTTGCTCCTTTCCGGCGCTAAGATCGACCTTGCTGGAACGGTAGTAGATCTTAGGCTCGGTGCCCAGCGACTCGAGCAACCGGATGCTGCCGGGCGGCTTGGGCAGTTTCGCCAGGTCGCCGAAGCGGATTGCCTT
>Ga0335077_10001166_pt1 | contig 30854 bp, 25 predicted proteins | sample Lox_Sample_31_FD_207151 | JGI IMG/M metagenome (GOLD analysis project Ga0335077, IMG submission 207151) | Soil microbial communities from Loxahatchee National Wildlife Refuge, Florida, United States - Lox_Sample_3.1 | ecosystem: Environmental > Terrestrial > Soil > Wetlands | place: USA... | reverse complement strand
GCAGCTCTGTATCCAAAACCAACGTTGCTTTCGGTCGTCCCATCGCCATAGGCACCTCCATTGTGCACGGGAGATGCCTATATTCCCAGCAATACTAAGACCAGTTATTTATGGGACAGCACACTAGCTACGCAAGGAAGAGCGAACAATGACGAAGAGTGTGTCCCGACCAACGGGCAAGACAATGAAACGGCGGATGCGCGTGACCTTTCCCCGGGCTTCGTGTGGTGGCTGAATCGAGGGTATGAAGCGGCGGGGCATTGACCTTCAGGAAAATGGCGGGGCGTTTAGCGCGAATCGATGCGAGGGCTGCGATAAACTGAAGGAACAGGGCAAAGAGCAGCCATGAAGCCAAATTCGATCGTGATCGTCAGCCTGCACACGCCCAAGGAAAAAATCTGGGGCATTCTGCTGGAAATCAACACCAGCGGGGTGACGATGCGCGGGATCGACATCAATTCGTTCGATCACTTCGTGAGCGAAATCAATCAGCTGGATGCGGAGCGCGTGGGCCTGCCGACGATTTTCTTTCCCATGAACCGCGTGGAGCGGATTTCGCTGGACGAAGCTTCCGGCTCGATACCGAGCATGGCGGAGATTTTCGAGCGGAAAATCGGGCGGAGCCTGTTTGACTATCTGGCCCAGTTCGCCTGAACTGCGCTATCCTTTGTGGCAATGAAAGCCCGCATCTGGACGGTACCCAATCAAATCACGTTGTTGCGCCTGGGGTTCCTGCCATTTTTCCTGATTCTGATTTTGTATGAGCACTATGATTGGGCGCTGTTCGTGTTGGTGTTTGTGGCGTTGACGGATGCGGTAGACGGGTACCTGGCGCGGACGTTGCACCAGAAATCGGCGCTGGGGGCGTACCTGGACCCAATTGCGGACAAACTGCTGCTGTCGTCATCCTTCGTGGCGCTGGCGATGGAGAAGAAGATTCCGTGGTGGCTGACGATGCTGGTGATCAGCCGCGACGTGCTGCTGCTGGTGGTGGCCGCAGTGATTCTGATCATTCAGGGGTACCGGCCGTTTCCGCCGAGTTTGTTGGGGAAGGCGACGACATTCTTCGAGATTGCGCTGGTGTTCTTCGTGGTGTTCGTGGCGGCGTATCCGAACGACCGCGCAGGGATGTTCATCCAGTATCTAAGCTTTATGGTGGCAGCGTTCGTGATCGTGTCGGGCTTCCACTACGCGTTCGCGGTGGCGCGGCGACTGCACGTGTCGCCGTAGAATTTCCGCTTAGCTAGCCCAAGGAACGCGATCGCTGTAATGCAGAAACATGAAAATGAAACTGGCGACGGTGACCAGACCCGCCAGCCACCCGAAGGCGTAAGCGCGATTGCGTTCGCTGGAATTCATGGGTACGCGATCGATCATGATTTTTCCCAAGATGAAGCCAGACGCCAATCCGCCGAAGTGCGCGATGTTGTCCGCGTGAATGAAAAAGCCGATCAAGAACACGGAAACGGCCCAAGAGATGAGGCGGGAACGCAGGGCTTTGGATTCGATGCTGCTGCGTTTACCGGTCACGGCGATCAAAATGCCGATCAGGCCCATAAGTGCGCCGCTCGCGCCGACGGCCGGGTGAAAAAACATGCTGAGCGCAAAGCCCGCCGCTCCCGTCAAAATGTAGATGAACAAGAACCGGGCGGAGCCGTAGAGTTCCTCGACCACCGGTCCGATATCGAGCAGGACCATCATGTTGAAGCCGATGTGGATGAGGCCGCCGTGCAAGAACATGGCGGTAACCAGCCGATACCACTGATTCGAGACAAGGGCATTGATGTTGCTGGATCCGAGGCGATAGGTGGTCTCCGGATCCATACCCCAGAGGATGCTGAGGCCGCTCATTTTTCCGGCGTGCAGAGTGCCCATGATCTCCGCGGCAAACATGATGATGTTGGCGATCAACAGAGCGGTGGTGACAGGGGCGTGGCCGCCGAAAAATTCGGCGAGGCCTTTACTCCAGGCGGCGAGGCCAAAGCGGAGGTTGGCGCCGCATTCGTGACAGCGATTGGCGTTGATGCCGACAAGAGCGCCGCAGGAAGGACAAAGCTGAGGGCGACGCTCTCCCCCGCCGAACATACCGGAGAACAGAGTCTTCCAGCGTTGCAAACGGATCTGCCACTGATAGGGAAGGGGCAACACTCCTCCTTGCGCGTGATGTTGACCGTTCTATAATACCGGAAACGCGCGAAGTGCGTGGGAGCGAGGAAGAATGGACAAATTCGAAGAGCTGGGCCGGCGGTTGGATGACGAGTTGGCGCGATTGCGCAAATGGGTGGAAGAAGAAGTGGCGCCAGAAACGGAAAAGCGCAGCGCGCAGTTTTTGCGGGAAGTTTCGGAGAAACTGGCGGAAGTCTCGCGAAAGCTGGAATCGCGTGTAGAAGCCAGAAAGCCACAGAATCCACAAGATCCGCCGCAGCAAGCCCAATCGTGACGCGATCCCGGCCCCTATTGCGAATCGCATTCGTTTGTGCGGGCGCTGTTTTGGCGGGCTGCGGCCCGAAGCGTCCGGTAGCGAGCCACAGCCAACCTCCACCGCTGCAGCCTTCGAACACGCCGGAATCGACGGCGGAAGCCGCGAAACGCAACACCGCGGTTGCTCCTCCCAGTGCCGGTAAGCACGGAAAAACACCGCCAACTCCCGCCCCGGCGGGCTACACGGAGGAGGGAAATGCGTCGTGGTACGGAAACCCGTTTCACGGGAGGCACGCGTCGAACGGCGAAGTCTACGACATGTACAAGCTGACGGCGGCGCACCGCACATTGCCATTTGAGACGATGGTGAAGGTGACGAATCTGAATAATGGAAAGACGACGACGGTGCGGATCACGGACCGCGGGCCGTTTGTGGCGAACCGGATTATCGATTTGTCGCTGGCGGCGGCGCGGGAGATTGAGTCCGTGGGGCCGGGCGTGGTGCCGGTAAAGCTGGAAGTGCTGGGGAATGTGGATGTGACCGCGGGATACTTCACCGTACAGGTGGGAGCGTTCCGCGACAAGACCAATGCGGAGCGGTTGCGGGACCGGTTGAGCGTGACCTATTCCCCGATCTTCATTCAGCAGTATGATTCTGCCGACGGGACCTTCTATCGCGTGAGGGTGGGAAAAGTATCGGGCGAGGATGCGGCGCGCGATTTTGCCGAGCAGCTGCACGAGAAGGAAGGATTCACGCCAATGGTGTTGAGGCTGGATGAGAATCCGCCAACGTGAGTGAACTTATGGACGAGAACTGCCTGTTCTGCAAGATTGGGGCGAAAAAGATCCCAGCGAAGCTGGTGTATGAAGATGATGATGTGTTTGCGTTTGAAGATATCAGCCCGCAAGCTCCGACGCACGTGTTGATCTGCCCGAGGAAACACTTTGCGGCGCTGCACGACGCGTCGCACGCGGACGAGGCGATGCTGGGGAAGTTGCAAATGGTGGCGGCGAAGCTGGCGAAAGAACGGAATCTGCTGGCAGGCTACCGGACGGTGTTCAACAACGGAAGCGGCGCGGGACAATCGGTCTTTCATCTCCACTTGCACCTGCTAGGGGGACGGAATTTCCGGTGGCCGCCGGGATAGGGCAAGATCGAAATTTCCCAATTACAGAATCAAACTGCTGAGGAGGAGTGATGGCTTACTGTGCTCGCCGAGTGAAGCTGCTGTTTGCCGTGGCGGTGCTGACGACGTTTGCGGGAACGCCGAGTGTTTTGGCGCAACGGGCCGCGCAGCCGGGGGAACTGACGGTGGAACGCATCTACGGGCAACCGAGCTTGAGCGGACGGCTGACGCGCGGAGTGGCGTGGACGCCCGACGGGAAGAAGATCAGTTTTCTTGAGGCGAAGGGGCAAGGGAAAGAAGCGAAGACGGAATTGTGGGAGATGGACGCGGCAACGGGCGAGCGGAGCTTGCTGGTGTCGGCAGAGAAGTTGGAGTCAATCTTGCCGGCGCCGACAGGGAATGCATCGCAAGCGACGGGGGCGGGGAGGCACGCGCCAGCGCAATATCAGTGGGCTCCGCGAGGCGATGCGTTGCTGTTCGAAGGGGCGAACGCGCTGGCGTGGTTTGATTTGAAAATCCAGGCGGGGCGGGTACTGGTGTCGGGAAAAGAAGAGCTCGCGGACGTGAAGATTTCGCCGAACGGGCAATACGTAAGCTTCGTGCGCGGACACAATGTGTGGCTGGTGAGCACGGTGGACGGAAAAGAACGTGCGTTCACGACGGGCGGAACGGAAGAGGTCCGCAAGGGCGAACTGGATTGGGTGTACCCGGAAGAACTGGAGTTGTTCACCGGGTACTGGTGGGCGCCGGATTCGAATTCGATTGCGTATCTGGAGATGAATGAGAGCAAGGTAACGCAATTTCCGCTAGTGAATTTCGCATCGTATACCGGAGAAGCGGAGCAGCAGCGGTATCCGGTGGCGGGTGGAGCGAACCCGGTGGTGCGAGTGCTGGTGGGCGCGGTGAGTGGCGGCGAGGCGCGGGTGATGGACATTGGCACGGAGACGGATATTTACATCCCGCGAGTGAGTTGGCTGCCGGACTCGCGGAGAGTGGTGATTCAGAGGCTGAATCGAGCGCAGAGTCAATTGGATTTGCTGGTGGCGGAGGCGAGCAGCGGGAAGACGTCGGTGCTGGTGACCGAGAAGGATTCGGCGTGGCTCAATGTGAGCGACGACCTAAATTTCCTGAAAGACGGGAAGCGGTTTTTGTGGACCAGCGAGCGGACGGGCTACCGGCACATTTATGTTTATGGAATGGATGGGAAGGAAATTGCGCAGCTGACGAAAGGGAACTGGGAAGTAAGCGCGATTGCGGGCGTGAACGAGGCGAAGGGAGAGGTGTATTTCACGGCCAGAGAGAAATCACCGACGGAGAGCCAATTGTATCGCGTGGGGCTGGACGGCAGCGGATTCGGGCGGATTACGAGGGAAGATGGGACACATACGGTGAATCTGTCGCCCGGTGCGCAGTTCTTTGTGGATACGTATTCGAACACGGCAACGCCGCCACGCCAGGACGTGCATCGCATTGGCGGCGAAAAGACCGGGACACTGAATGAAAACGTGGTGGCGGAACTGGCGCAGTACCATCTATCGCCGGTGGAATTTTCGACGGTACCGGCGAAAGATGGCGTGGCGCTGAATTGCTACATGATCAAGCCGCCGCAATTCGATCCGGCGAAAAAATATCCAGTGATTGTGTACACATACGGCGGACCACACGCGCAAGTGGTGATGAACGCGTGGACGGGGTCGACAACGTTGTGGCACCAGATGATGGCGCACAAGGGATATGTAATTTTCGCGCTGGACAACCGGGGGGCATCTGGGCGCGGGCACGCGTTTGAGACCCCGATTCATTATCGGTTCGGTGTGGATGCGCTTTCCGATCAGCGCGACGGAGTGACGTGGTTGAAGAAACAGCCCTGGGTGGATGGAAATCGCATCGGCATTTGGGGTTGGAGCTTTGGGGGATTCATGACCACCAGCGCGATGCTGGAGGCGCCGGATGATTTCAAGGTGGGCTTTGCGGGCGGGCCGGTGACAGACTGGCACTTCTACGATTCGATTTATACGGAACGGTACATGGGATTGCCGAAGGATCACGAAAAGGAATACGAGGAGTGCTCGCCGGTGAAGTATGCGGCGGGGTTGAAGGGCAAGTTGCTAATTGCGCACGGAACGGACGACGACAATGTGCATTATTCGAACACGCTGGCGCTGATCAACGACCTGATCAGCCGGGGGAAGTATGTGGAAGTGATTGCCGCACCAGGGCGGGGGCATGGCGTGAGCGATCCTGCGGCGCGGAAAATTGTGTTTAGCCGGGTGACGCAGTTTTTTTTGGATAATCTGTAGAAGTTCCTTCAGGGGCTAAAGCCCCCCATTGGGTGAGGCGAAACGGCACGACTGAAGTCGCGCCCTCCCGTGTGCTCTACCGTGGCACATTTCGAGGCCGCGCGATGCGCGTGCATGGTTGATGTGGGCGGTGAGACGAGGTTGAGATCCCTTCGCAGCGATTCGCTCAGGGTGAACCTTCGTCGCGCGGACGGGTCTAAAGATCCGCCGCTACAGGTGCGTGCTCGTGGACTCGCACGGGCCGATCTAAAGATCGGCCACTATACAGATCGGAATAGTACGAGTCGAGGTGTTACTTTGTGTCGAGGTCGACATCTTTGATGGGCAGGTCCCAATGGGCTTCCAGGATTTCGAAGCGGCGCTGCTCTTCTTTTTTGTAGGTGTCCTGATCAGGATAGAGCTGCCTGATGAGTGCGGCGGAATCAAAATTGTCGTGGGCAATGGCGGCGTTTTTGTAGACGATGGTGACGCGATAATCCCAGCGGCCGTCCTCGGTGGTGTGGTAGACGGGAGCTACAGCGGAAACGCGTAGCATGCGGCCCATTTCGACTTCTTTTTTCAGCACAGGATAATGGTTTTTCTTGAAGAGGGTGATGAACTCGTCGGCGTGGCCCCACTTGGTTTTGTAGTAGTACTCGACGATAAAGGGCTTGTCGGAGGATGGGGGAGTTTGCGCTCGGAGATGCCCCATAACGCCGAAGACGAGAATGGCAACGGCGACGAGAAGAATGAAGAGCAAAGTAGTGCGAAGCCAGGAATATTGAGCAACCATAGGCGTGTCCTCTCCCCCAGGAAACGAAGTGAGATTGTAACGCGAATCGCGTGGCGCGAACGTGACGCAGCGCAATTATAGGGCTACCGGGAGTCTTAGTACGCGGCACGGGCCAAGCGATCGCGAATGGCCGCCCATTCGGGCGTATCGGGAGGAAACTCCACGGCAATCCAGTCGAGGCCTTCGCGATCGAAGTCATGAAGGCGGCGGTAGAGCTGCGCGGCGTAGGCCTGCGGCTGATCGGGCATGCGAAGAGAGCGGGCGGAATTGGCTTTGTGAGAAAGCCATAGATAAGCGCCGCGGCCGGATTGTGGGAGACGGCCTTGCGTGACGAGCAGAACGCGAGTGCGGGGGCTGTAGTGTTTTTTGTGCTGACCGGGGGAGCGGTGGGAACCTTCGGTGGATTCCGCTGCGGCGAGGGCATCTTCAACGAAGGCCATGCCGGGGCGGAGAACTTCGAGGCCGTCTGCGGTGACGGCGATGACGGTAGATTCGAGGCCGACCTCGCAGGGCCCGCCGTCGAGAAGGAAGGGAGTTTCGTCACCGAAGGCATCGCGAACGTGTTGCGCAGTTGTCGGGGAAAGATGGGTGAAGCGATTGGCGCTGGGAGCGGCGATGGGGAGATTCGTGGCGCGAAGAAGGGCGAGGGCAACGGGGTGACGCGGGATGCGCAGGCCCACAGTGGGGAGGCCGGCAGTGACCTCGTCGGGCACAATGGGTTTTTTGGGGACGACGAGGGTAAGTGGGCCGGGCCAATATTCGCGGGCGAGGCGGTCGGCTTCATCAGGCCAGCCGGCGGCAAGTTCGCGGGCCTGATCGACGGAAGCGACGTGGACGATGAGGGGGCTGGTGGCGGGGCGCTGTTTGAGCGCGTAGATCTTGCGAACGGCGGCGGGATCGAGGGCGTTGGCGCCGAGGCCGTAGACGGTTTCGGTGGGGAAGACCACGAGTCCGCCGGAACGAAGGATTTCGGCAGCTTTCAGAATTTCGGGAGAATCAGGCATGGCGTAAATCCATTGTCGCAGATTCGAAGAAGGCGCGCGTTATTGCGGCGGCGGCGCCGGATGAGCGAAGACGATAATGGGATCGCCGTGGTAGATGGTGCGCTGCCATTCGCGGAAGCCACATTTTTCGGCGACGCGAATGGAGGCAGCATTGGCGGAATCGATGATGCAGCAGCTGCGCGAGGCGGGAAAATTAGCGGCGAACCATTGCTGCGCGGCGTGGACAGCTTCGAAAGCGTAGCCGCGGCCGTGGAAGGCCGGAAGTAGGACCCAGCCCATCTCGGGCATGCCGATGAGGGAGGGTGTGAGCTCGCGCTTCTGCTCGGCATATCCGGCCTCGCCGACGAAAGCGCCAGAAGATTTTTCTTCGACGACCCAGAAACCGAAACGCATCCAGAACCAGTGGCCGGTGTAACGCAAGAGGCGCGCCCAGGCTTCTTCGCGGGTGCAAGGTTTGCCGCTGATGTAGCGGAAGACTTGCGGGTCGGCCCAGAGAGAGAAGGAGTGGTCAAAGTCGCCGGGGCGATGGGCGCGCAAACGGAGGCGCGGAGTTTCGAGCGTTGGGATGTTCGGGCTCCCGGGAGCGTGAATCTGGTCAGGCATGAAAAACCTCCGGTAGAGGATACCCAAGTTGCGGCGACGAAAGAAAATGGGAGTAGACTGTGGGCCCGGGATGACCAACTACGACACCAACCGAATCCTGTTTGCCGCAGACATCGCGGGAACGCTGTTGTTTGCGATGGAAGGGGCAAGCGCAGGAATCAGCAATAATCTGGACCTGCTGGGATTGCTGGTGTTGGCGTTTGCGACGGCGCTGGGCGGAGGAATTCTTCGCGATCTATTGATCGGGGACGTGCCGCCACCGGGGCTGAAGGATTGGCGATATGCGGCCACGGCGTTTGCGGGAGGCGCACTGGTGATCGTGCTGCACCAGTTTGTCGACACGATTCCCGGGAACATGACGATGGTGCTGGACGCGGCCGGCTTGGCGTTTTTCGCGATTGCGGGGACGGAGAAGGCGCTGCTCTACAAGATGCATCCGTTCATTGCGGTGTTGCTGGGAACGATCACGGGAGTCGGCGGGGGAACGGTCCGGGACCTGTTCCTGGCGAGGGTGCCACGGGTGCTCCAGGCGGACGTGTATGCTACGGCGGCGCTGGCGGGGTCGGTAGTGATGATTTTGTGTATCAGGGCGCGTCTGAAGCCGGCAGTGGGGGCGTTTGCGGGAGGGGTGGTGTGCTTCGTCTTAAGGGTGGTGAGTGTGTGGGAGCACTGGAACCTGCCGAAGGTGGGCGGACACCGAAGGGCGACGGGCTGGGCCGGCGGTGAAGTTGGATAAGGGCTGTATTAAAGAAGGGTACTAGGTCTAAAATTCCGGAAACATAGGATGGGCCAGGCTCGTATTATTTGGCAGAACGGGGGAGGTGTGTTTATGAAACGTCTCGTCCTCGGAATGGCCTTGGTCGGTCTTGCGATCCCAACCTTAGCGGGAAACTTAAAATCAGAGATTGTGCTGGCGGGCAAGCCGCACATGGAATTCGAGTGTCCGGCGAACACGCCGCTGCGGCTGCATGTGCGTTCGGGAGAGATCCTGATTGTCGGAACGGACGACACCAAGATGACCGTCGACCTGGCGGGAAAGAATGTCGACAAGATTCAGGATGTGAAGGGGCGGTTCCTTGTGGCGAACAACGTGGCCGAGTTCCACCTGAGCGGCGGGCCGAAGAACGATCTGCAGATCATCATTCACGTGCCGAAGAATTCCGATCTGACGGCACGGATCTTTGCTGGCGAAGTGAATGTGCAGGACGTGGTGGGGAACAAGGATGTGGAGCTGCACGCGGGACAGCTGACGATCAGCGTGGACAAGCCTGAAGAGTACGGGCAGGTGGACATGTCTGTGAATGCGGGAGAAGTGGACGCGGAGATTTTTGGGGATTCGAAGGGTGGACTGTTCCGGACGGTTTCGAAGAATGGCGAAGGCAAGTATCGTTTGCACGCGCATGTGGGGACGGGGCAGTTGAGCGTGCGGTAAAGCGAGTCGATTCGAAAAGCAAACCTAAGGCGCCGGTCTAAAGGCGCGGCGATGCGATGCGAAAGAAAGAAAAGCCTCAGGCCTGGAAGGCCTGAGCTACAGTCGTCGCGGGCGCGCTCGAAGCCATCGCGCGGACGGGTCTTAAGACCCGCCGCTACATGAGGTTGCTCGCCGACTCGCGCAGGCCCGATCCAAAGATCGACCACTACACAGGTTCATGCTGGTGGTTAGTCGATGCCCTGGATGCGGAGGCTGACGAGCTGATCGATGGAAAGATCCTTGATGCCGCGGGATTTCATGGCGGAGATGTATTCAGGGGTGACGCCGTGGATACGCATGGCGATCAGCTGATCGGGATCGGGATGCTTATAACCGAGGCTCTGCACCTTTTCAATGAATTCGGGGGTAACGCCGTGAATGCGGAAAGCGATGAGCTTGTCGATGTCGAGTTTGTCGTAACCGACCTTTTGTAGCTGGGCCAACCATTCCGAGGTGGCGCCGTGAATCCGCATAGCGATGAGCTGATCTTCGGTGGGCTGATAGCCGGCCTTGTGGAGATAGCGGACCATTTCGGGAGTAACGCCGTGGATGCGGAAGGCGACAAGCTTGTCGCAGTCGGTGACGTTGATACCGGCGTCGCGCAGTTCCGTGATGAATTGGGAATTGACATTGAAGATGCGGAAGGCCACGAGCTTGTCGGTGTCGAGCCCCTGCAGGTGTTCACCCTTCATTTCGCGCGCGAAGCTGAGACTAACGTCCATCACGGCCATAGAGAACTGCTTTTCGTCATCGATGCCGGTGAAGCCGAGAGACTTCATTTCCGCGGCGTATTTGGAATCGGCTAAAAAATGGAAGACGCCCGCACCTTCGCCGTCGTTGAGATAACCCTCGCAATCGAAGCGGCCCGCGTCGCGGGTGATAGAGAACTTGACGTCGTGCTTACCAGGCTGGGTGAGGTCGAGGCCGACGAAGGCGCTGACGGGCCAGTCGGAGTCATGGGTGGAATTATGGCCGTGCTGGTGATGGATGAGAGCGAACTGCACCTTGCCCGGCTCGTCGGAGCGCTGAATCGTCCAACTGCCGGAGAAGGATTCTGTGGCGCGAGAGACCAGACCGAAGAGCAGTGCGCAGACAACCAGAGCGTAAGCGACGATTCCGTCACGGCGATTCATGATTCTCCTCCTGATGGGTTTACTTTTCGGCGTCGAGAACGCCGCTGTGCTTGAGAGCGATCAATTTGTCGAGGGTCAGATCTTTAAAGCCATGGCTGCGGGCGGCGGCGATGAATTCCGGCGTGATGCCCTGAATTTTGGCGCCAATGGCTTCGTCGGCGTCGAACTTGAAGCCGGCGGATTGCAGTTCCTTGATGTAGGCGGGAGTGACGCCTTGGATTTTCATGCCGATGAGCGTATCGGCATCGAGATTTTCTCCCAGGGCAGCGCGCATTTCCTTGACGTACTCGGGAGTAACGCCCTGGATCTTCATCCCGACGACGTCGTCGGAGTCGACCTTTAGACCGAGGCCGCGCATTTCCTTCACGTATTCGGGAGTAACGCCCTGAATCTTCATCCCAACGAGGCCGTCGGCATCGGTGCTGAGCCCGAGGTCGTGCATCTGTTTAACGTAATCGGGAGTGACACCTTGAATCTTCATGCCGATGAGCGCGTCGGCATCGAGATTCTGACCGGTGGCGGCGCGCATCTGCTTGACATAGTCGGGAGTCACGCCCTGGATTTTGAGGCCGATAAGTTCGTCGGGATCGGGTTTGATGCCGAGTTCTTTCATCGATTTAACGTAGTCGGCGGTGACGCCCTGAATTTTGAGTCCGACCAGTTCATCGACGGTGAGATTGGTGAGTCCGGCGTCTTTCAGGGAGTCGATATAGCTTTGCTTGGGTTGATCGGCTTGCGGAGCCGGCGCGGGCATGGGGGCGGGTTCAGCCACGGGCGTTGCGACGGGTGCGTTGGACGGTGCAAGGGCAGCATCTGGCGCTACCGGAGCGGTTGGCTCGGTGACGGAATCGTTGGGGCGGACGATGAAGGCGTCGCCGGGAGCGGCTGGGGCGGTGGCGGGTACGGGCCGTGCAGAGGCGATCGGAGCAGATGGCGCAACGGGAGCCGCCGGCGGAGTTTGCGCGCGCAGGATGCGGACACTGCCGACAAACGCGCTACCTGCGAACAGGGCCACGGACAAGCAGAACACGCCGACCGATAGATTCGCGGCGCGGAACGCATCTGAAGATTGGGTAGAGCCGAGAAGGCGCGCGACGCGAGCCACCAGCGGGCTGCCGTCGAGGGCCATGGCGAATTTGGGCGATTGGCGAGTCTCCGCGAGATGAGCAAGAGCGCGGGCGTACACGACAGGGCTGCCACAGACAGCGACAGCGGCATCGTCGCAGCAGTGTTCGCGTTCGGTGCGGATGCGCTCGCCAAGCCACCAGACGGCAGGGTGATAGAACAGGAGAGTTTCGACAGCGACCTGGAAGACGTTGACGAAGGCATCGTAACGGCGGATGTGGGCGAGTTCGTGGGCGATGACCGCTTCGAGTTGAGGCTGGGTCAAGCCAGTGATGGCGGAAATCGGAAGGAGAACGACGGGGCGGATCCAACCCGCGACCAGAGGCACGTCGACGTGAATGCTCTGGCAATAACGGATGATGCGCGCGATGCCCATGCGGTCCTGGAGATTGAGGCAGAGTTCAAGGGTGTCGTCGGGCACGCAGGCGAGTTTGCGGCGGCGGAGGCGCTCAATCTGAACAAAGCCGCCAATGGAGCGCAGGCTCAGCAGGAGGACGCCGGCGAACCAGGTTTCCACGAGAAGGATGAAAGGAAGGGCAGAGGATTCGCGCTGGAGGGGAGAGTGCGAAACGGTTTTCGTTGGCGCGATTGTCGGTTGATCCGCTGACGGCTGAACATCCGCTGCGGCAGTGGAGGACGTCAGAGCGGTTCCTTGCGTGTGCAGGACGAGAAAGGTGGCGGCGGGCGAAATCAGCATGGCGATCATGGCCGCGACGGCGATGGCGTAGCGCGTTGACGCATTGCGGCAGATGGAGAGGGTGACGTAGGCGAGCGCGGCGATGGCCGCGCCCTGCCAGACGAAATGGAGCAGGGACAGAGCGAGGGTACGAAGGACGGCAGGCGAGATCCAATCGGTGAGGAGCGTCATCGGATATTCCTTTCGTATTCGTCGAGCAAGCGGCGGAGTTCCACGACCTCTTCCTTGGAGGTCTTGCGGCCGTTGAGAGCGTGCATCATGAGCTCGCTGGCGGAGCCGTCAAAGACGCGCTGAAGAACGTCGAGAGCGAGCTGGCGCTTGGTCTTCTCGGCCGGCTGCACAGCTTGATAGACGTGCGCGCGCTGCTGTTCGTCACGCCGGACGGTGCCCTTGGCGGTCATGATCTGCATTAGCTTTAGGACGCTGGTGTAGCCGATCGGTCTGTGGGCGCTAAGAGTTTCGTGGACCTCGCGGACGGTGGAGGGGCCGCGCTCCCAGAGGACGTGGAGGATTTCGAGTTCGGAAGCGGTGGGTTTGGGATAAGTCGTCATGGAAAGGAGACTACTACGAAGACGTTCGTAGTGTCAACGAAAATCTTCGTAGTTGGTGAAGATTTTTTTGAAGGGGCGATCCGCTTCTCTTCGAAGGCTCAGGGCGAACAGCAGGAGGACCGTGCCAGGGGCCGGGTGGTTGGCGAGCGCCGAGGAAAAGCCTCAGGGCTGAAGCCCTGAGCTACAGGTTACGGGGTGAGCAGGTCTTTGAGTTGGGGCTTGACGCGGACGGCATCGAGGCTGGCGGCATCCCAACCACCGCCGAGGGCTTTGACGAGAAGGACGGAGGTAACGAGGCGCTGGCCCTGAATGATGGCTGCTTCCTGCTCGTTGGTGAGGAGATTCTGCTGCGCGCTGACCACGTCGAGGTAACTGACGAGTCCGCCGACATAACGGGAATTGGCGAGATCGAGCTGGCGGCGAGCGGAGGCGACGGCGTCGGCTTGAGACTGGCGAGCGGAATCGAGGACTTGCAAGCCAGTGAGATTGTCTTGCACTTCACGAAAGGCGTTTAGCACGACGCCACGGTATTCCGCGACGGAGCCCGTGTAGCCTGCTTCGGAGTACTGCACCGAAGAGCGGACCGCGCCGCCACTGAAGATGTTCTGGGTGACGTTGGCGCCGACGGCCCAGAAGCCGCTGGATGCGCTCAAGAGCGTGGAGATGTTGGTGGAATTCCAACCGCCCTGACCGAAGAGAACGAGGGAAGGATAGTAAGCGGATTTGGCGATACCGATCTGGGCGTTGGCGACGGCCATACGGCGCTCGGCTTCGGCAATGTCGGGACGGCGCTCGAGGACGTCGGAGGGAACGGTGGTGTCAACGTTGGGAGGCTCGGCGCTGAGTTCGTGCGGGGGAAGGCGGAAATCGGGAGCGGCTTTGCCGACGAGAACGGCGATGGCGTCTTCGTACTGTTTGCGCTGCTGTTGCAGGAGCGTCGCCTGTGTGCGCGTGGTGTTGAGCAGGGTTTCTTCCTGAGCCACATCGAGGCCGGAGGCGAGACCGCCGGTATGGCGCGAGTTGACGAGATCGAGGCCCTTCTGCAGCGCCTGGACGGTGCGATTGAGAATAGCGATTTCCGTGTCGAGCTGACGAAGGGTGAAGTAATCGGCGGCCAGTTCGGCGGTGAGAATGAGGCGAACGTTCTCAAGGTCGGCGGCATTGGCCTGGTAGGCGGCTTGCGCGGCTTCAATAGTGCGGCGGCGTTTGCCGACGAGGTCGACTTCGTAGCTGACAGTGAAGGGGATCGCGAAATTGCCCTGGGTGACGTTGGAGAGCGGAATATTGGAACCGGTGGGGCGATTGGCGGAATAACGCTCGCCGCCGAAGCTTGGCGAGGCTCCGACAGTGGGGAAGAGCGTGGCGTTCTGAATTTGCGCCGCGGCGCGCGCCTGATTGAGAGTGGCGAGGGAAGCGGCAAGAGTCTGGTTGGAGGCAAGCAGCTCGGTCTCGAGGTGGTTCAGTTCGTCATTCTGAAAAAGGGTCCACCAAGTAGTTTTCGGTACGGCGTCTTTGGGATCAGCCTCGCGCCAAGGTGGAGTGACATCCCACTTCGCGGGTACGGGGGCCGTGGGGCGCTTGTAGTTGGGCCCGACGGTGCATCCAGCGAGCACGAAGAGGACGATGGCAGCCGACACCAGCAGCGCTGTACGCGTCACGGATCCGCGAGAAAGAAACATCAGGGTTTCTTCTCCTGCGGAGTGGGAGGCGAAGGCGGAGCGGAGGTACTGGGCGGGGGCTGTGGCGCAGTGCCGGTGGCGGGTTGCGAGGCGGGATTGGCGACTTGCTTGACGTTGACCTTCTGATTGTCCTCCAGCGAATCGGGAGGATTGAGAACGATCCAGTCGTCGGCTTTCAGGCCATCGACGACTTCGAGGGTGTTGCCGTAGTCGCGGCCGACGGTGATTCGTTGCAACTTGGTGTGGCCGTCGGCGATGACGACGGCGCGAAGACCTTCCGCGCGGAAGAGAAGAGCATTGACGGGCACTTGCAGGGGCTGACCGACCGCTTTTACTTCCAAATGAACCTGAGCGAAACCGCCGGGGAGAAGCAGGCCGGTCTTATTCGGTACATCGACTTCGGTGAGCAGCGAGCGGGTGGCGATATCGATGGATTCCGCGGTGCGAACGACTTTGCCCTGGAATTTCTGGCCGGGATATTGCGTGAGTTCCAAGTACGCGCCGAGCCCCGCGTGAATGGAGGAGGCATAGGCTTCGGGAACGTTGAGGAAGACGCGGATAGGATCGGTTTGCGCGAGGAAAAAGAGCTGTTGAGCGAGGCCGCCGTTACCGGCGTTGATCAGGGTGCCAATGTCGACGTTGCGGCGGGTAATCACACCGCTGAACGGGGCGTAGATGTGCTTGAAGGACTCGAGTTCTTCAAGGCGGCGAACGTTGGCTTCGCCGGACTGAACAATGGCGCGTTTGGCTTCCAGGTCACCGGTGGCGTTGTCGACTTCCTGCTTGGAGACGCCGTCGGTTTTCAGGAGATCGGTGTAACGAGTGGCGGTAATTTGCGAAAGGTTTTCGTTGGCCTTGAAGGTGTTTAGATCGGCGCGGGCCTGGGAGAGTTGCTGATCGACTTCGGGGGTGTCGATGTCTGCCAGGAGATCGCCTTTATTCACGCGGCTGCCGATATCGTAATACCACTTTTTCAGGTAGCCATTGGTGCGGGCATAGATGGGGGATTCGACGTAAGCCTGCATGGTGCCCGGGAGAACGAGCTTTTCGTCGCCGGGTTCAGGGATGGGATGAATGACGGCGACGGTGGGAACGGCGAGGGTCTCGGTGTTCTTGGCGAGAGTCTGGTATTCGCCGCGGCGCATAAGCAGGAGGATGGCGCCAGCAACCACAAGGACAGCGACGATCAGGAAGAAGACGACAAACAGAGATCGGCTGGCCGGTCTCGGCGGGCGCTCGCCGTGTATCTCGCTGTTAGCAACATCAGTCATAGACATGTGCTCCAAAAACCGAAATGCACATCACGCATTCAAGGCGCGGTGGCGCTTCCGCTCCAGGCGTCCGTGAATGATGGAAAAGACGCAGGGCACAAAGAACAAAGTGGCGACGGTGGCAAACAGCAGGCCGCCAATGACGGCGCGGCCGAGAGGCGCGTTCTGCTCGCCACCTTCGCCGAGGCCGATGGCCATGGGAACCATGCCGATAATCATGGCGAGAGCAGTCATGATCACGGGGCGCATACGGACGAAGCCGGCCTCGAGAGCGGCGTCAAAGGCGCTCTTGCCTTCGTTCAACTGTTCGCGCGCGAAAGAAACCATAAGGATGCTGTTGGCGGTGGCCACACCCATGCACATGATAGCGCCGGTGAGGGAGGGAACGCTCAAACTTGTGTGGGTGAACAGGAGCATCCAGCAGATGCCGGCGAGAGCGCCGGGGAGAGCGGTAATGATGATGAAGGGATCGAGCCAGGACTGGAAATTCACGACGATCAGCAAGTAGGCAAGAACGATGGCGCCGACCAAGCCGACAGCGAGTCCGAGGAAGGAACTATTCATGGTCTGAACCTGGCCGCGGATGAAAGTGTGTGTGCCGCGGGGTAGGTCCTTCTGCATGTCGTTGACGAGTTGGATGACCTGGCTGGAGACGGAGCCAAGATCGTTGCCGGCGACGGAGGCATAGACATTGATCATGGGCTGCGCGTCGTAGTGGGAAACGGACGCGGGCCGCGCGACGGTGGAGGTGGAGACCAGATTGCCGAGGATCTGCGGAGCGGCGGCTGAGGAAGGGGAATTGATGGGAGTGTTCTGCAGAGCCTGCAAGCTGTCGACCCGATATTGCGGAGCTTGCACGGCGACCTGGTAGCTGACGCCGTTGCGCGGGTCGAGCCAGAAATTAGGAGAAGTCTGGAAACTGGAGGAGAGAGCGACGAGGACGTTCTGGGCGATGTCGCGGGCCTGCATGCCGACGTATTGGGCGCGAGTGCGGTCGATGTTCATGAAGAGAGTGGGAGCATCGAAGGCCTGCTGCACGTGGACATCGACGGCGCCGGGAATATGGCGGATCTGATTGGCGAGTTTCAAGCCAAGCGCGTAGTTGGCGGGCTGGTTCATGCCAGTGATCTGGACGTCGATCGGCGCGGGAGTACCGAAGTTGAGAATCTGGGTGACGATATCGGCGGGCTGAAAGAAGAATTGCACGCCGGGAAATTCGGCGGGGAGTTTGCGGCGAAGCTCGTTGATGTAATAGGAGGTAGGGCGGCTGGGATCGGGCTTGAGCTGAACGAGGATTTCGCCGTCGGCGGTGCCAATGGTGCCGGAGTTCGAGTAGGTGAGATTGATGCCGGAGTAGGGGAGACCGATGTTGTCGAGAACGGTCTGCAAGTCGTGTTCGGGGATGGTCTCGCGAATGACGCTGTTGATCTGATCAGCGAGACGAGCGGATTCTTCGATGCGCAGACCGGTGCGAGCACGCATGTGAAGGCGAATCTGGCCGGCGTCGACGCTGGGGAAAAAATCGCGGCCGAGGAAGAAGTTCAAGCCGGACGAAAGAACGCAGAAGGCCAGGAAGCAGGCGGAAAAGAGTTTGGCGTGCTGCAGCGCGACGGTGAGGAAGCGGTGGTAGGCGTCGCGAATGCGCTCAAAGCCGCGTTCGAATGCCTGCTGATAGCGGCGGAAGAGACCCATTTTTTCGCCGACATGTTCGTCGGCGTGATACTCGTCTTCGGAGCTCAAAAGATACATGGCCATGGTGGGCACGATGGTACGGGACCACATGTAGGAAGCGAGCATGGCGAAGATGACGGCTTCGGCGAGGGGAACGAAGAGGTATTTGGCGACGCCGGAAAGGAAGAACATGGGGATGAAGACGATACAGATGCACAGAGTGGAAACGAACGCGGGGAGAGCGATCTGCTGGGCGCCGTCGAGGATGGCCTGAACAGTTTCTTTGCCGAGGGCGAGGTTGCGGTTGATGTTTTCGATTTCGACGGTGGCATCGTCGACGAGAATGCCTACGGCGAGAGCGAGTCCGCCAAGGGTCATGATGTTGATGGTTTCGCCGAGCGCGCTGAGACAGAGAATGCTGACGAGGATGGAAAGCGGAATGGAGATGGCGATAATGAGGGTGCTCTTCCAATTGCCGAGGAAGAGAAGAATCATGACAGCGGTAAGACAGGCGGCGATCAGCGCCTCGCGCAAGACGCCTTGAATAGCGGCGCGGACGAACAGGGATTGATCGAAGAAAGTGGTGAGTTTCAGACCTTCGGGAAGCGAGGACTGATAGTCCTTAAGAGTCTGCTTGACGCGATCGACGATGGAGAGAGTGGAGGCGTTACCGGTCTTGTAGACACTCATAAGCACGCCGCGCTGACCATTGGCGAGCACGACGTTGGTCTGCGGAGCGAAACCGTCACGAACGTGAGCGACGTCACGGAGATAGACGGTGGAACCGTTGACGGTTTTGACGGGCAGATTATTGAGTTCGGTGAGAACGCGGGGGCTACCGTTGAGTTCAACGTTGTACTCCAGCGTGCCGAGTTTCGCCGTGCCGGTAGGCAGGATGAGATTCTGCGCGTTGACGGCGCTGACAATATCGACGGGAGAGAGTCCGCGTGCTTCCAGAGCGGGGAAATCGATGTCCACGGAGACGAGGCGCTGCTTGCCGCCATACGGGAAGGGCATGGAGGCGCCCTGAACGGTGGCGAGTTGCGTGCGGATGAAATTGTTGCCGTAGTCGAACAGTTGCTGCTCGCTGAGGCGATCGCTGGTGAGACCGATCTGCAGGACGGGGACGGTGGACGCCGAATAAATGATGACCAGGGGCGGGGTGGTGCCGGGAGGCAGGCTGCGCAAGAATGTCTGAGATATGGCAGCGGTTTGCGCGAGGGCGGTCTGAATATTGGCGTTGGGATGGAAGAAAATCTTGATGATGGCGATGCCGGTCAGGGACTGCGACTCGATGTGCTCGACGTCGTTAACGAGAACGGTGACGCCGCGCTCGACGTTCGTGGTGATGCGTCGCTCCATCTCTTGCGGCTGCAAACCGTTGTAGGTCCAGACGAGCGCGATGACCGGGATATTGATTTCCGGGAAGATGTCCGTGGGCGTGCGGGGAACGACGGCCAGCGTGAGCAACACGATGACCATGGCCATCACGATAAACGTGTAAGGCCTGGAAAGAGCAAGTCGAACAATCCACATAGAAGGCTGTCGTTTACCTTATTGTCCGGAGAGCGCAGGCTACGCGTACGGTCCCGCGGTGCGCAAGAGCTTCCGATTCGGATTTCACTTATTAGACTACGAAAGGGCCTTCATTAGGTACATGAGCAGGGTTTTTGATGGACGGCATTAATCTGGCTAATGAAACGCGTGGAAAGTATCAAAGTAGAAGGTAGCGCAGGACTTCCGTGATATAAGGCAGTAAGACCGAATAGCCCCATGCCGATCTCGCCCCCTGCAAACCAAGCCGAAGAATTGATACGCATGGCCGAAGCACGGTTCCCGGGATTACGGGATGCGGAAGTGAAAGTTCTGCGAGCCGCGCCCATAGGAGAAGTGGCGTGGTGCGGCCCGAGTCAAAAAGATTTCGATCCCATGAATGATCCCGCGAAAGCAAATGCGTGGGGCGTTGAGCGAAGCATCCGCGCCGGGCTGATCCGCTGGCTGTGCATCGACCGAGAGGTGAGGGAGTATGTGGATCCGCGAGGGCTGCAGATTCACGGGGCGCGTATCGAAGGGCCGCTGGAACTTTCGTTCGTACGAGTGAAGTTTCCGCTGTCGGTGCAATGTTGCAGCTTGAAGGAAGAGATTCGGTTGCGGTTCCTGCGGATCCCGACGATCAGCCTCAATGGGAGCTGGGTGCGATCGATCAACGCGGAATGCGCGAAAGTGAAGGGGACAGTGGCGCTGGGGAACGGTTTCTGCAGTGAGGGCGAAGTGCAGTTGGTGGGCGCGCGAATCGGGAACAATTTGGACTGCGGGACCGGGCACTTCCGGAATTTTCCGGGGAAGGCCTTGCGCGCGGACCGGATCCGTGTGCGAGGCAGTGTGTTTTTGAGGAACGCGTTTGTGGCGGAAGGTGAAGTGCGGCTGTTTGGGGCGGAGATCGGCGGAAATCTGGAGTGCAACGACGGGACATTCTTGAATGCGACGGGAAGCGCGCTGAGCGCGGACCGCGCGAGCGTACAGGGCAGCGTGTTTCTGCGCGATGGATTTTCAGCGGAAGGAGAAGTACGTCTGTTGGGCGCGCAGGTGGGTGGCAACCTGGAATGCAACGGAGGGAAATTCAAACGGACATCGGGAGTGGCACTGAATGCCGACCGTATCAATGTGAAAGGGAATCTACTGTTGCACAGCGGGTTTAGCGCCGAGGGCGAAGTGCATCTGGTTGGCGCGCAAATTGGAAACAATCTGGCGTGCGATGCGGGAACGTTCAAGAACCCAGGCGGAACGGCGTTGAACGCCGACAGTATTAATGTGCGCGGGTTCGTGTTCATGCGGAACGGATTTTCGGCGGAAGGGGAAGTGAATCTGCTCAGCGCACAGGTTGGGGATAACCTGGAGTGCGACGGTGGCGCGTTCAAGAACCCGGAAGGAAAAGCCCTGAATGCCGATCGCGTGAGCGTGCAAGGCGACATTCTGTTGCGAAGCGGGTTCACGGCAGAAGGTGAAGTGCAGCTGGCGAACTCGATGACGAAGGGAACGCTTGTGTGGGCGGGAGTGAAAAACCCGCAACGTGCTTCGTTGAATATGAGCCACGCGTCGGCAGGAGCGATTCAGGACGACAAGGCGAGCTGGCCACCGGCAGGGAGGCTGGCGTTGAGCAGTTTCGGATACGACCACGTGGTGGCGGGCCTGACGGACACGAAGAGCCGGTTGGAATGGCTGGCGTTGCAGGAACCGTTCACGCCGGGGCCATACCGGCAACTGGCGAAAGTGATGCGCAACGCCGGGCATGACCGGGGCGCATTGCGCGTGCTGTTTACGATGGAAGATCGATTGTGGAAGGAGCGCACGTTTCCGGCGTCGCTACTCCGGTGGCCACTGCAGCTGGTGGTCGGTTACGGCTATTATCCGCTGCGAGCGCTGGCAGGGCTTCTGATCCTGGTGCTGATTGGATGGGGAATTTTTGCGCAGGCGAACTCGGCCGGAGTGATGGTTCCAAAAGAGCAAAAGGCTTATGAGACGTTCAAGGCGAGCGGGCACGCGCCGGCGCATTATGAACCGCTGAGTCCGATGGCGTATTCACTGGAGAATTCCCTGCCGCTGGTAAAACTGGGACAGGTGGAATACTGGCAACCCGATCCGAACCCGGCGCCAGGGGTGAGTTCGCCGAGATTGCTGTTTGGATTTCAGAGGTTGCAGGTGCTGCTGGGATGGATCCTGGCGACGTTATTTGTGGCGGGAGTGACAGGGATCGTGCAGAAGCACTGACGTCAGCGCGGTGGTGACTTATTTGTGGGTCATGGTGAAGACGCCGTCCCATTCGGGGAGCGGTTCTTCGGCGAGATAATCCTGGCAGCGCTTCAGATAGACAACGGACGGGCCGTCATCGGGCCAGCGGTCGAGGACTTCCTGAAAAATGTGTTGAGCATCGGACCAGCGGCGCTGGCGGTAGAGTTGGCGTGCGTCTTCGAATCTAGTGATTCGTGCTTCGGAGTCGGCGAGAATGCCGGCTTGCTGAAGATCGAGGCGATGGCCGTGAAGTTCGTAGATAGTGACCGGCTGCAGCTTGCCTTTGACGCGAATCAAGTCGAGCTCGCGAAAGAGGAAACCGGCATTCTGTGCGGAGGCGAATGTGGATTCGTTGACGATGATGTGGGTGCCGTACTCCTTGTTGAGGCCTTCGAGACGCGAGGAGAGATTCACGGCATCACCGAGCGCGGTGTAGCCGTAGCGAAGCGCGGAGCCCATGTTGCCGACGCTGGCTACACCGGAGTTGAGACCGATACCGATATCGAGGGCGGGTTTTTTTTGGGCGGCCCACTGAAGCTGGAGTTCGCGCACGCGCTTGATCATTGTGACGGCTGCGGTGCAAGCCTGGATGGCGTGTTGGCCGTCTTCGTAGGGAGCGCCCCAGAAAGCCATGACGGCGTCACCGATGTATTTGTCGAGCGTGCCGGCGGTGTCGAAGACGATGCGGGTCATGTCGGAGAGATAGCCGTTGAGGAAAAGGGCCAGCTCCTGAGCATCGAGCTTTTCGGAGATGGTGGTGAAGCCGCGGATATCGCTGAACATGACGGTGATGTCCTGTTTGCGCGGCTCGACTAATTTGGGATTGAGGAGCAGGCGGCGAATGACTTCCGGGCTGAGATACTGGCCGAAGGCGCTGCGCACTTTGCGTTTTTCTTTTTCTTCGACGAGGGCGCGGTAGAGGGAGACCAACATGACGTTGGCGGTGAGCGTGCCGGCGGGCAGCGCGAAATTGAGCCAATAGCCTTTCACGAAGGCGATGTAGGCAAATGCGGCGAAGGGAACGAGCAAGGCGAGGCCGAACCACATCCAGCGCGGGGAGACCAGCGCGAGAGCAAAGCCGAGAGGCAATCCAAAAATGAAAATCAGGCCCAGGTCGAGCAGGACCTGATACGGCCCACGCATCAGGAAGCCGTTGTTCAGCATATTGTCGATGACATTGGCGTGGACTTCGAGGCCGGGATAATCGATGCCGCCATAGGGAGGAGTGCGGAGATCGCCGATACCGGTGGCGGAAGCGCCGACGAGAACGATTTTCTCCTTGAAGGTGCCGGGCGCGAATTTGTGTTGAACGACGTCGGCGAGGGAGTAGTAACGGTAAGTGCCGCGAGGGCCACGATAGTTGATGAACAGGCGGCCGAGATAGTCGGGATGGATGGTGAGCTTGCCTGCAAATTGCAGGCTGGCAATTCCAGCGGGACCGTAGTTTACGGTGACCTGATCGGTCTTGAGGCCGAAGTAGGCGCGAAGAGTTTGTACTTCGAGCGAGCCGTAAAGGTCGATGTCGTCGGGATTATTGGAGCGACCGAAGGGGAGAACGAGGAGCGAACGGCGGAGGACGCCGTCGGCGTCGGAGGAAATGTTGAAGAAGCCGATGGAGGTCTTCTCGTCGTTTTCGGGGGGAGCGAGTTCGGGAATGTTGGCGATGGTAGCGGTGAAGAGAGTGCCTTCGAATTGATAGCTGTTGAGAAGAGAAGCGAAATCGGTTTTGCCGCTGGCGGGATTGAGGGAGGCGCGGTTGAGGGCGTACCACTGAACCATTTCGGCGTACTTGTCGAGGGAGGCGGGGTCGATGCCGCGGACTTCCTGCGGCTCGAGATAGAAATTGCCGAGGACAACGGGACCGAAGCGGCGAAGAGCGGCGGCGAATTGGGCGTCGGAATCGAATTCACGAGCGAGTTCCGCGACGTGCGCTTCGAGTTTGGGATCGGGAGTCTGCCCGGCCTGTTTCTGCTGTTGGAGTCTGGCCCACAGGGCGCGAATCGGAGCGGAAGTCTGATCAGGTTTGTCGAAAGTGATGTCGAAGGCGGCGACTCGAGCGCCATCCTGGCGAAGCGCGTCGAGCATCTGACCGAAATATTTGCGAGGGAAGGGCCACTTGCCGAGAATTTCCTGGGATTTCTGGTCGACGGAAACGACGACGAGGCGAGGGTCAGGGGGAGTGTAGCGTGCGGGACGGTAGCGGAAACGCGTGTCGAGGGTGTTGTATTCGAAGCGCTTGAGAAAGTCGAAGAGGGGAGTGCTGCGGTCAGCAAGGAAAGTGACGAGATAGATGCTAAGAGCGGCGAGGGTGATGCCGAGGCTGATGAGAAAGGATGTGCGGTGTTGCCACCACTCTGCAAGGAGGCTGCGCACGCGCAAAGAGCCGCCGCCTGAAGCGCCATCATGTGAAGCGGTGGCCATGAAGTGTGAGCTATTCGCGGAAGATAAAGTTCATGCGAATGCCGCTGACTTCGATGAGGTCGCCATCGCTCAGGCGAACGGGCCCTTGAATAGGGGCGCCGTTGACGGACGGGATCTTCGAGCCAGTACCGAGGTAGTAGCCGTCGTCGCGCTGATTGATCTGCGCGGCGACTTTGGGCTTGAACCAGCCGCGGAGGCGGACGGTGGCCATGGGAGATTTGCCGATGACGGTGAGTTTGTTGGTGAGGACGTATTCCTTCTGATCGACGCGGCCGCTGAGGACAATGAGAGTGGGCATCTTGAGGCGGCCGGGGGAAAATTGCGAACGTTCGCCCATGGCAGCGGCTTGCTGGAGCATGTCGCGGCGGACCTTGGTATCAAGGACCATGGTTTCGTTGATCTTGGGAGCGGCGGCTTTGCGGCCGGAGTCGAAGGGCAGGGCGGTGTCGGCGGTGGCGTCGACCTTGATGTGATGCTTGCCGACCCAGATGGAATCGCCGTCGTGGAGGGTGGCGCGTTCAACGCGAAGGTCGTTGACGAAGGTGCCGTTCAGGCTGTCGAGGTCTTCGACGACGAGGCGAGAACCTTCGTAATAGACGCGAGCGTGGTGATTGGAGACAGCGAGGTTGTCGACGGCGAGGTCGTTGTCGGGAGAGCGGCCAATGGTCACGGGACGAGCGCCGATGGGCACTTCCTTCATCAACTTGTTTTCGAACATCAGACTGAGCTTGGCCATGAAGAATTCCTCCCGGGAAGTCCTACGCTTTTTTGCCCGAGTCGCGACGCAACCAGGAAAACCAGCCCTTGGAATCATCTTCGAGCCTGGCGACGATGACGGTGACGTTGTCGAGGCCACCGCGGTCGTTGGCCAGGTCGACCAATTTCTGAGCCGCAGCCATGGGGACAGTTTCGGCCTGGAGACTGCCGGCGATTTCCGGTTCGGTGACCATGCGGGTCAAACCGTCGGAGCAGAAGAGGAGGACATCGCGAGGCATGAGGTCGACTTCCTCGGTATCGACATCGACTTCCGGGTGGGCGCCGAGCGCACGGAGGAGCACGCTTTGCATTTCGCTTTCTTCGGCCTGCTGGGGAGTGAGGATGCCGCGGCGCACCTGTTCGGCGACAAGAGAATGATCATTGGTGAGCTGCTGAAGGGCACCGGTGCGGAGGAGGTAGGCACGGCTATCGCCGACGTGGGCAATGCTGAGTTTGGTGCCGTTGATCCAGCCAGCGGTAAGAGTGGCGCCCATGCCACGCTGTTCAGGATGCTTTTGTGCAGATTGATAGATATTGAAATTGGCCTGGTACACGGCATTGCGGAGGCGTTTCGTTTCCGGAGTCCAATGATCGGAATCAGCACCGTGGAGGGTTACGCCGGTTTCGTCAGTACCTTCGTCTGGATCGCTGCAGTACTTGGCGATGGTTTCCACGGCCATGGCGCTGGCGACTTCGCCGTGGGCTTCGCCGCCCATACCGTCGGAAAGGATGAAGAGGTTCAGGGGCTCCAGGATGCGGAAGGAGTCCTCGTTATTGGTCCGAACCCGCCCTACGTCGGTCACACCACCGCTGACGATCTGCACGACGTCTCCTTCCAAGCTTTTCGTGAGCACAGGCCACACCCCAAGCGTGGACACATAAACCGACCACTTCTAATCCACGCTAGCAGAGGCCCGCTCGATGTGAAAGGCTTTGCGCCCAAGTGATTAACCGCCCCCCGAGAAGCTGTCCGCAAGGACAGTTGGAAAGGATACCCGAAACGGAAGAAAACCCCCAGTGTCCGGGGAGCGCGGGGTCTGTGATGTGAATGCGTGGTTAAGGAAGGAGGGAAGGGCGGAGGGGAAGGCTTCAGCGGGGGGCGAAAGTCCACTACAATCCTGGTGTGAGCCCTCACAGACGCTGCGGAAGAAGTGTGCTTGCCGGGATCTGCCTGTTATTGGGATCAGGGGTGTTTGCCAGGCCGTTTTACGGTGCGCAGGAAGCGCCGGCGGCGAGTGGCGCCCGGATCCTGCTGGTGCCGCGAAAACTGGTGATTGCGGAGCGGGCGACGTTGGCGGTATTGGACGTAAACGGACGGCTGACACCCGGAGTGACGGTGGAGTTTTCGTACGGCGAAAAGGTGAAGACCGATACCACGGGCAGAGCACGGTTCGTGGCGCCACTCAACCCGGGGACAATTTACGCATGGATTGAAGGACGGCACGGGAAAGTGAGCAGCACGATCGTGACGCCGGCGGAGATTCCGTCGGCTTCGCTGGAAGTGACGGCGGCGCCGCGGGTGGCGACGATCAGCGACCGGTTCGAGTTGACCGGCTATGGATTCTGCGGAGACGCGGACGCAAACCACGTGACGGTCGGGGGAATGGCAGGACTGGTGCTAGCGTCGTCGCCGGGGAACCTGGTGGTGCTGCCGCCGGCGGAATTGGAGCCGGGGCCGGCGCGCGTGCAGGTGGAATGCGGGCAGAAGACCAGCGAGGCGTTCACGATTGTGTTCGTGAGCCTGGAACTGGCGGCGAGCAACGCGACGCTGTCACCGGGAGAGCATCGCACGCTGGTGGTACGAGTAAAGGGAAGCACAGCGAAGATCAATGTGGAAGCGCGGAACCTGGCGGCGGACGTGGCGGACCTGGTGGGCGGAGGAATTGTGCGGGCGACGTCGAGCGGCGGGACGGAGAATGTGGCGACGTTTGAGTTGGTGGGGCGGACGCGCGGAAATTTCACGATATCGATCCGGCTGGTGGCGCCGTTGACGGCGCCGCGGATATAGGGCGGAGACGGGGGAGCCGTCAAATCGCCGACCCACGTTTCACCGGAAGAACGAAGAGAGATTCATCACACAAAGAACGTGCGATGGCGCAGAGTTCCTCACTCCTCAGACTCCGTTCGGAATGCCGTGTAAACGCGTTGCGAAAAGGGTCGCGACCGAAGTTGTAGACCAATCGTAGAGCAGACCGCCTCCCTTCGAAACTCAGGGCAAACAGAAGGCGGCGCTTACAACGGCAGGACGAGAGAATCAGGCGGATTTTTTGCTGGCGGCGTTGTTGGCCGGGGGAAGGGCAAGTGTGCCCTGGCGCTCGTCGGGGACGCCGATGGCGTCGCGATTGTCGAGAAGATTATCGAGGGAGCCGGAAGCTTTGTCGAGGCGCTTATCGGCGTCGGCATAGGCGAGTCCGGCGTTTTTCAGGTGCGTGCCGATCTTGTCGAAGCTCTCCCGGAATTGGTCGACCTGCTTGCGCAAACCGGCGAGATTGGCGCTCAGATGCTTGGCGTTCTCTTCGATCTGCATGCCGCGGAGGCCCATGGCGATGACACTGAGGTGAGCGTAGAGCGTGTTGGGGGAGACGGCCATAATCTGTTTGGAGCGGCAGTAGGCGTCGAGGGCCATGCCTTTGCCATCGGCGCAGCGGAGCAATTCGTAGTACACAGACTCACTGGGGACAAACATGAGCGCCAGTTCCAGGGTATTTTCGTCGGGGACAATATATTTTTTAGCAATGGAGTCGGCGTGGAGCTTCACGGCGGAAATAAAATCCTTACGGGCCTCGTCCCCTTCGGTTTCGAGGCGCTGGAAGGCGTTCAAGGGGAATTTGGAATCAATGGCCATGAGCTTTTTGTCACGGAGGTGAATGACAGCGTCGGCGGCTTCGCCGCTGCGGAAACGGTATTGCCTGGTGTACTGCGAGGGGGGCAAGCAATCTTCGAGCAGGCGCTCCAACGTGGTTTCGCCGAAAGTGCCGCGCGATTTCGTTCCGCCGAGCACGTTTTCCAGTCGCGCGGCCGCTTCCTGCATCATGTGACCGGATTCCTGGACAGCGCCGAGTTGTTTTTGAATCTCGGTGATCTGCTCGCGGGTATTTTTGAGTTCGTTGGACATGGCAGTTTGCGCCTGGGAAGTAATCTGCGAAGTGATTTCGGCAGAGTTCGCGGCGCCTTGCTGGACGGCGGCGGTGACGGATTCGAGGCGGGCGGCGACGGTGGAGGCAATGGTCTGCATGGTGGCGGCGGACTGTGCGTTGGAATTGGAAAGGGTGAGGAGGTCGCGGCGAAGTTCGTTCATCTGGGATTCCAGGGCGTCGTTCTTTTTCTGATCCTGGGTATTTTGGACGAGGACCCAGACGATGAGACCGATGAGGATCACGCCAAAGAAAGCGGCGGCGATCCAGAGGGGGTTCATGGTTGCTCCAATCGGGTGACAGGAAACGGAAGGATCACTTTACCGGAAAACGAGGCGAAAGTGGAGCGAAGCGAGGAGTGCCGGGAAAAGTTCTCGTATGTGTGGTAATGATTGGGGTTAGACGAGGCGACAGCCCGGCGGTCCCGCCGAGATTTCCACACATCCCAGGACGCCCCTATACTAATCGAGGTCTGGAGGGGGCGAAATGGTCAGAGTGAAATCCGTGGCAGTTATTCTACTGACCTTGGCGTCGAGCAGAGCGGCGCAGGAACATCAGCACGGGGTGAATGGGGAAAAGTTGGGGACCGTGCACTTTGCCACTTCTTGCAAGGAATCGGCGCAAGAAGAATTTAACCGTGCCGTCGCGCTGTTGCATTCTTTCCAGTTCAGCCGCGCGATAGACGGCTTCCACGCGGTGCTGAGACAGGACGCCGCATGCGGGATCGCGTACTGGGGAATCGCGCTGAGCGATTGGAGCAATCCCTTCGCACCGGGAGCAAAAGATAAAACCCAGTTGCAGGCCGGGCGCGACGATGCGGAGCGCGGCAGGACAGTAAGCGCGAAGACGGAGCGGGAACGGGCGTATATCGCGGCTGTTGCTAGGTTGTATAACAACTTCGAGAGCACCCAGCAGCGAGCGCGTCTAATTGCCTATCGCGACGCCATGGAGGAAGTTGCGGCGAAATATCCAGACGACCATGAGGCTCAAATCTTCTACGCGTTGGCGGTCGCGGCTTCGGAAGATCCCGCGGACAAGTCGTACGCCGGGCGACTCAAGGCAGGAGCGATCTTAGAAAAGCTGTTCGAGGAAGAGCCGACGCATCCGGGGCTGGCGCATTACATCATCCATACTTACGACGTGCCGGCGCTGGCGGAGAAGGGGCTGGTGGCCGCGCGGCGTTACTCTGAAATTGCGCCGGATGCACCACATGCACTGCACATGCCATCGCATACGTTCACGCGCACGGGCTTCTGGCAAGAGTCCATTGACAGCAATATAGCCGCGGCCGCAGCGGCGCGGCGCGAGGGACAGACCGCAGAGGAGTTGCACGCCAGCGACTACGAGATTTACGCGTACTTGCAAACAGGGCAGGACGAAGCCGCGGGGCAGATCGTGAAGTCTTTGCCAGAGATTGCGGCGCGCTTCGATCCAAAGGCGGTGATCGGCGGCGCTGGTGGCCCGCCGGTTGGATATTTTGCGCTGGCGGCGATCCCTGCTCGTTACGCGCTCGAGCGCCAAGACTGGAAACAGGCGGTGCAACTCGCGGCTCGGGAAACACCATTTCCTTATACGGATGCGATGACGTGGTTCGCACGCGGATTCGGCGCGGCCCGGCTGGGTCAATCGGCACTGGCGAACGATTCAGAAACAGCGTTGCGGGAGATTCGAGAAAGGCTACTGAAGACCAACGAAGACTACTGGGCGCGGCAGGTGGAAATCCAAGAAGTGGCAGTCGGGGCGTGGGCTGCGCTGGCCGACGGTCGGAAAGGGGAGGCGCTGCGGCAGATGAAATTGGCAGCGGGATTGGAAGATGCGACGGAGAAAAGTGCGGTGACGCCTGGACCGCTGGCGCCGGCGCGTGAATTGTTGGGCGAAATGTTGTTGCAGATGAACCGTCCCGCTGAGGCATTGGAGCAGTTCGAAGCCACGCTGAGGAAGGAACCGGGTCGTTTTCGAGCACTCTATGGAGCGGCACACGCGGCGCAGCTCAACGGAAATCGCAACGCGAGTCAAAAATACTTTCTCGAATTGCTGACGGTATGCAGTCGCGCCGATAAGCCCGGAAGATCCGAGCTCATTGAGGCGCAGCGATCGGTTTTGCGGAATTAGTTTCGTGCTTGTGTGTTCCGCTACCAAATTCCAGTATTGAGCAGCGTATTCGGTCGGCCAGTCTTAGTTTTTCGAGGTATACGTGGCCTTGAGTTTGGCCTGATCCGGAGCAGCGTTTGGATGCTCGGTGAGCAAGCTGCCGAACTGGTCCATGGCCTTACGACTCTCTGAGGTCGGCAGGGAGTCTCGGAGCGAACCCAAATGTTGTCTGGCGACGGCAAGGGCGTTAAGCGCGGCGAGTTCAGCGGCTTTGCGCGCCCCGTCCAGATCGATTTCGGCGCCGACGCGCCCAACGAACTTTGCCTCATGGCCTTGCGTGGGGAGCATCCCGCTCAGAAAAAGAAGGTTCCCGGTCTGCACCGCTTCCGCATAGATGCCGAAGGGCCTGGGCGGCTCCGGGAGTGTGATGCCAAGTTCTTTCAGTCGCTGTTCGGCGCTGGCAGGCCGAGAGCCTTGGGGGGTTACCATTTGCCGGCGTGCGCGCCTCCATCGACGTGCAAGATTTCACCGGTGACGATGGCGGCCTTCTGCGTATTTACCATTTTCAAGTTTGGCTAAACGACAACGTTGGTTGTGACGTTGATGTTGCCGTGAGTGGCGCGAGAGTAGGGACAGACCTGGTGCGCGGCGTCTGCCAGGGACTGAGCGGTTTGGCGGTCCACGCCTGGGAGGCTGACATTGAGGCGAACGGCGAGGCCGTGAACGCCATGAGTAAGGCCGAGATCGACTTCGGCGTCGACGGCAACATCCTCGGGGAGCGCGATCTTTTTCTTGTCGGCGAGGAGCTTGATCGCCGACAGATAGCAAGCGGACCAAC